>Ga0255776_10002780_pt1 | contig 19320 bp, 16 predicted proteins | sample 071ome_19_FD_179974 | JGI IMG/M metagenome (GOLD analysis project Ga0255776, IMG submission 179974) | Coastal salt marsh microbial communities from the Groves Creek Marsh, Skidaway Island, Georgia - 071413AT metaG (version 2) | ecosystem: Environmental > Aquatic > Marine > Intertidal zone >... | reverse complement strand
GCAGCTACTTTTTTGGAAAAAGGTCCACGCTTTTGGAAGCGCAGCTATTCTTCTTTGATGTCGATGCTGGCGACGGCCATGGCGGCGATGCCTTCGCCTCGGCCGATGAAGCCGATGCGTTCGTTGGTGGTGGCTTTGAGGCCTATTTTGTTGGGGTTGATCTCCAGGCATTCCGCGATGCGGAATTTCATTTCCTTGGTATGCGGATTGACCTTGGGTTCTTCGGCAATGACGGTGATGTCAATGTTGGCGATGGTTCCCTGATGCAGCTTGACGTGGCGTCCGGCTTCTTTGAGGAAGAGGGTGCTGGGTGCGTTTTTCCACCGGGGATCGGTGTTCGGAAAAAATTGACCGATGTCGGATTCGCCCAGGGCTCCGAAGATGGCGTCACAGAGCGCGTGCAAGACAACGTCCGCATCGGAGTGGCCATCGAGTCCTTTGTCGTGTGGGATTTCGACTCCCCCAAGGACCAGTTTGCGGCCCTCGGCAAGGCGGTGCACATCATATCCAATTCCAACGCGTGACATATTTTTGCTATATTTAAAATAAAACAGCGGAATCCGTGTGGATTCCGCTGTTTGTTAAAACTAGTTGTTTACTGCACCTCGACCGGCAGTGCCAGGAGCTCAGCTGCCGACCAGGAGCGACCACGGTCACCCGATTCAGCACGAACGGCGGCGGCTTCTTCAGGTGTACAGATACTGGCTTCGTTGCCCCAAGTGTTGCGAATGTAAGATACAACCGCTGCCAAGTCAGCATCGGAAGCGATCACATCTCCAAGTGGAGGCATGGCAGCATTCCAACTCTGCCCGTTGACTTCCATTGGTCCATTCAAACCATTCAGCACGATGCGTAAGATACGGTTAGGCCCGTCGGTATTCACCCAATCGGAACCCGCCAATGGTGGAAACTGTCCAGGAGCCCCCATACCGGAAGCCTGGTGACAGGGTAAACAAACATTCCTGTAAATATCCGCACCACGTTTGATGGGATCATCTCCGCTTCCTGGCTGGACATCAGCCACAACTTCATAGGAATTGTAGGGTCCGTAAACGTATCGGTTGAATCCGCCGGCATTCGTGTTGAGATAGTTCATACCCCAGTAAGCGAGGAGAATGGCGATGACGAAGAGGATCACCGGCACAGGCGCGTTGTGAAAACCTGGTTCGCGGTCCTCAGCGTGCTTTTTCTTGGGCGTGTTTTTCTTGGATTTTGCGCTCATTGGGCCTGCTCCGTTTCGGAATTGTTATCTTCGCTGCTTTCAGCTTGGGTGAATAGGTAAGGGGCTTCGAATACCGGGTTGTCGATTCGAAGGCTCAAAAGGTAATCAACCAGTGAGTTGGCTTCGGGTTTTGGAACCACTTCCATGCCTTCCGCCGGGGCAAATTCGCCTTCCAAAGGAAGTGCATCAGGTGAAGGTTCCCCGTCGATTTCCTGTGTTTCGAAAAGATAGGGATACGCTGGCATGATGGAACCGGCCACCACTGTGTGTGGATGATAAAGGTGCAGCAAGTGCCACTCACGATCCGTCAGGCGAGAACCGACATTGGCCAGGTCGGGACCGATACGCTGATTACCCAGCAACAAGGGTTGATCATACAGGTAATCCAACCCGACCGTTTGACGAGGTCCCCAACCACGTTCGATATCGGGGCCCAAAGGACGAATATTTGCCGCAACCTTGGCTCCACTGTCCTTGAACAATTTCAGGATATGATCCGCCATTTCCTTTTTCACACCCTCACGGATGGTGATAGGCGCTTTGGCAACCAGGTCGGTGGCTTCCTGTTCACTGAGGGAGCGGTTGGCCTGTTGAACGAGTGCTATCACGGAGTTGGTGAAGTCGCCCGCATCGTTCAGAACCATATCGAATTCGAATCCGGTCTGGCGAATCTGCTGGGTGTGACATGAGGCACAACCGGCGGCGCGATAAACATCCTTGCCACGTTCGGCGAGTCCGCCACGTGGGGATGGATAATGACGTCCCAATTCCTTGACGACACGGGTGGACTGGCTACCCAGTTGAACCTGCGGCAACATGACGAAGCCGATCCAGGAAACAGCCATGGCGCATAGAACGCCTAGAAATAAAGTAGGGCCTTGATTCATGATTATTTCGAACCTTTCTTGGATTGAGATTTACCGGAGTCGCCACCCTGTCCTGCGAGACCGCAGCAATTGAGCAGGCAACCGGAATAAGTTCTCCAGAACAGGCAGGACACATTCCATACCAGCAGCAAGGCGGCAATGGTCACCAGGAGTTCACCCACGGTGCTCATGCGAATGAATGGAGCAATGCCGCCACGGACGATATCCATGAAGGGCATGTCGGGATTGGTCAATCCCTTGCCATGCTTCCAGCCACCGAACAAGAAAGCAACAGCTACCAGCAGCACACCCACGGCGTATGTCCAGAAAGTAGCAGTCCAACGTCCGGGACTGGACCATTGGGTTCCCGAGACTTTCGGCAGGAACAGATAGATGGCAGCCAATAAGCCGGCTCCAACGAATCCATAGAGTTGAAGCCATTTGAGTCCTGGTAAAAACAATGTGAACTGAACGACCTCGGCAATCGTTTCACGAGAGGCCCATGCGGTCAGCAAAGCTGCGGCCAGTCCGGAAGCCAGAGAAAGGTAAAGGAACTTGATTCCCAGAGCGTCCGACTTGGCTCCCCCACCCTCGATGGTTCGATAAATGTTGTAAGCCAGAACGATCCAGGCAAACGCGACAAACACACTACAAACGGTGCTCAATGCCCCGACCCAGGAAGGAAGGGTTTGTCCCGGAAGGATTCCTGCGAAACTTCCAAAGATCAACAGCACCCAGAATGCGAACATGGAAAGGTAGCCGTTATAAAGATCGCGCTTGGCCAACTTGGGAATCAGGTATTGCAACAAAGCGATTCCGATAAACCCGAGCACCACCACGTTCAATCCGGAAGCATACCAGCCGTCGATGACCACCTGGGTGACACCACGAACAGGAGATCCAACCAGCAGGCAGCTGGCTGCACTGAAGATCCAAGGGAACCAGAAAAGAGCGGCAAAGATGAACCATTGAGAAGGATACAAGTCGCGCACTTGTCGTTTGTGAAAAGTGACCAGTGCAATACCACCGATGAGCGTGTATGCTGCAAACAACATCGGTAGCGCATAACCGGGCATTTCAAGGTAAGCCATCCCGGTGGAATGACCGGCCATAATACCAACGATTCCAACCAACACCCCAATATTCCAAAGAGTCGCCCCGATGTACAGGTAGCCTGGTGCCACGAGCTTGACCTGCCCCATGCGCATCGTCATCCACAGCAATGCGGCAAAGCCTGCCTGCAGAGCGAATCCATAGACGACGGCATTGAGTGCTGCGGGCACCATGGTGCCGTAGGTCACCCATGAGCAACTTGCCAGGAAGGTTGGTGAGTGCATCTTGATGGATGCAATGAGTGAAAAGATGCTTCCAAGTAACAGCCATGTGACTGCTTTGCTCGCTAGAAATAGCGTGGGAAACCGATAAGAGCGGTCGATATCCGACCAGTCAGAAGGTGATTTTGATGATTGATTCGCGTCCATGGCGTTCAATAATTCAACAATTTATTCTACCCTGAATGGGGTTTATTCAAATGCGCTGGGTGCTTCGGGAGGAGGAGGCGGAACGAAGGTGGCTTCTTTCATGCGCTCAATCATTTTGGCGCGTCCTTCGCTTGGATTGCTCCATTCCTTGACGGTGAGTTCCATGGCACGTTCGATGGGTACGCGCACAAAGCCCTTTTCCTTATCCTGCCATCCGTATTCGCTCAAAACAGGACCAACCGCTTCCTGAACCGATTTTAAGTTGTCCGCCCGTTCAGCGGCGCGATTAGCGGAGATGGATGCGGGTTGCGTGTATTGTTTGGTTGCCCAAATGAGGAAGGCAACGATGCAGAACGTTGCCAAAAACACCACAAAATACAGGAATGCGGCGCCTTTGTTTTTGGGTTGTGAAATGCTGTGTGTTCTCATGAATCAGTATTTCTTCAATTGCTTCGATCAGGCTTTGGCGGACTTGGTCTTGGAGTCAGCCTCGGATTCAAGTTCGACATACACACCCATCGCTTCGGCGATGCGGGGATCGCGCTGTGGGAATGGCGGATGTGCGATGAATGATTTGAGGAATTGCTTACTCAACAAACCTGCCATGAACGCCAAAGCAGCGATGCTTTGGACAAATCCCCCAAGGGAGATGCCGTGTCCTTCCGGATCGATCACTGGTTTGATGTTGTAAGTCATGTCAGTGAAATGCATCAACCAGGCCCAAATGGCCATCGGCCCCATGATGGTCAGGGTCTTCTTCACATCGATGCGCAACATGGTCAGGAAAGGCACAAAGAAGTGACCGAAGATAAGCAATATTCCCATGCTCCAGTAAATGCCGTTTTCACGTTTTACATACCAGAATGTTTCCTCGGGAACGGCTGCGTTCCAGATCAGGAAATACTGGGAAAAATGAATATAGGCATAGAAAACAGTGAACGCGAAAAACAAGGTCCCGATGTCTTTGAAGGTGGTTTCACGCATGACAGGTGCCAAATGTCCGGTTCGTTGCAGGACTGCAGACATCAGGTAAGCAGTGGCCAAGGTGGTCCAGACACTGCCGGCGAAGTAGTAAACACCATACATGGTTGAGAACCACTGATGCTCCAGCGATTTCATCCAGTAGATCACTCCAAGCGTCAAAGAGAACGCGAAGATGAAGATACCCCCTGCAGCCAACTTGCGCAGCGAGTGAGTGTGCGTTGCCGCTCCGGCTTCATCTTGAGCAAGCGAATGCTTGCGAAGACTGTTTGACAACCATGTCCAGATAACAAAGAGCAACAATGAAACAACCACAAATGCCGGTATGTTAAAGAGGGCATGTTTGACATGCAAAGCATGGTCAGTATGCGGATCCGCACTCATCCAGGGGTAAATCTGTTTACAGAATACCAGAATAGGCAGGAACAACAACCCCATCCAAGGAGCCAGACAAGCCATGTGCTCAAGAAAACGCCTGATCGGCACCATCCAGTATGCGTCAAATAAGTGATGCAAGATCACCAGAAACATCGAACCCAGCACGATACTGAGGAAAAACATGAATCCGGTGAGGTAACTGTAGTAAAACTGTTCGCGCCAAGCGGGCAGCAGCAAACCGATGATCAACCCAATACCGCCGCCCAACATCAATTTGTTGGGGAGGTTGGCGTATTTGGCCAAATCCAAGGTTGGTGTAGGTGTGTTGTTCGATTCGGAACTCATAGGTCTTAGTTTTGAAGGGCTGCTTGTTGCGGTTCGGGCACATCGTCCATTTTGGACAACCGGCTGCGCTGAAGCGCACGTAGATAGGCGATGATCGCCCAACGGTCTTCGATCTTGACGTTGGCTCCATAGGAACCCATCAGATTCTTACCGTGTGTAATCGTATTGAAGATCTCACCGTCGGTCATTTCGACGAGGCGTGGATCATGGAAGTTGGCGACGGCCACCATACCGTATTTGGTGGTGATACCTTTGCCATCTCCGGCTGCGCCATGGCAGGGAGCACATGAAATGTTGTAGCGTTCCTGACCACGAGCCATTACGGCTTCAGTGATGTCCACTGGGCTAACGTCCACCCAGTTGGTGGAACCGCTGATGCGACCGGTGTTCAACGGAATGTCCTGATAAGGCATACCGCGGGCAATGGTTCCTTCCACGTAGGGTTGGGAACTGCGCTGGTTGCCGAAGAACCGGTTGGGTTCCTGCGGGCGCAATTTCATCTGCCGATCCATGTCGGGAAAGACTTCGATAGGTGGCTTGCGTGTGATCTCTCCACGGAAACCGGCTATGCCGATAAAGGCCACTATCGCCAGAATATAAAGTGTCAAAAAGTATCGCATCCTAGTCCTCCACCATCTCCATGTGTTTGCAACCTGCTGATTCAAGCAGTTCCCGTGTCTCCGCTTCCGAGTAACGTGGATCAGCGGTTTCAATAATCACGTAGAACTTGTCATGCGTCGCTCCCTTGAAACGACGGTTCTTAAGCAAGGGATGGTAAAGTTTTGGCAGTCGATTCAGGAACAGCATGCCGAAAATCGCTCCGAATGCGGATAACAGAATCGTCATTTCGTATACCACCGGAAACGGAAACATCGGACTGAACAGTGGTTTACCACCCACGACAACCGGGTAGTCGAAGCTGTTCATGAACCACACCATCAGGTAACCCAAAGTGAACCCGGTTGCGCCTCCACAGAATGAGAACCAACCCACTTTGGAGTTTTTCAATCCCATGGCGTCGTCCATGCCGTGAACAGGGAACGGCGTGTGCACGTCCCAACGGCTGAAGCCGGCGTCTCTGATTTTTTCCGCGGCATGCATGGCATCCGCCGGTGTTTCGAATTCGGCCAACAGACCGTATGCTTGGCTATAATCAGTCATTAGTGATGCCCTCCTTTCGCGCCACCCAGCGGATGGTGTGGATCCGCCTGATTCGTGACGCCTTTCACTTCGGAAATGGCGATCAGAGGCAGGAACCGGATGAACAACAGGAACAGAACCATGAACAATCCGAAGGTGCCGACAAAAGTCAGGACGTCCACCTTGGTGGGCGAGTAATAGGCCCAGTTCGCCGGGATGTAATCACGGTGCAATGAAGTCACCACAATCACAAAACGTTCGAACCACATACCGATGTTCACGAAAATTGAAAGAATCCAGACTACCACCACATTCGTTCTGAGTTTCTTGAACCAGAAGAATTGCGGGCTGATGACGTTGCAGGAAATCATGATCCAGTAAGCCCACCAGTAAGGACCGAAGGCGCGGTTCTGGAAAGCGTAGGCCTCATAAGGATTACCGCCATACCAGGCGATGAAGAACTCCATCCCGTAGGCGTAACCCACGATGGAACCCGTCGCCAGGGTCACCTTACACATGAGTTCAATGTGCCGGATCGTCAACAGATCCTCCAACTTGAACAAGGAGCGCAAAGGAATCATGAGAGTCAACACCATGCCGAACCCGGAGAAAATAGCACCCGCCACAAAGTAAGGAGGGAAGATCGTCGTGTGCCATCCGGGCACCTGGGAAACAGCAAAGTCGAATGAAACGATACTGTGCACCGAGAGCACCAGAGGGGTGGATAAACCAGCCAACAGGAGGTAGGCTTTTTCGTAGTTGCTCCAGTGACGATTGGAACCGGTCCAGCCCAGTGAGAACAGACCGTAGAAAAATTTGCCGAAGAAACCTTTGCAACGATCACGGATGGTGGCGAGATCAGGAATCAAGCCCATATACCAGAACAATGCGGAAACCGTAAAGTAAGTCGAAACCGCGAAAACGTCCCACAACAGCGGAGAGCGGAATTGCGGCCAGATAGGACCGTTGGCGTTCGGCAGCGGGAACAGCCACCAGGCAAACCAGATACGACCGACGTGAATCATGGGGAAGATCCCCGCACACATCACGGCGAAAATCGTCATGGCTTCTGCGGCCCGGTTGATCGACGTTCGCCATTTCTGACGCAAGAGGAACAACACCGCGGAGATCAGCGTTCCGGCGTGGCCGATACCGATCCAGAAAACGAAGTTCACAATCGCCCATCCCCAGGCGATGGGACTATTCAAACCCCAGACACCCACACCGGTGGAGATGAGGTAACCAATCATCGTGAAGCACATGAGCATGACCGGTAAACTGATCAGCATGGTCACCCACCACCAGGTGGGGGTTTTGCCTTCGATGATGCCGGCGATTTGGTCTGAAATCCAACCGAGCGAACGGTTGTTCAGCACCAGCGGCTCGCGCTCGATCTCGCGGGGAGGTGCCGCGATTTTAACAGAAGTAGGTGCGGTCGGTGATGACATTAGTGCTGCCCTCCTTCAGTCTTGGTTTCAACTGCATGTCCGTCCTCGTGGCCTTCCGCGTAATGTGACGCGCCGTGTGCCTCAAAAGGACTACCCATGTTTTTCGTATACTCCAAAGTGCTCAATGGCATGGTGTGATAGTCGGGCATGTTTTTATTCGGATTGCGAATCTTAGCCAGGTAAGTCGTGCGTGGCTTGGTGTCCAGGAACCCAAGCACGGCGTAGTTTCTCGGATCGTTTTTGAGTTTGGAAACCTTGCTTTCAGGATCGAGCAAGTTGCCAAAAGCGATGGCATCAGCCGGACAAGCCTGCTGACAGGCGGTCTTGACGGTTCCATCAGCCACCTCAACATCACCGGAATCCCTGGCCTCAACCTTCTTGGCGATCTTGGCCTGCTCGATGCGCTGGGTGCAGAAGGTGCATTTTTCCATCACACCACGCATACGAACCGTGACATCGGGGTTCTTGGCCATTTCGATCAAGTCAATCTCGCTGTCCGAATGAGACGCTAGCGGTCCTTCGTAGAGTTGATCGATCGGGCGTTTGTTGTAATCAAAGTAATTAAAGCGACGAACTTTGTAGGCGCAGTTGTTGGAACAATAACGCGTTCCGACACAACGGTTGTAAGCCATCACGTTCAGTCCTTCGTGATCATGCACCGTGGCATTGACCGGACAGACACTTTCACATGGCGCGCTTTCACAATGCTGACACAGCATCGGCTGGTTCACGACCTGCACATCGTCGATCCATTCAGCGTATGCCTGCTCATCGTCCATGATCAGGTTGCTGACATTGCCTCGAAGCTCCGGATTACCGCTGTAGTAACGGTCGATGCGCATCCAGTGCATTTCGCGGCTGTTGGCCACCTGCTCTTTTCCGACGATCGGAATATTGTTTTCACTCTGACAAGCAACCACACAAGCCGAACAACCCACACAAGTCTGAAGGTCGATGGCCATGCCCCACTGATGGATATCACTGTGGGTGGATGGACGTGCTTTGTAAGGGTGCTCGTAAATCTGGGCCGGTTTGCCGTCCTCATCCGTGGGGATGTGACCGGCGTGGGCTTCGAGGTCCATGTTCTGCGCGAAGTCGCGCTTTTCTTCGAAATTCTCGATGTTGGCCTCACGCACAATCGCGCGGCCTTCCATGGACCAGTGATCCTGGGTGCAGGAAATATCGTAAATACGGTTCAGACGGCGAATTTTGGCCCCTGTTCCGAAACTCAGGCTCTTGGAGTCGCGGATGGCATAAGCATTGAATCCTACCGAATCATCACCGTTACCCCCCACATTGCCACTCTTGGAGCGACCATAGCCGAGGGCCAAACCGAGTGAGAAGTCGGCCAATCCTGGCTGGATCCAAATCGGACCCTGCACCTTGCGGCCGTTAAATTCGACTTCGACCAATTCCTTGTTCTTGATGTTGCCCATCTCAGCGGCCGTGCGGCGACTGATCAACACGGCGTTGTCCCAGGTCATCTTGGTGATGGGATCCGGACACTCCTGCATCCAGCCGTTGTTGTTCATACGACCATCATCCAGGCTGGCATCGCGGTAGAAGACCACTTCAAGCGCATCCTTGGAAGCGGTGCCGGATTGACTTTCGTCCGTGATTGCCTGGCTGAGGTTTTGCGTCAGGGTAGACCAATCAAAGTCATCCTCTGCCGCATCCACGGCGCTCGAACGAAGGTCGCTCAAATAACCGTCATGCAGAAGTTGTTTCCATTGTCCTTCAAAACCATTCTCACCCACCGCAGATTTCAATGTGGTGCGGGCGATATCGTAAGGTTTGACTTGGTCGCTACCGGCAATACGGGCCAGCACTTCAATTTCAGTCAATCCATCAAACAGAGGCGCAATCAGAGGCTGAACCGGCAGATAACTGCCGTCACCCGAGCGTGCATCGCCCCAGGACTCAAGGTAATGGGCCATCGGAAGGTGCCAGTCGGCAACTTCGCTCGTTTCATCCTCGTAATAACCCAGTCGGACCACGTTCTTGGCTTTACGCTGCGTTGCTTTCCAATCGAAATCAGCTGGCGCGTCGTAAACAGGATTACCATCCAGAACGACCAGTGCTTCCACTTCCCCGGCATCGCAGGCTTGCTTCAATTGAGCGAGTGAATCGTAAGCTGGTTGAGTGTCTTCCAGGAAAGTAACGGTGTGACCGATATTGCCAAGCAAGGTATTGATGGCGGCTGCCAATTGATGAACCGACTCAGGCTGACGGTGACCGGCAACCACGAGGCATTCACCCTTGTGTGCCAGCAAATCTTTGACGGATTCGACGATCCATTTTTCGTCCACTGTCACGCCTTTTGCTTTCTCGCGCAATGAGCTGCGCAGAGCGGGGATCGGACTTCCTGCTTCATCTTCAGGCAGGTGCAATTGATCGAACACTTGTTCGGTCAATGCAGCGGCAACACTGAACACCTGACCGGAGGTCACACGCAAGCGGTGGTCGGCGTTGGAACCTGTCAGAGTCAAGAGACTTTCAATCGCGTAAAGCCGATTGCTGGTGGTGTGATGGTTTTCATCTTCCTTCAGACGACGACCATCGGCATAACCACGAATATGAGAGTAAGCTTCCTGTTCGGTACCGAGGAAGTCGCAATCCAGGGAAAGGATCACCTTGGCTTTGGAAAAATGCGGAACCGGGCGAACGGACTTTTTGAACACCTTGGAACAGGACTGAACCGAGGTGCGGAACGAAACGGGTTCATAAGCATGCCACTTGGCCTCGGGCATCTGCTCGCGAATCAACGCTTCCAGACGATGACGGCTGGGAGAACTACTTGACTGAACGAGGAAACTTAATCCCTTGCCCTTGTTCTCTTTAAACTGACCATTCAGCATGCGAAGCGCGCCAATGGCTTCATTGCGAGTGACCGCGTTGCCGCCTTTCAAATACTTTTGTGAACGATCCGGATCGTAAAGATTGAGCAAGGAAGCCTGTGTGAAGGAGTCCGTTCCGCCTTTACCAAATTCCAGATCAGGATTGCCTTCCACCTTGGTGGGGCGGCCGTCATTGGATTTGGCCAGCAGTGGCACCGCTGAATCGCGGGACGGCATGGCGGTTGCGAAAAACTGAGGGACGCCGTGCGTATAATTTTGCGGCATCTTGGAGAATGGAAGGATGGTTTCCTCAGGACGACGGCAACCGGTCAACCCCGCCCCCGCCAGCAAGAAGGAGGCGCCCATGATTTTCATAAAATCACGGCGTGATTGACCCGTGGGAGCTTCAGTGGCTCCTTCCGGAAACTCTCGGTCCATCCATTGACGAAATTCCGGAGAATCCGTCAGCTCGTCCAAACTACGCCAATAAGCCGGTCCGGATGGTTTTGGGGAATGCGATAGATCTTTCATCGATGGCAGGCAGAACAATTTACGAGGGATTCGACTCTCCAGTCGTGGACCATTTGCTCACCTTGTGCTTGTTGCATCTGAGCCGCTTTTTCGGGATCATTATCCCAGGTCCAATCCAGATTGGTCACTTGATCCACCGGGCGAATCTTCGCGGCGGGATCGCGGTGACATTCGAGACAGAAACTCATACCAAAGGGTTTGGCATGATAAACTTCATCCATCTTATTGACGGGTCCATGGCATTCCACACAGGAAAACCCACGGTTCACATGGACGGAGTGGTTGAAATAAACGTAGTCCGGCACTTTGTGGATCTGCACCCAGGGAATGGGTTCACCGGTTTCGAAGCTGTCACGCACCAGGGCCAGTTTCGGATCATCTTTGAGCACCTGGTTGTGGCAGTTCATACAGACCGAAGCCGCCGGGACGTTGGAGTACCAGGAGGATTCGACGCCGTTATGACAGTAGCGGCAGTCCAAGCCAAGCTGGTCGGCATGGATGGCGTGTGAAAAGGCAACCGGTTGCACCGGTTGATATCCCACCCGGGTGTATTTTGGAGTGGCGTAATAAGTCAAACCCGCCACCGTTGCCCCGCCGAGGAGGATCAATCCGAAAATTACCCGGATTGGCAGCTTGTTCGTCCATTTAGGAAAGACGTCCGACATTCAGATATCTAAAGTTAAATTTGGGTCAAAAAGGCGAAAAAACCTCATTTCGCCTCACAAGTATTTGGTAATAAACATTCCTCTAAGAAGCTTTCAGGCATGATGCCATCGGCTTTATCGAGGAAAAAAGCGGCAATACTTTAGGTCGCACCGAGGGCAACGCAAGCACAGAAGCCAAAAAAGTGAACAAACCGCCTCCGGTCAGGAAACTTTAGTTTGTTTAACTTTGGCCAGTATGCCTTCGGGCACCCGGTGGGATTTAAGTGAATCCGCACGACTCGGCATCGATAAATTGGAGGCGGAGGTCGGAATCGAACCGACGCATAGAGCTTTTGCAGAGCCCTGCCTTACCACTTGGCTACTCCGCCCCAATGACAAATCTTGTTTACCAACAAGAGCTTAAGCGTCACAAAAAAACAAAATGCCGCCTCGCATCATCGATGCTGGCTACATGCATATCAAAAGCAGTCCAAGCTCGTCAATAACGCTTGTGAAAAAAATCACAAATTCACTTGAACCCTCACCATGCTCTCGTTAGCTTCCAAGAAACTAGAAGGGCTTTCGAAAGATAACGCCATGAGTTCAACACAGACAGAAGTAGGTTACAACACCAAAATCGAAGGCGATGTCATCGTCACCAAGGCAGACGCCGTTCTCAATTGGTTTCGCAAGAACTCCCTCTGGCCCATGCCGATGGGACTTGCCTGCTGCGCGATCGAACTGATGGCTGCCGGGGCAAGCCGGTTCGACATCTCACGCTTTGGAGCGGAAGTCATGCGCTTTTCTCCCCGTCAATCCGATCTGATGATCGTCGCGGGAACAGTGACTTACAAGATGGCGATGGCGGTTCGGCGGATTTACGACCAGATGGCGGAGCCCAAATGGGTGATTGCCATGGGTGCCTGCGCCTCGACGGGTGGTATGTTCCGCAGCTATTCAGTCTTGCAGGGGGTGGATCGCATCATTCCGGTAAATGTTTACGTGGCAGGATGCCCTCCCCGTCCGGAAGCTTTGCTGGATGCATTGATGAAGATGCAGGATCAGGTAGCCAAGGAACCGCTCCTTCGCACTCACAAGGTGCCCAAACCGGACGCCTTGGCTGGACTGCACGTCAAATAACCTAGGCACTCATCACCTTAGACCAAACTGAGAACCACATGAGCGAAACCACCACCAAAGCAAAGGAGCTGGCCGAAAAACTGAAGGCTCAATTCGGTGATTTGCTGTCCGATATCCAGGAATTTCGAGACGAATACACGTTGATGGTTCAGGACAAAACCCGCATTGCCGAAGTATGTGCCTATGCCAAGGAAACTCTTGGCTTTGATGGTTTGACGGATCTTTCCAGTGTGGATCACTACGGGGACGAGCCTCGATTCTCAGTAGTATACGAACTTTATGGTCACACGCACCACGCTTACCTGAGACTAAAACTTCAAGTCGGTGAAGAAGAGTGCGAAGTCCCGACGGTGACCGGTGTCTGGCGGACTGCCGATTGGCATGAACGCGAGATATACGACATGATGGGCATCCGGTTCAAAGATCATCCGGACCTGCGTCGCATCATTATGTGGGAGGGGTATCCCTATTTCCCATTGAGAAAAGATTTTCCATTGGAAGGCAAGGAAACCGATCTGCCAGATGTCGCCTTCTCACGCAAAGCCCCCATGGAAGGTGGGCCTTTTGTAACAAGCCCCGGCAAGGCAACCACGACGGAACGTGAGCCAAGATCACGCACGGTTGAAACCGATTAAGTCAGTCAACCATGTTTGGAGCGGACGAATCCCGATTGCAACCGGGATTCAGCGTGGCGACCGCTGAAAACAGGCACTGACCAAACGTAGCATTTAAAACAAAGAAAAGAGAATACATGGCGCCAGAAGTCAAAGACCTGGAAATCAAGGATACCGTCGGCAAAACGCTGGACGGACTGGAATCCAGCGCAATCGACGAACAGGACGAATTGCAGGGCGACAAGCTCGTTCTAAACATGGGGCCTTCGCATCCTTCCACCCACGGCGTGCTTCGCATCGTGCTGGAACTCGACGGCGAAGTGATCACCAAGGCCATGCCCGACGTCGGCTATCTCCACCGGGGAGACGAGAAGATTGCGGAAAACATGACCTACAACCAATTCGTTCCCTACACGGATCGATTGGACTACCTCGCGCCACTGGCCAACAACGTGGCCTACATCCTGGCCGTGGAAAAACTGATGGGCATCCAGGATCAGATACCCGAACGATGCCAGTACATCCGCGTCATCTGCTGTGAATTGGCACGGATCTCCGCGCATTTGCTTGGGCTGGGCGCCTTCGCCATGGATGTGGGAGCATTGACGGTATTTCTTCACACCTTTACCGAACGCGAAAAAGTTTACAACTTGTGCGAATCCCTGACCGGTGCCCGATTCACCACTTCTTTCACACGCGTCGGTGGCATTGCCCGCGATCTTCCGGATGGCTGGATCGAAGAATGCCGCAAATTCCTGAATGAAGTGGAAGTCAACTTTGACGAAACCGAACAACTCCTCACCCGCAACCGCATCTTTGTGGACCGCACACAGGGAGTCGGGATTTTACCACCGGATGTCGCCATCGATTACGGAGTGACCGGGCCGAATCTGCGGGGTTCCGGCGTCGATCACGATCTGCGCAAAGCAAACCCCTATTTGGTTTACTCCGAACTCGATTTTGAGGTTCCCGTTGGCACGACAGGTGATTCCTACGACCGCTACCTGGTGCGCATGGAAGAAATGCGACAAAGTGCACGTATCATCCGCCAATGCCTGGACAAATTGCCGGGTGGCCCGGTGAATGTCGAGGATGGCAAAACATTCCTCCCCCCCAAAGACAAAGTGCTCAGCAGCATGGAAGAATTGATTCACCAATTCATGCTGGTCACCCAGGGAGTGAACGTGCCTCCCGGAGAAGTTTATTTCGGCGCGGAAAATCCCAAGGGAGAACTGGGTTTTTATATCCACAGCACCGGAGGCGGCACCCCCAACCGATTGAAGATCCGGGGACCGTCCTTCGTGAACCTGAGCGTCCTCCCCTATATCCTGAAAGGAAGTATGATGAGCGATACCGTTGCCATCCTGGGATCCATTGATTTTGTCATGGGAGAAAGCGACCGATGAGCCTGAACGTACCACAAACACTCGAATCCGAGATCGACGAACTGATCACCCATTATCCGGAAAAACGGAGCGCTTCCGTCATGCTGTTGCATGCGATTCAAGAACATTTCGGTTATGTCTCCAAAGAAGCCATTGAATGGATCGCCTCCAAACTGGAGTTGAAACCGATCAATGTTTACGAACTGGTCACCTTTTATCCGATGTTTCGACAGGAACCCGCCGGTAAATATGTGGTGAAAGTCTGTCGCACCCTGAGCTGTGCGCTGGGTGGATCCGGCAAGTTGCATGGTCACATTTGTTCCAAGCTGGGATTGGACAGCAGCAAGCACGGATTGCAAACCGCATCGGACGGCAAATTCTCGGTTGAATTTGTGGAGTGCCTGGCCAGTTGCGGCACCGCGCCGGTGATGATGGTGAATGATGATTTTTACGAAGGCGTCAGCCACGAAAAAGCCGACGAAATCATGGGCAAATGCCAATAGAGCGAATGAGATCGAACCTTGAGAACCTTGATGGAAGAGGTGGCTGCCGGACATGGATTCGAACCATGACAAGCAGATTCAGAGACTGCTGTGCTACCGTTACACCATCCGGCAAATAAACCAAGGCGCGAGAAAATAGCAAAAGCAATTTAAGAGTCAAGCAAGCAGAACGGATTTCAATGCCAGAAGAATTTCGACTCATTTTGAAAAAAGCGGACGAACCGGGTTACACGCCGGACATCGACTGCTACCTGTCGCACGGCGGCTATGAATCGTTGAAGAAAGCCTTGGCGATCCAGCCCAAAGAAATCGAGGACGGCAAGAGCAAGACACCCCAGGAACAGATCCGCGAAGAAGTCATGACCAGCGGGCTGCGGGGACGTGGTGGTGCCGGTTTTTCCTGCGGACTGAAGTGGTCTTTTGTGGATCGACGCAGCGGCAAGCCCATTTACCTGATCTGTAACGCCGATGAATCCGAACCCGGCACATTCAAAGATCGCCAGATCATTCACAAGGATCCGCATCAACTGATCGAGGGCATGATCATCAGCGCCTTCGCCAATGATGTCAATCTTGCCTACATCTATATCCGTGGAGAATTCCCCGAAGGAGCCCGCTTGCTGAACAAGGCTTTGAAAGAAGCGCGCGAAAAAGGATTCCTGGGTAAAAACATCCTCGGCAGCGGATTCGACCTGGACATCCACGTGCACCGTGGGGCTGGCGCTTATATTTGCGGTGAAGAAACCGGCTTGATCGAATCTTTGGAAGGCAAACGCGCCTATCCTCGCATCAAACCCCCGTTCTTCCCGGCAGTGTTGGGGCTCTACATGTGCCCCACCATCGTCAACAACGTGGAAACACTTTGCGCGGTGCGCCACATCGTCGAGATGGGCGGAAGCGAATATGCCAAACTGGGCACACCTCGCAACACCGGCACCCGTATCGTCAGTTTGAGTGGTCAGGTCAAGAAACCCGGCTATTACGAAATCGAAGTGGGCAAAGTTACTTTGGGTGAACTCATCTTCCATGAAAACTTTGGTGGCGGTCTGCAGGAAGGTCGTTCCCTGAAAGCCGTCATCCCCGGGGGTTCATCCGCCAAGGTCCTGAAGGCCGGCGAGAAATTTACCATGAAACGTCCCAACGAGGACGGTGAAATGGAACCGGTCGAAGTCGACATGCTCGATATCCCTTATGATTTCGACTCCCTCATGGCCGCCGGCACCATGTCCGGGTCCAGTGCCATCATCGTGATGGACGACAGTGTGGACATTGTGGAAGTGCTGGCCAATGTGTCCGCTTTCTACGCACATGAAAGTTGCGGTCAGTGCACACCTTGTCGCGAAGGATCACTCTGGATGAGCAAGGCTTTGAACCGCCTGACATCCGGTCAGGGGCGCAAAGAAGACGCGGAATACCTCACGCACATTGCCACCAATATTCAGGGCCGCACCATTTGTGCATTTGGCGAAGCCAGTGCCTGGCCGGTGCTGAGTTTTGTGAATAAATTCAAAGACGAATTTGAAGCCAAGGGCGCGGCCGTTGCGGCGGCTCAAGGCGAACCCAACAAGGAAGGCGCGGCAAGCGCAGCGAAATAACTCCACCATGGCTACCGAAACGACAAAAGCTGAGACAAAACCTGTCGAAACCGTCACCGTCAAGGTGGACGGCGTGACCGTGGAGGTCCCCAAGACAACGCCCGACTGGCAGGGCAACCCCGTGCCCACCACGATCCTGCAGGCCTGCAAACAGGTTGGGAAAGAAATCCCGCACTATTGCTACCACCCCAAACTGCCGGTTTCCGGCAACTGCCGCATGTGCCTGGTGGAAATCGGCATGCCGGCAATGGGACGTGATCGCAAACCCATTTTAAACGAAGACGGCACCCCCAAGATTCAGAAGGGTGTGCTCCCATATGATCCTTCCCTGCCCCGTGGAGCCATCGCCTGCGCAACCCCGGTGGCGCCCAACATGGAAATCCACACGCAATCCGAGAACACAAAGATGATGCGGGAAGCGGTGTTGGAATCTCTGTTGATCAATCATCCGCTGGACTGCCCGATCTGTGATCAGGCCGGCGAATGCAAATTGCAGGAATACTCCATGGAACACGGACAGGCCAAAAGCCAGTTCGCGGAAACCAAGGTTTCCAAACCCAAACAGGTCGATCTCGGTCCACGCATCATGCTCGACGCCGAACGCTGTGTGCTCTGCACGCGGTGCATCCGCTTCAGTCGGGACATTGCCCATGACGACGCCCTGGGTATTGTTGAACGCGGTAGTTACAACTCCATATCCACTTTCCCGGGCTCCAAGTTTGAAAACAATTACACCCTGAACACCGTCGATATTTGTCCGGTGGGGGCCCTGACTTCCAAAGATTTCAGGTTCCAGATGCGTGTCTGGTTCATGAAGGAAGCCAAATCCATCTGCACCAGTTGTTCGACCGGCTGTAACATCGTCGTGGGTTCACGCGAAAACAAAGTCTATCGCTACGAGCCACGAGACAACGATGCGGTCAACGCCTGCTGGATGTGTGATGAAGGTCGTTTGAATTACAAATGGGTCAACCGCGAAGACCGCCTGACCGACTGCGTCATCCGTGAACGCGGCGGCGATGAACGTAAAGTCGAATGGCCGACCCTCATCAAGGAACTTTCAGAACGTCTCGCCAAAGCCGAACCCGGCTCGGTCGCCATCATTGCTTCCGCACGCGCGGCCAATGAAGAGCTTTACCTGATCAAGCTGCTGGCGGATCATTTTCAGGCCGTCACGGATTGCATTCCGCGTCAGGGCGAATCGGATGATTTCCTGGTTCAAGCGGATAAGAATCCGAACAGCAACGGGGCACGCGTCATGGGCGTGGCTTTCAGCGAAATGGGCATCCAGATCGCCAAAATCGATGAAGGCATCGAATCGGGCAAAATCAAAACCCTACTTTCCTTCGGGGAAAACATCACACGGGTGGGCATCGACGATGCCATGATCGCCAAACTGGATTTATTGGTCGTGAGCGACATCCTTGGCAGCCATGCCGCAGACAAAGCTGATTTCGTGATCCCCGGCGCCGCTCATTTGGAAAAACGGGGCTCCTTCGTGAACGGCAAGGGACGCGTCCAGAAATTTCAGAAAGCCATCGAAGCGCCAGGCAATGCGCGTCCTGACTGGGAATGGCTGCGAGAATTGGTGATCAAGGTCACCGGCAAGCAACCCGCCGACAACCTGCCCGGACTGTTCAATGAAATGAGCGCCAGCGTTTCCGCTTTCAATGGCGTTCAATGGAAGGATCTCGGCGATCAGGGAGTGGACATCAAAATTTAACAGAGAGCGGAAACACACATATGGACTTTTTAAATGATTCATCTCATTGGGGCACGTTCCTGTTTTTCGGCGCCCTGAAAGTCGTCGTGGCCTTTGCAGTGGTGATGCCGATGGTGGCATATTCCGTCATGGTGGAACGACGCCTCAGCGCAGCCATCCAGGACCGCGTCGGCCCCAACCGTGTGGGTCCTTTCGGATTGCTTCAACCCATGGCCGACGGTTTGAAATCCTTCCTCAAGGAAGACTTCACTCCATCGCACGTTCGTAAAATCTATTTCATCATCGCCCCGGCGGTATCCATGATCCCCGCGTTTCTGACCATTGCGGTCATTCCATTCGGATCGGTGATGGGCACCCAGGCCATGGTCATTGCCAACCTGAACGTTGGCATTCTCTACACCTTCAGTGTGGTCTCTCTCGGCGTCTACGGCATCGTGTTGGCCGGTTGGGCTTCCAATTCCAAGTATCCGTTTCTGGGTGGCATTCG
>Ga0255776_10002770_pt1 | contig 19370 bp, 17 predicted proteins | sample 071ome_19_FD_179974 | JGI IMG/M metagenome (GOLD analysis project Ga0255776, IMG submission 179974) | Coastal salt marsh microbial communities from the Groves Creek Marsh, Skidaway Island, Georgia - 071413AT metaG (version 2) | ecosystem: Environmental > Aquatic > Marine > Intertidal zone >... | reverse complement strand
ACGCAGCGCTCTACCCAGCGCGATGTATTCCTTAACCCCTCCATCTTTAGTCTCAAGATAGCTTTGGGCCAGCTCAATCGCTGTTTGATAGAGCCCTTTTTCAATTAAGTAATAGATTTTTTGACGTTGGTATCGGGTTTCTAAAGGAAATCTTTCTTCACCCTGATCTAATGCTGCCCATGCGGCGTCATATTCACCTAGTTTCCAATGACATTGGGCGCTTAAGCTGTATACCGAGGCCATGGCGTCACCCACTTCTTCTGAATTTTCAATATCCATGAGCGCCGCTCTAAAGTCATTGAGCGCGTAGTGAGTTTGTGCAAGGTAAATATGAATTAATTTATCTTCTTGCCCTTGCTGAAGAGATAACTCGTATTGCGCTTCAGCGTCTTCATATTGACCCATCTTAAAAGCCAAAAGACCTTTCAACAGGTGGTATTGAGCGTAATCTATTTTCGGTAGCTTGCCGTCTTCATCCGGTTTTTCCACCTGCTTAAGTACCGCTTCGGCACGATTTAGGTTGCCATCGCTCAATAGTAGAGCCGCAAGGCCAAGATGATCGACATCTTGGCTTTTTGCATTTACTTGTGCGCTAAGAACCCACGCTAACAGCGACACACTCAGTGCTTTTACGATTGTCATGTTCATGTCTATTGCCATGGTTTAATCAGTTCAAATCAAAACGGATGGTTTGTTCAAACCAACCTTTTACTGGCTTACCCTGATATTGGGCTGGGTCGAATTTCCAGCCACGAATATTGGCTAGGGCCACCTCGTCGAATACGCCACTAGGAACCGATTCCAGCACCTTGATTTTTTCCACCTGCCCGAACGGGTTAATCAGTAGGTTAAATTTCACGTAACCCGTAATCCCCTTGGCTCGCGCACGCTTTGGATAATCCAACATTGGGCGTGAATTTGGCTGAGGCAACACATCCACTGTATCGGACGTCATAGCCACATTATCAAGATCGCCCAACATGCCATCGCCTAGCCCCATATCATCTAGCGAAAATCCAAGACCCACATCAACCCCACCAACCATTGAGCTGAGGTTTGCTGGCGGCGGTGGCGCTTGTCTTTGTTTCGGTTTCGGTTTTGGCTTTGGCTTCGGTGCTACCTTTTGCTGTTGCTGCTTGGCCTGCTTTTGCACACTAAAATTGATTTTTTCTTTCGAAGCATCATCGTCATTGTTTTCAACATAACGATTTAGCATCAATACTGATCCAAACACGATTAGAGCGCCGATCGCCATAGAGATCATGGCGCTCATGTGTTTCTTACCACGGTGTGCTGAGTACTTGTGTTGAATTACCGTCGCATTCATTTCGCACCTACCTAAACTGGTCCGCCGGCTTCGGCTTCAGTCGCCACACCAACATCACTGGCACCGGCTAATTTACACTGGTCAACCACTTCAACCAGTTTACCCGCAGGCACATTACTGTCGGTTACAACCAATACAGACTTTTGACTACTCGCGCGAAGCTGGTCTTTGATCTGCCCTTGAAGCACCCAAATTCTGACGGGTTCACCATTCAGGTAAACATCACCCGTGTTATCAATGTAAACGCGTATGGATTTAGTCGAAGCAGGCGATTGAGAACTCGCCTGTGGTCGATCGATATCCAACTTCATGTCTTTTACAAACGTGGTGCTCACCATGAAGAAGATCAACAAAATGAATACCATGTCGATCAAAGGTGAAATATCAATGTCTTGAACCGCTGTTTCTTTTTTACGTAATCTCATTTGATTCACCGTTTAATTTTGACGATCGGTAGCTGTTGTCTCGCCAGGTTGATCGGAGCAAAGCATATCTTTAATTTGTTCTAATTCACGTTCGATACGAGCTGCTTTTCGATCCAGAGCACGACCCAAGAGTAAGCCTGGAATGGCAACCACTAGGCCCATCTGTGTGGTGAACAGAGCTTGGCTAATGCCACCGGCTATGCCACCGCCACCTTGGCTAAAGAGATTCGCATCCATCAATGAATCGAACGTTTCTATCATGCCAGCCACCGTGCCTAGCAACCCTGTTAGGGGCGCAGCTGCAACGATACTCATGATCAAACGACTGTACTTACCCATGTCTCTAACGTAGTCGGAAAAGGCGTCGTCTAAATAGCGTCGCAAGTTTTGTTGATAAAGCTTGCTTAACTCCAAACCTTGAACAATGGCACTGTCGATGATGCCAGTAGGCTCAAGCTCGCCTTTATATTGGCCGTTAGCCTGACGGTAGCGTCCGATTAACCGCCTCACACTTCTGGGGTTGCCGCGCTTGATCGCCGCATAGCGATATCCGATGGCGTACCACAATATGAGGACCGCGAGTGCAAGGGGGATCATGACGAAACCACCCTGCTCTACAAATGCCTGCCACTCGTTAAGAAATACCTGCAACATGATTAGGCTGCCTCGTCTTCCTTAGCGCGATCATCTTTGTCTTTAAACACGTTAATTAAATGCAGAGCACCCAATTCCATGTCATTTTTGATTCGCTCGGCCCAACCACTTAAAAGGTTACCTAGCAGTACAGCAGGAATGGCAACGATCAAGCCAAGTTCAGTGGTAACCAAGGCTTCGGAGATACCACCGGATAGCATTTTCGGATCTCCCGTTCCAAATTCGGTAATCACGTCAAAGGTGGCGATCATGCCGGTAACGGTACCGAGTAGGCCCATCAAGGGAGACACAGCAGCTAATACCAGAATCGTGGTTCCAAAGCGGTCTAAGTGCTCGCTTTCGTGCAAAATACTTTCAGACACGATGTCTTCGATGTGCTCACGATCACGATCAAGGTTACGAACTGTGGCACGAACCACTCGCGAAGTAGCACCGTCGAACTCACGGCTCGCTTCCATAGCTTCTGGGATATTTCCTGCTTCAATAGCAGGTCGAACGGCTTCAAGCACTTCTTGGCTTGACTGGCTAGCCTTACGCAGGAACAGAGCACGCGCCACCACCATCAATAACGCAGCAATACCAAACGCCACAATCACATAGCCGATGACGCCACCACTTTTCAATACATCCCAAATGGTCTTTTCTTTTTGCTCTTGTACCGCAGCGTTTATGTTTTCAATCACAAAAACATCAAGGGTGGCTGGTTGTTCACCTAACGCCAATGCACGAGCCGTTTCTTCACCGACTACTTCATTTTTGAACGACCAAAGTTTGAACAAACCTTCACCTGCGGGAGCCAAAGCACCAGCTTGATCTTGGCTGATACCGTAGCGGGCAACGTTACCAAAGCGTACGACTTCACCCGATACCTTGGTGCCGTCTAGTAAGTGAAAGTCGCCAGCTTGGGTGCTAACAGAAGACAGTTCATTAAGCAGTGTGACACCACGAGTAAACAGTGCTGTTACCTTTTCGCCATCTTTTAGATCTTGAAACGTTTTATCACCTTCAATCGATTGTCCATAAGGCTCAAGGCTGGCATCCGCTTGTAGGAAGGTAGATTTGAACACTTCTTGGTTATCTTGATTGGCTTGCACGACTCGCTCGGCATCTAGCAATAAGTTCTTCTTAAGCTCAACCTTTTGATTACTGCTCAATACTTGTTGCTCTAGTTGAGTAAGACTGGCTTTTTCGGCATCGAACTCTTTATTGCTTTCTGTAAGCAATCGGGTCAGACGCGTTTGCAGATCGCGCTTTTGTGCTTCTAGAAACGCAAACTCCTTCTTGTAAGCCAGCTCTACCGAGGACACTTCAGGCGCTTTGGCCTGCGGAGCCGTTGTTGTTTCCGCCAACACAGAAAGGGATACAGCAGAGGCTAGAGCGCAAGCTGTCAATGATTTTACAAACTTCATCATAATGTTTCTCCGACTCTACTGATTACTGGGCTTGCGCAAGTGAATTTGGCAACTGGAATTGTCCAGTACGAATTTGTTTCTTTAATGAGTCAAATAGTGAAATGATTTGCTCTCGCTCTTCACCACCATAGATGTTCACAAACAGCCAGTCAGAACCATTTTTAACCACTTTCCCAAACTGGTTATCTCCGTTTTGGAAGTACATGAGCACCATGCCAACACGGGCCACATCCACCAATACATCCTTCCCGTCCATAGAAATAGGCTGACGATAAATACCCGACTCTTTCGTCAAACGAATTTCGTCATCAACAAACGCCCAAAGACGATTTACTGCTTTGTGAGCGGGTAGTAGGTCAAGTTGAATTTGGTCTTCGATTTCACTGAGTTGCGCTAAGCGTTCAGCTGTTTTAAACGGTAAACCCTTTGCGATATAACCTTTAATTTGTGCGATGGCATTCAGTGCCAATGGCTTCAGGTCTTTACCTTCGATGGTGTTCTCAGCGTTTCGAGCTTGTGCTTCCTTAATGCTGGTCGCGAGCTGCTTAAGTTCCATAGAGTTGCGCTGAAGCTGGGTTTCTAAGTCGGTTCGTTGTACCGCCAAAGAACCCATTCTGTTTTTATGAGTTTCTTTCTTGTTGTCAATTTTGGCCTGCAGTTCTTCCACTTCACCACGCAGCTTGATGAGATCATTCGCCATGTCATCAATGTGCGCATCCGCCGCCCATACCGCTGATGTCACAGTTAATAGCGCCGCACCTAATATCGGTTTAAATCCAGTCATGTTTCACTCCCTTCAGAGCTTATACAGTTGTTCAATTTTGATGGGCGAAATGTACGTTCGTTTTATGACAAGTCTGTTACATGACATTTGGGTTGCAGTTTGGCTTCACTTTTATGGCGGCTTTATGACAACCAAAACGGTCATCAAGCCCAGTGATTTAGGGGGTCTACAAAGCTCAATGCAAAATGGTAAGGAAATATGAATTTTTTATTACAATTTAGTGGGCAGCTTGCGTAGCCTGTCTAGTACCTGCTACCCAGTCACTTTCAAGGTGATTGATGCATAGGCGTCTATACTCAACCTCATAGGACTATGCTTTTTATCAAGGATGAACCGTGAGTCTGCTCAAACGATTACAATACAGCTTCATTGCATTTGGCCTCGGAATGGGGCTGATCTTTCCTATATACGCTCAGTTCTTTGTGGAATGGAAGGAAGGCATGTTCATTTGGTTTGCCGCAGGTTGCCTTGTGGCGGGTGCCGCCATTGGCATTATTAACTTCTGGCTAATGAAACGACTGTTATTGGTACACCTTAGAGACGTCGCGCGCGTATCAAAGGCCATCGTCAGTAAGGATCTAACCCAGCGCTGCCATGTGAATAGTGCCGACACCATCGGTGACATTATCCGCAATGTAAACACCATGGCCGATCGATTACAGGAGACCTTTCAACACATCGATCACGTCTCCAATCAATGCTCCGATACCATAGAGCACCTTAGTTCAAAGGCCCAAGGCAGCACAGACAAAATGCGAGAACAGCATAACGCCACCGATGCGACACTGTCGGCTATGCGCTCGCTTCAAGGGTCTGCTTCCGATATTCAATCCCATGTAAACGAAGCGTATGAAGCCAGCGAGGCAACGCTTAAGCAAAGCCTAGCGAGCGATCAACGAATGGCGACGACTCTGACCACAATGAATCAGTTGAGTGAACAAAGCCGCGAAGCCTCACATATGATTTCAAGGCTAAAGGCCCATGGCGACCAAATCGGTACCGTGCTCGTGAGTATTCAGGAAATCAGTGAGCAAACGAATCTGTTAGCATTAAACGCGGCCATTGAGGCCGCCCGGGCCGGTGAGCAAGGCCGTGGTTTCGCGGTTGTGGCGGATGAGGTGCGTGCACTCGCCAACCGAGCCCAACAATCCACCGCAGAGATCAATCAAATGATCTCGCAGCTCCAACAAGATACCGAGAATGCCGTTGATATTATGGAAAAAGGCGCCCAGTTGGCGTCACAAGGGGTTTCCGAAGTCAATGAGGCCCAACAGGGTTTAAGTGAGATTCGTGATGCCGCCTCACTCATACAAAAATTAAATAACGATATTCGTCGCCAAGTTGAGACCCAAATCGTGGATATCGAATCTTGCAACGCCAATGTCGACACCTTGATGCGATTGGCACTATCAAGCACCAGTATCACCACTCAGAGTAAAACGGTGTGTGATAATCTCAAAGGCCACATCGGGCGACTCTGTAAAGATGTCGAAGGCTACAGACTGTAGTGGGTGTGTCGATCTTTGGTTGGTTTTTGGGTAAAATTGCGGCTCACTCATCACCCACCCAGCACCCGTGTCTGATTCTGTACAGTTAATCGAAACCACCGACATCACGTCAGCCAACAAGTGCGAGCAATGCTCTGCCCTGTGCTGCTCTTATATCACGCAGGAATTGGACACACCTCGTACCATGCATGCCTTTGATACTCTGCTATGGCAAATTGCCCACAAAGGTGTTCATGTATTCAAAGATGGCAACGGCTGGTACTTACTCAGTATGACCACATGCGAATTCCTGCTTCCGGATAACCGCTGTGGCATCTACGAGCGTCGCCCATTGATTTGCCGCGAACACAGTAACGACACCTGTGAACGGGATGTTCCTATCGATGAGGGCTGCGATCTTTACTTTCAAACCTTCGATGAACTCGATGCATACTGCCGCAAGCGTTTTAAGACTTGGGACAAACGCATCGAGAAATTTGAAGCCAGCCGCGCAGACTAGCCTGTAGAGCGCCTAAACTAAGACCGACCCCAATGAATGGGCGCTTGCCCGTGCTCTAAAAGATAGTCATTGGCCTGAGAAAAGCACCCTGAGCCAATAAAGGCTGAAAAGTCGCGCCCCTGCTTAGTGGCACCTAATGGGCTTGGGTGTGACGTCTTAATAACGCAATGCTTTTGCGTATCCACCTGCGCGCACACATTGTGAGCAAAGCGACCCCAAGCCAAAAACACCACTCCCTGCTTGTGCTCATTGATGTGTTGAATACAGGAGTTGGTAAACGTTAACCAGCCCAATTTGCTATGACTGCCTGCGTCACTGGCCCTCACCGTTAATGCTGCATTCAATAGCAAAACACCTTGTTTCGCCCAATGTTCCAAATTACCCGACGAGGGTACTGGCAACCCCATATCGCGATTTAGCTCTTTGTAGATGTTTTTCAAAGACGGTGGCACCTTGATACCGTCCGGCACGCTGAAACTTAAACCATGGGCCTGACCCTCACCGTGATAGGGGTCCTGCCCCACAATGACCACTTTGACCTGATCGAACGGTGTGCACTCAAAAGCATGGAACCATTGATCTTTTGGTGGATAGACCACCTGCCCAGCGGCAAGCTCGTGCTTCAATGTTGCCCGTAATTGCTCCATGTACGGTAAAGAAAACTGTTTCTCAAAGTGGGCCTTCCATTGGCCGTCAAGGACGTCGGTGATCTTAGTCACGCTCAGTATCCTCTTCTGATGGCGATCGTGTTAGCACGTATAAGCGATACACATAGATGGTTAGTATCGGGCCCACCACCACATTGATTACAAACTTTGCCATCTCTATCAAAGCAGGGTTTACCGCAATCATAAGATGCAAGATCACGATGGAAGAGGTGTAAACCACAAAGATAAACGCAACGACCAAGAAGCCCCTCAACACCAGCGGATTTGTCTTGGCCTGCTGATTACTGCGTTTAATCGCATCGATAGGCTGTAGACCGTCGACCAAGGTGGCATAAGGCGCCAAAAACCAGCGATAGGACAAAAACAACATAGGGATCAGCATACACACCAACATGATCACGGGCTGCACATCCTCACTCTGACCTGCGCCTAACAGCGCACCGAGTAATGCCGCTGGGAATGACAATATCGTTAGCGCAAACCCCATTACAAGAAACGTCGCTAGAATTGGGAATAGCCCTTCAAATGCCGATGTAACAGAGGCTTTCAATGAGCTGTCTTGCAGTTGAGAGTATCGATGAATAAACACCATCAACCAAACAGTACAAAACAGGCTAGCAAAAAGAATAAAGAAGACCACAGGCAAAGGCAGTGTGCTTTGCTCTGTTGGCGCAATCAAGAGTGGAAGTGCATTGGACACCGTGCTGATGAGTATAATTTTATTAAACAAGTGACGGTAAAAATACACGCTTTGCTTGAGAACATCTAAGGCTGACACACCCATCTCCCGTGAAGAATCCAAAAGGGAGCATGATACTGAGTTATGTGGCTTGCCTCAAACTTACATACAGGCCAACTTATGGGGTGGTACCGCATTGACTATCGAAGTTGAGATCACAATGGGTACTAGCCTGAGCATTCGACAGAGGATACAACGCCACCCCGCGCTCGGGCTGGTATTCAGAAGGGGCCAGTGGCATTAGCGTTTCCGTTCCTTCGTTAATTTGATTCTGCAGCTCGCTTGCCTGAGTGGCCGAGACGGGGCCTAGGTCTTGGGCCAGCTCGTGTGAACCCGAAACGGAAGGCAGGCCTAGCGTCAAGCGCTGAGTTTCGCTCCCTTGTGTTAACTCATTGAGCTTTTCATTGATTCTGGCCTGATTAGCGAACACGGCATCAGAAATGCTATCTAACGCCAGATTCACGGCTTGGTGTACATCTGCCCCCTTGGCCACAGCCTCTCTTGACTGCTGAACAGCCTGGCGAGTGACACGGACTTGCATCTGTTGATGGTAGCGGTCCGCATGGATGACTTTGACCGATTTACCTTCAGCAACAATTAAAATGGCGGCATGATCACTGGGTTGAAGCAATAGATCATCCACACGAAAGGAACCATCCTGCCCGCTTCGGGTATGCGGTTCATGATCGTCACAAGTTTGATTTTGATTTCGATCGAGGCAAACTAAGGCATTGGCTGAGGGAGCTTGCAAGCGATCAAAGACAACGGTTTGCGCTTCCATATTGTGCAGCTCTTCACTAGCCCCCACAGGCGTATTCTGAAGCAGAAAAAAAAGAGTGAGCGTGTTCATTCCATAGATCGAAAGGCGTTTCATTGTGATTCCTTTTTTTACAAGCCGAATCAATTATGAGGGATCGATCTTGGTCATCATTCTGTCACTCAATTAATGAGCACGAACCCTCATCTACGTTGATAACCTTAGTCGAGATATTCTTATGGAATGTAAAGATTGGTTTCAAAACAAGACTGATTTTCACTGAGTTCGTAACCATTCATTTCAATTGGTTCTATCCCTCTTCCACAACCTGACTTCGTGTAAACGCAAGGCAGCCTCACCCTGAAATGTGTAGGAAATATCCTTTTTCTAATACGCCATTTTCTTACTTGAGTGCAGGAGTTGTTCAGTAAAAGTTAATTTAGTATCTAGCGATTTACGCCTCATAGGCGTTTCAGACCACGCCTTTCAACCCAGCCAAGGAAGCCATATAGATGCTCCATGAATTAAACGCAGGTAGCGCGCGAGCACAGTGATGTGAAAGAGCGGCGTAAGGTAGGTCTCGTCCTTCCCAAGCGCAATATCGATTTCTGATAAATTCTAGGCATAAAAAAACCCAGTCGATTGGACTGGGTTTTTGGTGTGATGGGGTCGTTCGCTGCGAAGCCATGATTTACTCGAAACCTATGAGGGGAGGATGGACTGCGCTTTGCGCCCCCTTCGGGCGACTATGTCGGTCTTGCCTTCGGCGTTGCACATTCACTTTGTTCATTCTCGCTGCGCTCGTCTCCTACGTTCGCAAGCTCACTAGGTCGAACCTTAGGAGGTTCTCACCCTTACCAAGCGCAATATCGATTTCTGATCAATTCTAGGCATAAAAAAACCCAGTCGGTTGGACTGGGTTTTTGGTGTGATGGCGCGCTCGGGAGGATTCGAACCTCCGACCGCCTGGTTCGTAGCCAGGTACTCTATCCAGCTGAGCTACGAGCGCGTAATCTCGTAAATCGTTGTCCCATATTTTCACTTTCAATCTGGATGGTTTGAAAGTGGCGCGCTCGGGAGGATTCGAACCTCCGACCGCCTGGTTCGTAGCCAGGTACTCTATCCAGCTGAGCTACGAGCGCGTCGTATGGGGCGGCGAATTATAGGGCAACTTTAAAATTAGTCAACCTACGCCAAGTTTTTATTACTTCAAAGGAAATAAAAAGAACTTAAAAGTGGCGGAGAGAGAGGGATTCGAACCCTCGATAAGATTTCTCCTATACACCCTTAGCAGGGGTGCGCCTTCAGCCTCTCGGCCATCTCTCCGCAACGGGGCGCATAATACCACCTTGCGGAGAAATTTAAAGTAAAAATTTCAATAAAATTAACGCATTAGCGTATTTTGTGCATTTTTACTCTTCTGAAGGGTGTTCTTTTTCTTTTTGAATTCGTTGATAGATTTCTTCACGGTGAACCGCAACTTCTTTTGGTGCGTTTACACCGATACGTACTTGGTTACCTTTTACGCCAAGCACAGTTACAGTAACTTCGTCACCTACCATTAATGTTTCACCAACACGACGGGTCAAAATGAGCATTCTAGTCTCCTGAACACGGTAATCTACTTAGTTGAAGCGGATTACTTAAATCCCTACATGGTTAAAATGTAGGCATCCTTTCAATTTATTATTGACCAGTATTGCAAAATTAAAAGTACAACCCCGCACCTTTCCATAATTTTTTGTTATGGAAAGGCCCAAAGTCGCTCGCATCTGGCCGGTTACCTAGGGTGCGATGGAAACCCAACGCATATTAGAGTAGAAATTCGCCTATTCCTTGACGATCTACCAAGCTCCTTCAGCGGGTGCAGTGCTTTAGGAACAAAAGAAAGAGACCCATCTAGGTCTCTTTGGTCGCTTCTGCTTCATGCAAAAGGATTAGTCTTCTGTTGGCTCCGCATCTAGATCAAATGCTGTGTGCAGGGCACGAACAGCCAGTTCTAGATACTTTTCTTCAATGACAACAGAGATCTTAATTTCAGAGGTCGAGATAATCTGGATGTTGATGTTCTCTTTTGCCAGCACGTCGAACATCTTGCTCGCCACGCCCGCGTGCGAACGCATACCCACACCAACCAGTGATACTTTCGTAATATCTCGAGTACCCGCCACTTCACGAGCACCTAATTCTTTGGCAATAGCCTCTAGAATTTCTTGAGTTTTCGCAAAGTCGTTACGATGAACGGTGAACGTAAAATCGGTGGTTTGATCCGCAGATACGTTTTGAACAATCATGTCTACTTCAATATTTGCCGCACCAACAGGGCCTAAGATCTTGGAAGCCACACCAGGAATATCTGGTACACCCACTACGGTTAACTTTGCTTCATCGCGGTTAAATGCAATACCAGAAATAACAGGTTGTTCCATTGAACTATCTTCCTCTGTTGTAATGAGCGTACCATTGCCTTCTTTGCTGCTGTGAAGCACACGCAAGGGCACATTATACTTACCAGCAAATTCCACAGAACGAATTTGCAACACTTTCGACCCAAGGCTTGCCATTTCAAGCATTTCTTCAAAAGTGATCTTATCCATTCGACGAGCTTTTTCCACTACACGAGGGTCAGTGGTATAAACACCATCCACATCGGTATATATATGGCATTCGTCTGCCTTCAATGCTGCTGCGAGTGCAACACCGGTTGTGTCTGAGCCGCCTCGGCCTAACGTCGTGATATTGCCATCGGCATCAGCCCCTTGGAAGCCCGCTACAATCACGATACGGCCTTCATCTAGATCTTTACGCATATTATCGGTATCGATATCTTGAATGCGCGCTTTCATGAATGCGCTATCAGTCAGAATCTTTACCTGACTGCCGGTATAAGAGCGAGCAGGAATGCCGCGCTTTTCCAGAGCCATGGCCAACAAGGCGATGGTGACCTGTTCACCTGTTGATACCAATACATCCATTTCGCGAGGAGAGGGATGTTCGCAGATATCTTTCGCTAGGCCAATCAAACGGTTTGTTTCACCGCTCATAGCGCTGACGGCGACAACCAAATCATGGCCTTCGTCTTTAAATTTCTTGAGCTTGTCGGCAACACCTTCAATTTTCTCGATGGTTCCCACCGATGTGCCGCCATACTTGTGTACGTACAATGCCATGGATGCAGGCTCTTACTGTCTGATTTAGGTATAAAATTGGGCGCTAATTAGACACCAAAACCCATCAATATGGAACTGAAAACATGGCTACAAGTCATGATATTGACTGATTAGAAAACAAAAAACGGCCATTAAGCCGCTTTTTGATCCAAATTGACTCGGCCCCCACACATCAGAAGCCGAGAATCGGGTTATAGCTTGGATTGAGCCAGCGCTTCAAAAGCCGCCAACGCATCCTTGATGCCTTCTGGCTTTTGGCCACCGGCCTGCGCCATATCGGGCTTGCCGCCACCACGACCATCCACATACGGCGCAATTTCTTTCACGATATCGCCCGCCTTTACCTTGCCCATAAGATCTTTGGTAACGCCCACCACCAAGGTGACCTTTCCAGCATCGGCACTCGCGACGCAAATGACCGCACTGCCTAACTTGTCTTTTAGCTGATCCACTGCCGCCTTCATGGCTTTAGGGTCCGCAACATCCAGTTCAGCCGCCAGCACTTTCACGCCGTTCACCTCTTTCGCGCCCGCGGCAAGGTCGGTACCGGCGCCGGAAGCCAGCTTGGTTTTCAGCTGTTCAACATCTTTTTCTAGCTGCTTAGTTTTGCTAACCGCCGCTTCTACTTTATCTAGAACCGTGTCACGGTTACCTTTTACTTTGGCTGCGATCGTATTAATCGTCGTTTCCATGTTGGCGATATAATCGTAAGCCGCTTCACCCACAACCGCTTCAACACGACGCACACCTGCAGCGATGCCAGATTCGGACACAATTTTTAAGAATCCAATATCACCCGTGCGTTTGGCGTGAGTACCACCGCATAATTCAACAGAGAAGTTATCGCTGCCCATTGAAAGCACACGTACTTCGGCATCGTATTTTTCACCGAACAGAGCCATGGCCCCTTCTGCCTTGGCAGATTCAATGTCCATTAGCTTCGTGCTTACTTCAGTGTTCACACGAATTTGTTCGTTCACCTTTTTTTCAACTGCCGTTAGCTCTTCTGCTGTCATAGCTTCAAAGTGTGCGAAGTCAAAGCGTAAGCGATCATAGGTGCACAACGAGCCTTTTTGCTGAACGTGCTCACCTAGTTTTTCGCGAAGAGCCGCATGCAATAAGTGAGTCGCGGAGTGGTGCAATGCCGTTTGTGCACGCTTGTGCTCGTCAACAGAGGCATTTAAAGAATCACCCACTTTAATCGTGCCAGACTTCACCTCACCATGGTGTAGGTGGTTTTTCTGTTCTTTAGTGGTATCGGTTACAATAAACTCAGCACCATTGCCTTCAAGCAGACCCTTATCACCCACCTGGCCGCCCGACTCACCGTAGAATGGCGTGGCATCCATAACGATCATGCCTTCTTCGCCAGCGTTTAAGCTTTCTACTTCAGCACCATCTTTAAACAGTGCGATAACCTTGCCGCTGTCTTTTAGGTTGGTGTAACCGGTAAAGTTGGTTTCACCCTCTAGGTTTAGAGTATCGGTGTAATCCACTTTGAAGTTAGAGGCTGCTCGAGCTTTGCTTTTTTGCTCTGCCATGCACGCCTCGAATCCAGCTTCGTCCACTTTCAAGTCTTTTTCACGGGCAATGTCCGCGGTTAGATCCACAGGGAAGCCATAGGTATCGTAGAGTTTGAAAACCGTTTCACCAGGAATGGTATCGCCTTTAAGGCCGGCAATCGCTTCTTCAAGCAGCTTCATGCCGTTATCCAAGGTTTTAGCAAACTGCTCTTCTTCTAACTTAAGAATTTTTTCCACCTGCGCCTGGTTTTTCGCAAGATCTGGATAGGCCTCACCCATTTCTTTTACCAGTGCGCTCACTAGCTTGTGGAAGAATAGATCCTGTGCACCCAAGATGTGACCATGACGCAGCGCACGACGGATGATACGACGTAATACATAACCACGACCTTCGTTAGATGGCATAACACCGTCACTAATCAAGAAAGAACAAGAGCGAATGTGGTCAGCAATAACCAATAACGATTTACTGTCTAAATCTTTGGTACCGGTTACATCGGCAGCGGCTTTAATCAAGCCTTGAAACAAATCGATTTCGTAGTTGGCATGTACACCCTGCATGATGGCAGAGATACGCTCTAGGCCCATACCCGTATCTACAGATGGCTTAGGTAGCGGTTCCATGGTGCCGTCGGCATGACGGTTGTATTGCATGAATACGTTGTTCCAGATCTCGATGAAACGATCGCCATCTTCCTCTGGTGTGCCAGGCTTACCACCCCAGATGTGCTCACCGTGGTCATAGAAGATTTCAGTACACGGACCACATGGACCGGTATCACCCATTTGCCAAAAGTTATCCGAAGCGTACTTTTCGCCTTTGTTATCACCAATACGGATGATCTTGTCGGCTGGCAAGCCCATTTCTTTGTTCCAGATGTCGTAGGCTTCGTCATCGTCTGCGTAGACTGTTACCAGTAGTTTTTCTTCCGGAAGGCCCAGCCATTCTTTACTGGTTAAGAATTCCCACGCGTATTTGATGGCGTCTTCTTTGAAGTAGTCACCAAAGCTGAAGTTACCCAGCATTTCAAAAAACGTATGGTGACGGGCGGTATAACCGACGTTTTCTAGGTCATTGTGCTTACCACCAGCTCGAACACAACGCTGAGAGCTGGTCGCACGGGTATACGAACGTTGATCTTGACCTAAGAACACGTCTTTAAACTGGTTCATGCCAGCATTGGTAAACATCAAAGTAGGGTCGTTGGCAGGAATAAGCGAACTGCTCTCCACGACTTGGTGCTGCTTTGAAGCAAAATAATCTAGAAAGGCCTGTCTGATTTCTGCGGTCTTCATACACTGTCTCAGAAAATTGCCCACTCCCTTTTTATATTGGGTTTATTGGGGGCATGGGTGATCACAAAGCCCGCTAGTATAACGGCTTAGGCCCATGAGTACGAGAGGGCAATGCATGTCAGTGATAGGGTTTCAATCGCTAAAATTGATCAACAATCACCCAAGATAGCGACTAACAACCGGTCTAAACAGACAGTTTGGCTATATGAACGGGGATTCGCTGGCATTTAACTTTAGCAAATGCTAATTTAGCCTCAATAAATATAGGAGAGACCATCATGTCTATCGATCGAATCGTCTTTGCCATCGCAGGCGCATTTATTCTTATCAGTGTCGCGTTGAGCCAAGTGCATCATGTTTACTGGCTTGGCTTCACCGCATTTGTGGGCATCAACATGTTTCAAGCGGCCTTTACTGGCTTTTGCCCCCTCGCCAAAATCCTAAAAGCGGTCGGCGTTAAACCTGGCCAAGCCTTCAGTTAAGGCTTTTTTAGCGGCCAAACCATCTGGTTTGGCCGTTTATAACTTTTTCTATATTGAACCTTGCGTCTTCAGAACTCATAATTCACACCGTTTTAAGATGTATTGTGTGAAAAGATGCTGGTGAAACACCCCATAAAACTTGTCTTAGCCACCACCTTATTGGCAGGTGCCACGGTGTGGTACGCCTACCCGGCAAGTAAAAAGCCCTGTATTGAAGATTGGATGAGCCACACTGGTACCCTGTTTGAAAGTGCCCTATCGGTCTTTTCGGGTGAACCTAACGAGACACCGCAAACTTCAGACCCATTAGATGAGCGCATTGAATCCCTGTTACCCAGCCAGGTCATTGATTTAAGTCTTCCTCGCGAAGAGAATGCTCTCACTGAAAGCCAAAGTCGCGACCCCGAGCAGGCGCTACTACCGAACTTATTCGTGAAAAAAGATGAACCTAAAACCCAATTTAAGGGCCAGGTTCATATGGATGAAAATGACAAAATCATCGGTGCTGAAGTTCAGGTAGCCATACCCACCAACTAAATAAAAGGTAATCCCGTGGCCCCGTATTCCGCTCTTGCCTGTATAATTCTCGCGCTATCTGGCGTGATATTGATGTTAGCAACGGGGGTCGGCCCTTTTTCAAGGGATCCCTGGGAAGCCCAGTATTTTCGCTTCAGAAAACTGCCCACCTGGCTTCGATATAGTCTTACCTTCACAGCCTCAGTGACGGCCGCTGGCTGCACCCTTTATTTAATTGGAGTGTTCTCATGATCGAGATGCTCACTGGCCACTTAGGCAGCGGCGACTGGAAAATTATTGAGCAGCAAGGCGTACTTTTTTTAAAGCATCGACTTCCCTTCAACCCTCACAGTGAGTTTCGAGTGGGGGCAAACGAGATACTCGATGTTCAAGTGGAAAAGATTGAAAAAAAAGACCACTTCGTCACGATCACCCTAACCGAAGATCGATGGGCGAAAGCGCGCGTGCAACCCTCAGATCTTGACGCTCTACTGTCACTCGTCTCTCTTAAAACATGCGCCCCGCCAATTCAATCCAACCAAAGCGCATGGGTTAAGGGTTTTGTCATATTCGTAGTGGCGTGCCTGATGTATGAGCTGCTAAGGTAAGACATACTCTTCTGGGGATTGCTTTGCCGCTATGTAACAATTGTGTAATCAATCCAGTTCGCTATAATGCGCCGCCATCGAAGTCCGGGCGTGGAAGATACTTCTAGAATGCATCGTTTAACTGACTAGACGGTTAATTCTAGAAATATTTTTTAGGACTCCAAATCATGAAAAAAATTGTCATAGTCGGCGGTGGCGCCGGAGGATTAGAACTAGCGACAAAACTGGGCGATACATTCGGCAAAAGGAAGCAAGCTCAAGTCCACCTTGTAGATGCGAACAATACGCATTTATGGAAGCCTTTACTTCATGAAGTGGCCACGGGATCTCTCGACAGCGGCATTGACGAGTTGAGTTATCGCGCGCAAGCCTATAACCATCATTTCACCTTTCATTTAGGTCGCATGTGCAACCTAGACAGAGACTCGAAAGAAATTGTTCTTTCTCCTATCGAAGATGAACAAGACGGCGAAGTACTGCCTGAACGCCGTATCTCTTACGACACACTTGTACTGGCCGTTGGCAGCCAAACCAATGACTTTGGAACCAAAGGGGCCAAAGACTTTTGTTCGTTTCTAGACAGCCGCTATCAGGCAGATAAATTTCACCAGAAGTTATTGAACACGTACCTTAAAGCCAACAACGCAGCCAGCACGCAAGGTAATTTCGTTTTGAACATTGGCATCGTCGGTGCGGGTGCCACCGGTGTCGAGTTAGCAGCGGAACTGCACAATACCGCATCTCAGCTAGCCGCCTACGGACTAGATCAACTTAAAAAAGACCAACTCAAGGTTACCATTATCGAAGCCGGTGAACGCATTTTACCCGCGCTACCACCACGCATTTCAGGGGCCGCTCATCGCGAACTTTCCAAGTTAGGCGTCGACGTTAAAACCCAAACATTTATCCAAGAAGTAACAAAAGAAGGCTTTGTGACCAAAGACGGCGAACTACTGCCCGCGCAGCTCAAAGTGTGGGCCGCAGGCGTGAAAGCTCCCGAATGGATGAAAGACCTTGGAGGCCTTGAAACCAACAGAGTAAACCAAATCTGTGTCAAACCGTCCTTACAAACCACGGTCGATGACAACATTTTTGCCATTGGCGATTGCTCATTCATGTTGCAGGCTGACGGCACACCGGTTCCGCCTCGAGCACAAGCGGCACACCAACAGGCATTCCACGTCTACAAAAACATTGTTCGCATTAGCGAAGCCCGCGAGCCGAAAGAATATATCTACAAAGATAAAGGTTCGCTCGTTAATTTAAGTCGATACAGTACCGTTGGCAGTCTGATGGGGAATCTCAGTGGCGGCAGTATGATGGTAGAGGGTCGCATTGCACGTATCGTGTATATCAGTTTATACCGTCTACACCAGGTGGCCTTACATGGTTATTTCAAAACCATCCTTATGAGCTTGTCGGGCCGAATCAATAAGATCATTCGCCCCCGCTTAAAGCTGCATTAATGACCAAAAAAAAGCCCCTCGAAGGGGCTTTTTTTATGCAGAACGAGATTATTTTCCCGCTTTCCAACCATTGGTGATTGGGTAGCGTCGATCTCGACCAAAACCACGCTGGGTGAGTCGAACACCCACTGGCGCTTGACGTCGCTTGTATTCATTGATGTCCACTAGGCGAATCACTCGACGTACATCTTCCTCAGCAAACCCTTTCGCGATTATGGCGTCGGCACTGGCGTCCTCTTCAATGTAGAGACGCAAAATTTCATCCAACACGTCATAAGGCGGTAATGAGTCTTCATCCACTTGGTCGGGCGCTAACTCGGCAGAAGGGGGGCGTGTAATCACACGAGGTGGGATCACTTCTTCAATGGTGTTACGGTACTTAGACAGCTCAAACACCAATGTCTTAAAGACGTCTTTTAGAACGCCATAGCCACCCGCCATGTCGCCATACAGCGTGGCATAGCCGACCGCCATTTCACTCTTATTCCCCGTCGTTAATACGAGATACCCTTTTTTGTTCGATAGGGCCATCAACATCACACCACGACAGCGGCTCTGCAGATTTTCTTCGGTGGTATCGACTTTGGTGCCTTCAAATTCATCCTGTAACGTGGTCATGAACGCATCGTACATGGGTTCGATCGGCAGCACACTGTAGCGTACACCCAGACGATTGGCCTCATCCTCTGCATCATTGAGACTCATTTGCGAGGTGTATTTAAACGGCATCATCACGGCTTCGACTCGCTCCTTGCCCAGCGCATCGACCGCGATAGGTAAGGTTAACCCTGAATCGATGCCACCGGACAAACCAAGCAAGACACCTTTGAAGCCATTCTTGTTGACGTAATCTCTCACTCCGAGGACGAGTGCTTGATAGATACTATCGAGGCGAGTTCGTTCTGCTGTCACATTCCCCTTACAAGTCACCCCCCCATTAGAATCAAATGCCAATGACACGCCATCCGTACACTCCATATAGGTTTGACTTCTTGCTACCAGCGAACCCGTTTGATCCACAACCATGGAGCCCCCATCAAACACCAGCTCATCCTGACCACCCACTAAATTGACATACACGATGGGCATGCCGCCTTCGAGCGCGCGATCTTTTAAGACATCTTCACGATGAAGCGGTTTATCAATATGGAATGGAGACGCGTTCAGGTTCAACATGAGTTGAGCACCCTGCCCCTTGGCTTGGGTCATCACACCTGGGTGCCATATGTCTTCGCACACACTTAGCGCGGTTTTAACCCCGTTTAAATCAAAGGTCACCATGCCGGAACCAGGGCTAAAGTAGCGTTTTTCGTCAAATACTTGGAAGTTGGGTAGTTGCTGTTTGTGATAGGTCGCGACTCGCTCGCCTTTATGGATTACAACCACGCTGTTGAATAATTGCCCCGCCTCTCGAAGTGGCAAACCTAAGACAATAAAAATCGGCAATGCCTTTTGTTGAATTTGGCTCAGGGCATCTTGAATGCGAACATCGAGACTGGGGCGTAATAACAGGTCTTCTGGAGGGTAGCCCGTCAG
>Ga0255776_10002760_pt1 | contig 19402 bp, 18 predicted proteins | sample 071ome_19_FD_179974 | JGI IMG/M metagenome (GOLD analysis project Ga0255776, IMG submission 179974) | Coastal salt marsh microbial communities from the Groves Creek Marsh, Skidaway Island, Georgia - 071413AT metaG (version 2) | ecosystem: Environmental > Aquatic > Marine > Intertidal zone >... | reverse complement strand
CGCGGGGTAGCCAGCCTTGCACAGCAACGGTAATGGTCAGGTGTTCACCGTAGGTCGTATCGCCACCGAGTAACGGCATATTCAGCGTGTTTGCTGTCAGGCGCAGTCCTGCCGCAAGGTCGCGAAGAAACCAGTCTTCGCTGTTATTGAGTGTCAGAGCAAGATGAAAGCCCTGTGGTACGGCACCCATTGCGGCAAGGTCGCTGGTGGCGCAGCGCAGAGCGCGGCCAGCAATTAAGCCGGGAGGAGCGTCAGCAGGAAAATGTACGCCCGCGACCTGAGTATCAATGCTCTGGGCGAGTTCCATATCGGCGGGGGGAGTGATCAGGGAGCAGTCATCACCGATCCCCAGCAGCAAGTCGCTTGCTGCCGGGTAGCCGGTAGAAAAGCAGTCGCGGATCAGGTCAAACTCTGAAGACTGCGGCAAAACTCAGCGTTTTCCGCCGCGAATTTCGACCATACGTTCGCGTTGTGCCAGCTTATCGAGCACACCGTTAACGTATTTGTGACCATCGGTTGCGCCGAAAGTCTTTGCCAGCTCAATAGCCTCGTTAATGACGACCTTGTAAGGAACGTCGATACGGTGGCACATTTCGAAGGCACCTAAACGAAGAATAGCCAGTTCAACTGGAGTCAGCTCATCGAGGCGACGATCCAGGAAGGGCTGAATTTTCTCGTCCAGCACGCTCTTTTCTTTCGGCACGCCATGAAGGATGTCGTGGAAATATTCGTCATCCACTTTGCTCATGTCGTTATCAGTGCGGAATTCGGCTTCGATATCGCCAAGGCCGCTACCAGACACTTGCCATTGATACAGTGCCTGCAATGCAAAGCGGCGCGCTTTACGGCGTGCAGCCGGGCTGGATTTTTGATGGCCAGAAGCTCGGGACATTGTCCTTACGCCTCCATAGCTTTGAGCAGTGCAACCATTTCAAAGGCTGACATTGCTGCTTCTTCACCCTTGTTACCTGCCTTGGTACCAGAGCGTTCGATGGCTTGTTCGATGGTGTCGACGGTCAGGACACCGAAAGCGACCGGAATATCGTATTCCATCATCACGGATGCCAGGCCTTTTGAGCATTCGCCGGCAACAAATTCAAAGTGCGGAGTACCACCACGAATCACCGCACCCAGAGCGATGACAGCATCGTAGTTGCCAGACGCCGCTGCTTTTTTCACAACCAGTGGAATCTCGACAGCACCTGGTGCACGGATGATAGTAATGTCTTCTTCTTTTACGCCGTGACGCGTCAGTGAGTCGACAGCACCTTCAAGCAGGCTTTCAACAACAAAGGCGTTCCAGCGGCCAACTACGATGGCGTATTTACCATCGTTCGGGGTCAGATTCCCTTCAATTGTACGGATGTCTTTCATAATGATTTCCTGTCGGTCAATTATTCGCTGAATGGCAGATATTCGGTGATTTCAAGATCAAAACCGGATATGCCACTGTATTTCATTTCTGAGCTGAGCAGTCGCATCTTACGGACGTTCAGTTCACGCAGAATTTGAGAACCGGTGCCAATGGTCAGAAAGGCACCGCTGCTGTCTGTATTCGGACTGCGCATGGGCTTGGCGCGACCAAAGAAGTTGTCGAGTGACGCGCTGACGTCTTCTTTCTGATCGGCTGAAAGCAGAACCAGTACGCCTTTGCCTTCTTTCGCAATATGCTCCAGTGCCGCCGTCGAGGACCAGCTGCCAGATTCACAGGTGCGCAAGCCCAGAACGTCACGGATCATATTATTGGTCTGCACGCGAACCAGAGTCGGTTCTTCGGGCTGGATGTCGCCCATCGTCAGTGCGAGATGCGTTTCGTTCTGAATCGTGTCGCGGAAAGTGATCAGGTTAAAGTCACCGAATTCGGTATGTGCCTTATCTTCGGAGATCACTTCGATGGTTTTTTCATTCGCCATACGGTACTGAATCAGGTCGGCAATAGTGCCGATCTTCAGGCCGTGTTTTTCTGCGAAGACTTCGAGGTCAGGGCGGCGGGCCATGGTGCCGTCGGCGTTCATGACCTCGACAATGGCCGCTGATGGAATCAGACCAGCCAGGCGCGCAAGGTCGCAGCCCGCTTCGGTATGACCTGCACGGCTCAGTACGCCGCCAGGGCGGGCGCGTAGCGGAAAGATATGACCAGGCTGTACGATGTCATCGGGCTTACCCATAGGGTTTACCGCTGCAAGAATCGTAGCTGCGCGGTCAGCCGCTGAAATACCGGTGGTAACGCCTTCTGCCGCTTCGATAGATACGGTAAATGGTGTAGAGAACTTAGCGCCGTTGCCCGCGACCATTGAAGGCAGACCCAGATAATCACAGCGCTCACCCGTCAGGGTCAGGCAGATCAGACCACGGGCTTCTGTTGCCATAAAGTTGATGATGTCGGGGGTGACTTTCTCAGACGCTACAATGATATCGCCTTCGTTTTCGCGATCCTCGTCATCCATCAGGATAACCATTTTACCATCGCGGATATCGGCAATAATTTCTTCGATACTGTTCAGAGCCATAATACTTCCCGGTTATTTCCAGAAGCCGTTCTCAGCGAGGAACGCTGGTGTCAGGCGACTTTCATCGTGTGTTTTTTGTCCCAGAAGCTGCTCGAGGTAACGTGCAATCACGTCGACCTCAAGGTGGACTTCTGCTCCGGCTTCCAGGTCGGCCAGAGTCGTTTCCTGTGCCGTATGAGGCACAATATTCAATTCAAAACCTGTTGCTGTCAGTGCGTTCGTTGTCAGGCTGACACCATCGACGGTGACTGAGCCTTTAGCGGCAATGTAGCGACGTAGATCGGCAGGCACTTCTATGTCAAAGCGGATTGAGCGCGCATCGGCTTTGCGTCCGCGGACAACACCTACACCGTCGACATGACCGCTGACAATATGGCCGCCCATGCGGGTCGTTGGCAGCATCGCTTTCTCAAGGTTTACCTTTGTTCCGGGTGACCATTGAGCAATACGCGTGTGAGCCAGAGACTCTCGTGAAACATCAGCTTCAAAACCGTCCCCATGGGCAGCAACAACGGTCAGGCAGACACCATTGGTTGCAATGCTGTCGCCGAGTTTTACGTCGCTCAGATCCAGGTTGCCTGTATTGATCCGAAGGCGCAGATCACCTTGCTCAGATCGGGTACTGGCTATTTTACCAACTGCTTCAATAATACCGGTAAACACGTCAGGCCCTTTCTGCTGCAGTGGAAGTATCGGGGCGTAGCGTCATACGCATGTCATTTCCGACCATACGAACGTCTTGCCATTGCCAGCGGATCTGTTGTTTCATCTCACCAAATGGCAATGATAGCAGCGGCCTCGCGTCACTTCCGAGTAATGTTGGCGCGCAGTATACGATAAGTTCGTCGGCGAGGCCTGCACTGACAAAGGCGCCGGCGAGTTTTGCGCCGCTTTCTACCAGTATTTCGTTGCTGCCCTCAGAAGCGAGATGACGCAATAACTCTTCGATGTCAGTATGACCATCGAGGTCGCCTGCCCAGTAGTTGAGCCGCCCAAGAGTTTCATCACGACTGATCGCGGTAACCGGGGGGATGCGACCAGCAATCAGTATATCGCCGGGTTTATCGAAGATGGCGGCCTTGCCGCTGACACGGTGTCTCCCGTCAATGATCACCCGCAGCGGTTGCCGGCGCAGAGCCTCTGGAATATCCAAACCCGCTTCGTCGGCGCGCACGGTCATGGATGGGTTATCAAGAATAACGCTGTCCGCACCTGTAATTATCGCACAGCTTTGTGCTCTGAGCTTCTGAACGTCCCGTCTTGCGCTACTGCCAGTGATCCATTGGCTCTCGCCGGACGCCATTGCCGTACGCCCGTCCAGGCTCATGGCGAGCTTGATACGCACATAAGGAAGGCCTGTGCGCATCCGCTTCATAAACCCCATATTAATGGCATCTGCTTCTTGCTCAAGGCAAGACTCTACAACCTCAATACCAGCTTGTCTGAGCATCTCGTAGCCACGCCCGGCGACGCTTGGATTCGGGTCACGGACAGCGCCAACGACCCTGGACACACCGGCTTTGATCAGCCCTTCTGCGCAGGGGGGAGTTCGCCCATAGTGACTGCAGGGTTCCAGCGTGACGTAGGCGGTCGCGTCTCGCGCTTTATCTCCGGCGGCACGCAAAGCGTGAACCTCAGCATGGGGTTCGCCTGCTTTCTGGTGCCAGCCTTCGCCGACTTTGATGCCGTCTTTGACGATAACGCAGCCCACGCGCGGGTTAGGACTGGTGGTAAACCGCCCTTTTTTTGCCAGTCGGAGGGCTTCAGCCATCCACTTCACGTCTGCGGTTGACTGGCAGCTCATGATGATTCCTTCTGGCTGCGATCACTCTCATGGGAGTCATTGCCTGTCAGAGAGGGTGAATTCTCAACGGCTTTAACAACCGCAGGTGAGGCTGCCTTCAGGCTGATGCGCTCAATCTCGGCGCGGAATTCTTCCAGATCTTTAAAGCTGCGGTAAACCGACGCAAAACGCACGAACGCGACCTCATCTAAGGAGCGCAGCTCGTCCATCACCCATTCGCCAACATCACGACTGGCGACTTCGCGCTCACCCGTGGCTCTGAGTTTTTGTTTGATGTGGGTAATGGCCGCTTCGATGGACTCGATACTGACAGGGCGTTTTTCAAGGGCGCGCTGAATGCCAGAGCGAAGCTTGTCTTCATCAAAGGGTTCGCGCTTTCCGTCCTGCTTGATCACTCGTGGCATAACGAGTTCGGCGGTTTCAAAGGTGGTGAAGCGCTCACCACAGAGGATGCATTCCCGGCGCCGACGGATTTGTTCACCGTCAGCCACAAGACGTGAGTCTATGACTTTGGTTTCCGGATGTGCGCAGAAAGGGCAATGCATATTAAAGAGCGTTCCGTTCGAATAAAAGCGGAGGAAATATGGCCGCAATGGTACTCAGGTTCGGCCCGTGCAGCAATAAAAAAGGGCCGCTGATGCGGCCCTCTGACAAGAACGGAATGTTCCGTCTCCCTGTCGGCTGATCAAGCAGCCGTTGTACGAACGTGAGAAGGGTTCTTGATCTGGTCAGCCAGCATGCCACCCTCCTGCAGCATTTTTTCGCGCCAGTCGTCCAGCAATTGAACAGTGTCGTGGTCGTTCGGGTGGAAGCCCGGACGGAAGTAGTCCAGGTACTTGAAGAACAACTGCGGGAAGAGACCTTTCCAGCCCCACAGGAACCACAGGCCCTTCAGGTTATCTTTCATTTTGAACAGACTGCGGTCTGCCCACATCAGGCGGATGTGACCCTGGCCAACGATTGCGAAGAAGAAGATGGTTGAAAACAGCATCGCAAACACGCGAGTGAAGTAACCGCCGCCGATCGTTTCGTACACATCGTACGCGACGATCTTGTGTTCATTTTCTTCGAGCGCATGCCACATCCAAAGTTTCAGAGCTTCTGGATCCTGAATGTTTTCCTGATGACGTTCGTCACGCAGCAGCTGCTCAGCCAGAATCGCTGTGTAGTGCTCAAGCGCTACGGTGATAGCCAGCTGAAGTTTCTTCGGCAGAATCTTGCGGCCCAGCTTGAACAGCATGCCCAGTTCTTTATCCAGTTTGTTGGCTGGCAGACCATGGCGTTCGGCTATATCGTTGAATGCCGCGTGCTCTTTCGAGTGCATTGCTTCCTGACCGATAAAGCCAGATACCTGATCTTTAAGCAGCTGGTCTTTGATTTCGTGTCGATAGTTCTTTACAGAATCGACGAAGAAGGTTTCACCCTCTGGGAACAGTGAGGACAAGGTCGTCCAGAAAGTTGTCAGGAATGAATTATCCGCGTACCAGTAGCGCTTGGATTCTTCTGAAAATTCGAAATCCATACGGCGCGGTGGAATACCTGCACGCTCACCTGCAGTCATGCGTACCTTGCCAGTTGGGGCAGTAGCGGTTGCTGTAGTAGTCATACGATACACCTGCGTTGGTTTGTGTTTGTTGTAGATGTTGTTCTGTTGAGTCTATTAGACGTGGCCAGACTGTCCAGTTGAAGGTATCTCTATGCCAAATTTTACGTATGGCCGGGGGTGTCTTAAAGACAAGGATGCGTAAGTTGTGGCTCAAATCGCCGTAGCGGACTGTTAAACAGGTGTCTAAAAGCCCTGTATCGGTGATTTTCTGTCAAATATGGCGAATTCAAGGGGGGTTTTTCTTTGCCAGGGGGGTATATAACGGCCAAATCAGATTTACTGAAACTATAAAAAGTAAAAGAAGTCTGCAGAAGCAGGGTCAGTAACCCAGCTTCAGCAGTGTATCAGGATCAGGCCTTACGGCTTTTGCTGTACGTTTGTTCGGCTAATAGGCCACCATCGTTCAGCATACGCTGGCGCCAGCTTTCGAGCAGTGCTTCGGTATCATGGTCGCTAGGGTGGAAGCCCGGGCGGTAGAAATCGAAGTACTGACGACCCAGGCGAGGGAACAGGCCCTTCCAGCCCCAAAGGAATTTCAGGCCACGCCAGTTGGCTTTCCAGTTGGTCAGCTGACCATCGGCTTTTAGCAGGCGGATGTGACCACTCACAACGACCACAGCAAACACCAGTGTTCCTATCAGCATGGTGCCCACGCGGGTGAAGTAACCACCGCCAGCCTGGTTATAGACGTCAAACGCGACGGTCTTGTGTTCGTTCTCTTCTAACGCGTGCCACATCCAGAGTTTCAGTGCTTCGCGATCACGAAACATTTCCTGGTGGAAATCTTCACGCAGAAGCTGCTCAGCAATGATCGCGGTGTAATGTTCCAGAGCCACAGTCAGTGCGAGCTGCATTTTCTTCGGCACATATTTGCGGATCAGGCGGAACAGAACCGCGAGCTCTTTATCCAGCGTTAATGCTGGCAGGCCGTGCTTTTCAGCCATGTCGTTGAAGGCTTCGTGTTCTTTGCTGTGAAGTGCTTCCTGGCCAATAAAGCCTGAGACTTCGTCTTTCAGTTTCTGATCTTTAATGTCTTTGCGGTAGTTCTTTACGCTGTCTACAAAGAAGTCTTCACCTTCTGGGAACAGGGCGGAGAGAGTCACCCAGAACGTGGTCAGGAAGGCGCTGTCGCCGTACCAGTATTTTGTGGTCTCTTCCGGGAATTCGAAGTCCATGCGGCGGGGCGGAATACCTGCTCGCTCGCCAGCGGTGATGCGTGGAGTTCCCTGTGCTTGTGTCATAGTAGCCATACGAAAACCTGCCTCTTGTTTTCTATACCTTATTAGGGAGCGCATATCTGTCATTGCGCTATGTCCTACAATTTAGAAGAAGTTCGCAGATTCAAGAACGTGGCGAGCGGGCAACAATCAGTGAATTATGATCAATTTAAGAAATGGCCGGAGTAATTCCGGCCATTGATTATAAGTTACCTGATAGAGCGTCTGCTTCAGGCAGCTTTGGACTTGCTGTAGGTCTGTTCCGCCAGAAGGCCGCCTTCGTTCAGCATGCGCTCGCGCCAGTCTTCTAACAGCTTGACTGTATCGTGATCGTTGGGGTGGAAGCCTGGACGGTAGAAGTCCATGTACTTAAAGAAGAGGCGCGGGAATAACCCTTTCCAGCCCAGCAACTTCCAGAAGCCCTTTGCATTGTCTTTGATATCAAACAGTGTGCCATTGGCCCACAGCATGCGCAGATGCCCCTGACCGACAAAAAGGATAAACCCAAGCGTGGCAACGATCATGGCAATAACACGTGTGAAGTATCCACCACCAATCAGTTCGTAAACGTCATAGGCCACGGACTTGTGCTCGTTTTCTTCCAGAGCGTGCCACATCCAGAGTTTCAGCGCTTCGCGATCCTGAATATTCTCCTGGTGCTCGGTGTCGCGCAGAAGCTGCTCCGCAAGAATTGCAGTGTAGTGTTCCAGAGCCACTGTGGTCGCCAGCTGTAGCTTCTTCGGAAAGATTTTTTTGGTCAGGCCTAGAAGGCTCCAGAGTTCCTTATCGATGCGACCGCTTGGCAGACCATGACGATCCGCCATGTCATTGAATGCCTGATGCTCTTTAGTGTGCAGAGCCTCCTGACCGATAAAGCCGGAGATCTCGTCTTTCAGCTTCTGATCTTTGACAACATGACGGTAGTTCTTAACAGAGTCGATAAAGAAGGTTTCACCAGCTGGGAACAGTGCCGAAAGCGTGGTCCAGAACGTGGTCAGAAATGCGTTGTCTGCATACCAGTAGCGCTTGGTGTCGTCACCAAACTCGAAGTCCATACGACGTGGAGGAATGCCTGCACGCTCGCCAGCGGTCATACGAGTCGTGGTGGATGTAGTTGCGGCCTCAGTCATATTGAAAATCCTGTGTGTAGTGAGGTTGTTGTTGGTTATCTGAGGCTATTGAACAACTGGCTGGCGCGAGAAAGTAGGGGGGAGCCAGCCAAGATTCTCGAGTGGCAGAGGTGCGTTATATACGTTTCAGGGGTGCTGAACCGACATACTGCTTCTTGCGGGAGTGATGTGAAATCAAAATATGATCTGGGTCATTAAATTGCCCAAGGCCAGACAGGTTATATCTGGCCAGCGCATAACAGGAGGGAGTCTCGTTTATGCGGTTTCAGTCAGCGGTTCCTGCTGTAGCAGGCTGTCGATAGCCAACTGAAGACCGGCTTTCGACTTCTGGTAGTTGGTGATGTGACCCCAGCGTTCGAATTGACCAACGGAGAAACCTTCGGTCAGATCGTTGTAGTAGATGCAGTGACGGCCTGCGGTAGCCACTACCCAGAATCCACACCCTTCATTGCCCCAGGGGTGCTGTTGCCATAATTCGGCAGCAGGCAGTCGGATAGCGTTCCAGAAAGGTTGGAAACTCTCTTCCAGCTGGCTTTCATTGTGGCTCATCAGGTTGATGAGCTGAACATAGGTGACGGGTTTCCATGAATCGGACATGCGGGAATCCTCTGTTGCCGGCTTGGATCTTAAGCATGACTACTCTATGAAAACTTTGTGACATATGTGTGACGCTGGTCGGGCCTGAGAGTGGCCTTTCTCAAGTTTCAGGTATAAAAAAACCGGCCATCTGGCCGGTTTTTCAGAGATCCACTGCTTACTTGTACACAGGGAACTGTTCGCAAAGTGCGACAACTTTCTCTTTTACTGATGCTTCAACGGCTTCAGATTCACCTTTCTCCAGACCATCAAGAATGTCGCAGATCCAGCCAGCCAGCTGGGTCGCCTGCTCTTCTTTGAAACCACGACTGGTAATGGCCGGGCTACCGATACGCAGACCAGAGGTCACGAACGGTGAGCGAGGATCGTTAGGTACAGAGTTCTTGTTCACAGTGATGTTGGCACGACCCAGAGCCGCGTCCGCATCCTTACCTGTGTACTCTTTACCGATCAGATCAACCAGGAACAGGTGGTCATCAGTACCGCCAGATACTACGTTGATACCGCGGCTGATGAAGGTTTCAGCCATCGCTTGAGCGTTCTTTACCACCTGAGCCTGGTAGTCTTTGTATTCCTGGCTCATGGCTTCTTTGAAGCACACTGCTTTTGCTGCGATCACGTGCATCAGTGGGCCGCCCTGAGACTCAGGGAATACAGCGAAGTTAAATTTCTTGTTCAGATCTTCGTCGTCGTTGGCCAGAATCAGGCCGCCACGAGGACCGCGCAGTGTTTTGTGGGTCGTGGTGGTCACGACGTCTGCGATACCAACAGGAGATGGGTATACGCCAGCCGCAACCAGACCTGCGATGTGTGCCATATCGACAAACAGGTAAGCGCCTACTTCATCGGCGATCTCACGGAATTTCTTCCAGTCAACAACGCGTGAGTAGGCAGAGAAGCCAGCAACGATCATTTTAGGCTTGTGCTCACGAGCCAGGCGTTCTACTTCTTCGTAGTCGATTTCGCCAGTTTCTGGGTTCAGACCGTACTGAACTGCGTTGTATACGCGACCAGAGAAAGATACAGACGCGCCGTGAGTCAGGTGACCACCGTGTGCGAGACTCATGCCCAGAATTGTATCGCCAGGCTGACACAATGCGAAGTAAACCGCTGCGTTTGCCTGTGAGCCAGAGTGTGGCTGAACGTTAGCGTAGCCAGCACCGAACAGTTCTTTAGCACGGTCGATCGCCAGTTGCTCGATTACGTCGACGTGTTCGCAGCCACCGTAGTAGCGCTTGCCCGGGTAACCTTCGGCGTACTTGTTAGTCAGCTGCGAGCCCTGTGCTTCCATGACGCGTGGGCTGGTGTAGTTTTCAGAGGCGATCAGCTCAATGTGATGCTCCTGACGGGCATCCTCAGACTGCATCGCTGACCACAGATCTGGGTCGAAATCCGCTATGTTCATATCACGGCTAAACATCAGGGCTTCCTCAAGTAGGATAATCAGAAATTTTTAAGGTGCTCATTCTACCGCAAAGTTGCGCGCCTCGCACTTGAGAAGGTGTCATATCATCATGACTGATGTTCAGCTTTTGCCAAGATCCTCAATCAATGTTGTCTCATCGACGGGTTTACTGAAATAGAACCCCTGAACCTCTTCACATTTCGCCATTTGCAGGAAGGTCAGTTGTTCGGCGGTTTCGACCCCCTCAGCAATGATCCCCATGCCAAGATTGTGGCCCATGGCAATGATGGTTCGCGAGATCTGAGCGTCGTCGGCGTTCTCTGGCAGGTTCTGGATGAAACTGCGGTCGATTTTCAAGGTATCTACCGGGAACTGCTTGAGGTAGTTCAGTGAGGAGTAGCCTGTGCCGAAATCGTCAATCGCTGTTTTCACCCCGGCGGCGCGTAAGCCTCGCAGGGTTTCCATGGCCAGCTCGACGTCTTCCATCAGGATGCTTTCGGTGAGCTCCAGCTCCAACTGTTCTGGCCGTATACCAGTGCGGATGATGATGTCTTTCACCACGTTGAGGAAGTCTTCCGAACGGAACTGTCGTGCGGAGACGTTTACCGCAATTCGCTCAAGCCCCAGTTGTTGCTCGGCCTGCCAGCGTACAAAACAACGGCAGCTCTCTTCGAGCACCCATTGACCAATCGGCACAATAAGCCCAGTGTCCTCGATGATGGGGATAAAGGTGCCGGGCGAGATCATGCCGCGCGTCGGGTGAATCCAGCGTAGCAGCACCTCGACGCCGACAGCTTTTTCACTGTCGGTACGATATTGCGGCTGAAAATAGAGCTGCATTTCGTCACGGGCGAGGGCATGGCGCAGGTCATTTTCCAGTTCCAGTAACTGGACCGCCTTGCGATTCATGGAGGCTGTGAAGAATTGCATGTTGTCACGCCCCATGTCTTTCGCGTGATACATCGCCATATCGGCATTTTTCAGCAGCTCAATCACGCTGTTACCGTCATTAGGATAAACAGAGATCCCGATACTGGCGCTGATAAATACTTCACGCTGGTTCAGGTTAAATGACTGATGTAGTGACTCCAGAATACGTTCGGCAACGATGATCGCAGTATCTGACGCGGCGTTGTGACTTGGCTGATCCGCGATTGCAATGGTGAACTCATCGCCGCCCATGCGACAGACAAGATCACGTTGTTTAACACAGTTACGCAGGCGCCCGGCCACTTGCTTCAGTACCTCGTCACCCGCAGGGTGGCCCATTGAGTCGTTGATCGGTTTGAAGCGGTCAAGGTCGATGAATAGCAGCACCACCCAAAGGCCTTGCTTGCGTGCTCGCTTGAGCATGCCGTCTAATGTCTCGTGCATCTGACTGCGATTTGGCAGGGCCGTCAGGGGATCGTAATACGCAAGCTTGTGGATGCGCTCTTCACTGGCTTTGCGTTCTGTAATATCCGACATAATAATGATCAGGCTCTGAACTTCGCGATTTTGATCACGAATCGCGCTGACTCCGGCCCAGCCAGTGCGGATATCGCCCTGGCTGCGGCGATACGAAATTTCGCCTTGCCAGTAACCATCCACCATCAGGCGCTCTCCGATTTTTTCAATCAGGTCTTCTTCGTATTGTTCTGAAGAAATCAGAAAGTCAGGTGTTTTGCCGGTGACATCTTCAGCGGAATATCCGGTGATGTGCTGGAAAGCGCGGTTGGTATTGGCAATTCTGAGTTTCTGATCCGTGATCAGGATGGCCTCGTTACTGTTTTCGAACACTTCCGCCGCAAGTTGTAGCTCCTGTTCGATGCTACGTGACTCGGTGACATCTCTGCAGATACCTAAAAGTCCCTGTAGCTCTCCCTTATCATTCCAAAGCAGGCTGGCTTGCAGCTCCAGAAGTACGCGACTGCCATTACTGGTTGAGGCATAGAAGTCTTCCCGAATGACGGTACTACGACGTTTGGCTGTTTCTGGGCTGTTTATTGCGATCTGTATCTGGTGCTGCAACGCTTTGCCGAGTCGCTTGAGGTCGGGGCGGGAGAATATCCGGGCGACGCCGCCATTGGTCAGATCTTCAGGCTGGTATCCCAGCAGGCGCTGCACTGAGGTACTGACGAAATTGAAATTGAGCTGGGCATCGGTGGCCCAGACAATGTCATTCATGTTCTCGGCCAGCAGGCGGTAGCGTCGTTCGCTTTCGACGATCTGTTCCTGCTTTTCAATGTCTGCGGTGACGTCTCTGCCGGTACCTATGTAGCGCTCCACCTTGCCATTACGATCATAGGTGAATGGCGTATCGCGGAATTTAATCACCCGGATTTCGCCATCGACATTCAGGAAGCGGGCGGTGGTTTCAATGGTTTGGCCATTGATGGAATTTCTGATGTTTCTGAGTCCGTCGCGGCAGCGTGCGAGGTCGTCTTCAATGACGTAATCCATCCAGCTGCGCTCAATGTATTCGCGGCTATCCGGGAATCCTAAGAGTTGCGCAACGTGACGGTTAGAAAAAATGGTTTTCTGTTCAAGGCGGTCGTTAACGTCGAGTACGTAAACCACATCGGGCATGGCCTCCATGACATGCATCCAGAACGCTTCGCGTTCACGGATTTTTTCCGTTGCCTGCTTGCGCTCAGTGATATCCAGCATGGTCAGCAACACCTGATGACTGGCATTCGTGCGGAAACTGATACTCGCCCAGATATCGATTGAGCGGCCATTTCGGTCGCGGAGGGTGAGTTCGCATTCGTTCTGCTGCAGGCGGAGAGACTGACTGCTGGTCAGCGCCTTCAGCAGAGGCGTCAGGGACTCTGGATGGCGCTGATAATGCGCCCCCATCGCCTCGGCGGTATCGAAATCGCCCAGCTGCAGGGTCGCTTCATTGACGCTGACTACTTTCAGCGTTTCAACATTGCCATCAAATTCGCTCAGATCCAGAAGGCCATGCGCAATACCGGCTTCTTCAAACAGGGTTTTATAGCGGGTTCTGCTATGTTCCAGTGCCGCTTTCGCCTGCTCTGATTCGGTGATGTCCCTGAGTAACCAGACATAGCCACTGACTTGCTTGTTGTCGTAAAGCATCTGCATTTTCTGCTCGAGAATATGCTTTCCGCCAGTATGTGAGACGTGCATAACGCGTTGATCAGGCTTCAGGCCTTCAATCGCTTCCGGTGTGAGCCCTTTGTTCCAGAGGGCATCTGATGCTGGCCATATATCGGTCAGGGGCATACCCAGAACCGGTTCCGGTTCCGAGCGACCAAGCAACGACAGAGCTTTGGGGTTCAGGTAATCAATGTTGCCTTTGTGGTCGGTGGAGATGAAGGCTTCATCAATAGAGCGTAAAACTCTGTCGGCTCGTCGCTCGGTCTCTTGGGTGGCTTTTTGCAGGGCAACAACGGCTTCACCTTGCTGGCTCAGGTAACGACGTAAAACGACGAGAAGGATGGCGAACACCACCAGAAAAGTGGCCGGTATACGGATGCTTTCAATAACCTGTTGTTTCCAGTAACCCGGAATAGGTAGCGCCAGTATATCCCATGGCGACATCGGTATATTGTCACGGTAAAGAATATCGTCGGTTTCGTTTTGTGTCAGAGGACTAGGGTGCAGCGTGTCTGAATAAAACTGCTCCCGTATGGACACTGTGTTATCGCGGCGATCAAAAAGCACCATCTCGAACCCATTAAACCCGCCCCTGAAAATGATTTCTGAGAGGTGACTGTATGCACGACGAGATACCATGATCATGGGGCCATTGCTGGTGTTGAAGCGCGTGCCAACGTAGTAACCCCCAAGGTGGCTGTAACGTAATGAAAAAATGGCTTTATCTAATCCTTGGGAACGCAGTTCGTTTTCAATATCACTGGGTTCACTCGGGCTCAGCAGGCTGCCGTAGTAGTTGAGTACTTTGCCGTTCTCATCGGTAACAAAAAAGCCGGTCGCATTGAAAATGGCAGCACTGACGTGTCCCCACAGGTCGTCGGTGTCGGCTGCTTCCGGGCGATTAGCGTACAATGCGAGTTGATCACCATAACTGCGAGTGAATATCTGGTTAGCGTGAAGTCCTGCTTTGATGAGCAGCTCTGACTGGCGTTTGTAATGGTCGAGCGTCCGTTCGACGTCGATGCTGTATGAGTGCCGTGCGGTCTGCCATTGCTGCCAGCTCTGAAAACTGAGAACGACGGTTAAAAATATAAAGCTCAGCACAAACAGGGGGGTATTTGCCCGGTGAGTGGCGGCTGAGTGAAATTTAGCCTCTGGGGCTCCATGATGCGGGAGCATGTAAAGCGGTGTCCGTTATCGACTGATCATGGTTATTAACCTTAGTCATTGTCTGTCACCTTCACAACCAGAGGCCCTTCATAATGGGCTTTATTTGCCTTTCAATGGGCTTTTCAGTAGCGTTGCGGCGAAATACATTGCGGAGGCGATGCCCATGGCACAGTACGTATTCACTATGAACCGCTTAGGGAAGATTGTTCCACCTAAGCGACAGATCCTGCGTGACATCTCTTTGTCCTTTTTTCCGGGCGCTAAAATTGGCGTTCTGGGCCTGAATGGTGCAGGTAAATCAACCCTGCTCAAAATCATGGCGGGCATTGATACTGATATTATCGGTGAGGCTCGTCCTCAGCCGGACCTCAATATTGGTTACCTTCCTCAGGAGCCAGAACTGGATCCGGCGAAAGACGTGCGAGGCAACGTTGAAGATGGTCTCAGCGAGCTGATGAATGCCAAGGCCGAGCTTGAACAGGTGTATGCCGCTTATGCTGAGCCTGATGCGGACTTTGATGAGTTGGCAAAAAAACAGGGCAAGCTGGAAGCCATTATTGAAGCGTCTGATGGCCATGATGTAGATCGTCAGATGGAGATCGCCGCCGATGCCCTGCGCCTGCCGCCATGGGATGCGGATGTCACTAAGTTGTCTGGTGGTGAGCGCCGTCGTGTCGCGCTGTGTCGTCTGCTGATGTCAAAGCCAGATATGTTGCTTCTGGACGAGCCGACCAACCATCTGGATGCTGAATCTGTTGGTTGGCTGGAGAAATTCCTCGAAGAATACCCAGGCACTGTCGTGGCCATTACCCACGACCGCTATTTCCTCGACAATTGTGCTGAGTGGATTCTTGAGCTCGACCGGGGGCACGGTATTCCTTATCAGGGTAACTATACGACCTGGCTTGAAGCGAAAGAAAAGCGCTTAGAGCAGGAGAAGAAAGAAGAGGAAGCACACACTAAAGCCATCAAGCATGAGCTGGAGTGGGTACGCAAAGGCGCAAAAGGCCGTCAGGCGAAGAGCAAAGCACGTCTGGCGCGCTTTGAAGAAATGAACTCCCGTGAGTTCCAGACCCGTAATGAAACCAACGAAATCTACATTCCACCGGGTCCGCGTCTGGGCGACAAGGTCATCGAGTTCCACAACGTGACTAAGTCGTTTGGTGATCGTGTTCTGATCGATAATCTCGATTTCGCTGTGCCACCGGGTGCGATTGTCGGCATCGTCGGCGGTAACGGTGCAGGTAAGTCGACTTTGTTCCGTATGATTGCCGGTACAGAGCAGCCAGACTCTGGCGAAGTGGTGATCGGTGAAACCGTGAAACTGGCCTTCGTTGAACAGCTTCGTGACGAACTCGATGACAGCAAAACCGTGTGGGAATCTATTTCTGACGGTCTCGACATGCTCGACATTAACGGCAAAGAGTACCCAAGCCGTGCCTATATCGGTCGCTTTAATTTCAAAGGTGGTGACCAGCAGAAGCGCGTCGGTGAGCTATCTGGTGGTGAGCGTGGGCGTCTGCAACTGGCGTATACACTGAAGCAGGGCGCTAACGTACTGCTGCTCGATGAACCGTCCAACGACCTCGATGTCGAAACTTTGCGTGCGCTGGAAGAGGCCATTGATGCTTTCCCGGGTACCGTGATGGTGGTTTCGCACGACCGCTGGTTCCTTGATCGTATTGCGACCCATATTCTGGCGTATGAAGGCGACTCGAAAGTGACCTTCTTCGACGGTAACTACACCGAATACGAAGAGGATCGTAAAAAGCGTCTGGGCAGTGACGCGCAACCTAAGCGTATGAAATATAAACGTTTAGCCTGATAGTTCGGTCAGGTCGCAGAAAAGTGACCTGACTGGAATAAATCGCATTCGCGAGCTTGCGGTTTTGCCATAACAGGCTAAACCTGTTGTATCCCAAACAGGAAACAACCATGGAACAACGACAAGCAAAGCGCGTTCACCTGTTTCAACGGGTTCAGGTAGACGACGGCACTCATAAGCTTGAAACCTTTTGTCTGGATATCAGCATGCGAGGTATCCTGCTGGTCATACCAGAAAACGTCACCTGGCAGCTGGAGCAATCGCTGAAGATCAGCCTGACGCTGGAAACGGGCGGTATTATTGATATGGACTGCTCTTTGGTTCATATCGATGATGATGTTGTGGGTTGTGCCTGCGACTCGATGGATTTTGAAAGTCAGGAAACCTTGCGAGGTGTGCTTGAAAGCAGTCTTGAAGTGCCTTCTCAGGCAAACCGTGAACTTGCAGAACTGATCTCATTTCCTGGCGGTAAAGCCTGATTTATAGCCCTGAGCAGTGATGAACCCCGGCGTGTTATAGTCGGGGTTTTACCTTGTTGCAGGTTGATTATGTTTACCCCTTCCCTTGATGGTGCGCCATTTTCATCGCCGGTTGGCAAGATTGTGTGCATTGGCCGCAACTATGCGGCACATGCAGCAGAACTGAATAACCCGGTTCCTGACACCCCTGTTTTATTTATTAAACCGGCCGATGCCGCATGCGATCTGCAGGCGCCGTTAAGCATTCCTCTGTCTCAGGGCGATGTGCATCACGAACTCGAAGTGGCGGTATTGATTGGCCAGAGGCTGACAGCTGCGTCTGAAGCTGATGTCGCTTCCGCCCTGGCCGGTATCGGTCTTGGGCTTGATCTGACCCTGCGGGATGTTCAATCCGTATTAAAAGAGAAAGGCCTGCCCTGGGAGCGCGCAAAAGCGTTCGACGGTTCGTGCCCTCTGAGCCCATTTGTATCTGCGGCGCGGGTATCTGACTGGCAGAACCTGAATTTCTCCTTGCACCGCAATGGAGCTAAACAACAGTCAGGCAATAGTTCCGATATGCTGAATCCCCTTCTTTCTCTGATTGCTCATATGTCTCAGACGTTTACCCTGAACCCCGGCGATGTCGTCATGACGGGTACCCCTCCGGGGGTAGGGCCACTTGAAGCTGGCGATACTCTCGAACTGTCGTTAGAGGACTGGGTATGGGTCACGACGCACGTTGTGAATACAGATTCCGTGGAGGCCATGTCATGAATCCTTGTGATCAGCCGGGGTTAACTCCGGTCGATACAGCAATTGAGTATCTGTTATCGCAGGTAACGCCCGTTAGGGAGCAGGAGCTCTGCCCGCTAGAGCGAGCGTGTGGTCGCGTACTGGCCAAGGACGTGGTCAGCCCTGTGAATGTGCCCCCTGCGGATAACTCAGCCATGGATGGTTATGCTGTGAATCCCGGCTCTCTTGATAGTGGGCGTACGCCAATCGGTCTTTTCCGTCAGCGTGGCATCGTTCTGGCTGGCGAGGTCTTTGAAGGTGTACTCAGCGCTGGTGAATGCGTTCGTATTATGACCGGAGCCGTTGTACCTGACGGCGCTAAGCTGGTGGTGATGCAGGAAAATACCGAAGTTGTGGATGCCGGTGTGCGGGTCGATAACCCGGAGTCTCTTCGCGATGGCGATAATATTCGTCGTGCCGGAGAGGATATCCGCCATGGCGAGGTTGTTCTGGCTGCAGGGCGTCGCCTGACCCCAGCTGATTGTGGTCTTCTCGCCAGCATTGGCATTGCTGATGTCGACGTTGTGAGACCGTTGCGGGTCAGTCTGTTAACTACTGGCGACGAGTTGGTTGCTCCAGGTCGTGAGTTGCCAGCTGGAAAAATCTACGAGAGCAACTCCTTTGTATTGCGGCCGATTCTTACGCGACTGGGCGCCGAAGTCACTTTGGTGACAGCGGTCAGTGACACCCTGGACGCTATACAGGAAGCCTTGGAGAAATCAGCAGAGGCAGACATCATTATTACCAGCGGCGGCGTATCTGTCGGCGAAGCGGATTTTACCCGCACTGCGGTTGAGGCTTTGGGTAAATTGGATCTGTGGAAGCTGGCGATGAAACCGGGTAAGCCGCTGGCTTTTGGAAGTATCGGCAAAACGCTTTTTCTGGGGCTGCCCGGTAATCCAGTATCCGCGCTGGTGACATTGCATCAGGTCGGGCTGCATGTGTTACGTAGCCTTTCTGGCGAGACGATATCTCCGCCTGTACGCATACCGGCTATTGCCAGCGAGCGCTTGAAAAAGCGTCCGGGCCGGGCGGATTACCAACGAGGCATTGCTGAATTACATGATGCTGGCCAGTGGCAGGTACGTAGTACAGGGCAGCAGGGCTCGGGAATTCTAAGTTCTGTCAGTAAAGCGAACTGCTTTATTGTGCTGGAGCAGGAGCGTGGCCATGTCGAGCCAGGTGAGACGGTGATGGTGGAAATGTTTGACCGGTGGCTCAGCTGAAATCGGATGTAGAGTGCCAAGACAACAAAAAGCCCCGGCAACATGAGTTGCCGGGGCTTTTTTAATGGTCGGGGGCAGACAGCTGAATCAGCGTTCCAGATACTGGATCTTGTCTGGGACGCCATCCCATTCTTCTGCGTCTGGCAGAGGATCTTTCTGCTCAGTAATGTTGTTGTCAGCCCACTCTTCAGACAGCTCAGCATTGAGTTCAATGTACTGTTCCTGGCCTGCTGGCACTTCATCCTCAGAGAAAATCGCTTCGGCAGGACACTCTGGCTCACAGAGTGCGCAGTCAATACACTCGTCCGGGTGAATAACGAGGAAGTTCGGGCCTTCGTAGAAGCAGTCTACCGGGCAGACTTCAACACAGTCTGTGTACTTACACTTAACGCAGTTATCGGTTACGACGAAGGTCATCTGATCTTCTCCTGAATCATCATTCGGGGCTCTCTGGCCCTGCTTATCACGGTTGCGGGTATTCTAGGTAGTCGGCGATGGTCAGGCAAGGCGCCGGGTCTTCTTTTGTTGGGGAAAATTCGGGAGACACCGTTCGGTTATAC
>Ga0255776_10002755_pt1 | contig 19434 bp, 18 predicted proteins | sample 071ome_19_FD_179974 | JGI IMG/M metagenome (GOLD analysis project Ga0255776, IMG submission 179974) | Coastal salt marsh microbial communities from the Groves Creek Marsh, Skidaway Island, Georgia - 071413AT metaG (version 2) | ecosystem: Environmental > Aquatic > Marine > Intertidal zone >... | reverse complement strand
TTAAAGCGGTCAGCGCCGTCGCCGTCTTCGTAATCGAAGTCGAGGTAGCGGTAACCCAGTGATAGGCTGGCCCATTGATTAAATCGATAAGAGAAGGCGCCGCCCAGCACCATAACGAGGTCAGAGTTCACGCCAAAGCCCCCGATTTGTGCTGAGCCAGAGAAGAGCCAACTGGAGCCGATGGGTGTTTCGTAGAGTACGCCCACAATAGGATCAACCCAGTCTTCCCCCACGCTGGCCTGATTGACTCTATCCCCCGGGCCGGTAATCACGAGTTCGGTCGAAACATCGGCGTAGAGTGTGCCACCCATGACCTGCAGTGAATCGCTCACTCGGTACGTTAGCGAGGCAATTGCCAGCGTCTGTTCCAAATCCAGCGCGCCAGACAGCACGCCTCGGGATCCCTCGGCGTCAGCTTTCAGATCCATGTACACCACGTCGAGGAGCACGCCCCAGTGCTCGCCCTCACCGCGGTACATGCCTAAAAACCCCTTGTCGATCGTATCGAAGATGTCGCTGGTACTCATATCGACATCGGTGTCGATCGGTCCCGCACCCGCGGTACCGTCGAGCGTGGGGCCAAGCAGATAGACCATGCCCTGATTGGGCCAGGTCGATTCGCTTTGCGCGAGCGCTCCATTGATATCCGCGAGTGACAGCACGAGGGCGCATCGAAACCACCAGCGCAAACGGAACGCTGTAAAGGGGGGTTGCCGAGAGCGTCCTCGGGTCATGTTCAATCGATCTTCTGCATGAGCGGCATGAGTCGGTAACCGTCAAACTTGACCCGCTCAGAGGGGATGTAGTGGCGCACGATAAAATTAAAAATGCCGGTGCCGTTGGCAATGGGCAGATTATTGAGCGCACCTTCCCCGCAGCCCATGCTCACGGTATAGGTGCCGTCTTCGTTGCGCGTGGCAATATCGGAGCTCATGTGCGCTACGTCATCGAACATAAAGCCGTTTTTGTCATAGACCGTAAACGACCAGAAAGCGCCGTTATCGGGATCCTCAAATGTGGCTGAGTAACACCCTTCGGCCGGGAAGTTAGGAGAGCTTTCGTAAAGGTTGTCGACCAGCTGTGCGCCACCCCAGCCGACCGCTGCTCCTACGGTGTATTTGTCAAAGTTATAAAGCCCCCTTGAGGCATCCGTGGGCGCCGTAAACATGCCGTTAGCGGCGTCTGCGCCATAGGTGCCCACCAGTTCCGCCAGTTTTTGGCGCAAGGCGAGTTCCGCTGCCTCAAAGCTCTCCTGGTTGACGGGCTCGGCGGAAAACGGCTTGGCACTGCCGGCATTGATGGTCATGCCGTCTTGAATCGCGTTCGCTTCCTCTTGGCTTAGCGTGCTGTCCAGTCGGATGATGAGATACATGTGGGTGCCCGAGTGAGCGCCAAGTTCAAAGGTGCCGCTGCCATAGGACATCGGTTGGATGCGGTGATCCATGGTCACCGGCTGTACCGAGACATATTTACCCTCGGGCAACGGCGGGATCGTAATCGATGCACCGCCAGAGATGTCGACCACGGCGAAGCTGTAGTAGGTGTCCCGGTTCATTCGCACCACCGGCTGGTTGTCCGTCGGCGTCAGCTCGCGGTTATGTGACACTTCGTTGACCGGAGCGCGACCCTGCGCGATCAGCAGCTGCCGCGCGGTCTCCAGCGTTGGGTAATTCTCTGCAGTCGTGGTCACGCCATCTGGCTGAAAAAAATCATCGATCGATGTCACGGGCTCTGCATAACTGGCGATGGACGCGAGTGCGACTGACAGACCGAAAAACACCGACAAACGGAACAAAGGGGAGCGCATGCGCATGGGATTTGCCTCTCAACGTGAATAATCAGCTTAACTCTAGCCTTTCAGACAGCTGAGTTCATTCGCATTTAGTGACAATTGGCGGCCGCGGGTCGCCCGTCAGCAGGCGGAGCGCACAGGCGAGGGGAAGGCAGCGGCGTGGGGATCTGGTGTGTAGCGGTAGGATTGCCTCCATCATTCTCAAGGTTTCCCTCGCGCCGCATGAACACCTTACGCCCCGGTGGGAGTGGGCTCCAAGAATGTCTCCTCATATTGGGGTGCTCGGTTATCGCTAAACAATCTTCACGATGAGTGCCAATAGCCGAGTGCGAGTGAGCCGCGCCACCCGCGTCGCTCCAGAGACCTTGATTTTATTGAGTGGCGGCTACAACCACAGCTGGAGCCGCCGGGTCCAGTGTCTTATTGCACGACGTAGACGTCGTGGGTGACTTCCCGAGTAAAGGCATCAAAGATCACCACATCCAGATTTTGCGTGCCGTCCTGCATATTGACGAACGAATGCATCGTGAACACCGTACCTTCTCGAGAGTAGATGCCCACGCCGGCGCCAGAAGCGAAAGAACCGTCTTCCAGTGCGCCGCGCCCCTCACCCTTGAACCAGCCGCTTTTGCCATCAGGACGGGCAGTGAGCGTATAAGACACGTAGACGCGACCGTAGGTGCCCATTTCGCCCTCGACGTTAATGGTGCCACCGGTCTCCGTCAGCTGCACTGAGGTCACGGTCATTGCGGCGCCGTCCTGACGCTTGTCGAAAGAGAGGGTGTCGTCGGCGGCCAGTGCCGCGTGGGCGAACCATAACCCAAGAGTGGCGATGATTAATTGCTTCATTTCATGCTCCTTGTTTTACTGAGTTGATTAATACGGCTAACGAATCACATTTTCTGGCGCAGCCTAAACAGTGGCCGCCCGATTAATTTGGGTTCGAATTGGACTTCACCTCGCGGAAGGCGATGCCTTTGTCGACCTCCTGATCTTTGGGGAGTCCCAGCACCTTTTCGGCAATGATATTGCGCTGGATCTGATCGGTACCTCCGCCGATGGAGTTCATGTAGGCCTTGGCCGCATCAAAATTAGCATTGGCTGCATCCGGATGCTCCGCGCCATCGAGCAGACCCTCGCTGCCCAGTAGATCAATGGCGATTGCCGCTTCGCCATGCTGGATGCGCGACATCGCCAGCTTGCTTAAAGACATCAGTGATATTGAGCCTTTGGTGAGCATCTCTGACTTCGCCCGTTCATTATTGAGTGAGTTCACTTCACGGTAGGCGAGGGCCTGAGCCAAACGCTGTCTTATCAGCGGATTCTCTAATTGACCGGTCTTCGCGGCGAGTTCGATCAGCGCTGGGCGTCCTTTCGGAGCGGAGCCTCGCCTTCGCTCGGTAATGCCCTGGCCCATGATCAGTCGTTCGAATGCGATTGCGGTTTGGAATGATCCCCACCCTTCGTTGAGGTTGCCGATCATAAAGCGCGCCGGCACGCGCGCGTTTTCGATAAATACCTCATTGAATTCGGACTCGCCTGTGATCTGGTTGATCGGGCGGATCTCAACCCCCGCTTGTTTCATCGGAAACAGGAAAAAGCTGATTCCACGGTGCTTTGGCACCTCCCAATCGGTTCGTGCCAGCAGCATGCCATAGTCCGCTTCGCGTGCATTCGATGTCCAGACCTTCTGGCCGTTGACGACGAATTCGTCGCCGTCGGGCTCAGCGCGGGTGCGAATGCCTGCTAGATCAGATCCTGCGTTAGGCTCTGAGTAGAGCAGGCAGCAGATGGGGCCCGTCAATAGCACTGGCAGCATCTCGCGTTTGAGAGCTTCGCTGCCAGCTTTGAAGACGGTAATCGCGCCGAGGTGATAGCGATCCAGCCCCGTACCCGGTGCCCTCCGTTCGGCAAAAGCTTTCTCGATCGCTTTGCACTGTGCTGGTTTTAACCCCAGCCCGAACCATTCACTGGGCCATGAGGGCACAGCTAAGCCAGCATCCAGCACCGTTTGCCGCCATTGCTGCCGTTCGTTATCTGCTACCCCGACAGGTCGGCGGCTCTCGCTATCCCAGTGCGCGTCCAGCCAGCTGAGCACCGCGTCGCGCAACGCCTCGGGTGATGCATTGGGATCAAATAGGCTCACGCGCTGACCTCCCACGCTCTGAGGTAGGCTTCCCGATGAGATTCGGAATCGCCCAGCATCGACAACGTGGCTCGCGCACGCCGCCAGTAGAGATGTGCAACGTGTTCCTGCGTGTAGGCGATGCCGCCGTGCATTTGGATGGCCTGGGCGGTGACAGCACGGAGCGCGTCGTTACAGATGAAGCCCGCGAGTGAGACCGATCGCGAAGCGTCCGCGCTGCTCCGCGCAAGTGCAGTCGCGGCAGCGCGCGCTGCGCTGGTGGCGGATTCGACTTCTACCAGCAGGTCAGCTGCCATGTGCTTGAGTGCCTGAAAAGACCCTATGGGCCGGCCAAATTGGTAACGCGTTTTCAAATAGTCGATAGTGACGCCGAAGATCGCGCGCGCTGCGCCTGTTTGTTGCGCCGATAACGCCGCGACACCATGCAGCCGAGCGCGCTCGAGGTCATCTGCGGTCCATCCCTGCAGAACAGCGCATGGGGTAAGGTCAAATCTCATTTTTGCAGGACGCAACGCGGGATCATTCGCCTTTTGGGGCTCCGTGGCGATGCTTTCGTGTTTTGGAACGAGTACCAGTTGTACTGCCGCCCCCACTTCAAACAGCAACAATAAAAAATCTGCTGATGCGCCATGCATGACCAACGAGACTTCGCCTGAAATCGCATCGCCTTGCAAGGTGAGGTTGCAGTTAGTGTCGGGGTAGGGGGCAGGGCTTGCATTACCCCCCAGCGCCACGGTGACAGAGCCTTGAACCACGCCTCGAAGTATCTGCTCTATCGCGTCGTTATGCTCGCAGGCTTGGAGCAGGGCCGTTGCAATGACACAGGTTTCAATAAACGGGACGGGTGTCAGCGAATGTCCGAGTTCTTCTGCGACCATGGCAACGTCAACGGTACTGCCACCAACACCGCCGAAGGCCTCATCTACGGCTATGCCGAGTAAGCCCATCTCTGCCAACTGGTGCCAGACGGATGCGTCGTAGCCGAGTGTACTCTGCATGCCGAGGCGAAGCGCGTCCTCCGCCAGGTCTGATCGGAGAAATCGCGACAGCGCATCGCGCATCGCTTCGCGGTCGGCGTCATCAATCTGGGTCATACGTTATTCAAACTCACGTACCGCTTGGCAGTCTTTCAACGCACCACGGCGTCCATCAACTCAATTTTGGGCGCACCCGCTACCAGCCCGGCCAGCTGCTTGTTGGCCCCCTTGAAGTAGTCGGTCTTACCATGGTGATCAAGCGCTTCGGCGTCAGTGTATTGCTCCATGACGACATAAACCTGAGGATCGGATCCGCTCCGATGCAGTGCATAAAAGACGTTCCCTGGTTCGTTAGCGCGAACCTGTTCGGTTAAATCGAGGAATGCCTTCTCAAATTCCGCATTTTTACCTTCCAGCACGGTAATCGTCGCCAGTAATCCAATTGCCATGGTTGCTTCCTTGTTTCTATGGGGAATATCACCCAAGCATACCATCGAGATCTGAAAAAGCCTGCTTGATAGAGGCCGACCCTTTACGTAACTCAACGTCGCTTGTGGCGCGTCTCGCCTATGTTTTGGCGGAGTTCAACAATCGGTAGCCCCCGGTGGTCGTTGATGATGGTGGTGTCAGGGATGACCTAGATGCCAGGGAAGGCTTTTTTATCGAAGGAGCAAACAATGGAGTACGTAAATCACTTTATTTCTGAGCACACGCTGGAGAGTGGTCTGGTGCTCGTAGCGATAATGCTGGTGCTCGACGGGTGGAAGTTACTGCAAGGACCTAGCCGGAGCCGCCGGATGACTCAGTGACATCAATCGGTGTTGTGCAAAATACCAACGCTGATTAAGTTTCGCCGCCTAATCTGTTCTCTGTAAAACCACTGACATCGGAGACAGAGTATGATCAAACGTATCTTTACCGCCTTTATGTTGCTGTGCTTGAGCTACGGAGTTCCCGTATTTTCAGCCTCGCTCGAAGAGCTCGAAGCCCGAATCGGGAAGATTGAAGCGGTCCTGGGGCAAATCGACGCAGACCAAGATGATTGCACGCCCAATCAGGGTGACTGCGATGATACTGACGACGAAACCCACCCAGACGCGAATGAGTCTGATACGGGCATCGACGGTCTCGACAATGACTGCGACGGCGTCGTCGACGAGGACGATTACTACGACTCGACTGACGATGACGTGCATGATGATCTTTTCGGCAACGACGAAGACGACGGTCGTTACGGCGATGACGAAGATGATGATGACTGCGGTCGACGTCGTGGGTGCGACTGATCGCTAGATACGCCCAAGCAATTCCCCGGTCATGTTGGAGCCCAACTTCGCGTTGGGCTTTTTTTGCGGCTGTATTTGCGGCTGTAATTGGGGGGGCAACAGGATTTTCTCGAGCGCGACGCGCCAGCGCTGAAAATCTTGAAGGGGCAAATTATTTGGCCGGCCGTCGAGCGCTATCTCGAGGAGGTGCTTGGTTGCGATCCGTTACTGACCCCGGTGTCGCTGGCCAGTTGGGCGGTGTCACTGGGGCCCGGTGATTGGCAGGCGCCGCATTTTCACCCTAAGGAATACACACTCATCTCGGGTGTTTACTACGTAAAGGTGCCCGACGCGCCAGAGCCGGAAGGTTGCCTTGAGTTTGTAAATCCCAATCTGAATGCGGTCAGCATGGGCAATCAGCCCTCGGGTAAATTGCATCGGCCGGCAACCGGGCAGGTCATTCTTTTTCCCCCGTATTACATGCATTTTGTGCACCCGATGAAACGTGCTGAGTCGCGCCATGTGATTGCGTTTGATGTTCGTTTGATGCAAACGTAAGTCGGGAATCTTCCGTCACCGTGCCCGCCGCGAGTGCGGGTTGGGTGTGCAGCGGATTGGGTGTATAACGGGCGGGTATGCCAATTGTTAGGTGTGTCGAGAGAGGCGCCGCCGCCTTGGATTGAAAAACGGGCACCCTTAATGAGCTCGTGGCGTGGAATGATCAGGAGGATTTTATGCGCGTCGCTTTTCTTGTCGTCACTGCGTTAACACTCTGCGTCTCCACAGCACAGGCCGAGCACCATGCGTCGGGAAGTCACGTGACGGGGGCGGTCATCGGCAGCAGTATTTCCGAAGACGGCTCGACACATCCGCTGACGGCGGGTGATACCGCTAAGCAACAAATATGGCTTGATTATATTGCGGCTCACAACGAGCGTGACCTCGAAAAAATAGCGTTCATTAATGCGGATGACTGGGAGGGATATACCCCCGACGGAGCCGTCATCCATAGCAATAAAACGCACATCGCGTGGCTGGATGCGTGGTTCAAGTCAGGCGATAACCCCCGGTGGGTCGTCAGGTGGATGATCGCCAGCAGTGGATTGAATGCCGAGGGTGCCGCAGAGCACTGGCTAACCACGGGTAACGACATCACCTTCAACGATGCCGAAGGCAACAGAGTTACAGAGCACCATGTGCACGACGTCCAGTTTATGGGCGACCAGATAAAGCAGGTCTACGTGTACTCGAGGCCACAAGTATCCGAGTAGCGTTGTCGCCTGCGTAGGTGTTGACGCTTTCGTATGAGTCAGTGGCTCATAAAGCCTTTGGCCGGATCACAAAATAGAAAACGGCCCCCGAGCAAATAATCGCAGCGGAGATCAGGGCCTCGATGGGCCGCTGCGCCGCGATGTAGATCAGTGTCCAGCCGGTGATTCCAAGAAAGACCAGCGGCGCCAGTGGGTATAAGGTGACGCGAAACGGGCGCGCCAGCTGCGGTTGGCGCCAGCGCAGCACGAAAAGGCCGAGTACGGTGGCAAAGGTGTTTAACGCCATCGTGGCGCCCGAAAAAACCAGAATCTGCTCGAAGGATGCCGACCATAGGAATGCGAGTGCGACGGCGGATTGCAGCAAAATTGCAGTCACCGGGATGCCATCGGTATTCTCGCGGGCGAGAGCGGCAAACGCGGGGTAGTCTTGGCCGATACGATGGAGCACTCGTGGCCCGGCAAGAATCATGGCGCTGATGGTCGATATCAATAACAGTGCCAATAAGACGCCCATGAGCGCACCGACCGTAGAGCCAAAGGCAAAGTTGGCAGCGATTACGCCCACTTCAACCTTGCCGGTCATCGCCTCCATCGGCGCAACGGATAAAAATACAAAATTCAGCAAACAGTAAAGGCCGGCGACGAGCGCGGTGCTGACGCCCAAAACCCACGGCAAGCTGCGTTGTGGCGTCGAGAGCTCGCCGCTGATGTAAGTCGCAGCGTTCCAACCGGAGTAGGCGTAGTTCACATAAATTAGCGAGACCGCAAAAGCGCCGCTACCCAGTAACTCCGTAGCATTGGGAGTCCATGCAAATTCCGCCTGGCTGGCCACTGGACTTAACCCCAGCGCGGCTGCCGAGAACCCCGCAATTAACAACACCTTGATGGCCGTAAAGCCAGTTTGGGTTTTGCCGCTATGGCGATGGTTGGTGCAGTGCGCCGCGGTGAGGGCAATAATCGCCAGCGTTGCTAACCAGATGGGGTCAATGGCCAGACCGCTGGATCTCAGGTAGCTGCCAAAGGTCAGCGCAGCGAGCGCGGTCGGCGCGGCAAATCCTACGGTGGCTGATACCCACCCTGAGATGAAACCTGCACAGGGATGATAAATCTCGGTGAGAAAATGGTATTCCCCTCCCGAGCGGGGCAGCGCTGCTCCCAGTTCGGCGTAACTCAGCGCGCCGCAGAGCGCGGATAAGCCACCCACCAGCCACAACATCATGATGACCGGTGCAGATTGAATATCCACCAATTGGAATCCGAGGCTCGTGAAAACGCCCGTACCAACCATATTGGCGATGACGACGGCAGCCGCCACTCTGGGGGGATAAACAGACAGGGTGAAACTCCGGCGAAGAGTGAGAGATGAGCGCTCACCCGGTGCTTCGGGCAGACGCTGAGCGTTTACTTGTATGTCAGCTTGTGTACGATCTGATGATCCACCATGGTTCGAATTTCTTCATAGCCTTTGGCAATGGTATCGAGCTCACCCTCATCATCGGCATAACGTTCGGCCAGTATCTCGTTAACCTTGTTCCACTTCTCTTCACTGGGTTGATAGGCGGCCATATTGGGGTACTCGACGTTCAGCCATACATTGGGTGAATCGGCCGCGGTGCTCACCATGATGGTGTAGTCCGTGACATAGCCAAGTTCTTTTTGCACTTCCATGCTGCGTACCCAAGTGCGTTCCAGTCGCACTAGATAGTCGTCCAGGTAGTTGCCCTGTACAGCAATCACCGTGGTCTCTATGACCTCATCACTTAGCGCGTAATCTTTCCAAATTTCTGCCTGTGTCATCACGGATGCCGCTAAAAATACGCCCGCGATTAGTGTTTGCTTGATCATGGGTATCCTCTTGTGTCTATTTCGTTATTACCGGGCCCATCGCCCGAGCTTGAACTTGTAGCATTGTTACGGCGTGCGGGACAGCGATTTATCCGCGGTGCTCTCTTAAGCGAAGGATTAGACGATTGACCCCAGTAACCAAAAGATGCCCATGCCCCCGATCAGAGCCCCGATGTGGTTGCCGGTTAATCGAGCAACAGCTGCGGCGCAAATTAAACCCATGAGCTCTGGTAGCCCCGCGGCCAGCACGCCGTCGGGAGTCGTCATCATTGATATCACCAGCGCCGCCATCACCGTCGGTGCCACGTACTCAAGCGCGCGAAGCAACGTTGGCGGGAATGCAAATCGAGACAGTGCAAAGATAAAAAAAGCACGCATTGTGTAAGAGCCGATACCGGTCAGGATGATGGCCAGGGCGATCATGCTTTTTTCTCGCGGTTTACGAGCAGCATCAAGCAAACGCTGATAATTACGGCTATCAAGATGCCAATGCGGTTCGGTAGTGCCGCGAACAGGTAGGTTAACCCCATCGCGATCAGCGCTGCGGCCAGTTTGTCAGGACGATTACTGGCCGCCATCATCAAGCTGACAAATAGCACGGGCGCCGCGAACTCGACTCCCCAAGACTCCGGGATGGTCGGTCCGATTACAATGCCGGTGGCAGTGAATGCCATCCATAGGGCCCAAAAGGTAAAGCCTGCCGCGAGAAAGTATTTTCTGAAGGCGACGGGGTCATCGATCTGGTTTATTTGACTCAGCACAAAGACTTGATCGATCAGCACATAGGACCCAACCCAACGAAACCATGCGGGCTGGTTTTGAAAGCGCGGCGCCAAGGTGACTGAGTAGAGCATATGGCGCGCGCCGACGATCAGAGCGGCGCTGACTGCCGCGGCGATCGAGGCACCTTCGCCAATCAGAGTGAACAAGGTGACCTGAATAGCGCCGCCAAAAATAATCGGTGAGGACGACCAGCCAAGCCACGCGGGAATGCCGGCTTTCGCTACAACCACGCCAAACACAAACGCGAAGGGAATAGCCGGTATAAAGAGCGGCAGTGCATCAAGCGCGCCGCGCACGGCGTCAAATGGCCTAGCGGTATTCATCGGTTTAGTCCATGTTCGCGGCAGGCGCCGCGCCATTCTCGCTGGGTTGCCAACAGCGCCGCAGTCTATCTGCAGCGCGATCAGCGGGGAAGCTCGGGCGCTTGTGATCGAACATACCGTTCGTCGTGCCCGATGGCTCATGCGCAAGGTCCCGAGGTTCAGACCTGCTACTTGAGAACGGTGCTTACGTGCTGCAAAAGGCGATTGGTATGCGCCGTTCACCGCTCACAAGGCGCGATACTGTCACCTTTTGCTGTTTAACACCGATCTATGGACTACTAGCATCGGGGTTTAGTCGAGAACGCGACAGGGCCGGTATGGCTGGGTTCAACGCCTCGATCCTCGAGGCGATTGGTAATACGCCGATTGTAGAGCTGGGCCGGTTTGGCGCCGGGTGCGAACCACTATTGCTGGCAAAGCTCGAGTTCACCAATCCCGGCGGCAGCATGAAAGATCGCGCCGCCTTGGGGATGATTGAGTGGGCAGAGCAAACGCACGCCTTGAAACCGGGTGCCGAACTCATTATCTCGACCTCGGGCAATCTCGGGATCGGCATGGCGATGATCTGTGCCGTTAAGGGGTACCAGCTGATTTGCTTGGTCGATCCTAAAGTGAACCCGTCGACTGAGCGCAGCATGGAGTTACTCGGCGCCGAGCTCATCAAGGTTCATGAGCGAGATCACACCGGAGGCTATCACCTAACGCGATTGAAGCGCCTTGAGTCCCTCTTAATCGAGCGGCCCGATGCGGTGTATCTTGATCAGTACGACTCCCCGGCCGCGGTCGAAGCCCATCGCACCTCTACGGGCCGAGAAATACTCGAACAGATGGAAGATGAGCTTGATGCCGTAGTCATGGTCGCAGGCACTGGCGGTAGCTCGATGGGCGTCGCCCGGTGCTTAAAAGAGCGCTCGCCGAAAACCCAAATCTATTTGGTCGATGAGAAGGGCTCGCTGGCTTTGCCCGGGAGTGGTGATCCCCAGCCCCGATTTTTGAATGGTATGGGCACCAGCATTCAGCCTGCAAATTACGCGGGCGAGGCCTTCGGTGATTTTATTGACCACGTGGCGTACGTAGAGGCGGGTGACGCCATTGCAGCGGCGGCCGAAATCGCGCGACGCGAAGGTATTTTGATGGGAGGATCGGGCGGCGCGGCCTGCCACGTGATGCGTGATATTGTCGCTCCTCGGTTTGGCGCGGCTGCGCGTGTGCTGGCGCTGATCCCTGACCATGGTAGTCGCTATACTCAGACGCAGTTTGATCTAGAGTGGTTGCAGGCTATGGACATTTCAGTACCTGGCTTGACCGAAAGCGCGGATAAGTGAATCGTCCCTCGACACTTTTTCTCAATCAGCAGGATGTGATTGACGCGGGTGCCACCGACATCGATTGGGTTGGTGACGTGCTTGAGAAGGTGTTTCTTATGCACGAGCAGGGGGCGTTTACGGCTCCGCCAAGCAGCTTCCTTAAACGCCCTGAATGCCCTCACGTAGCGGATCGAATTATTGGCCTGTCTGCACACGTGGGTGCGCCGTTCGATAAGGAGGGCATCAAGTGGATTGCCAGCTCACATCTCAATCCTGAGGTGGGGCTACCGAGGGCAAACGCCGTCATTATTCTCAATGATCCGGTGCATCGCTTGCCGATCGCGATCATGGAAGGTGCCCTCATCAGCGCCATGCGCACCGCGGTGGTTCAGGGGCTCGCTGCACGCCGGCTTGCGCGGGCGGATTCTGAAGCAGTGGGACTGGTGGGCGCGGGCCGGATTGGCGCGCTAATTCTCTGGACGTTGGCAAAATGGTTCCCTTCCGTGTCAGCGTACCGTGTTTATGATCACAGTGCCGAACGGCTGCAGGCGTTTGTCGATCACATGGAAAAGCTGGGTATCGAGGTAGATCCCGTCGACTCCTTTGAGTCGGCGTTAGCGCCTGCAGATATTGGCATCGTGGCGACCACGGAATCGGAGCCGTATGTGAGTGTTGCAGAGTTCAAGCCGGGGTCGCTGTTTATGAACGTGTCTCTTATGGACCCTACTTTCGAACTCGTTGCTGCGGCCGATAAGATTGTGGTCGATGATTGGCATCAAAGTGTGCACTCTGATCGGGTGTTGGCTCGCATGCATCGCGCTGGCTTGGTGACTCGCGAGACAATCCACGGCGAATTTGGGCAGATCGTAGCGGGGCAGATCGCCGGTCGTGAGCACCCCGATGAGCGGATTTTCTGGAACCCCTTTGGGCTGGCAATCGAGGATATTGCGGTGGCCTCAGCACTCTATGACCAGGCTGTGGCGCAAGAATTGGGCCAGCCCTTGCAGCTGATTAACCGGGAGTGGGAAGTCCTGTTTTAATGACTGCAACCGTCAGCGGCGATCGCATCGAGTTCTTGGATGTGCTCCGCGGGGTAGCGCTCCTGGGCATTCTGGTTGTTAACGTATTCAGTTTTGGCGCGGACTTACCGGCGTGGACGTCGTCGACGGATCGGTTCGCGTGGCAGCTAAAGCACTTCTTTTTTGAGAGTAAATTCTGGGCGCTTTACAGCCTGCTGTTTGGAATGGGTTTTTATCTGCAGCGCCAGTCGGGCGTTTTTCGTTGGGTACACTCTTTGCGTCGTCTTGGAGTGTTGATGGTTATCGGTTGCTTACACGCGCTGCTATTTGAGGGCGATATCCTCATGTTGTATGCCGAGCTAGGTGTGCTCCTATTGCTGGTATCCCGACTGCCGATACGATTACTGCTGGTTCTGGCGATAGCCTTGTGCCTGAGTTTTCCGCTGGGGCACCTCTGGGGCCCGGACCGAGGCGATGACTGGCCGGCGACCGGTGTGGCAGAGGCAGAGAACTGGCTGGAGGACGAGCGAGAATTTTCGCCTCTCACTGCGGACTCGATGCTCTCGGTCATCAGATACCACGCGCAGTTTGTGCCCGAGCGCTTCTGGGTCGACTGGCAGTACCCGGACTCGGGACTATTGGTGTTCGCCTGTTTTTTATTTGGTTTCTGTCTAATGCAAGCGGATCCCCGATTGCATACCTTGTTGCGCTTGAATAACCCGCTGCCAGTAACAATCTGGCTATGGCTCGCCGGGCTCAGCTTAATGTTGCTAGAGCGCGCCTTGGGGCTGACCCACGGGTACGCGCCGTTTGAGCGTTCAGCAGGCCCGGCATTTTGGATCTTGCTCGGCGATTTCACGTACCTGCTGGCTACGGTTTTTCTGACGCTCGCCTGGTTCATGACGATCGTCGTTTGGATAGCCAGTGAGCGGATGCTGTGGCTGCGCGTGCGTGTAGCGAGTGCGGGGAAGCTAAGCCTGTCAGGCTATTTAACTCAGACCCTGATTTTTTCGACGGTGTTTTATGGCTACGGATATGGCGCCGCATTCGTTTGGGGGCCTGCAACCGTGCTGGGGCTAGCACTGGTTATCTATACCCTGCAGGTCCTCATTGCTCATTGGTGGTGCCAGCACTTCCGGTATGGGCCAGTTGAGTGGCTTTGGCGATCCTTGACCTATTGGCAGCTGTCCCCACTTCGCATGAATCGCAATTTATGAAGCACGGCCGCTGCCGCGAAAATCGCTCAGTCCTCTGATGCCAGGCTGTTACCCGGCTGCCACCGGCTGGGCGGGACTGCCCGCGTGCACACCGCGCTTCAGTGTCATCGCCTTCAGCACCAGCGATTGAGATTCGACCGTGACGCCGGGCTCCAGCGTCGCGCCCCCCATCAGCATCGTGCCATGGTTGATGGCTGTGCCACTGCCAATCGTCGAGCGGGCTACCGTAAGAATGCGGTCTTCGAAGCTGTGTAGCTGCATTTGGCCATTAATGACGCAGTCATCGCCGATATCGACGGCGTGCCAGTCAGATAGCTGTAAGGGTAGGCCGATCAGTGAGCGCCGGCCGATTTTGCAGCCGAAGCGGCGCAAAATAGGATTCGCCAGTGCCGTGCCCGACACCGCGCCCATAAATCCAGTCATCAATCGAAAAAAACAATCCTGCGCGAGAAAGTACGTAAAGTGCCTGATGGACCAAAAGGGCGCGCGATGATCGGTGCCCCAGCGATTTCCAACTAATAGCAGCTTGACCCCCAGCGCCAGTAGGGGCAAACACATCGGTACGATGGTGCTGGTGAGCAAGGCCGCCTCGATATTGCTGAAGCCCGCGATATTGAGATAAACCAGCAGGAAAGTGGCCAGAAATACCGTAATCCCGGGGATGATGCCGACCGACGCCAAGTCATTGAGAATAAAACGTGCAATGAAAATTGCCAGTGAGGGTGATGGATGAACAGGGCTGGCGACAGGGTTAACGTTGCGCAGTTCGAGCGGTGGATTGCCTGCCAGAGTGCGCTGCTGATCCGGTCGATCCGTGTATTGCGGACGATAAAGATAAGGCCCAATCGGTGTCGACACGCCTAGCAATAAGTTGCCCGGTACTGATCCCGATTCGATCATTGCATTATTGCTTCCGAAAAATCCCGCAGGTAGTTGCACAGGCTGCGCGAGTAAATACTCGCCGTGCTCATCGAGAACATTGCAATAGCAACCCTGCGCAATGAAGACGTTAGCGTCGGCGTCGAGCTGCTCCGGCAACAGATTGACGAGTGCGTCGCACTCCGAGGCTCCCACGGTCGAAAACCTCACCCCTGCCAGCGCGCGAAGATACTGACCGGTCAGACTCCAGCCCCACATTTGTTGGATCTGGTTCATTTTCGTCTGTCGGTATCGCGCCAGTGTGCCAATAAAGCTGGTTGCTGGAATCCAGCCATGCGGCGTCGGCGTCGCTCGAAGGAAAAAGCAGAGGATGAGGGAGCTAGCCAAAACGCCCAGCCAGATGCCAGCAACCCCTGCGACAACCATACGCAAGATATCCGAGAAGGTCAGTAACCCCGCATCGAGATTGACTTTGCTGAGTGCGTCAAAGCCAAGAAAATAGGTCGCTATGAGGGAAATAAATCCCCCGGGAATAATGATTAATGCGAGTTCAAGTAATAATTGTACGAGGACATTTCTCGCATCCAGCAGTAACGCAGCTGTCCGCGCGACGGTTTTGGTTGCCGGGGTTCTCGGTCTTTGGTAACCGCCAACGACGCGGCCAGGCACGCCGCTGACTTGAGTGCGTTCAGCCGCTTGGGTGTCGAGGGAGGAGAGGGGGGTCAGCCATGCAGCGCGCCCCAGTGACGCGCCGCCTCCGACCAGCGCACGGGCGCCAACCCGGGCTTTTTCGTCGATGCGAATCGTATCGAGCACGAAAGTATCGCCCTGCCAGCGCACACTGCTGAGTTGCGCCCCTGCTTGTATCACGGCGCCCTCACCAATGCTTATCAGCGACAAAGGGCCATACCATTCCGTACTTTGAGCGATGAAGGCGCCCGGATGGATTTTGCCCCCCAGCTGTGCCAGCGCCCAATTAAATAAAATTGGGCTGCGCAGACCATTTACCAATGGCTTGAGTACAAAGTCTGCTTGTTGCTCTATCCACCATAACTGCAGGTGATGGGACGAGAATTTCCGATAATGACCGGGCGAGAGAGACGGGGACATGGCCAGTTGTCGTTGCAGTGCCCGAAGGAATTTCACCCAACCCAAGTTGACGAATGGAACAAGCACGTACATGGCGTAAGCGAGCACAGTGGCCCACAAAAAACTGACGACTTCGCCTGCCAGCAGAAGTTCTTCCGGGTCAATGACCGCCAGACCGAGTGCCGCCATTAACAGCAGGGGAACGCGCAGGAAGACGGCACCAAGGGCTTGAAGTGCGCTAAACGCTTTGAACCCGAATTGGCGACTCGGGATAGCACGCGCGTTTTCCGACGCTGCTGCGGACTGTGCCGAGAACTTTTGCTGACTCGAGGCAGCGATCGGCGTCAGCGCGGCAATCGCCGCGGCGCTGCGAGTGTCGCTGAGTAGGGCGCGCACTGAGACCGGATATCCCTCGGCCTGCAGCTTTTGCGTCAGGCGGGCGATGGCAATCGAATGGGCGCCCCAATCGACGAAGTCGTCGTGCCAACCCAAGGAGGCCCCTAGCTCCGACCGACAGAGCGAGAGCACCGCGCTTTCCCTAGCCCCCCCGGGTGTTTCAGATGCGGGTGAGTTGTTATGCCCTTTCGAATAGGCAATAACGTCTGCTATCTCGATTTGTGGCAGCGCGCGCCGGTTGATTTTCCCCGATGCCGGCATTAACTCGAAGCGGTCAACGCCGAAAAAGCGACTGGGCACCGCATAGGGAGGGAAACGCTCAGCAATCAGTGCTTGCGCTCGCTCGACCAGCGGATGTGCCAAAGCGGCGACCCTTTCAGCGTTGGTACCTGGTAAGAGAGCAGGTGCTCGGAGCAGGGCGACCAATTCGTCCTGCTGAACGTCGAGGACGGCGGTTTCGATTTCTGGAAACTCATCTTGCAGGAGCGATTCAATCGGTTGTGCTTCAACTCGATAACCCCGCACCTTGAGTTGTGCGTCAATCCGGCCGTGAAAATGAACACGGAGCGAAGAGGCGTCTACGTGACATCGATCCCCGGAGCGATAAAGTCTCCCTAACAGCGGATGATCAATGAAGCGTGACGAGGTTATTTCTGGTCGTTTGCGATAGCCGCGCGCGAGTTGAATGCCGCCGATACATAGCTCCCCTTCCGTGTCGTGCGGTAATAGCGCTAGCGTTTCCGGGTCGAGGATGTAGTACTCCACGCCGGGAAAGGGGCTGCCAATGGTGACGGGTTCATTGGGTCGGAGCAGTTGGCGGCTGGTGTCGGTACTGACCTCTGTTGGCCCATAGGTATTGACGATTTGCCGACGCGCTCTGGACCACGGTTCGACGAGTGACGCAGGAAACGCCTCTCCTGCCGGCACAATATAACGGCAGATAGGATAGGGAAGGTCGATCTCGGGTTGTTGCGTCAGGGTGGTCAGCAGCACTGGCGGGCAAAATAGCGCCGTAACGCGCGACTGCCGCAAAAGAGGAATCAGGTCAGGTCCCGAGCGCAACGCCGACTTAGAGAGGAGCACCACCTCACAACCAGCGACCCACGCGCTGTACATCTCGGAGATACTGCCGTCATAACCTAGGGACGAGGTCAAAGAGCTGGCGTCGCTACCGGGAACAAAATCGTAGAAGGTGGCATAGGATTGCGCGAGGTTGATGTAGCCCGCGTGGGGGCATTCGACTCCCTTCGGGGTTCCGGTTGTCCCGCTGGTATAGAACACAGAAGCTAGCCGGTCATGCGCACAAGCCGACGGCGGTGCTGGCAGAGCAGATCTAGCGCGCGCTGGCGTCATTTCGCGGAGCACTGTCGGCGACACGACAGTACCGGCGTAATGAGCAGGAGGTGAATCTGTGATGAGCAACGCGGGTTCCGCGTCGATGAGAATTTGTTCGAGCAAGGCGTCTGGGGATTCCGGGTCGATGAACAGTTGTACTGCACCGGCTTTTAATATCGCTAGGTGGAGTGCCACGATAGTCGCGTTATCCTGATGCATCCTGACGGCCACGATCTGATCGTTCCCATTAACATACTCCGAGAGCGTGCCAGCGAGGTCGGTCGCGAGCCGATCGAGTTCAGCGTAGGTCAAAACCTCGCCTCGCTCCGGCACTGATAGGGCAGGCAACTGCGGAAAACGCTGTGCGGAGCGCTCAAAAATCTCATGCAACCAGCGCACGCCCTGTTGGTGGGAGTGAGCCCCCCAAGGTCTTGGGGGCGTAGGCTGTGATAGGAACGGTTTTTCTATGCTCGTTGCAGCGCCACGCTTCACGACAAATCGGTAGCGAATCCACGCCGCCGTCACGACGCCGGGTAGCAATGCGATCCACAAAAATGTCATGAATAAAGCCGCGCGAGTGGCATTATCAGAGCGTCAAGAAAAATAGGATTCCATCTTACCGCTTCGCCGTGTATCGAGGGTTACACAGTGAAAGCCGCCACCGAGCATACGAGAGTGACGTAACTTAAGCGGTATGACTTCAAGGCCCTTTGATTCAAGTAACGCGATGAGTCGGGTTTGGTCGCGATCCACAACCACTGTATTGGGCCCCAGACTGAATAGATTCATATCGATCCACTCGCTGCCGATCGCCTGCTGTAGGTATTCCGCGCTATAGCGTTCCTGGTTTTCCATCGGGGGGCTGAAAATAATCTCCCAGTCCTTGAGAAATGCGGGCACATTCTCCAAGGTCAAGCGCTCGGGGTTGGCCAGTACTAACCCGGGACGCAATGCGACCAGCGTTGAGTCGATATGGCTGCCAAAATAGACGTCCTTCAGGAAATGTACGGTGAACTGATCGCCCAATACGCGCTGTAGCCATTGTCCGCCCAGCTCGTTGCCCGTAGCGCTTACCAGGTACAGCAAGTCCCGACCGAAGCGCAGTATGTTCGCTGCATCAAACGCTGGCTCTAGATTTTTAGGCGTGGGTGTCGCCGGGTGATATTCGAATAGTGCGTCATCGAGCAGGGGTTTGGGGGCGCTGAACCAATTGGCTCCGTCCTGATAGTACTCCATCAGCATGCGCCGATAGGCGCCCGTTTCCAGAGAGCGGCCGCGAATGACGTTGGGTGTTTCAATAATCGTATCGCCGACGACTAGCAGAATATCTCTGGGGCAATAGTTATAGTAACCCTCGGTCTGCCACTGTACGGTTTGAATCCGGGTTTCATGTGGCCACGTGTCCGGGCGTTTCACCGCAATGCCTCTGGATTCCATTTCTGCGATAAACGCCTGCAGGTCTTCCTCGGTCTCTTCGATGATGTGCTCGGGGAAGGGCCCTTGTGGAATCTCGGATAACGCCCTGTCTGGGTACTCAGCGAGCCGCGTGCTGGGGTCGGCGTAGGGAAAGCGAGCGCCCAGCGGATTGCCGACGATGACTTCTTCTAAGGGATCCCACTCGTTGCAGCTCCAGACGGGGCAAGCAGAGGGTGATGCAGCTGGGTTCACTGGATTCCTTTCGTGGTGTGCGGTAATGAACAACGAAAAAGGGCCACCCTGAGGCGGCCCCGCTCAGTCAGTAGCAGCAATTAAATCTGATCACTTTCCCACAGTGCACTGCCATGGCAGGT
>Ga0255776_10002746_pt1 | contig 19473 bp, 17 predicted proteins | sample 071ome_19_FD_179974 | JGI IMG/M metagenome (GOLD analysis project Ga0255776, IMG submission 179974) | Coastal salt marsh microbial communities from the Groves Creek Marsh, Skidaway Island, Georgia - 071413AT metaG (version 2) | ecosystem: Environmental > Aquatic > Marine > Intertidal zone >... | reverse complement strand
ACAGATCGTGCCAAAATGATCTCCTTTACCGCTTCCGACGCCGACGCATAATGTATTTGTCGCTCGCCTTCTTCCCTCGAGTTTTTTTACCTTTGGTTGGAACACCCCATGGAGACACCGGATGCCGTCCGCCAGAAGTCCTTCCTTCGCCGCCACCATGGGGATGGTCGACAGGGTTCATTGCGACACCCCTGACTGAGGGGCGTCGGCCCAACCAACGACTGCGGCCCGCCTTCCCCATATTTTGGTTTTTGTGATCAGAATTTGATACTGCTCCCACAGTAGCCATACACCGGGCTGGGACCATTCGGACCTCCCCAGAGCTAAGTCTAAGTTGAGCAAACCCAGCATCTTTACCAATCAATTGGGCATAACTGCCCGCAGAGCGAGCAATCTGCCCCCCTCGTCCGGGTTTCATCTCTATATTGTGAATAATTGTACCCAATGGAATATTCTCCATCGGCATCGCGTTCCCAAGTTTGACATCCACTCTTATCCCCGAAACAACTTGATCTCCCGCGGATAATCTCTGAGGCGCCAGAATATAAGCTTGCTCGCCATCCTCATAACATATCAATGCAATAAAGGCCGAACGATTCGGATCATATTCAAGCCGTTCAACGGTTCCCGACACGTCTTGCTTGAGCCGCTTAAAATCTATCAACCGATATCTTCTCTTGTGCCCCCCACCACGGTGGCGAACTGTAATTCTCCCTGCATTGTTCCGTCCGCCTTTACTATTTAGACCTTCGGTAAGAGATTTGATTGGTTTCCCACTCCAGAGTTCTCTTCGATCGATCAGAATCAAACCACGCTGGGCTGGTGTATTGGGTTTATATTGCTTGAGTGCCATGTCTTAAATTCCCGAGGTCACGTCGATTGTTTCTCCCTCAACGAGAGACACTATGGCTTTTTTGCAATCTGGTCTTCGACCTATTCGGCCCCGAAAACGCTTGACCTTGCCTTGCTGCCTCAGGGTATTAACGGCCTTGACCTTTACGTTGAATATTTCCTCTACCGCCAACTTAATTTGGGGTTTCGTTGCATCCATTTTTACCTTGAAAGTAACCTGGTTATATTCCGAACCCAAGGTCGACTTTTCAGTGACGACCGGAGAGAGGATCATGTCATAAGCCCGAATTTTTGAAACCACTACCGGCTTTTCACGACGAGCACTCATTTTAAACGCTCCACTAAAAGTGTAACCGCATCCTTAGTAAGAATTAACGTCTCAGATTTCAAAATGTCATAAACATTCGCGCCCTGTTGAGGCAAACAATTGAGGTGAGGTATATTAGCGGCAGCCCGAGCAAACGAAGGATCAACCTCTAACCCTGAGATTACCAGGGCCTTTTTTATCCCGAGCGCCAAAAGCTGCTGAGATAGGTCCTTAGTCTTCACAGATTGCAATCTAATCTCATCCAGTACGATTAGGTTTCCATCTGCTTTTTTACTAGAAAGGGCAGTTCGGAGACCCAATTTTCTCACTTTTTTATTAAGGTGATATTCGTGAGATCGGACTACCGGCCCAAATACGGTTTGCCCCCCTCTCCACTGAGTTGCTCGTTTACTGCCTTGCCGCGCCCTGCCAGTACCCTTCTGCCGCCACGGCTTCGCGGTTGACCCCGCTATTTCAGAGATACCCTTGGTTTTATGATTCCCAGAACGCCTCTTTGCTAGTTGCCAGTTTACAACCCGCGCTAAGACATCCTGTTTAACCTCTACGCCGAACACATTGTCATCTAAATCGATTGACCCAGCTTTTTTGTTGTCCAAAGTTAAAACGTCGCACTGCATCCCATCTACTCCCCGTTGCCGCCAGCGTTGGGGCTGCCGGACTCAGCCTCTGCCCCTGCAGCCACAGCTTGGTCGCTTTCTTGGGGAGCCGAAGAATTGACCACCCCACAAGGGTACGGCGCATTTTCTGGAATTGGCTCCTTGCAGGCATCAGATATTAGGACAAAGCCCCCCTTAGCTCCGGGAACAGATCCACGGACAAGGACCAAACCTCTGTCAGCATCCACCGCGTGGACCTTGATATTTTGCACGGTCCTCTTTGCATCGCCCATGTGGCCTGCCATCTTTTTGCCTTTCCATACCTTTCCGGGATCTTGGCTATTTCCGGTCGAGCCATGACTCCTGTGGGAGATAGAGACGCCGTGCGATGCTTCTAACCCACCAAAATTATGGCGCTTCATACCGCCAGCGAACCCCTTCCCAATACTCGTACCGGAAACATCTACTTTTTGACCGACGAGAAAATGTTCTGCTGATATTTGCGTTCCAATTTCTACTATAGCATCCGGGCTGACCCTGAATTCAACCAAACGTCTTTTTGGCTCAACTTTCGCCTTCGCAAATTGGCCTCTCAACGGTTTCGAAACCCTATTTGGCTTGGCCGAACCCCAACCGACCTGGACCGCACTGTACCCATGCTTATCCTCAGTCTTTACATCCGTTACCTCGCATTTCTCTACACTGAGAACCGTCACAGGAACATGGATCCCCTCCTCAGTAAATACACGAGTCATCCCCAACTTTTGCGCTATGAGTCCTGTACGCATACCAAATCCCTAAAGTTTTATCTCGACATCGACCCCAGAAGCCAGGTCTAACTTCATTAACGCATCAACCGTCTGAGGAGTGGGATCTACAATATCCAATAGCCTCTTATGAGTCCGAATTTCGAATTGTTCCCGTGACTTCTTATCAATATGTGGCGATCTCAAAACCGTAAATTTTTCAAGCCTAGAGGGTAGAGGCACGGGCCCTCTTACGCGGGCCCCGGTTCTTCTGGCGGTGTTAACAATTTCGTGTGCAGATTGATCTAAAACCCTGTGATCAAAGGCTTTCAATCTAATCCGGATGTTTTGGCTATCCATCCTGTTACCTTTCTAAACTAAACCGTTTCCCACCTATCCAGCGATAGATGCGACGACTCCGGCACCGACAGTACGTCCGCCCTCTCTGATTGCGAAGCGCAACCCTTCGTCCATTGCAATTGGCTGAATAAGCTCAACGTCCATCGTCACATTATCCCCAGGCATAACCATTTCCGTGCCCTCAGGGAGGCCAACCGCGCCGGTAACATCTGTAGTACGGAAATAAAACTGAGGACGATAATTCGAGAAAAACGGAGTATGACGTCCACCTTCTTCCTTGGTAAGAATGTAGGCCTCAGCTTTAAATTTCGTATGCGGGGTAATCGAACCAGGCTTCGCCAACACCTGGCCACGCTCAACAGCCTCACGATCAACACCGCGAAGCAGCGCACCAATGTTATCTCCGGCTTCACCCTGGTCGAGAAGCTTGCGGAACATCTCTACCCCGGTAACAACCGTTTTTGAGGTGTCCTTGAGACCAACAATCTCAACCTCATCTCCAACATTAACAATGCCACGCTCAACACGGCCAGTAACAACAGTACCTCGACCTGAAATAGAGAAAACATCTTCGATCGGCATCAAAAATGCCTGATCCTTAGGACGCTCCGGCTGAGGAATATAGTCATCTACCGCTGCCATCAACTCAAGAATTGCATTCTTGCCTGTAGCCTCATCGCTGTCTTCAAGAGCTGCAAGCGCAGACCCCTTAATCACAGGGATATCGTCGCCAGGAAACTCATATGAAGACAACAACTCGCGAACCTCTAGCTCAACGAGCTCTAAAAGTTCTTCATCATCAACTTGGTCAACTTTATTCAGAAACACAACAATCGCCGGAACCCCAACCTGACGCGCCAAAAGTATGTGCTCTCTGGTTTGAGGCATTGGGCCATCAGCCGCAGAAACAACCAAAATCGCGCCATCCATTTGCGCCGCACCCGTGATCATGTTCTTCACGTAGTCCGCGTGACCAGGGCAATCAACATGCGCGTAGTGACGGTTATCTGTCTCATATTCAACATGCGCCGTAGCAATCGTTATACCACGTTCCCGCTCTTCCGGCGCGTTATCAATCTCATCATACGCCTTAAAGTCCGCACCCCCAGACTCAGCAAGCGTTTTAGTGATCGCTGCCGTTAAAGACGTCTTGCCATGGTCCACGTGACCAATTGTCCCAATATTGCAGTGCGGCTTTGTCCGCTCAAACTTTTCCTTCGCCATCTTTAATCTCCAATACCGTCCTTACTTCCAACACTCAAGCGAGCTTTGCCTTGACTTCTTCTGCTACTGCCTGGGGCACCTGCTCATAATGATCAAAAAACATCGTGAACTGAGCTCTACCCTGGCTCATAGATCTGAGGTTATTCACATAACCAAACATGTTAGCTAGGGGCACCATCGCGTTTACCACGTTAGCATTAGCCCGGGTGTCCATGCTGGTTACGCTTCCTCGGCGACTATTCAAATCCCCTATAATATCCCCCAAATATTCTTCCGGGGTTACCACTTCGACCCGCATCATAGGCTCGAGGAGTTTTGGAGAGGCCTTAACGACCCCCTCCCTAAACGCCGCCCTAGATGCGATTTCAAAAGCCATAACCGAAGAGTCCACATCATGAGAGGCGCCATCGACAAGTCGAATGTTCAAGTCGATCATTGGAAAACCAACCAAGACACCAGTTTCTGCTGCGCTCATCAACCCCTTTTCGACGCCAGGTATATACTCTTTAGGAACAGAACCGCCTACGACTGAACTTTCGAATGTAACTCCTGAACCAGGCTCGCCTGGCTCAAAAATTAATTTTATGCGAGCAAACTGACCGGCACCGCCCGTTTGTTTTTTATGGGTGTAATCGATCTCGGCCATTTTTCCGATGGTCTCTCGGTAAGCTACCTGCGGAGCACCAACATTAGCGTCGACTTTAAATTCTCGTTTCATCCGGTCTACAAGAATATCTAGATGAAGCTCGCCCATCCCTTTTATAACCGTTTGACCACTCTCGAAATCGGTTGAAACCCGAAACGATGGATCTTCCTGTGCCAGCCGATTGAGAGCGACCCCCATTTTTTCTTGGTCACTCTTGGTTTTAGGCTCTACGGCTACCTCAATTACCGGATCAGGAAACTCCATCCTTTCAAGGATGACGGGACTTCCCGTGTCGCACAGCGTATCGCCTGTTGTTGTGCCCTTCAAACCCGCGAGAGCCACGATATCACCTGCACGCGCCTCTTCTACATCTTCTCTAGAATTGGCATGCATTTCCAAAATACGACCGACCCGCTCTCTGGTGTCTTTCACTGAATTGAGTAAAGAGCCACCACCGGCTAAAACCCCGGAATATATCCTTATAAACGTTAGCGACCCCACGAAAGGATCTGTCATTACCTTAAACGCCAAAGCCGAGAAAGGCTCCTCGTCGCTATTGGCGCGTCTAATCTCCTCGTCAGAGCCGACTTTGACACCCTTAATCGCTTCAACATCAACTGGGGAAGGCAAATAATCGACGACAGCATCGAGAAGCGGCTGCACACCCTTGTTCTTAAAAGCAGTACCACAAAGAACAGGAACGAAAGATCCCAAATTTGTGCCAAGACGGATACATTTTTTTAGAACCTCTTCAGAAGGCTCCATTCCATCCAAATAAGACTCCATCGCGGCATCATCTTGTTCAACCGCCATCTCAACAAGTTTCTCGCGATATTCATCAGCCTGTTCCTGTAATTCGGCTGGAATATCCACCAAATCAAAAGCGGCGCCCAAGCTCTCTTCTTGCCAAACAATAGCCTTCATTTTAACCAAATCTATAACGCCGGTGAAATCAGACTCAGAGCCTATAGGCAACTGCAACACGAGAGGTACAGCCCCGAGGCGATCCACAATCATTTCGACAGTGTTAAAAAGATCCGCCCCTATACGATCCATCTTATTTACAAAACAAATACGGGGCACTCCATATTTATCAGCCTGCCGCCAAACAGTCTCAGACTGAGGTTCTACACCGGACACAGCATCAAATACCGCCACCGCACCATCCAAAACCCTTAGTGATCTCTCCACCTCAATGGTAAAATCAACATGGCCTGGGGTATCAATAATATTTATTCGATGGTCATTCCAAAAACAGGTTGTAGCCGCAGAGGTAATAGTAATCCCTCGTTCCTGCTCTTGTTCCATCCAATCCATAGTCGCGGTGCCTTCGTGCACTTCTCCAATTTTGTAGGCCCGGCCTGTGTAATACAATACCCGCTCTGTAGTCGTGGTTTTTCCCGCATCAATGTGCGCCATGATACCGATATTTCGATAACGATCTATTGGGGTCTTACGTGCCATCTTTAACTCTCAGAAAAATTACCAGTGATCACCAACGATAATGAGAGAAAGCCTTGTTGGCTTCCGCCATGCGATGAGTATCCTCGCGTTTCTTTACCGCAGAGCCTCGGTTATTAGCGGCGTCAAGCAACTCATTACACAACCTTTCCGTCATGGTATTCTCAGAGCGGCCTCTCGCAGTGTCTATAATCCACCTAATCGCCAAAGCTTGCCGCCTATTCGGACGCACTTCCATAGGAACCTGATAGGTTGCCCCACCAACTCTTCGCGATCTAACTTCTACCGATGGCTTTACGTTATCGAGGGCGTCATGAAACAGACTTAGAGAGTCCTGACCGCTGCGACTGTCTATCGTATCCAACGCGCTGTAAACTATCTTCTCAGCCGCTGATTTTTTTCCCTGTACCATAAGACAGTTTATAAATTTTGCGACAACCGGATCACCAAACTTAGCGTCTGGTATGATTTCCCGTTTCTCTGCTGCGCGACGTCTCGACATATCACTCTCTCACTTACTACTTAGGCCGCTTTGAACCATACTTTGATCGGCGCTGGCGCCGGTCCCCAACCCCTTGAGTGTCCAACACACCTCTTACCACGTGGTACCTCACACCTGGCAAATCTTTCACCCGTCCCCCACGTATCATAACGACTGAGTGCTCTTGGAGATTATGGCCTTCACCAGGTATATAGCTCGTTACCTCAAAACCATTTGTCAGCCTGACCCGGGCCACTTTTCGAAGCGCTGAGTTAGGCTTCTTTGGCGTAGTCGTATAAACACGAGTACATACACCACGCTTTTGGGGACAAGCTTCCATAGCAGGAACCTTGTTATGCGCGATCTTTGGTTTTCTTGGCTTCCGTATCAATTGGTTTACTGTTGGCACATGGACCTCATCAAACAAGTAACCGGCTACACGAAACCCCCGCGAAAGGATTAAAACCCTTACCCGGAGCTGTGAACCGTGCAACACGGCCGATATCTAAAATTTCAAACTCGCTGTTCCTAGAAGCTGCGTCTAGGTTGTTCTCCTACCACCAGCTCCCAAAGAGGCGCGAAATATAGTGGTGGAGGCAATTCACGTCAACACAAATTATGTTTTTTTTAACTGGCTAGATTTCGGCCTCCGAAATCGCTCTTTTTAGAATAAATGTATTGAGTTAACAAACCAAAATGAGCTTTAGACATTTCTATCTCCTAGACTATACATTACCGTCCAAGCTTTCAGACAGGGCCTTATTTGCATCTCGTTTGGCTGCGAGCTCATTCATGGTTGCTAAGTCCCGCTCATGGGCAACCCTTTTCATCTTGTTGAGGTAAGAGCCGGTTCCCGCGGGTATTAGGCGACCAACGATTACATTCTCCTTTAATCCTCTTAAATCATCTCGTTTTCCCGAAACCGAGGCTTCCGTAAGAACACGAGTTGTCTCTTGGAAAGAGGCAGCTGAAATAAATGACTTAGTTTGTAAAGCAGCTTTGGTAATACCGTGAAGAGTTGGCTCCGATTCCATTAATTTTTGCTTACTGGCTTTCAGCTTCGCATTTTCCGCGTCGAATTCCTCCCGATCAACCAATTCTCCGGCTAGATAGGTCGAGTCGCCAGGATCTGTAACTTCCACTTTCTGGAGCATTTGACGAGCTATTACCTCTATGTGCTTGTCATTAATCTTGACACCCTGGAGCCTGTAGACGTCTTGAATCTCATCTATCAGGTAATTTGCGAGTTCGGAAACACCTAACACTCGTAGTATATCGTGAGGGACAGGATTACCATCCAAAAGATAGTCACCCTTCTTTACCATGTCCCCCTCCTGAACGTTTATGTGCTTCCCTTTGGGAACCAGATGTTCCACTGGATCGCCTTCACCTTCGGGGGGATGGACAACAATCCTTCTCTTTGCCTTGTAATCTTTACCAAATTCAACCCGACCGTTGATTTCTGAAATTATCGAAAAATCTTTAGGTTTACGGGCCTCAAATAACTCCGCTACCCGCGGCAGTCCCCCTGTAATATCTCGAGTTTTACTCGATTCTCTGGGGATTCGAGCAATGACCTCCCCAGGCTTCACCTCAGAACCTGCTTCAACAGATAAAATTGCATCCACAGACATAAAGTAACGGGCTTCTGTGCCATTCTCCAGCTCAATCACTTCGCCATCTGCATCCCGCAAGGTTATCCTGGGTCTCAGTTCACTTCCCTTTGGCTGCTGTTTCCAATCAATAACTTTTTTATATGAAATGCCGGTCGCTTCATCGACAACCTCCGACATGGACACCCCATCCAGAAGGTCAACAAAGTTCACAATACCTCCTCTCTCTGTGATAATTGGAAGAGTATAGGGGTCCCATGAGGCAAGCTTATCCCCAGCTTTAACTTTAGCACCTTGATCACTCTCCAATCTTGCTCCATAAGGAACCCTATACAATGCACGCTCTCGTCCAGACTCATCGATCAATGCTATCTCTGTATTTCTGGCCATAACCAACGTGGCGCCGTCAGAATTTTGTACAACGTTACGATTTCTGACCTCAACAGCCCCCGAAAAGTCGGCCTCTATGCTCGATTGCTCAGCTCCACGCTGGGCTGCCCCACCAATATGAAAGGTTCTCATAGTAAGTTGGGTTCCAGGCTCGCCGATAGATTGAGCAGCTATGATTCCGACTGCCTCCCCTATATTCACGGGCGTCCCGCGGGCTAGATCTCGTCCATAACACTTGGCGCAGACACCGATCTTTGTATTGCAAGTTAGTACCGAACGGATATGAACTTCTTCAACCCCAGCCTGCTCAATAACTGGAATATGCTGTTCTTCGATCATAACCCCTGATTCTAGAAGGGTTTCGCCCCCAACGGGATCTAAGATATCAGTCGCCGCGAATCTGCCCAAAATACGTTCTGACAGTGGCTCAATAATCTCTCCGCCTTCCATTACAGCCTTCACATTCAGACCAAGTTTACTTCCACAATCCTCTTCAATAATCGTACAGTCCTGAGCCACATCGACGAGCCTCCGGGTCAAATATCCAGAATTAGCCGTTTTAAGTGCTGTATCCGCCAAACCCTTCCTTGCACCGTGTGATGAGTTAAAGTACTCCAAAACCGTGAGCCCCTCCTTAAAGTTTGAAATTATTGGGGTCTCGATAATCTCACCTGAAGGCTTTGCCATAAGGCCTCTCATTCCAGCAAGTTGTTTCATCTGGGCAGCAGACCCACGGGCTCCGGAGTCCGCCATCATAAATACTGAGTTTATATTTTTTTCGTCCGAAACAGAGGATATTTCACCCATCATTTCATCAGCAACTTGGTCGGTGCACTCTGACCAGACGTCCACAACTTTATTGTATTTCTCACCTTGGGTAATCAGACCATCGAGGTACTGTTGCTCATATTCTTTTACCTTTGCTTGCGCCGAGGCAACCAGCGTTTCCTTCGCCCTTGGTATAATTAGATCGTCTTTGCCGAAGGAAATACCCGATAGACAAGCATTCTTGAAACCCAGAGCCATAACGTGGTCAGCAAAAAGAACAGTCGACTTTTGACCACAATGCCGATAAACGAAATCTATTGCGTCAGAGATCTCCCGCTTGGTTAGAAGCCGATTACATATTTCCATATCGACACCAGGCATTTTCGGAACTAAGTCCATTACCATTGCACGACCCGGGGTCGTCTCAATCCTACGTGTAATAAGGTTACCAGCTTCATCAGTGGTCTGCAGTCGAACCTGGATTTTGGTATGGAGTGTTACAGCACCTGCTTCAAGGGCTGCATCTAATTCCCCAAGAGAACTGAAAATCGAACCTTGACCAGGCTCACCTTCTCTCTCCAACGTCATATAGTAAAGCCCCAGCACTATGTCCTGAGAAGGCACAATAATCGGCTTTCCATTGGCTGGGCTGAGGATGTTGTTCGTAGACATCATCAAAACACGAGCTTCTAGCTGGGCGTCCAGTGACAGTGGAACATGTACCGCCATTTGATCCCCATCAAAATCCGCGTTAAAGGCCGTGCAAACGAGGGGATGGAGCTGAATAGCCTTACCCTCTACTAAAACTGGTTCAAATGCTTGGATCCCAAGCCTGTGGAGTGTAGGTGCCCGGTTCAACATAACCGGGTGTTCCCGTATCACCTCTTCAAGGATATCCCAGACTTCAGGACGTTCGTTTTCCACCAACCTCTTGGCTGCCTTGATAGTTCCGGCCATCCCATATAACTCAAGTTTTGAATAAATGAACGGCTTAAATAGCTCTAATGCCATTTTCTTGGGGAGACCACATTGATGCAGCATGAGCTCTGGGCCCACCACAATAACCGAACGCCCGGAGTAGTCCACTCGTTTCCCCAGAAGGTTTTGGCGAAAGCGTCCTTGTTTGCCTTTCAACATGTCTGAGAGGGATTTTAATGGCCTCTTATTTGCTCCAGTTATAACCCGCCCCCGTCGACCATTATCGAATAATGCGTCGACAGATTCTTGTAACATCCTTTTCTCATTCCTAACGATGATATCAGGCGCGCGAAGCTCAATTAATCTCTTTAGCCGGTTATTTCTATTAATCACTCGCCTGTACAAATCATTTAAATCTGAGGTGGCGAATCTACCCCCATCTAGGGGCACTAGTGGACGGAGCTCAGGCGGAATTACGGGAACGACTTCCAATATCATCCATTCGGGCCTTGAATCCGACTCTATGAAGGCCTCTATTAACTTGAGACGTTTGACTAATTTCTTTCTCTTAGCCTCAGACCCGGTTTCACGAAACTCCGATTTAATTACTTCGAGCTCTTCCTCCAATTCAATCTCTGATAACAAAAGTTGAACGGCTTCTGCACCAATCATAGCTGTAAAGTTGTCTTCTCCAAATTCATCCTGAGCGTCAAGATATTCATCTTCAGAGAGGAGCTGTCGGTCAGCTAGGGAAGTCATTCCAGCATCAACGACCACATAATTCTCGAAATATAGTATTCTCTCGATGTCCTTGAGTGTCATATCAAGGAGCAACCCAATTCGACTAGGCAAAGACTTAAGAAACCAAATGTGAGCAACCGGCGATGCTAACTCAATATGTCCCATCCGATCTCGACGCACTTTGCTAAGCGTCACTTCTACGCCACACTTTTCACAGATAATACCACGAAACTTCATTCGTTTGTATTTACCACACAGACATTCGTAGTCCTTGACAGGACCAAAAATCCTTGCGCAAAACAAACCGTCTCTCTCTGGTTTAAAAGTCCTGTAATTGATAGTTTCTGGTTTTTTTATCTCTCCAAATGACCAGGAACGTATGCGTTCCGGACTAGCTATTGAGATCCGGATTTGGTCAAAAGACTCCTCTGTGCTGACCTGGCCAAAAATATTCGTTAATTCGTTCATCTAACCACTCCTGGAGATAGGAACTTTACGCCCTACAACATAGTAAAAAAATTAAGTTCAGAATTCCCACCAATTAGGTCAATTCGCATCTTGGTTTTCTAGTTCAACGTTTAATCCCAGAGACTTTAATTCCTTGATTAAAACATTGAAGGACTCAGGAATACCTGCCTCGAACGTATCATCCCCACGCACTATCGCTTCATAGACCTTTGTCCTACCAGACACGTCATCAGATTTCACTGTTAGCATCTCCTGCAAGGTATAGGCAGCACCGTAGGCCTCCAGGGCCCATACTTCCATCTCTCCAAAGCGTTGTCCTCCAAATTGTGCCTTGCCACCGAGAGGCTGCTGCGTAACAAGACTATAAGGACCTATGGACCTGGCGTGTATTTTATCATCAACAAGATGATGGAGCTTAAGCATGTATATATACCCAACTGTAACTGGACGATCAAATTTTTCGCCCGTTCTTCCATCACGAAGAATCTCCTGGCCGGACACACTAACACCCGCCATTTCCAGCATTTGATTGATGTCTGGTTCACGAGCGCCATCAAATACTGGGGTAGCCATTGGGACTCCCTTTCGTAAGTTCGAGCAGAGTTCGATAATCTCTTCATCGCTTAATGCTTTTATGTCAGATGCTGCAACCTTATCGCCGTAAACAGTTTGCAGCAGATCACGTAATTTGGATAGATTACCGTCCTGAACCACTTCATCAACCATGGCGCCGATCTGCCGCCCAATGCCAGCGGAGGCCCAGCCCAGATGGGTCTCTAAAATTTGCCCTACATTCATTCTTGACGGTACACCAAGCGGGTTTAAAACGACATCGACCGGCGTCCCATCCTCTAGGTACGGCATATCCTCCATAGGCACAATCCGAGAAATTACCCCTTTGTTACCATGTCGGCCCGCCATTTTGTCACCGGGCTGCAATTTTCTTTTGACAGCGACAAAAACTTTAACCATTTTCATCACGCCTGGGGGAAGTTCATCACCACCTTCGACCTTATCCACTTTGTCTTCGAAACGAGCTTGCAGGCGGTTTTCGCTCTCTAAAAATTGCTGCTTGGTGACCTCTAAATTGGCCATTATCTTGTCATTCTTGACAACTATTTGCCCAAGTTGCCGAGCTGTAAGTGTATCCAACATTGATTGCGTAACGCGCGCTCCCTCCTTGCAGTCCTTTGGACCGGTAACAATGGTTTGGTTCTTAAGTAAGTCCCCCACCCTTTGACCGAAGCTCCTTTCTAGAATCGCAAGCTCGTCATCACGGTCTTTCGCCAAACGCTCAATTTCCTCGCGTTCAATGGCTAGAGTCCGCTCATCTTTGTCAACGCCCCTCCGAGAAAATACGCGGACCTCAACCACTGTGCCAGTGCCTCCAGGGGGAAGCCGGAGTGAGGTATCACGTACGTCAGATGCCTTCTCGCCAAATATTGCACGCAGTAATTTTTCTTCAGGCGTCATGGGGCTTTCACCCTTAGGCGTGACCTTCCCAACCAAAACATCACCAGGTCCAACTTCAGCGCCAATGTAAACAATGCCCGCTTCGTCGAGATTTTTCAGCGCTTCCTCGCCAACATTGGGTATGTCCCTCGTTATATCTTCTTGACCAAGTTTCGTGTCCCTCGCCATGATTTCAAATTCTTCAATATGGATCGAGGTGAAAACGTCATCCTGCGCTATTCGCTCTGAAATTAATATGGAATCCTCAAAGTTATAACCGTTCCAAGCCATGAACGCGACCAACACATTTCGACCAAGTGCTAGTTCTCCAAGCTCTGTTGAAGGGCCATCAGCAATGATATCACCTGCCACAACGTTATCACCCACCTTAACTAACGGACGTTGGTTAATGCAGGTATTTTGGTTAGACCGCTGAAATTTCCTTAATGTGTAGATATCAACTCCGGGCGCAGCGAGGTCTACTTCCTCAGTAGCCCTAATTACGATGCGCGTCCCGTCGATTTGATCAACGACGCCAGTTCGCCTGGCCACTATAGCAGCACCGGACCCACGAGCCACTGACTCTTCCATCCCGGTACCGACTAGGGGGGCTTCAGCCCGGACCAGTGGCACAGCTTGACGCATCATATTCGAGCCCATAAGCGCTCTGTTAGCATCATCATTTTCGAGAAAAGGAATAAGAGCAGAAGCGACAGAGACTAATTGCTTAGGTGATACGTCAATATATTCAATATCTTGTGGTCGAGCGACGATAAATTCGCCATGCGCTCGACAACTTACCAGCTCTTCAAGAAACTTGCCATCCACGTCCAGCGGTGCATTTGCCTGAGCAATGGTGTAGCGACCCTCTTCAATCGCTGAGAGATAGACTACTTCATCCTTAACCTTACCTTCTTCCACACACCGGTAAGGAGTTTCGATAAAACCGTACTGATTTACCCGAGCATAAGTTGCCAACGAGTTAATCAAGCCGATATTAGGTCCCTCCGGCGTTTCAATGGGGCAAATCCTCCCATAATGTGTCGGATGCACATCGCGAACCTCGAACCCTGCTCTTTCACGGGTCAACCCACCAGGCCCAAGAGCAGACAAACGTCGCTTATGAGTGATTTCACTGAGTGGATTGGTTTGATCCATAAACTGAGATAGTTGGGATGATCCAAAAAACTCCCTTACCGCAGCGGCGGCAGGTTTGGCATTAATTAGGTCTTGCGGCATCACCGAGTCCAATTCCACGGAACTCATCCGTTCGCGGATTGCCCGTTCCATCCTGAGTAAGCCAACTCGATATTGATTTTCCATCAGCTCACCGACGGATCTTACCCGTCGATTGCCAAGATGATCGATGTCATCAATTTCTCCTCGACCGTCTTTTAAATCGACCATTATTTTAACGACTGATAGGATGTCTTCCTTTCGGAGAACCCTCACGGTATCCTCGGTCTCTTGGCTTAGTCGCGCGTTCATTTTAACACGTCCGACGGATGACAGATCATAACGCTCCGCATCAAAAAATAAGCTATTAAACATTGCTTCGGCAGTATCCGGGGTCGGAGGTTCTCCTGGCCGCATGACCCGGTAGATATCCATCAAAGCCTCGACTCGCGAGAAATTTTTATCCGCAACGAGGGTATTGCGAATGTATGGACCGCTTGCATTTTCTCCTATTGCCAGGGTCGGAATTTCTGAAATTTGTGCGTCCAAGAGGACTTTTAAAGTGCCTCCCTCTATTTCCCCTTCTTTATCATACTCAAGGGTCAGCTCATCGCCGGCTTCAGCAAAAATTTCCCCAGTTTTAGAGTTTACGATATCCTCTGCAAGGCAGCGCCCGACTAAGTCATCTAAACCCAACAGCTGATCTTTAAACCCTTTTTCCGAAAGTTCTCGAATCACGCGCGGGGTCATTCTGGTACCCTCTTCCGCAACGACTTTTCTCGATCTCGCATCGACAAGATCTTTGCTTAGCCTTGTTCCGCGGAACGCATCCTCGTCGAAAGGCACCTTCCAACCCTCTTTGATGCGTGTAAACGTGACCTTCCCATAAAAATAATCAAAAATTTCTTCTGCAGTCATTCCGACCGCTTGTTCCGCGGAGATAACTTCTCCTGTTTCGAGCAGCCGTTCTCTCTCTTCAGCAGTTTCCTTGGAATCCAATGCCATCAGCAGGGTCGAGACCGGCAATTTTCTTCGGCGATCAATTCTAACGTATACAAGGTCTTTTGCATCAAACTCGAAGTCGAGCCATGAACCTCTGTAGGGTATTACCCTGGCTGCAAACAAAAGCTTTCCCGATGAATGAGTCTTCCCCCTGTCATGATCAAAAAATACACCGGGTGATCTGTGCATTTGTGATACGATTACCCGCTCAGTGCCATTGACTACAAAAGTGCCATTATCTGTCATAAGCGGCATATCACCCATGTAGACATCTTGTTCTTTGATATCCCTGATGGAACGAGCCCCGGTATCTTCATCTGTATCGAACACAACCAGACGCAGCGTCAACTTGAGCGGAGCCGCGTAGGTCATGCCCCTGAGTTGGCACTCATCAACATCATATTTTGGCTCTTCAAGCTCATAGCTTACAAATTCAAGCGTGCCATTTTCGGAAAAGTCACGAATAGGAAAGACCGATTCAAAAACAGCTTGCAAACCAGAACTGGTTCGATCTTTTACCGGGATGTTGATTTGCAAAAACTGATCATAGGACGCCTTCTGCACCTCTATAAGGTTTGGCATAGGTGCCACTTCATGGATCCTACCGAAACTTTTTCGAATACGCTTGCGCTGTGTAAACGACTTGATGGCCATAATTACCTCTTTATCGCGATGGGCGGGAATAACTGACTGATAACGACGGGTTTCGATCTATCACCCGTTTCTTCATATAATCAAAAGTTTGTTGGATTGGGGGTAGGGAACCGCCCTTTCCAACAAACCCAAATTGATACAAAAGCCGCACTATTATTTTATTTCGACAGTAGCACCTGCTTCTTCAAGCTTAGTTTTGATTTCCTCTGCTTCATCCTTTGAAACCCCTTCTTTTAGAGCTTTGGGCACACCCTCGACAAGGTCTTTAGCTTCTTTGAGGCCCAATCCCGTAACCCCACGAACTTCTTTAATGACATTTATCTTTTTGTCACCGAACCCAGTGAGAACGACATCAAATTCGTCTTTTTCAGCAGCTGCATCTCCACCACCGTCTGCCGCGACGCCTGCAGCGGCAACAGCAACAGGTGCAGCAGCAGATACGCCCCATTTTTCTTCAAGAATTTTACTCAGCTCTGCCGCCTCAAGAACGGTAAGTGAGGATAAGTCATCAACAATTTTATCAAGATCTGCCATTTTATTCTCCTGGCTATTCAAGCGTTAATAAATTTAAGTAAACTCAAGCCGCCTCGTCCTGAGAAGCACGGGCCTGCAGGACACGAGCAAGCTGAGCCCCGGGTGCCTGCAGCACTCCGGCGATCTTCGTCGCTGGGGCATTTAGCACCCCAACAATCTTGCCACGCAATTCATCGAGTGACGGCAATTTCGCGAGATTCTTTACTTCTCCGGCATCCAATATTTGATCAAAAAGACCACCGCCTATGATTTCTAATTTTTCATTATCATCAGCGAATTTCACTGCCACTTTAGCAGCCATAATAGGATCTTCGGAGTAAGCGATTGCCGTCGGCCCAACAAAAAGGTCCGACAGGGGTTCAAAACGCGTTCCCCTGAGCGCGAGACGAGTGAGCCTGTTTTTAGTGACTTTGAACAAAGCTCCAGCTTCACGCATCCGAGCGCGTAGTTCCGTCGATTCAGCCACTGTTAAACCCGTAGGACGGGTAACAACAACCAAATTTGCGGAGTCAAACACCCCATTAAGCGTTTTAACCAGCTCTTCTTTCTGTAATCGATCCAAGCCAACTCTCCTTGCATTATGACCTCTACCATTATGGAAAAGGTCCGGTTACAACAGCCCCACCCTAGTTTTGATGGAACCGAATGACTGCCCCAGAAGTCCAAGCCACGCCCGATTACCATGAAAGAAATCAAACCGCTTTTTGCACCCCATCTATACAGGTTGGTGTACCCTTTAAGCACTCAATAAAATGAGCACACCTGTAGTCTCGGACAGGACGGACCAAAATACATTTTTAGCCCGCATAACCAGTGTTCACCGACAATTCGTCATAGCGAACACTGGAATCTGTTTATAAGCTCAGCTTTCTCCAGCCCCCAATACGGCCGAGACATCCAACTTAATGCCAGGCCCCATGGTTGAACTTATCGAAACTCGCTTAATGAATGTTCCTTTTGCACCACTCGGTTTTGAACGACTAACCGCATTTACGAGGGCAGACACATTTTCCGAAATGGCTTTTTCCTCAAAACTCGCCTTTCCAACTCCGGCATGGATTAAGCCGGCTTTTTCAACGCGAAACTCTACTTGCCCACCTTTTGCGCCTTGCACTGCTTCTGTGACATCTTGAGTTACCGTCCCTAATTTTGGATTTGGCATAAGACCTTTAGGGCCCAAAACCCTTCCCAACTTCCCAACAACGGGCATCAAATCAGGGGTCGATACACAACGATCAAAGTTAATCTCCCCTGCCTCTATTTTCTCAGCAAGGTCTTCAGCGCCAACTATATCCGCGCCAGCTGCTTTGGCTTCCTCAGCCTTATCGCCTCTCGCAAATACAGCAACTCGAATAGTTTTTCCGGTGCCGTGTGGAAGCTGAACCATGCCACGCACCATCTGATCAGCATGCCGCGGATCAACACCTAAGTTCATCGCTACTTCGACGGTCTCGTCAAATTTAGCAGTGGCATTTTCTTTAACTAGCTTTACGGCGTCTGAAAGCGAATAATCGTGATTTCTGTCGATTTTATCTGCAATATTTTTAAGTCGTTTCCCAAAAGCCATAATTAATCTCCAGTGACCTCTATACCCATGGAACGTGCAGAACCCGCCAACATCCGGCTCGCCGACTCCACGTCATACGCATTGAGGTCGCTCATCTTTTTTTCTGCTATCTCTCTCAGCTGGGCCATGGAAACTGAACCAGCCACATTGCGACCAGCTTCACCCGACCCTTTTTGGACCTTTGCAGCCTCTTTTATAAAGTGGGACGCCGGCGGCATCTTAGTTTCAAAAGTGAAGCTCTTATCCGCAAACACGGTTATCACAGTTGGTATAGGTATACCCTGCTGCTCGTTCTGTGTCTGAGCATTGAAAGCCTTGCAAAATTCCATAATATTAAGGCCCGCTTGACCCAACGCGGGTCCTATGGGCGGAGACGGATTTGCCTGGCCTGCGGGCACTTGGAGCTTAACATATCCTTCTATTTTTTTTGCCATTATATTCCTTAGTCCTTCCCAAGGTTTGTGGTCAGGCGATGGCTAGCCTCCCACAATCTCTCAAATTGTAAAACACCTATGGCCAACATCTATCACAGCTTCTCCACTTGGGCATACTCGAGTTCAACCGGTGTTGCGCGGCCAAATATCGAAACAGACACCTTGATCCTCGATTTTTCTTCATCTACTTCTTCTACAAGGCCATTGAACGAACTAAAAGGCCCGTCCGAGACACGAACCTGCTCCCCAACCTCGAAAGAAATCATTGGCTTTGGTCGATCAATCCCCTCTTGGACCTGATGCATAATTCTGTCTGCTTCACTCTTTGAAATTGGGGATGGTTTGCCCCCACTGCCTAAAAACCCAGTGACCTTCGGCGTGTCTTTGATGAGATGCCACGCTTCATCAACCATTTCCATTTTAACCAAAACATATCCAGGGAAAAATTTCCTATCTGAACTAACCTTGGCACCCCTTTTGATTTGAACTACCTCCTCAGATGGAACTTGAATATCCTCTATGATATCATCAAGGCCATTTTTACGCGCTTGCTCCCTGACTGACTGAGCCACCTTGGTCTCAAAGCCCGAGTAAACATGTACGACATACCAGCGTGCGGTCATTTTAACCACCTATTCCCAGCACTAACTTCACAAGAACTGCTAGAGCCTGATCAACCAAGAAGAAAAATAAAGCAGCGATCGTGACAAAAACAAATACCATCACAGTCGAAATAGTTGTTTCTTTGCGCGAAGGCCAGGTCACTTTTCCAACCTCCCGCTTTACCTCTTGCAGAAACTGAAATGGGTTTGTCTTCGACATGTTTAAACTACCTACGAAATTACCCAACTAATTGTGGCAGGAGTGGAGGGACTCGAACCCCCAACCCCCGGTTTTGGAGACCGGTGCTCTGCCAGTTGAGCTACACTCCTATTCACCTCAAAAGACACTATCCAGCGATAGATGCGACGACTCCGGCACCGACAGTACGTCCGCCCTCTCTGATTGCGAAGCGCAACCCTTCGTCCATTGCAATTGGCTGAATAAGCTCAACGTCCATCG
>Ga0255776_10002738_pt1 | contig 19493 bp, 19 predicted proteins | sample 071ome_19_FD_179974 | JGI IMG/M metagenome (GOLD analysis project Ga0255776, IMG submission 179974) | Coastal salt marsh microbial communities from the Groves Creek Marsh, Skidaway Island, Georgia - 071413AT metaG (version 2) | ecosystem: Environmental > Aquatic > Marine > Intertidal zone >... | reverse complement strand
TAGCTGTAGATGATTCTGCCTCAATGCGTCAAATGGTGACTTTCACTTTGAAAGGTGCTGGTTTTGAGGTTGAAGAAGCGGCAGACGGGCAACAAGCGTTAAACAAAGCAAAGCAAGGTAGTTTTGACTTGGTTTTATCGGACGTGAACATGCCTGTTATGGACGGTATTCAATTAGTAAGGGAACTTAGAACCTTGGTTGATTATAAGTTTACTCCAATCTTGATGTTGACCACTGAGTCGGCAGGTGACAAGAAAATGGAAGGTAAACAAGCTGGGGCGACAGGTTGGATTGTTAAACCTTTTAACCCAGACCAACTACTAAATACGATTAAAAAAGTACTGGGGTAAAAGAAGTTTCCTGTTGATCGGGGGGAAAGATGAGCATAGATCTCAGTCAGTTTCATCAGGTGTTCTTCGAAGAGAGTTTTGAAGGGCTTGATTCCATGGAAGGGGGGCTGTTAGATCTTAATCCCGACGACTTCGACGTGGAAACAATCAATACCATCTTCCGTGCTGCACACTCTATTAAAGGGGGAGCAGGTACGTTTGGCTTTCAGGTGGTGGCTGATTTTACCCACGTTGTAGAAACACTTCTAGATGAAATTAGGGCTGGCTCTCGTGCATTGGAAGCCAGTCATGTAGATCTTCTTTTACGATCAGTGGATTGCCTTCGCGAGCTTATGCAGGCCTTGCAGGACGGCGACGAACCTGAAATGTCTCCGGCGAATGATTTACAAGGTCAATTCGAAGCTGTATTGGCTGGTGAAGCGCCCTCTGAATCCTCGTCTTCTGAAGTGGACGCGTCAAGTCTAGACGTTCAATTAGAATCAACGTCCGAAGAATCATCTGATAACGCTGGTGTTAGTGAAGAGTCAAAAGGCTATTGGGCGATTTACTTTAAACCGGATTCGGACGTTTTAAGAACGGGCAATGAACCGGTTCGAATGTTCCGCGAGTTAGAAGCATTGGGTGAATTTCGTTCTCAAGCCGTTGTCTGTGATGTTCCTGAATTCAATCAGCTAGAACCTGAAGCTTGCTATTTGTCCTGGAATATAACCGTAGCGGGTGGTACCAGGGAAGAGGTTGATGAAGTCTTTGAATGGGTAATTGACGAGTCCGAATTATCTATTCGTTGGGTAGATGGCGCGCCTTCTGAAGCGGATCTGGGTATATCTGCGGATGAACCAGCTAGCGCAGAGGCGGAAGAAACTGCAGAAGAAACCCCACAGGCTGTTGAGGAGTCAGAAGAAACGGTTGATCAAACATCTGAACCAGAAGCAGAGCCTCAGGTGTCGGCGTCTGTAGTCCCTGAGGTCAAAGCAGCGGAATCTAAATCCTCCAAGAAAGCAGCATCAAAATCGTCTCAAGAGACTACAACCTCCATTCGGGTTGGAATCGATAAGATCGATAGCCTGATTAACATGGTCGGTGAGCTGGTAATTACCCAGTCTATGCTTGGCCAGTTGGGCGCTAACTTCGATATGAACAAGTTAGTGCGTTTGCAGGAAGGTCTAGCTCAGCTGGAGCATAACACTCGAGAGCTTCAAGAAAGTGTTATGCGTATTCGTATGCTGCCAATCAGTTTTACCTTCAGTCGTTTCCCTCGATTGGTTCGTGATCTTAGCAAACTGATGGACAAGAAAATTGATCTTGTCCTATTAGGTGAAAATACGGAGCTCGATAAAACAGTGATGGAGAAGATTGGTGATCCTATGGTTCACCTGGTGAGAAACTCTCTCGATCACGGTATTGAGAAACCTGAAGAGCGTATTGCAGCAGGTAAACCGGAAACAGGCACCATTACCTTAAATGCCTTCCATCAAGGTGGAAACATCGTTATTCAAATTATTGACGATGGGAAAGGCTTAAATAAAGAACGCATTCTAAGCAAGGCCATTGAACGAGGTCTTGTATCTGAGAGCGATCGTTTGTCAGACGATCAGATTAATGAACTTATATTCCATGCCGGCTTCTCCACTGCCGAACAGATCTCTGACATCAGTGGTCGTGGTGTGGGTATGGACGTGGTTCGTCGAAATATTCAAGAGCTTAACGGTACGGTAGAAGTAGAATCTACCGAGGGCGTTGGGTCTACCTTCACCATTCGATTACCTCTAACTCTCGCCATTTTGGATGGCCAATTGGTTCGTGTGGGTGAAGAAGTCTTTATTCTTCCTTTGGTCTCAATCATCGAATCCTTGCAGGTTGATCAGAGCATGATTAACAACGTCGGTGGCCAAAATGAAGTACTCAGGCTCAGGGATGAATATGTGCCCATTGTGAAGTTGCATGAGCTTCTTCATGTGGAACCAGATAATTACGAATTGGAAAACGGTTTGCTTGTAGTGGTAGAGGCCGATAACTCAAAAGTTGGTTTGTTTGTTGACGATCTTTTGGCGCAACAACAAGTCGTAATTAAAAGTTTGGAACAAAATTACCAGAAGGTGGATGGCATCTCAGGTGCGACCATTCTGGGGGATGGCAAGGTAGCGCTCATTGTTGATATTTCAGGTGTGCTCAAAATTGCTAATCAGAATAAGGCCAGAACTCTTCCTGGCGATCATCAGGCTGCTTAATAGGAATTAAAGATTATGAGTGAGCAAGCATTAAGTAATACAGGAAACGCAGCCTCAGCTGAGGATATGGAGAACAGCCTGGGTTCTCACGATGCGGCTACGGATCAGTTTCTGACATTCATCATGGCCAATGAAGAATACGGTGTCGATATTTTGAGTGTGCAGGAGATTCGAGGTTGGGAAGCAGCAACCCCGATTCCGAATAGTCCGGATTTTGTCAAAGGTGTGATCAATCTTCGAGGCACCATTGTTCCTATCATTGACTTGCGACTGAGATTTGGTCTCGAGCAAGTGGAATACAGTCCAGTGACGGTTGTTATCGTTTTGAAGGTGACAACGGACAAGGGAAATAAGGTCATAGGTATTGTGGTAGATGCAGTATCTGACGTGTATTCATTAACGGCTGATGATATGCGTCATCCGCCTGAAATGGGCGATCAGGTTAATACCACCTTTATTAAAGGCTTGGCTGATGTTCAGGGGAAAATGGTGATTCTTTTGAATATTGATGAGCTGCTGAATTTAAAAGAAATGCCAGACGTTGATGCAATAAAAAATATGATTCACGACTAGTTGTGCATTCATTGGCTTTCAAGCCATAAGCGCACAAATAAAAATATTAATGATTATAAAGATAAGGCCGATTAAACCTTAAATGAACTCTTAAGCGATCGATTGAAGAGATCCATGAAGTACAAGGAGTTCAGCGGATGATCAGGTATTGAGGGGATGGTAATGGAAAGTTTCAAAGACAGGGGCGGTTCATCTAATCGCACTTTCTCGGGTAAATCTCTGACGTTGGTATCAACAGCCAGTCTGTTTGATGGACATCCATATTTGAAACTGGCTAACCAGGCCTCTTAAGGAGAAGAAAATGAATTGGGTGAAGGCGAGTCTAAACAGACAACTGATCGCTATCATGGCTACGACCATGCTTGTATTAGGGATTCTGGTATTTGGTGCTGAGAAACATCTGGTTTCTGAATCCGAGCACTACAGTGAAGAAGTTAGGGATATGTTCCATGAGGCAGAGCGTGCAGCGCGCCTGCAGAAAGAGTTTAAAACTCAGGTTCAGGAATGGAAAAACGTTCTTATTCGAGGCTTTAAAGAGTCCGATCGTGAGAAGTACTGGAATAAATTCCAGCAGCAAGAACAAACCGTTCGTAAGCTGGTGGATGAGATTAAGGATTACGATAAGCATGGTCGCTTTACTCGAGTCCTAGGCAAATTTGAGTCTGCCTATATGAATATGGGGACAGCCTATCGCTCTGGCTACAGAGCGTATGTTTCTTCCGGTTTCTCTGCTAATTCCGGTGATAATGCGGTACGTGGCATTGATAGAGAACCAAGTGAATTGATTTCTGAATTGGTTCGACTGTCCGATGAAGCTGTGGATGCCTTGATTACTGAACAAGAAGAAGTGATGGCTCAAGCTGAAGTTGTCTCTTTCTCTTTGATTATCATCTTCATGATTGTTTTGACCATGGTGATCGTTTGGTTGCTGCAGCGCGTGATGGTACAGCCGCTTGCTGAATTGGCGGTTGACGTTAACAAGTACGGCGACGGCGAAGATGTTGATTTTGTTACCACCCGTGAAGATGAACTAGGTCTTTTAAGTAAAACGCTAAGCGGCATGAAGGCGAATCGAGAAATTCGTGCTAAAGCTGAACGTGAAAAGGCTAAAGAGAATACCGGCATTAAACTGGCACTGGATAAGTGTCAGGCTAACGTGATGTACGCGAATACGGATCTGGTGATTACCTATGTCAATGATTCGGTTATAAGTATGCTACGTGAGCGAGAAACTGCATTGCGAAGCGTTTTGCCTAGCTTTAATGTTTCTAATTTGGTTGGTACCTGTGTTGACGATTTCCATAAAAATCCCGCCCATCAGCGTGGCATGTTGGAGCGTTTAACTTCGCCCTATGAAACCAAGCTAAAACTTGCGGGGTTAACGTTTGAGTTGATTGCAACGCCTGTCGTGGATGAAAACGGTACTCGCCTGGGGACAGTGGTTGAGTGGAATGATGTTACCGAAGCATTGGCCGCTGAAGAGAAAGCGTTAGCGGTAGCTCAAGAGAATGCGGGCATCAAGATGGCATTGGATAAATGTCAAGCTAACGTAATGTTCGCCAATACAGATCTTGTTATTACTTACATCAATGATTCAGTTAGAGAGATGCTGAATGAACGTGAAAGTCAGATTCGTAGTGTGCTTCCAAGCTTCAGTGTTGCTGGTTTGATTGGCACCTGTGTGGACGACTTCCACAAAAATCCGGCACATCAACGTGGAATGCTGGCAGATCTGAAAGAACCGTATAACACACGCTTGAAGTTGGCTGGTTTAACCTTTGATTTGATTGCATCACCTGTAATTGAATCTGATGGTACGCGTTTGGGTACGGTTGTTGAGTGGAATGACGTTACTGAAGAGCTAGCTCAACGTGAAGAAGAGCTAAGAATCTCGAATGAGAATCTACGAGTTAAACAGGCGCTGGATTCGGTTACGGCTAATACCATGCTTGCAGATGCAGATGGCAACATTGTTTATGCAAACGATGCTGTAGTTTCCATGCTACAAACAGCTGAATCGGATATTCGTAAGGCTCTGCCTAATTTCAGCGCAGGAAAAGTCATCGGCAGCAACTTTGATGTATTCCATAAGAATCCATCACATCAACGTAATCTATTGGCTGATCTTAAATCGACTTATCGTACTCAGATTGAAGTGGCTGGTCGAACCTTTGCGTTGATCGCTAACCCGATCTCAAGTGATGACGGTACACGTATTGGTACGGTAGTAGAGTGGAACGATCGTACCGAAGAAGTAAAAGCCGAGCGCGAAATTGGTAACTTGATCAATGGCGCATCGAAAGGTGATTTGAGTGTTCGTGTTACGACTGACGGTAAAGAAGGCTTCTTCCGCATCATCAGTGATGGTTTGAATGAACTGGTATCGATTGCGGAAGGTGTTATTAATGATGCTGCGCGCGTCTTGGATGCTATGTCCCACGGTAACTTAACCGAGACCATTGAGACGGATTATGACGGTATCTTTGATAAGCTGAAGAGCGACGCAAATCAAACCACTACGAAACTTTCTGAAATAATTGGCCAGATTCGCCAGTCTTCTGTGAACGTTTCCTCAGCGGCGGATGAGATTGCTCAAGGTAATGCTGATTTAAGTCAGCGAACTGAAGAACAGGCGTCTTCACTGGAAGAAACCGCGTCCAGCATGGAGGAAATGACCAGTGCTGTGAAACAGTCGGCTGATAATGCGGTTGAAGCAAATCGACTAGCGGATGAAGCCAAGATTAAAGCACAAGAAGGTGGCGAAGTTGTCAGTAATGCTGTCAGTGCAATGGAGGAGATCAACGTTGCTAGTAAGAAGATCTCGGACATTATTGGTGTGATTGATGAGATTGCATTCCAGACTAACTTACTTGCATTGAACGCTGCGGTAGAGGCGGCAAGAGCGGGTGAGCAAGGTCGAGGCTTTGCGGTTGTTGCCGGTGAAGTACGTAACCTGGCTCAGCGTTCTGCAGGGGCTGCAAAAGAGATTAAAGATCTGATTCGTGACAGTGTGACAAAAGTTGAAGATGGTACCGCTCTGGTTAATGAGTCTGGTAATACGCTGTCTGAGATAGTAAGTGCTGTTGAGCGAGTAACCTCCATGGTGGCTGATATCTCGAATGCGGCTCAGGAACAGACTTCTGGTATTGATCAGGTTAATACTGCAGTGAGCCAGATGGATGAGATGACACAGCAAAATGCTGCACTCGTTGAAGAAGCATCTGCTGCTGCTGAAGCCATGGCAGAACAATCCCGTAAGATGTCGAACCTGGTTGGATTCTTTAACCTAGCTGAAGAAGGTCGTTCATCAGCACCGATTGTTTCACCAGATACTGCACCAGCTCCGATGGCAGCACCTATTGCTCCGCCGTCCTCTAGAACTCCGGGGGGAGTTGATGTTTCTGCATCCGGTGATGAGTGGGATGAGTTTTAAATTATCTTGCTAAGCTGACGAAAGGCCTTCATTTGAGGGCCTTTTTTTTCAGTAAGATAAATGAGCTTATTAACTTGGTTTTATTTGAAGGGTGAATTGTGAGTCATAAATCCCGAGAGTTTCCAATGACCGACAGTAATTTTCTTCACATTAAGGAAGTTGCTTATCAAAGAACTGGTATTGTGCTTGGCGATCATAAGCGAGAAATGGTCTACAGTCGTCTTGCTCGTAGATGCAGAGCGCTTGGTGCAGATAACTTTGATCAGTATATTCATATCCTTGAATCCGATAACAGCGATGAATTAAGTCATTTTGTAAATAGCATAACAACGAACCTAACCTCGTTTTTCCGAGAAAGCCATCATTTTGATTATATGCTGGAAACTGTGTTGCCCGAGGTTTTTGAGGCAAATGCAGATACTAAACGAGTTCGTATATGGTCAGCAGGTTGCTCAACCGGTGAAGAACCTTATTCCTTAGCGATTACGTTGTATAAATTCCTTAAGAAGAATGTTGTGCGATACAAAGGATGGGATGTGAAAATTCTGGCAACAGATCTTGACTCCAATGTACTTGCGCATGGAAAACGTGGGGTTTACCACATATCGGGTACAGACGGTTTGAGTGACGAGGATCGTAGTGAATATTTTGATGAGCTGGATCAAGCCAACGGTCATGAATTAATAGCAAAAGATAAAATTCGAAACCTGATTACATTTAACCGTCTAAACTTATTACACAAGTGGCCTATGAAGGGTAAGTTTGATGTTATCTTTTGTCGTAATGTAGTGATCTATTTCGACAAGGATACTCAAAAGGTTTTGTTTGATCGGTACGCAAATCTTTTAAAAAACCCAGGATATTTAATGATTGGTCATTCGGAGAATCTGCATAGAGTGACTGATAGGTTTAAAGCCCTAGGCGGCACTCGGTATAAAAAAATAAGCTAAGGGGCTTTAATGCTAAGTAGTCGTAAAAATAGGCCAGAAATGCCGCTAGCTTACCCAGGCTTTGATCACATCAAACGCTTCTGGGATCCCAAACATTCGAATTACGTTGCCAAAATTTTGCCTGGTGAGTTCTATATCTCAGGAAACGGTGAGATTATTTCCACAGTTTTAGGTTCATGCGTCTCTGCTTGTGTCAGAGATCCTGTGCTCGGTATTGGGGGCATGAATCATTTCATGTTGCCTCAGCATGGCGGACACTCGAATGTAGAATGGGACGGCGCTCAAGTCAGTAGTGAAACCCGTTATGGTAACTGGGCCATGGAGTATCTTATTAACGAATTGCTGAAAGCAGGCGCGGTTCGTAACAGGCTGGAAGTGAAGGTGTTCGGCGGAGGCCAGGTGTTGGCCAATATGACGGATGTTGGCGCCAGAAATATTCATTTCGTTGAAAGCTATTTGTCTAATGAGGGTATGACCATTAGTGCAAAGGATCTTGGCGGAATATTTCCTAGAAAGGTTTTTTATTTTCCAGATACAGGTAAAGTATTAGTTAAACGAATCAAAACAGTTTCTAATGACACGATTGTTTCTAGAGAGCGCGACTACATGCGTCGTATTGATAAAGACATTGGTGATACGTCAACAGGTAGCATTGAACTGTTTGATTAAGTCAAGTGTAATAAGGGAAGTTGATTAAGTGAAGTTGAGAATGTAAACGCTTAATCAATTACCATTTACAGATTTAAGGTTACAACGGAATGCAGAAAATTAGGGTTTTGATTGTTGATGACTCTCCGACGGTTAGGAGTGTGCTTCAACAAGTTCTGTCTTCAGATCCTGAAATTGAAGTGGTCGGTTCCGCGGAAGACCCGTTGATTGCAAGGGATGAAATCAAACGATTAAATCCAGATGTATTGACGCTCGATATTGAAATGCCTCGAATGGATGGCATTTCGTTTCTTAAAAATCTGATGCGCCTAAGACCTATGCCAGTAGTGATGGTGTCTACACTGACTGAGCAGGGTGCGCCATTAACGCTTGAGGCTTTGGATATCGGTGCTGTTGATTACGTTGCCAAGCCAAAGATTGCTGAAAATCTAAGTCTTTCTGGCTATGTTGAAGAAATTTGTAGCAAAGTGAAGGTGGCGGCAAAGGCGCGTGTAAGAGCTTATCAGCCAGAAGTGTCAAACCAGAAAGCTTCGGCTTTGACCATGCCAGATCATATCAGAAGTAAGTTGGATCTTTCTCGAATTATCGGTATCGGAGCTTCTACTGGTGGTACTGAGGCACTTAAAGAAGTGTTGGTTAAGATGCCGGAGAATTGTCCGCCAATCATTATTAGTCAGCATATTCCTGCAGGATTCAGTAAATCGTTCGCGCAACGATGTGATGCGTACTGTGATATTAAAGTTAAAGAAGCGGAGGAGGGTGATAAACTTGAGCCCGGCTTGGCTTTGGTTGCTCCTGGAGATCATCATTTGTTAGTTAAGCGCATGGGGGGCGATTATTTTGTCACACTGGATGACGGTGAAAAAGTTAACCGGCATAAGCCTTCAGTGGAAGTAATGTTTGATTCCCTGAATATGGTGTCAAAAGGCCATTGTCTGGCTGTTATGTTGACGGGAATGGGCGCTGATGGTGCCCAGTCGATGGTTCGTTTGAAGAAAAACGGTGCCAGAACGTTAGCACAGGATGAAGCGACTTCTGTCGTTTGGGGCATGCCTGGCGCTGCTGTTAAGTTGGGCGCAGTCGATCGACAAGTAGCCTTACAGCATATGACGCAAGCTATCTTAAAATCCTGTCTGAAATAACTTAAATGGTTAATTTGATAAAACAATGATTTTGTTGGCTAAAATGGTTGGATAACGGCAATTATTAGCTATTATGTAGTAAGTCACCTCTTAGAAGAGGTGAGAATGGAATCTATATAAATCAGAAATGAGGTTATCTATGGCTATTGTTTCGTCGCTTGATGCTGGTACTGGTGAATTAACAATAAAAGTTAAAGGGCGTTTTGATTTCAGTGCTCATCAGGAATTTCGCGATGCCTATGAAAAGGTGGACAGTGTACCTGGTCTATATCTAGTTGATATGGCTGAAACCACTTATCTTGATAGTTCTGCTCTGGGTATGTTGCTACTTTTAAGAGATCATGCCGGTGGCGATTCTGCACAGATCAAGATTGCAAACTGCAACAGTGATGTTAAGAAAATTCTGACCATTTCAAACTTTGAGCAATTGTTTGATATCGACTGATAAATTTCTTATTTGTTTTTATCTGAATAAAATGAGAGGTCAGCGGTTATGGAAGATGATTCTGGCTCGCTAAAAATACTCATTGCGGATGATAACGAAACAGACCGCATGATCCTTCAAGCGATTGTTAAGAAACAGGGTCATGCAGTTGTGACAGCCAGTGATGGTCTTGAAGCTGTTGAACGATTTATTGAAGATCAACCTGAGTTAATTCTTTTGGATGCTTTAATGCCTAATATGGACGGCTTTGAGGCGGCTAGACGAATAAAAGAATTAGCCGGTGAAGATCTTGTTCCGATTATTTTTCTTACGTCCCTTAAAGATGCTGAGTCTCTGGCCAAATGTCTTGAAGCTGGTGGAGATGACTTCCTGTCCAAACCTTATAATCGGATTATTCTCCAAGCTAAAATTAACGCGTTTCGCAGAATGCGGAACATGCATTTGACGCTTCAACAACAGCGGGATCAGATCGTTATCCATAATGAGCACTTACTTCATGAGCAGGAAACAGCCAAGGCTGTTTTTGATAATGTAGCTCATTCCGGGTGTCTTGATTCTCCCAATATTAAATATCTTCTGTCTCCGCTTGCTGTCTTCAATGGTGATGTTCTGCTTGCTGCACGTAAACCATCAGGCGGTATGCATGTCCTGCTAGGCGATTATACCGGCCATGGCCTGCCTGCTGCGATTGGTGCGATGCCAATGGCCGAAATCTTTTATGCCTTAACCAGTAAAGGCTTTACGGTTGAAGAAATCATCAAAGAGATTAATAGCAAGCTGAAAAACATTCTTCCTACAGGCGTATTTTGTTGTGCCTGTATGCTCGATATTGAATTTCGTGAAAGAGAGATGAAGGTTTGGATTGGTGGCTTACCAAGTTGTGTGCTCTATAGAAGCGAGACTGAAGAACGTATTGAATTGGCTTCAAATCATTTGCCTTTAGGGGTTCTTAGCAGCGATCAGTTTAAAGTGAAAATGCAGGTCTTTGAGGTGTCGGAAGGTGACCGCGTGTTCATGTGGTCAGATGGTATTCATGAGGCGAGAAATGATCAGGATGTAATGTTTGGCGAAGATCGACTGATGGATGTTTTTGATCAATGCAAACGACCGGATCAGCTTTTCGATGATATTCAGCATTCTGTAGAAAAGTTTTTGGGTGAAGCCCAAAGAGATGATGACATTACCTTGGTAGAGGTTCGCATTCCTAATGAAGAGGAAGTTGAAGAACTACCAGAAGAAACCATTGATGTATCCGATAAGGGACCGATGGATTGGTTTCTTGATTATCGCCTGAATCCTATGAGTTTAAAGTATTTCAATCCGCTGCCTTTTGTTCTTCAGTTAATTACAGAAGTCCCGGGATTACGGCGTTGCAGTGGCCAGGTTTATACCATTTTGGCGGAGCTGTTTTCTAATGCTCTTGAACATGGTGTACTTAAGTTAGATTCAGCCTTGAAAAAGAATCCTCAGGGCTTCAGCGAGTATTATGATTTACGCTCAAAGCGGCTGGAAAATCTTGAAGATGGGTTTGTTGAGTTTCAATTAGAACATATTCCAACGGACACTGGCGGCCAGCTTACGGTTGTGATATCGGATAGTGGAGATGGTTTCGATCATCAAGCTAAGATCAAAACTGATGGTAATGTTCAGTACTGCGGACGTGGTATCCCTTTGATTTCGACTCTTTGCAGGTCTATCACATATCAGGGAGTAGGGAATAAAGTTGAAGTGGTGTTCGAGTGGCATTATCAACAAACAGGTAGTTAAACGAGGTATTAACGCAGGGGAAGTTTTCCACGAGGTATTGCGTTAAAGTAAGTATATTAACAGTCAGGGATATCGAAATGAGTGATCAGCCCCATTTGGACACAGAGGCGCTTGAAGAGCTAAGGGATGTTATGGAGGATGAGTTCAATAGCTTAATTGAAACCTTCATTACGGATGCAGATAAGAAATTGGTAGCGCTGAAAGAAGCGATTGATGCTAATGATGCTTCCGAAGTAGGTAAGGTTAGCCATAGCTTTAAGGGGTCGTGCAGTAACATTGGTGCTCCGATGTTAAGTGATCTGTGTCGACAGTCCGAAGATAAAGGTCGGGATATGGATATCTCTGGTATTCAGCCTTTGTTTGATCAAATACAAGCTGAATATCTTCAGGTTAAAGAGCTTCTTTCTCAGCAACTCAATTAATTCTTCAAACTCAAGTTTTCTGCGGTCATAACTAGTTGGCAAACTAATTGCTTTAATGCTCTTAAGTAATATTTTTTGGGAGCATGAACATGACCGCACCTCAACTCGGTATTTTTCTTTCTGAAATGCAAGGCGCGTCTGCAAACCCCGTAAATACGGGTGGTGGCGTGTTTGGCAGTGATGGCGGTGCTCAGTTTGCAGATAGTTTTGAGCAGGCTATGGGGCAATTAATGGGCGCTGCAAATGGAACAGCTTCGCCGCAGGAAGGAATGACTTTGCCATCGGCAATGAATGCCCTTTCTGGTTTGGATTTTTCTGAGCTTAATCTCGATCTCTCTACGGTCTCTAATGGCGGTTCATTGCCAGAAGGTTTTTTAGAGGATTTACAGGCTTCCCTGCAAGACTATTTTTCTCAGCTAGGGAATTTAAATTCTCTCAATGAGCAACAGCTTCAACAGGCAATGGATGACATTGCTAATCAATTAGTTGATCTTAGTGCTGAGTATGGGATTACTCTGACGCCTGTAAACGCGCAAGCCTGGATTCAGAATTTGTCGTCTTCTATGGCATCAAGTTTGGCGCCTGAAGTTCAATCCATGCTGGCACGTTCTCAAGGGTTAACTACCGCTGCCCAGTCAACGACACATCTTGACGTCGGCTTGGATAAACAGGCTGGAGCTTCAATTGTTGGTTCTGGATTGGGTAATTCAGAAACTCCGGCAAAACCTTTATCCGCGCAGCAGTTGGATTCTCTACAGCTTCTGAAGCAAACGGTTGAATCTCAAAATTTATCTTCGTCTTCCGTGTTGGACGGTTTGAAGTCAATGATGTCGTCCACCGCTGCAACAAGCATGTCAGCTTCTTTGGATGATATTACCAATATGGCAGCTCAAACAGCGCCTGTTCAGCTTTATTCTCAACCTCAAACATCAGCAGTAGAAGAAGCTGAAGTAAGTTTGCAGCGTATTCCGGTTCCGCCAAATCATCGTCAATTCTCTCAGGAACTAGGTGAGCGAATTATGGTGATGACTACTAAGAACATTCAGACGGCAGAGATTCAATTAACACCGCCTGAATTAGGTTCTTTGATGGTTAAGATCAATGTTGAGAGTGAACAAGCAAGTATTACGTTTAGCTCTCCTCATTCTGGGGTTCGTGAGGCTTTGGAGCAACAGAGTTTTCGCCTGAAAGATATGCTGGAAGAGCAGGGCGTAGATCTGGTTGATGTGGATGTATCTGATCAACAGAAAGATGAATCGCATGCGGAAGAAGCGCTTGCCGATGCTAATGGTAAGGGCGGTAATCCTGATGAAGATGCAGAGAGCTTCCTTGAAAGTTTGGATGAGCAGAAATCAGCGACTGCTTCTATGCGTCTGGTAGATTATTACGCATAAGGTTTAGCCATAACATTCGATAGAAAGAATTACTGCAATTGATGAGGGTGTTTTTAGCTACAATAAATATCAGGTGAGAAGTCAGGAACATTTTTTTACAGAGTATTCAGTGAATTAAGCTTATGGCTGGTGGAATACTAGGGTAAAAAAGTGTATCAATAGCCGGTGTATAAATACCGCTGAAATTTATCGTAGCTATATAACGGAGTGATTATGGCTGAAGAACAAGATATTGACATGTCCGATCCGCAACAGTCTGGTAAGAAACGATTGTTTCTAGTCATTGGTGTCGTTGCATTGGTCAGCTTGCTTTCTATTGGTGGCGTACTGTTTCTGGTTCTGAGTGGTGACGAAGAGCCAGTAGAAGAGGAAGTGGTAGAAGAAGTTAAACAGCCTGCATTGTATATGGAAATTGTTCCTGCCTTTGTTGTCACTTATAAAGTGGGAATGAGACAGCGATACATGCAGGTTTATGTATCTCTGATGGTTAGAGATCCGGCGTTACTGGAAGGTCTAAAGAATAATAATCCGGCGCTACAAAGTTCGCTTTTGCAGATGTTTGGCGCTCAGGACTTTGATCACTTGAAAACACCGGAAGGAAAAGAAGAATTAAGAGGGTTGGCACTTGAGACAGTGAATAAAGTGGTGGCCGACAATATTGGCGAAGGAACCGTTGAACAGGTGTTGTTTACCAACATTGTGATGCAATAGCCTTGAGCGTTCTCTTGGCAGGGTTTCTTCATGAGATGATTCTCTTGTAGATATAGCAGGTATGAGTTGTGCAGGACTTACTTTCACAAGACGAAATTGATGCGCTGTTGCATGGCGTTGACGATGGTGATGTAGATACGGAAAGTGATGGCGGCTCCGCTGAAGGTGTTGCATCGTATGACATTACCAGTCAGGACCGTATTGTTCGTGGTCGGATGCCGACGCTGGAAATGATCAATGAGCGTTTTGCTCGTTACACTCGTATCAGTTTATTTAATTTGTTGCGCCGCAGTGCTGAGGTTGTCTCAGGCGGTGTGCAGATCATGAAGTTCGGTGAGTATGTTCATTCACTTTATGTACCGACCAGTCTGAATCTAGTGAAGGTTCGTCCCTTGAAAGGTACGGGCTTGTTTGTTCTCGATGCGAAACTGGTTTTCAAACTAGTTGATAACTTTTTTGGCGGTGACGGTCGACATGCGAAAATTGAGGGTCGTGAATTTACGCCAACTGAGACCCGAATTGTTCAAATGGTTATTGAGCAGCTCTTTATCGATATGAAAGAAGCTTGGGGCAGTATTCTGGATATTGATTTTGAGTACCTGAATGCTGAAGTAAATCCTGCAATGGCTAATATTGTGAGCCCGGCAGAAGTGGTTGTGATCAGCACCTTCCATATTGAACTGGACGGCGGTGGTGGTGATCTTCAATTGACTATGCCTTACTCAATGATCGAGCCGTTGCGTGAAGTACTAGATGCTGGTGTTCAATCAGATATTGATGAAGTAGATGAGCGTTGGGAACGCATCTTGCGTGAATATTGCCTAGGTCTTAGTGCCAATCTGACAGCGTCTGTATGTAAGCGTCAAATGACCTTACGTGAGATTGTTGATTGGGAAGAAGGCGATATCATCCCGGTTGAAATGCCTGAATTAATTACATTCAGTGCTAATGAAGTACCGACTTTTGATTGTCAGTTAGGTGTCTCCGGTGAACATTTGGCGGCCAAAGTTGTGAAACCAGTTAAGAAGAGAATCAGATAAGGGGAATTATCATGGCTGAAGAAAATACACCTGAAGGTCAGGAAGAAAATGTAGATCAGGATCAGCTGTCTGATGAATGGGCTGCGGCAATGGAAGAGGCAGGGGCTGCTGAGTCAGAAACCGAAGAAGAGGCAATGGCAACAGGTCATGATCTTCTGAACCAGGGCAGTGGTGAACCTACAGATGGCGATATGCTGGCTGATGCTTCTAACCCGAATCTGGATGTTATTCTGGATATTCCTGTCACCATCTCTATGGAAGTAGGTAATACTGAAATTTCAATTCGTAACTTACTTCAATTGAATCAGGGCTCGGTGATTGAGCTGGATCGTTTAGCTGGTGAGCCTTTGGATGTATTGGTTAATGGTCAGTTAATCGCACATGGTGAAGTGGTGATGGTAAACGAGAAGTTCGGTATTCGTTTGACTGACGTTGTAAGTCCTACGGAACGTATTAAAAAGCTTCGATAGTTTTGTTGCTATGGTTTCATTTTTGTATGTGATGTAGCATCGGGATTAAATGGATGTTTTCCCTTATAAATTACAATAATGAGATGTCAGTGAAGAAACTAATTAAGTCGTTAAAAGTATTTAATTTATGTTTGGTTCTGTCTTTATTCAGCGTTTCCAGTGTGTCTCTGGCAGTAGATTTACCGGACCAACCTTCCGATAAAGTTACTGAGCAGACTGATCAATCCTCTGTGGCTGATCAGTCTTCCACATCAGATCAAGCTCGTTCAGCCACTCCTTCAGACTATGTTCAGAGTCTGGTGGGTTCTTCAGATGAGTCACAATCTACGGATTCTCCTACCTCTACAACCCAGTTGGCAATCACAGTTGCCGGGCTTTTTGCAGTAATCGGCATGATTTTTGTAGCTGCATGGTTAGTCCGACGTTTATCTGGCGGTCAGTTTGGTCAAGGCAATGCTGTGATCAAAATTCTGGCAACACAGCCAATAGGTACAAAAGAACGTATTTGTTTAATTGACGTCGGCGGCCAGCAGGTTCTGGTGGGTATTACGGCGCAGTCTATGCAAACACTTATGGTTTTAGATCAGCCTATTGATCTAAAGAGTGCTAAGCAACAAAGGTCGTGGTCTTCTTCAGAATCTGTAAATAGCGTGTTTGGCGCTAAATTACAGTCAATGTTGAAGGGGACACCGGTTCATGAGGTCAAAAAGTCTAGCCAAGGCGATTAGTTTATTTGTTGTCAGTCTTTTGACGGCTTTGCCAGCATGGGCTGAGCCTGGTATCCCTGCGGTAGCTTTGACCACAAACCCTGACGGAAGTCAGGAGTATACGGTCACCATCCAAATTCTAGCCATCATGACGATGCTGACGCTGCTGCCGGCAGTGGTCATGATGATGACCTGTTTCACCCGAATTATTATTGTATTTTCAATCACCCGTCAGGCGATGGGGCTTCAGCAATCGCCATCCAATCAGATTCTGGTTGGTCTGGCATTGTTCTTGACTTTTTTCATTATGACGCCTGTTTTAGAGAAAATTCATAAAGAAGCTTTGATGCCCTATATCAATGAAGAAATTACTTCATTAGAGGCTCTTGAGTTGGCTGAACGACCAATTAAGGACTTCATGTTAGGGCAGACCCGAGAAGATGACATAGCCTTGTTTGTTCGTATTTCTGGAAAAACAGACATTCAAGGGCCAGAAGATCTTCCATTATCTATTGTGGTTCCAGCCTTTGTTACCAGTGAATTGAAGACAGCCTTTCAGATAGGATTCCTGATTTTTATACCGTTTTTGATTCTCGATATGGTGGTCGCATCGGTTCTGATGGCAATGGGTATGATGATGCTCTCGCCAATTATTATTTCGTTGCCTTTTAAAATCATGTTGTTTGTTCTGGTGGATGGCTGGTCGCTAATTATTGGCACGTTGGCATCCAGTTTTAACGTTTAGTTCTGGTTTTTTAAATTACTATCGATAAAGGATAGGAGCGGGTTATGACGCCTGAAGTAGTAACTGACATATTCTCTGACGCTATTTATCTAGTGATGATCATGGTAGTGATGATTATTACGCCTAGTTTGATTGTTGGTCTGATTGTATCGACCTTTCAGGCGGCTACTCAGATTAACGAACAAACTCTGACTTTCTTGCCTCGTTTGATCGTTACCTTAATGGCTTTGATTGTTGGCGGTCCTTGGTTAATGCGTGAATTAATTGATTACACCACACGTTTGATTACCAGTGTACCTCAGGTTATTGGATAGTTAACTCGTTATGTTAGAAGTCAGTACTCCAGAAATTACTGCGTGGGTTGGTCGTTATATGTGGCCAATGTTTCGCATTGCGGGTTTCGTTTTAGCGGCCCCTTTTTTTGGTGCGAACTTCGTTCCTCGTCGAATCAAACTGTTGTTTGCGTTCGTTCTTACTATCGTTGTAACACCCATGATTCCTCCCGTGCCTAGAATGGATCCGCTGGCCGCAGAACACTTTTTATTAATTCTCAATCAAGTGCTCATTGGTGTTGCCATGGGCTTTGTCTTACAAGTCCTGATTCAAATGTTTGTGGTGGCGGGACAGGTCATCAGTATGAAAATGGGTCTTGGCTTTGCCATGATGAACGACCCTTCAAACGGTGTGAGTGTTGCGGTACTTTCCCAGTTCTATTTGATGATGGTGACCTTATTGTTCATCGCCAGTAATGGGCATTTGGTGGTGATAGAGATTGTTGTAGAAAGTTTTCATACCATTCCTGTAAATGTTAATGGTTTAACAGTAGAGGATTTAAGGCTAATCCCTTTATGGGGGAGTTGGATGTTCGCTGGCGCGGTTTTGATGTCCTTGCCTGCCATTGTTGCTTTAACCGTCGTTAACATGGCGTTTGGTGTGATGAGTAGAGCAGCGCCTCAGATGAATATGTTCGCTTTAGGTTTTCCTATTACTTTGATTTTAGGTTTGTTTGTCGTTTGGGTTGGGCAAATTAACATTATCGCGTTGTATCAGATGTTTGTATCCGATGCTTTACAGTTTATGCGCCTCATCATTCAAGCGTAATCAGTACTTTGGATGGCAGTTCATACTGCTTAAGATTCACACTGCTAAGTCTATAAGAAGGTTGTTCTATGGCTGAAGAAGATAGCAGTCAGGAAAAAACAGAAGAGGCCACGCCCAGGCGGCTTGAAAAAGCGCGTGAAGAAGGCGATGTTCCCCGGTCGCGGGAGCTGAGTACTTTTACTGTACTGATGGCAGGTACGGTTGGGCTGTGGATCTTTGGTGATCGAATCTTTCAGAGTATCGTTTCGGTAATGAAAGATAATCTCACTGTCGAGCGAGCGGCGATTTACGATACCAATCAAATGGCTATTCACTTGGCTAGTGCTGCTAATGAAGTGGTCTGGGGTTTGGTGCCTTTGATGGGGTTGTTAGTTGTAGCAGCCATTGTTGGTCCACTGGGGCTTGGTGGCTGGAACTTCTCCGGCAAAGCATTAATGCCAAAAGGCAGTCGTATTAATCCTATCAGTGGTCTTAAACGCATGTTTTCTATGCGTTCTCTCGTTGAGTTGATTAAAGGTTGGTTGAAAGTTTCTTTAGTGGGTGGTCTAGCGCTTGTAATCATGAGCTGGGTAGAGCCCGAAATACTTTTCCTTCCTATGGAGTCTATAGAAACGGCGCTGGCGCACAGCGTGGATATTATTCTTTGGACCGCAATAGCACTTTCCGCATCTACATTGATTATTGCGGCCATCGATGTGCCTTATCAGGTGTATGAGCATGCCAAGAAATTGAAAATGAGTATGCAAGATATCAAGGATGAATTTAAAGAGACGGAAGGTAAGCCGGAAGTTAAGCGCAAAGTTCGTCAGATGCAGATGGAAATGGCGCAGCGTCGAATGATGGGCGATGTACCAGAAGCTGACGTTATTATCACCAATCCGACTCACTATTCTGTAGCGATTAAATATGATCCAGGCGTGGCTTCGGCGCCTATTATGCTGGCGAAAGGTGCTGATGAGATTGCTTTGAAGATTCGTGAGGTGGGTAATGAGTACGACATACCAATTCTTGAAGCACCTCCGCTTGCTCGTTCAATTTACTACAACACTGAGATTGGCGATGAAATTCCAGAAGGGCTTTATATTGCAGTGGCTCAGGTACTTGCCTATATCTTCCAGCTGGATCAATACATGGCAGGACGAGGTCCCAAACCAAAAGATCCTTCAGAATTCCCGATTCCGGAAGATCTCCAGCACGACTAGATATCTATCTCTATCGTGATTCAAAAGAGGAGCTAAGGCTCCTCTCAGGCTGCTGACAAAGTTCAACAGTTCAAAAACGCCCAAATTTAGATTCAAAAAGTGTTCAAATAGGGCCATTTCTTAAATCTTTTAATGTTTTTGGAA
>Ga0255776_10002734_pt1 | contig 19502 bp, 17 predicted proteins | sample 071ome_19_FD_179974 | JGI IMG/M metagenome (GOLD analysis project Ga0255776, IMG submission 179974) | Coastal salt marsh microbial communities from the Groves Creek Marsh, Skidaway Island, Georgia - 071413AT metaG (version 2) | ecosystem: Environmental > Aquatic > Marine > Intertidal zone >... | reverse complement strand
CCCCAGTTTCCACCTATGTTTCCTTTTGAGCAGGGGTTCTTTTTACGGGTCGGTGGTTTCTCGATAGGCGAGCCGATGGTGAACCGAATAGACATACAAGAATCGCCTTCATAGTGATTGCAAATATGGGTGAACCATGTCGATTGAATCCCTTGTGATTTACCTTCTCGGACTGGGAATTTTAGCATCCCATCTATTCACCCTCCGCATTCTTATGGACTGCAAATCACACTTATCAATCTCGGCTGGTGATTTATCCGATAGGGGTTCATCCATTTGCGAGTCGATGGAGGAGGTCATACGGATAGGAACAGACCTTGCCGACCTGATGGAGACCGTTGTTGATAGTGGTATAACCCAGTCAATAGGGCAACCGTCTCCTCCTATGAACCTCAAAGATACAATGATTCAGTTAATGGTGGATAGAGCATTGGGTCAAACACATGGCAACGAGACGGAACAGTCGAGGACAATTTACGAGCAAGAGAACGAGACGGAGGACTAAGTCATCCTTATCATCTCCTCAAAGGAGACGAAGCAAACCAAAGGGAATTCCAGTGGTCGCCACTGCATTGACCATCAATCAATTGGATGCCCTGAGCAAAGCAACCTTTGGGATGCCACTTTACAACTTCTTATTTGACAAGGCTGGGTCGAATTCAACCTTCTCGGACAACTCTTGGGAGGTTTCACTTTCGGAAATCCTGAACGGTTATCGCAATACCCAGCATAGCAGTTGGCAATCGAGACCGTTCACTGATGTGATAAAATACAACTTGAAACTGAACGGAACATCAGCAATTGCTCAGGTTATCGCTGGCAATATTGCAGTGTCGGTTCTCAAGAAAACTGGCGTATTCAGAAACCTGAACAAAGCGAATCGAATGCTTGGCGTTGACAAATCATTGAGGTGGAACTGATGACAACCCAAAGCATCACTGCCGTTGTTGGTTCACCTTCTATGAGCCGAACATTCAGTGCAACTGCAACAGACGGTCAATGGGATGGCAACTTGCTTGTTGATACGCTGGCAAGCGTCAATCTTGGACTTGTCATGCCTATGGCAGTCATAGACCATGTGCAATTGCAATACACTGCTGGCTCTTGCTTGTGGCGTATTCAGTCCAGCCAAACGCTTGTTGTCAAACGCTGGGGATATGGTGCAAAGGATGGCTTCATTGACTGGGAAATGAGCAAGATTCCTCAATACACAGTGCAACCTGATGATATTTTGACAGTCTATCCACTTGCAGTTAATGGAGGTGCAAACACCAGCACTGCACTTGCTTGGCTTGACACTACAAGAGGGCATGAGGCTTTTGGAAACGCTTCTATCATTGACGCTACACCATCGGCATTGACTTCACTGGTGAACAATCAATCCTTAGGTGATTATGCCTTCAATTCAACCTTGACTGGTATCACCATTCAATGTGAAGAAGGTGCAACCCTTGACTCAGTTTCAATTGTTGACCAAACTGGCGGAACAATTTGGACTGGTTATGGTGGAGTCCGTCTCAACACTGCTGGTGGCACTACGCCATTTTACAATTTTAGAGCAACTGGACTCAATATTCCTATTCAGAAAGGCTTCAAGATCTTGGTTCAACAAACAACGGGTTGAGGCTGATGGTCGGCTACGACATTAACTTCAATGCACCCATTGGAGACAACATTACAAGGCATCCGTTGTATCAAAAATATGCCAACTCAACTTTGACAGACATCAACATTGGAACGGTCAAGAGCGACCTTCAAACAGTGGTTATGGACATCCCCTCAGCACCTATTGTGGCATACCTTTCATGGTTGATACGGGTCAAAGGACTGGTGGCTTGATGCCAGCCGATGATGTAAAGCAAGAAGGCGTCCTTCGTGGAGGGCGTCAACGGGCAAACAACATTGAAGTCCATCGAATTGAATTAGGTGCATGGGAAAGGAAACGGCTTGAATCCGTTATGCCAGCATTAACCATCCAACAATATGCCAAACCCTTTGGGAATCTCCTAATCGCTGGCTCTTTATCCGCCATAGCAATTGGTGGCTATCTATCCCTCAAGCACCTATACGGCTGGGCAAGTGAAATGGGCGATGATGTTGAGGGTATATGGGAAGCCATAGTCGGCAAGAAAACATACACAGATTCAGACGGCAACGAATACAACAACGCTCTTGCTGGAGTGCCTGTTTTGGGCAGTCTTGCTGGGTCAGGAATCAACATAGGTATTGCAACTAAAGACTCCAATGTTGCCAAAGCATATCGCAACAACTTTGGTTTTGGCTCATTGTTGGAATTAGTCGGGCTTGATTGAATTAAAACATACAAGGTTTTGTGATTTCAAACATACAAGGTATGCGAGAACATCAAATTCGATGAGGGGTTGAATTGTTCAAAATTTTCTCTTGGGTTTGAACCCCCCTTGAACAAAGAGACTGCAAGAAACCGATATGAGCCTTGTATGTTTTTTCTAAAAATTCGACCTTTGAAAACCGATTGACTGCAAACATACGAGGGGGAGTGGACGCTGGGGGATTTGAACCCCCGGCCTTCTGGTTGCAAACCAGACGCTCTTCCAACTGAGCTAAGCGCCCTTGTAATCCCTGCGGTGAGCCTTCTCTTTTTGAGCCTTCACCCTAATTGCAACGAAGTTTATGCACAATCGATGGTCGCTTCTCGGTCTGGACCAACGCCAACACTCGTGCATTTCACACCCACAATTGCTTCAATTTGCTTGATGTAATGTTGAGCGGCGGATGGTAGGGCTTCGATGCCTTTGCCACTCGAATTTGCCTCGCGAGCGAGATCGAGCCACTCAGCTAAAGAAAGTGAAGGGAATCCCGGTACGGCGATGTAAATTGGTTTACATCGTTCAAGAGCCGTTGCTGTTGACGGCATTTCATGAATCTCCTTACCGTCGAGTTCGTACGCAACACAAATCTTAATCTCGTCAAGCCCCCCAAGAACATCGAGTTTTGTAAGTGCAAGACCGGTGAATCCGTTGATACGTTGTGCATGTCGCATGACGACTGCATCGAACCAGCCACATCGACGTTTCCTTCCAGTCGTGGTACCAAATTCGTGACCCACTGTTCCAAGGTGGTTGCCGACATCGTCCAATAGTTCTGTCGGCATGGCTCCATTTCCAACCCTTGTGATGTATGCTTTTGTGATACCAGTGACTTCGTTGACATGGCCTGGGTGTATTCCAGCACCATGGCTTGCATTGCCACGACTTGTTACCGATGATGTGACAAACGGATAGGTTCCTTGGTCAATATCGAGAAGACACCCTTGAGCACCTTCGAGAATAACGTGTTCGCCAAGTTTGAGTGCATTGTCAAGCATAAGGCCGGTGTTTGCGATGCAACCCTCGTATGTCTTCGATATCCAATCGATGTCTAATTTGAGTTGGGAAGCGGAGTAGGTTTCAGTTGAGCCAGCGGATTCGAGAGAGGAGTTCATGCGATTTGCGGTGGCTTCTATCCACTCATCCTGACCTTGAATTTCAGCAATATCACCAAAACGTAAACCGATGCGGTTGATTTTATCAGCATAGGTAGGCCCAATACCGCGGCCAGTCGTCCCGATTTTCTTGTCTAAACTATCGAGGTATCGATGGTATGGTAGGATAATATGAGCCCGTTCACTTATGAAAAGACGCTGCCCACGAGGGTCTTCGCCAGAACTTTCATGCCAATCGTTGAGTTCCTTATCCAAAACCCAAGGGTCAATCACCATGCCATCACCCAATACGAGATGGCATTCTTTTCGGGTGATGCCTGATGGAAGAAGATGGAATTTTAGGGTCTGCTCACCAAGAACGACGGTGTGGCCTGCGTTGTTTCCTCCTTGGAAACGTGCGACCCAAGTTGCGGATTCTGCTAATCGATCGACGATTTTTCCTTTTCCTTCATCACCCCATTGGGCTCCCAAGATGACTGTTGCTGGCATGATTCCCAAACGAAAGGCATACGAGTCCGTCTTTGAACTCTATGGCTCAAATCAATGAATCCAATGTTGGAAATGTATGAAAAACAGCCCGAAAAATTGCTTAACTTTGTGATAGAATATTTAGACAAAAAATTCACAAAATAGCGTTCAAGACTTTATTTTCGTATCAGCAAAAAAACCAACAATTTAAATACTCTGAGTTAGGATTAGTTAACAAGAGGTTGTAAAGATGTCAAAGATTGATAGAAACACCGGCTCGCCAAAAAAACCAAACCGAAAAGACCGCCCTGGGTTCGGAGCAGAACGCCCATCTCGACGAATGATCGACGGGCATACTCGACCATGCAGCGAGTGTGGCGTGTTTGACTGGGACCTCGACCAAGGTCGTGGTGAGGTCACATGTAATTCCTGTGGCTATGTTGCAGAAGACAACATCATTGACCCAGGTGCAGAATGGACCAACAGAGACCGTGGTGATGACCGTTCCCGTGTCGGACGCCCGATGACGTACACTCTTGCAGACAAGGGGTTGAACACAACTATTGATGTTCGTGACTTGAACAGTGGGGTATCCGGAAGACATGGAATGTCATCAAGGGCTCGACGAGATTGGAGAAGGCGAAGAGTCATTGATGAACGTTCCAAAACTCGAAAAAGCAGAGAACGAAACCTCGTCAAAGCAAATCAGTTCATTCGCGACCATTCAGGTCTCCCGCCCGCCTTGCAGGAAGAAGCCGCACGCTTGTACCGTATGCTCTCAAGCGAAGGGTTCGTCACAGGCAGATCGATTGCCGGTGTGACTGCTGCATGTACCTACCTCGTTGCACGACAAGAAGAACTACCAAGGCAAATACCGGATGTAGCAACGTCATTTGACATTCCAGAAAAAGACCTCTCAAGGCTGATTCGACAAGTGTCAAGAAAACTCAATATGCACAAGATTTCTTCACCAGACCAGTATTTCGACAAATTTGTTTCCGATCTTTCCCTTGAGCCATCTGTGTTGCTCACTCTCGAACGACTGTGGAAATCCATTGAACCTCACGAAGAATTTTGGCAAGGCAAGAAGCCAACAGGTATAGCTGCTGCCCTCATTTACAAAGCTGCTGCCGCCTCGGGAAGTTCAAGAACACAATCAGAGGTTTGCCATGTTGCCAATGTTTCAGAAGTCACCTTACGAGGATTGCTTCGTACAATCGATGAATTGTTCGGCCTCTTAGGCATTGAAATTGAGTAAAAATAGACTCCAATATCTTGATGAATCATCGTCGGTGAGGGTTATTCATGGGATTCAAGGCTAGAGCCCGTAAACATCGCCAAGATTTAGGTGAAGACACTGAAAAGAAGAGTTCCAAAAACACAGAAGGCGAAATCACCTGTGGTGTAACTTCATGTGATAATTTCGCAGACAAACAATTTGGAGGAAGGTCACTTTCTGTGGATAATGCTGCAGACATGTGGGGTGATGGTTCGTTCACAGAACGCAAGGGCCGAGTGAGGGTTTGCAAGTCCTGCTACAGAAAATGGAAGAAAGAATCGAAGGAAGACGAAATGTACTGAAGTTCACTTTCAGTTTCACTTTCCTCTTATCGAAATGAATGTAGGTCCAGTGCTCACCTTGCAACTATGACGAAACGAGTACCCGTGAGAACACTTCTTTCCACAACTGGAATATGCAGAGCATACAATGACCATACGATTGAATGGGCAACAACGAGCAACAATTTGTTTACGCTACGAATTCAAGCATTACCGACTGTATTGCTCGGCATAAAAGGCCCTCATCATGAGATACAATCGATATTTGTTGGATGTGAAAATGGTGAAGTTCTCCATCTTTCGATACCAAACCTTGTGCTCTTAGAATCATTTTCCTTGGGAACATCCAGTATCCGCAGCATGGCAAGACTCAATGGAACATCTCGAAGTGTTGTCGTTGGTACACAATCTGGAGAAATTTGGTTAGCGGGAGTAAAAGTTCCAAATTCAGTGCTAAAATTATTTGATATTTTTCAGCCAATCACCTCGCTTCAAGTCGAACGCGACCTCGTTCATGTCCAATCTGGATGGTATCAAAGCACACATCATCTTGACGGTGAACATGTGAGACCAAAACTGGCCCTTGCTTGAACTCAGGTTGATGATTGAACGTCTTCAATTTCGAGAAGCGGCCAAGCCGAAGCGGGAGAATGCCAAAGCGAGGTACCACTCGGTCGTTGCCAATGGCTTGGAGGATGTCCACCCCTCTCTTTGCATTCGACGAAGAAATCAATATGTCGCTGAAGAACCTCTTGAACATGTTCTTTACCCTGAATTGATGGACCGTGGAACGGTATGATGAGCGATGGATGTTGTGATTTAACAACCGATAAACTGTCAATAACATCAACGAGAGAACCCCCCGGTAAATCCCATCGCGTTGGTCGGTCAGCCCGCGGCAATAATGTACCGAGAATCCATGTGTCGTTCTCTTGAATGTGAAATGAAATCCCATCAAGTGAATGGCCAGGCGTGTAAACGATTTCCACAGAACATCCACCGAGGTCAAGGACTTCGCTGTTTTCAATTGGAGATGTTTGCGTTGGGGGCATATCAGAATCGTAACGGTTTGCCCATGTGGTAAAAAAATCACCAGTCTCCAAAGCAGATACACCTTCAGGATGCATGAATATCTCATCTGAACTACAATGCTCTTGAATGAATTTTGCAGCACCACAGCAAGGATATCGACGAGATGATAGGAGGATCATGTCCAATTTTTTCCCGTCTAAATGAGACTTGATTCGCTCAACTTGAAGAGATTGATACCATGCCGTGCCTGTATCGATGAGGATGGATTTGTTTGTGCCAGAAATGAATACAGCGTTTGAATCGTGATGGATGGCTGGCAAGCGAACAATCTTCACACTTTTTCCAATGAGAAAAATCTCTTGAACATACCGTCGTATGAATTTGTGTCATCCAATCCTTTTCGGTTGCGATTAAATAGGGGGAGGAGGTCGGAGAGCCATGGCACGTTTCCCTGAAGCTGAAGCTCGAATGCTTCACAGAAAAATCTGCATGCGATGCAATGCTAGGAACGCTGTTCGTGCATCACGATGTCGAAAATGCCTCTACAAAGGTCTTCGACCAAAGAACATTGAGCGTAAAGGAAACTGATTATAGCAGTTTACTCAATACCAACCCTGTCGGGTCCCCAAACAACATGAGCGGGATGAGTGCAGGAAACAAAAATACGAGAAGCGGAATTTTGAAACTTATCCATACGCTGTCAACACCCATTTCACGTAATTCTGCAACTTGTGATTTCACTTCATCAACACTGGGTGTGAATTTTGGAGCCCGAGATGCATGATGAATCTTCTTTTCACCGTCTCCACCAACAATAATTTTCGTGAGCATCCAGACATGTCGATTCTCTACCTCATCAATTGGAATCATGGTTGAGTGCCATGCAAGTCGAAGATCTGAAAACGAAGCGATGTTTTTTTGAGAAAAATTTCGAATCAACATATAGACTGGAATCAATAAAAACACCATTGCCCCCCACATGAGCAGCGAAAACGATGGAGGAAGTGTCAGAGAAGTCGATGATTCATCGATGATTTGAAACAATTCGATTGAAGCCCATGTTGGATACATCAACGACACCCACATCAGTGCCTTTGCATCAGCCCCTCCGTGAAGCAATCGGAACCGCCATGCAAAGTCAATGAGAATCATCACAAACAACAATCCCAGCGTTTGCCACCACATCGCTGCTAATTCTTCTGCTTGGCCGGTTAATACATCAATGATGTTTGTACTCTGATAGAGTATTGCCCCCCAAACAACACCAGCAAATGATGCGATGTACCATAGAAAAACAAAAGCATCGACTTTCGAACCGCTCTTGACATCTTGAATTGTCGGACGACCAAATACTGAACCACTTGCGTACGCCACCACGGCTGAAGCCGTCAAAAGAATAGCAATATTTCCATCGTTGAGAAGTATTTCAAATGCCCAGATGAATATTGCTGGTTTGCCCCATCGAACCCAGTGCTCATTTGGCACCCGGCGTTCCTTATGGTCCATCCAAGCAGCAAGACCCAACCCGATAAAGACGAGAAGGGCTCGCGAAGTGGTGAGGACCAACTGCTCAACCTCAGCCATGATGAGCAATTTAGGAACATGGATTTAAAGACGGCAGCCCTAGAGGATTACACGGTGGTAGTATGTCCATAGAAGAACGCCTCCTCCAAGTAGCAACTGTCATCAATGAAATTGATGACCCAAAAGTTCCTCGAAATATACGACGGCAAGCAAAGGAAACCTGCGAACAGTGGTTGCTCAACAAATCCAAAAAACTCGATGTTCGCATTGCAATGTCTCAGTCAAAGTTAGAAGAATTGTATGAAGATCCAAACATTCCTCCTGAATTCGGAACGCTGATTCTACAAATCAATACAGAACTTGAGCGGTTGCTCACAGAACTTCTGTGAAATTTTATTCTTCTTCATCTTCGCTTGCGTGATGAATAAATTCAGCGAGTTTTCCTTTCATAGCAGGGGTTAATTTTCCCTCGCTCAAGTTGTTCACAAATTCTCCAAACCACTTCTCTTGGGCATAAACAGATCTACAGGAGGATATGAGGTCAATTTGGTCTGACGTTATTCGTCCACGACGTAAAGCGAATTGAGCCGAAATTCGTGCCGACATAAGCTTGACATAATCGTCTGAAACGCCGAGTTTTTGTTTTAATTCAAGCAGCATTTTCTCTTCATATTCTGTAATCCTTCCGTCTTTAATTGCATCTCGCCACGCTTCCTCAATTGTTGGAGCTCGTTCAGAGAGAAGAATTGCAAGTGGTCGTGTTTCCTCTATGTTTTCTAAAACAATCTTCAAAATTACAACAAGAGGAATCGATAGAATCATGCCGATGATACCCCATAGCCAGAATGAAAATGCAGTGACAACGAGAAGAAGCACAGGAGAAATATCGAGTGCTCGGCCAGCCCACTTTGTCTCGATGATATTTCCCCAAACCTGTTGGTTCACGAGCAAGAGAATTGTAAGGAGAATGACCATCGACGGATCGAGCAATACAAAACCGAGGATAATCGGTGGAATCGTCGCAATCAATGAACCAATATACGGAACATAATTGAATAAGAATGTCAGTAGTGCCCAAGTAAACCACAAATCAATACCAAAAATCATCATGACGATACCAGCAAAAAATGCAGTACCCAAACCGACTCCAGTCTTTACAATAACATAGGTGTTGATGCTTGCTTCAATTTGGTCACGGATTATTTGCACTTGTTCACTCACACCGCCTGGCCAAGCACGTTCGATTCGACCTGGTAGAAGACTTGCCTCAAATATGACGAAAATAAGGAAGAACGAAACTGTCAATCCATCAACGAGGAAGGAACCCGCATTTGATATCGTTTCAAGGAAAATACTTGTTGAAGCTGAACTTGAGTCGAGCAGACCTAAGTGTTCTAGGTCTTCTGTGAGTGTAGTGTTTTGTGCATTACCGTCTGATGAAATAAAATCGCCAATGAACGGATAGGATTTCAAATTCTGCCATTTATCGTTGAGTTGGTCTGAATAATCATCCATTTTGTCCTCATCGTCAAGAACTGATTGTGCTTGTTGGTAAGCGAAAAAGCCCGCAGAAGATACGACAAGAAAGGCAAGAAGAAGCATAGTAAAATATGAAAGAAAGATAGGAAAACCATTCTTTGATAAATATTCAGAACCTGGTTTGAGGACGAAATATATTGCTAGAGCAATGAAAAGTGGTTGGAACACGTCTTGCAGATAAATCAACCACACCGTTATGACGGTCATGATGAGAAGAGCGTGTGATAGCGTAGCAACTCGTGCACGAAAATCTCCCGAATCCCAAATGGGTTCATCCTCTTCCATGGAGTTTGGTCCATCTTGTGCTATATGAGTCATTTGACAAAATCACTCGTCAATCTCGTCATTCAAAACCTTAGGTAATCGAAGTGTGAATGTTGCGGAGAGGAGGAGAATTAGTGCACACAGATGAAACGCTGTATGGTAATCAAACGGTGCCATCCCATCTACTGTTGCCACCCAAATGATTCCCCCTGTTAAAGGGCCAAATATTCGTGCAAATGCACCCATGGATTCAGAAGCACCCATAACTTGACCCAATGGAAACTTTTCTGCTTTTGCTAACTCGGTAAGGAAACTCGAAGACGATGGTTGAAAAATACCGCTACCTAAGGCCATAAGCAGAACAATAGGCAGAAGAACAAACCAAGTGTATTCATGTGGCGTATAAGGAATAAGTGCAAGACCGGTGCCGGTCAATAATGCTGAGATTGGGATGAGGCGTCTTGACCCAAAGCGTTTGGTGAGTGGACCGATGAGGAAACCTTGAGTGATGATGCCAACGATTCCTATGAAAGCAAAAATTCGTCCATTTTGGGCTTCAGTGAATGATAAACCACCATTATCGGTACTCATTTCAGTAAATAAAATGAATACAGCGTGCATAATCGTAAACCCATATGTAAACAACATAGCAACGACAATCATTGCTCCAACGGTTGGATGACGCAACATCTTCCACGCATTCTTACCCATATCGGTAAACTGACCAACCCAACTTCTATTTTCAACCGTTTGAGTAGTGGCTGGTTTTGATTCCTCAAGATATTTCCAAGCGAGAAGGAATGCGAACGTCGACAAGGCACTTGCAATGACGCAGGGTAAGAGATATGGGTATGTTTCAAAAATTGTGTTCTCGAATATCTCCCAACGTTCGGCTGGACTTGAAAATTCACCGCCAATAAATGGACCAAATGTAAATCCTAAACCAAATGCTGCTCCAATGAGACCCATCCTTGATGCAAGTTGTTGTGGTGTACTCACATCGCCAATGTAGGCTCTTGCTACGGCAATATTTCCGTTGAATACACCCGCCATGAATCGAGCAAAAAAGGCCATCAGGAGTGTGTTGGCAAATCCAAACATGGTGTAGAACACAGTGTTACCGACGAGTCCAACCATCAGAACAGGACGGCGTCCAATGCGGTCGGACAGCGATCCCCAAAACGGAGAAAACAGAAATTGTGCGGCTGAATATGAGGTCATCAACAAACCGACCCATAAACCGACTTCGACAATACCATCTTTCTGTGCTAAATCAATGACGAGGTATGTAAGAAATGGGATGATAATGCCGAACCCAATCATATCGATCATGGTCACGAGAAACAAGACAGTGAGAGCGGATTTTGAAGCATTACGCTCAACAATCGTCTGCTCCATAACCTACGGGAGAAAATGTTACCTTTCAATTTGACCGAGATTCTGCGACGAATGTCTTTGATTAAGCCGATGTTATGTTGGTCGAAACATCCGGAGTAAGTCGGTCGATAACCGCTGATAAGCGTTCGACGAGGCCTTCTTTCTGTTCGTGCTTGATAAGTGCATATTCCATCACTTCATCAAGTGTATCCACGGCAACAACTTCAACCATTTTCTCAAATGCGTCATCAAGCAGGACATCTTGCATGTTCGCCCTTGGTACAACAATTGTTTTGACACCTGAGCGTGCGGCTGCTTCAATTTTGGCCGTTACACCTCCAATAGGGAGGACTTCACCACGGACAGAAAGTGATCCAGTCATTGCGAGGTCTTGGCGAATAGGGATGTTTTCTAGTGCAGAAATCACGGCAGTTGCAATCGTAATTGAAGCAGAATCACCATCCACGCCATGTGTATCGACGAATTGAATGTGGATGTCATAATCTGAGATATCTTTTCCAGTGAGTTTCTTGATCACTGCACTGACGTTGGTTACACTCTCCTTTGCAAGGTCGGACAGACCACCGGTTGCGTGGATTTTACCACCTCCACCTTGCGAAGGTGTGACAAGTGCTTCAACTGGTAACATAATACCACTAAAGTCTGAAAGCCCTGAGTTGGCACCGAGAACTGCAAGTCCATTGACTCGGCCTACTCGTTCACCTGAATTGACGAGAAGTGAATAATCAAGACGTCGTTCAATCATTCGATCTGCCACTTGTTGCTCGAGTGGTTTGGCGATATTTCGTGCACCTATGACATGGGCTGAGGTGGTGAATTGCGCGCCCTCTTCAATGGCCAAATCTCCAGCAATACGCACGAGACCACCTAGTTCTCTCAATCGAAGGGAAAGTTTTCCTCGGCGACCAGCACGTCGTTGCGCCTCCCTAAGAATCATTGCAACTGCAGATTTGTCGAAATGAGGAATTTCTCGGACAGTGTCGAGGTCTCTGCGGACTTCTTGAGCGATGAATCGAATCAATCGTCGACGGTTGCGTGCAGTATCTGGCATCTCAGAGTTCACATAAACTTCGTATCCATACCCTCGAATACGACTTCGTAGAGCAGGATGCATGCCTTGAATTGCATCGAGGTTTCCTGCTGCAATGAGGATGAAGTCACAAGGAACTGGTTCAGTCTTCGTCAGAGCACCACTCGAACGCTCTGAGCGACCAGATATCGGGAAAGCACGCTCTTGCATTGCTGTGAGCAATGCTTGCTGCTCTTCTAATCTTAAGAGATTGATTTCATCGATGTAGAGTACACCTTTGTGTGCTCTGTGTATTGCCCCTGGTTCAACTCTATCATGGGCCGGAGTTTCCATACCACCCGATTGAAACGGGTCATGTCGGACATCGCCTAGGAGTGAACCAGAGAGTGTTGCTGTGGCATCGACAAATGGAGGCAAATCGTTTGGGTCGTGTTTAACGAGAACTTTTGGAATTCGACTCTCATCTGCTGCCCCTAATCGGCTTCGAATAAACATGTAGCCAAAGGCAAGGAGGAACCCACCAAAAAGAAGTGTGAAGAAATCACCGCTCTGTAAGGCGGCGATTAGAAGGAGGAAACCGATTGCAGCAAAAGCTACAAGGAGTACTTTCTGAGATTTTTCTCTTTGAATACGAATAGCCTCTTTTTGTATTTTGACGATTCGGTCGCCACGTCCTGCAGGAACTGTTCGAACACGGGGTTCATTTTCGTCACCTTCATTGGGGTAAACGAGCACGTCTTCCATCGCATCTCGTGGTAGTAAATCTGTCATCGAGCGAGCGAGCATTGACTTCCCTGTGCCCGGATCTCCAATCATCAGCATGTGACGTCGTTGTTCTGCTGCTTTCCGAATGACAACTGAACCTGCTTCTTGCCCGATGACTTGGTCGACGAGTCGTTCTGGAATTGGAACATCAGCTGTTGATTCAAATTCGACACTTGCTATCCATTCTTCGACACTTTCAGAGAGGACCTCATCGCCGTCCTGTTGATTGTCAGGGGACCAAACAGTTACTGGTGTGCTATCGCTGACATCATCGGATTGTTCATCGGAAATCTCCTTGTCGAGATTGTCCTCGTGAGCAGTGCTCACGTCCTCATTATCATCAGCCACGGTATACCCTCGGTGTTGCTCCCATTTATTGCTATGGTTTCAACCATAGATAAATTTAGACTCAGTTTAGAACTGATTCAAACTATCCAAGTATTGTTGACCATAGTATTGCCACTGTTCCATTGTCCATCCTGCGGGTAGACCACCTGGTGGAAGTGGAGGGCCTGCTGCAACTTGTGCAGGAGCAGGAGGCAAAGGAGCTGCCGGCTGTGGAATTTGAACGAGTGGTTTCTGGAAGATATCTGCTGCACCTCCATACATTGAATTCGCTGTTTGGTCATAGGCAGGCAATGTCGAATCATCCCAAACTTGAACTTCGGGTTGGTCGCCACCTCTTCTCATCATCATCACACCAAGGAGCGTTGCGATAACAAGAATACCAATCACGAGGTACACCATGTTCATGTCGAGAGAACTGGATGAATCATCGTTATCTGTTGTGCCTTGGACTTCGTCTGCTGGACAATCAGCACGAGGGTCATCACAAGCAACTGATAGTTGAGAGATAATCTCAGCAAGTTCGTCTTCCAGCAGAGAAGTGTCGCCATCACTTTCAGCGATTTGGGCTTCATAGGAGGTTTTCTTCTCATTGAGATCTTCGAGATACTTACCAAGCAAAACGTCATCCATATCAGTTACTGGCGGGAGTTCTTCAGTGAATTGCCACTTGATAGGGTTACCGAGAAGTTTGTATTCGTCGCCGTTTGTATCGACGGCCATTGCTGATGCTGTGATGTAATCCATGTAACGTACGCCGTTTGGTCGTGCATATGTTTCTCCACCATCGTATGCCGATGGAATCATCATCTCTTGGGTCCAACCAAGATTGGATTTCGACATCTCAAGTTCTTGTGTCCAAAAGCCGTCACATGTACCGCTAATGTCGTTACAAAGACTCCAAGTGATTTCAATGAGAACAAAAGTCGTCTCGTCATCAACGAGGAAAATATTTGCATTAGGTGTTTGAGAGATGTATGTGTCTTCAAGAGAAATGTAAAGATGGCCGCTTCCGTCGTCTTGAGTCGAGATGTAGAATGGGTATGCATCGAAGACATTGACATTCATTGTGTATGTGTTTGTATCGTACTTGTCCGAAGCACTGATGGTTACCGTCTGCATACCTGATGAATCAAACAAGAGGGTCAAACTACCATCGAGCAAATTGTACCTTGCAGCACCTGGCTCGGATGGTGTAACGGTAATGAATGCTTCATTTGCAGGGTCGTCGACATCAGTCAAACGATTGTTGAGATTGATGACCATTTGCTTGCCTCGCTTGAGGTCGAAATTTTCGATATCCGTCATGTCGATTCTTGGAGCGTCATTCTTTGGGCTAACTTGTATGCGGACAGTTTGGTCAGCATATTGTTCGCCATCGCTTGCACGAATCGTCACTGTAGATTCTCCATTAACATCATCATCAACGGTCTCGAAACCAAGGATGTTGTTTTTGAGTTCAACCTTAATGACTTCGGGGTTGGTGTTCTCCATGATTTGTAGGGATAGGCCATCAACACTTACTGGTTGACCCTCATCATCGGTGTCTGAGAGATAGTTGAGAACTGTGAGAAGACCACTGCCACCCTCGTCAACGAGTTGAGTTGGTAGTCCTTGCCAGCGTGGCTGTCCATTTTCAATGACGTTGAAGAGGAGTGTCCCGTACGGGAGAAGGCCTGTGTCAGAGTAATCTCCGCCATCATCGACGGTCACTTCTATGCCCTGTTGACCAATTGGGCAACCTTGGATTTCATCCCATTCGAACAAAACTTCGATTTCAGTGGTTGCTGGGTACCAGCCAAGGAATGCATCATGTGTCGATTCGACAATCAGCTCATTCAGTGGTGTTTCGGGGTCGACGATGTGGCCTGTCATATCGAGTCGTGTTGGAATATCACACATGACTGAAGGGACAGGTTCGGGGATAACTGCAGGTCGTCCATTTGCAAGTTCAAAACCGTTCGAATCTGACGCAATGCTCCAATCACTGGTTTGCCCTCGGCTATCGACTGCACGTGACCGAATGTCGTAATTGCCTGAAGCCATGTCAGCAGTAGGTCTGATGTTGTATTCTCGGCCTTCGTTGATTGTTCCTTGATAGACGATTGTTTCGCCACCTGTTGTGAGCGAGCCATCCCATTGGTCAAGACCGGAAGGTGATATTTCGACTTCAAATGTCATTGTTTCGATAGTGTCAACATTGTCGTTAGCATCACCTCGTGCAAGAACTGTGATTGACTCGCCTCGCTCGATGACGTTTGGACCAGTGACCGTTGGGGTCATTGATTGTGGTGCTCGGTCATGATCGAAATCGATTGTAGCGAAGTTGTTTGTTGCACGAATATCTCCCACGAGATTCTTCATTCGAACACCGATTTGTGTTGTCCATGAGTTGAGTGGGAGGTTGGATGTATCAAAAGTCGTTGAGAATGTAGCAGGCGTGCCGCTTGAGCCACTGATGAGGGATGGTACTGAATTTGATGAGTCGATGACCACTTCAGTTACACCGTTTCTGTAATAAAATTCAACACTACCACCATCGGAATAGTCAAGGTCGCCAGTGTTACTCAATTCTGCTTCAAGGGTAAGAATGTCCCCTGGCACATAAGAACCGACTGCTGATGGGTTTGTGATGCTGAAGTCAGTGACAGCGACATCCATTTTTGGACCCATTGTTGAATCAATGGCGTGATAGACGTGTGCACTTGAGCCTCCAACGGAGACTTGATTGCCTGACATGAGCACAGCAACGACAACTGCTTTGTTGATTCCGCCTGGCACAACGCTTGTCGGTACAGAGGTCCACGTTTCGAATTGTTCTGTTGCAGAAACTGTGACACTATGGAATGATGTACCGCTTCCAGCAGACTTTGATTTGTAGGTGTCGCCAGATGTCAACCATGCCATCCAGCAGTTGTAACCGTGTGGGATACCAGAAGAGTAGGAGTATCCAGTACAGTCTTTGTCGACGAGAGCTGCGTACAACTTCATGTTCGTTGCTGGTGAACTTGAACCGATATATCGGTAGCCGATGCTGATGTCGTAGTTGTTGCCGTTTTGGCTAACTGCAGCTGACATCGAATAGTCATTGACGGTTGAATGCATGCCACCGCCGCTTGAGAAGAGTTGGTCATAAGTGTCGTAGTTTGCACTTGCACCTGATTGACGCTTGTCGGTTCGGTCACCAAAGTATGCGTCCGGAGCACCACCGGTAGACCACGCCCAGTTGTAAGGTGCAACATTTCCAGCACGAGCTGTGTCTGTGTCACCATAGGATTGGGACATGTATGTGACATAGACATATTCATCGGGGAAGTTACCCTTCAACAAATGATGGGTGTCAGACCCACCACCTTGCTTGGAACAGTGGCCACAATTATCAGATGAGATATATTGTGCAAAGACCACGTGTCCGGGACTTGTTGCAGATGATGCTTGTTCAACATTTTCTTGTTCATTTTCAAGTTCAACTTGCGTGCCGGATGGTATACTTGCAAATAGACTCACAAGAAATAGGCTCACAAGGAGAACTGAGATATAGGCTGGGCTACTCTTCATATTCTACCGAGGTCATCCATAGTTTAAGAACAAAGCGACTCCAAGTCCACCTATTTTTCATGAGAATCCTCCTTAAACAATGATTTTTTCGCAAAATCATGGTGGACGAATTTGTCTTGCTTGAGGAAGAGTCAGGAAAGATATATTGCGTACAATTGGTTGATGAATCGATGAAAATAAAGGGACTTGGAATCGTTAATCCTCTCAATGAATTTCAGCACCTTGCTCTCGGTCAGTTCAAAGAGGTTTGTGGAAAACAACTTCGTAGAATTCCACCTCGGCTACCTACCCTCATACGATCTATGAAACGGAGAGCACAAACAATCTCCGACAAGGATGCTGGAATTCTTATTGCAAAACTCGGCATAGGTGACGGAGATACCGTTGTTGAGGCCGGTCTTGGAAGTGGCGGATTATCGCTTCACCTCGCAAGAGTTCTGGGTAGGCACGGAACAATCGTGACAATCGAAGCACGAGATGAACACGCTGAGGTCGGCTTGGAAAATCTTGAGCGGGCCAGACAACTTTGGCCCGGATTCCCCCTTCACACTCACCATTCGGGAACTGTTGAGGAGGTAGCACCACGTCTTGAACATGAAGAATTCAAAGCCGATGCAGTCATCCTCGATTTACCAAATCACCCTCCCGCCGTCCATGCTACGGCGTGTTTACTCAAAACAGGTGGGCGTCTTGCTTGTTACTGCCCTGTATCGAATCAACTTGAACAGGCTTGGATTGCATGTGAAGAAAATAACCTCGACATCGAATGGGCTGGGGAACTTATCGACCGACAATGGGGAAGAGCATCAAAAGGTGGTATGCGACCAGTGAATGGCCCTTTTGGCCACACTGCCTTTCTCCTCGTCGCTGTCAAACGTTAGAATTTCTGAGAAGGCGGCCCAACAACTCGAATCATTGAATCACACTTTGGACATGTGAATTTGAACGGTGGCGTTGAATTACGAGGCACACCTAGTTTTGTATCGCAGGAAGGACATCGGACTTTGTTGTCATCACCGATTCGGCATTCATTGAAACCAAGGACATCGTCTTTTACGTCATCATCAACATCATCGATAACACCGTCATCATCACGTGCTTCGAGAATTGAATTTGACTTTCTTCGAAGCAAGAGGAATAACAGGAGGGCAATCATCCAACCGGCTGAGGAGAATGCAATGGCTTGTGATTGTGTCACATCGATATCAAGGGGCAAGGAAAGGCCGTTCGGTGGCAAATCAGGACCTTGAATGTTCACCTCGATCACCGATGATTCATCTTGAACCACGATACTCGATATTTCACTTGTCGCCCTCAGTTGAAGGTTTGCCTTCGCTGAATTTGATACGAGAGAATTCAAAGTCACCTTGAACTCGATGGATTGACCTTGTTGGAGAGAGAATTCATTTGTCGCCGAGTTGTCTGAAAGTCGCAACCATGAGACTTCAAAATTAGCCTCACCTTCGCCATACAATTCGACTGAGCCTACTGCATCTGCGTTTGCATCATTGGTCAATCGAGCGATGAAAGATGAACCACCTTCAAACGGCATCGTGATGAACTCATCATCGATTGAAATTGAGACAGCCTTTTCGCTCGACCATGTAGGTAAGACAGTGTAAATTGTTGATTGTTCCATGACGACATTACTTCTCGCTGCACTCGTCACGCGGAAGGTCAATTCTTGGGAACCTGCACTTGAGGATTGAGGGACATCACAAGCCCACTGCAAAGGCGAAGAAGTCCCTCCGGGTCCAAGTTCTACTGTTTGTCCGAGGCCACAATCAATGCCAACAGTCGTGATGTACAATGCATCAGTCGAGGTACCGCTGTTGGTTAAAATCACGCTACCATAAATGGAATCTCCCGGTGCAACGACATCATTATCGTTGTAGATGACAAGTTCACTCGACACGCTGAGTGGCTCAATCATCAATACATGTTGATCTGCAACCGAAGTGTCAGTCGTGGAAGTGGCATAAATTTCCAAATTTATGTTTGATGCAGGTGCTCCGTTATTTCCTTCTCGGACGCCAATTGTCACGAGTTGAGTGCTACCAGGAGAAATCGTAACAGTTGTTCGCGAGAGTGTTGTTGAGTAGTAGGCCGAGGATGCAGATGTATCCAACTCGATGAGATACGTATCGGAAATTGTGCCCACATTTGTCACTTCAACAGTGACATTCACCGTGTAAAGTGGCGATGGCGAAACACTGCTATCGAGACTTGATACTTGCACGCCATATCGTTGCTCCACAATCAAATCGAGAGTTTGTGAAACACTGAAAGCTCCGTGGGAGAGCGTCACTGTCACCGAATATGTTCCCGGGGTCGTCGACGGTGCTGCGAACAAATTCAAACCGATTTCATCACTTGCATCCACGAGGAGTTCAAACGGATTTTCTCCAAATGAGAATGCAGAGTTTAAACCCGATGGAAGACCAGAAATTGAAGCATCTAAGGTCAAGTCTTGACTTCCAATGTTTTCCAGTTCAAAGATGACCGAGGAGTTTGTTCCGGGTGATATGAGGATTCGATTTTCAGAAGGACCATTCA
>Ga0255776_10002733_pt1 | contig 19507 bp, 8 predicted proteins | sample 071ome_19_FD_179974 | JGI IMG/M metagenome (GOLD analysis project Ga0255776, IMG submission 179974) | Coastal salt marsh microbial communities from the Groves Creek Marsh, Skidaway Island, Georgia - 071413AT metaG (version 2) | ecosystem: Environmental > Aquatic > Marine > Intertidal zone > Salt... | reverse complement strand
AACCGCATCCGAAGAGCCAACCGCATCCGAAGAGCCAACCGCATCCGAAGAGCCAACCGCATCCGAAGAGCCAACCGAAAATAGCTGAGGCGTCTCGCCTCAGGAAAACTATGGCGAGACGCCGTAGAATGATCGTGCTTCTCAAGTCCAACACACGCTGAAGCGTGAACTCCAACAAGAGCCAGAACTTACCAAAACTTTTTTGAATTGGGATAAGAACGGTGTCATCAGCACCCTGAGCGTCGAGTCTCAGGGCAGATTCCAGTAAGGATCACTCGTTCTTTTCTTCGATGAGAGATTTTTCGCTGTGCACGAGGCTCTTTAGCACATTGTATTGGCGATAGGACAATCCACTAAAGGGAACTCCATCGACAACAATCCGGAAACGTCGTTCCAATTCATCATCGTTTAAGGGTATAAAGTCAGCCTCTTGTCCGTAATTGACACCCGAGATGGCATAGAGCATGCAGGTCAGACGGGCATAGAGTTTGTTGGTGGAATTGACTTTGACCCATGGGCTGATGGAGGAGGATGTGCGATTGAACATCTGGTCCTTGTATTTGGTAAAGATGTCCCACTTGTTGCGAACCAGCTCATCATTTTTGGAATATTTCCAATATTTGAGCGGGTGAACGATTCTCTCCTCGAAGCGATATAGCTGGGTCTGGCGGTCAACAGAGAGGTAAAACTTGATCAGAATCAGCCCTTCACTGATCAACTCCTCTTCCCAGTCCAACACCTTTTTCATAAAGTATTTATACTGAGTCTTGGAGCAGTAGCCCATGACGGGTTCAATCAGTGCACGATTGTACCAGGAACGGTCAAAAAAGACGATTTGGCCGGGTTTGGGGAGATGTTTCCTGTAGCGGTCAAACCAGCGTTTGGATTCCTTTCTTGTTGGGGTTCCCAATTCAATCACCCGCAGGTATTTAGGCATCAGGTTTTCTACAAATCGCTTAATGGTAGACCCCTTTCCTGCTGCATCTCTTCCATCAAAGGTAAAGGCCACCCGCATCCGGTTTTCCACTACCCATTGTTGCAAGTTAAGAAGCTCTACCTGTAGTCGCTTCTTTTCTTTGCTGTAGGTAGAATAACCGATATTCTCGTAATGATTAAAAACTGTCTCCGGGACGGCTTTGGTATTGGGCATAAACAATTCCCTAATTAAACGGATGAACAAGATTTGGGAAGGCAAAAAAGTTACATTTAAAGTTTCTTCGTAGAATTTTGTGAAATAGGCATTTTTTCGCTCTTCTCACAATTTGTCATTCTCCCAAGGTAATTCGCCGGACTGAAGAGCTGACAGAACAACGCCTGGAGCTTCAAAGCTCCAAGTTGAGATGGCATACAAAATTAGCGGGCTGTAGGTCCGCCGGCAACTTCGTTATCTGGCCGGACCTACAGCCTACATTTTACACTTTCTAACGTTCCCAGGGTTCGAAGGTTCGGTTGGACTTTCAGCCCAATCAAACAACATAAATCAAGGAAGAGAATGGGCAGAACATCTCTTATCAAAATTTGGCTCCTATTCTTGTTCAGTAAATGAATCTACAGTAACTTCCGGTACGATAGAGAAACCCTATTTTTCTGTGACGGCACACTGGAACTGATTCGATAAAAATGCACGAAGAGCCCGCTTAAAAAGCTTTCTGATTTCAAGCCTGCTTTTTTAAATTGAAGGCGTAGCTGTGAAAAATGCCTTATTATCTTGCGACTTTTCATCCAGTGCATAGCCACGACGCTGTAAATTTGTAAAATGCAGTTCCTTATCGAACACGGGGGTTTGGTTTTCGCAATAGCTTGTTGTTGCGGATTCTTTATGGCATGGGGAATTGGCGCCAATGATGTTGCCAATGCGATGGGGACTTCGGTGGGCTCTCGAGCTCTGACGCTCAAGCAAGCGATTGTCCTGGCTGCGATCTTTGAATTTGCCGGAGCGTTTCTTGCCGGAGGGGAAGTAACATCCACCGTGAGGAAGGGGATTCTGGATATGGATGCCATGGCACTAGTACCAGATGCCCCTGCTTTAATGGTCTACGGGATGCTGGGAGCCCTTTTGGCGGCGGGATTCTGGTTGTTATTTGCCAATTGGATGGGGTGGCCGGTATCCACTACGCACAGTATTGTTGGAGCGATCCTGGGGTTTGGAGTCGTGGGTTTTGGCAACGAAATCGTAAAATGGGACAAGGTGGGCAGCATCGTAATCAGTTGGGTGGTTTCCCCTGTCCTTGCGGGTACGATTGCCTTTGTATTATTTAAAAGCGTACAAAAGTTCATCCTAGCCCAGGAAAAACCTTTTGAACAAGCCAAACGGGTCATGCCCTTATACCTCTTTCTGGTAGGCTTTATTATCGTGCAGGTAACGGTACAAAAAGGCCTGAAGCACGTCATCAAGGATCGAGCTATTGAGATCACTTTCGAGCAATCTCTGGTGTATGGTTTAGTGGGAGGAGTGATCTTGGGCATCGTAGGGATGATCGGACTGCGAAAAATTCAGGATAAGACAGAAATGAGGGGGGATATGGCCTTCAATGGAGTGGAACGCATTTGTGGCTATCTGATGATCTTTACAGCTTGTAGCATGGCGTTTGCTCATGGTTCCAATGATGTTGCTAATGCCGTCGGGCCTATGGCTGCCATTGTGAGTGTCGTCAAAGAAGGCGGAACTCTTGTCGGCAAAACTGCAATGCCCACCTGGATTCTGCTTGTCGGTGCTATGGGTATTGTTCTGGGCCTTTCCACCCTAGGTTTTCGAGTGATGAAGACCATAGGTGAAAAAATTACCGAACTGACCCCTAGCCGGGGCTTTTCCGCCGAACTGGCGGCTGCAGGAACAGTGGTACTGGCATCCGGGCAAGGTTGGCCGATTTCCACAACGCATACGTTGGTGGGGGCGGTTTTGGGCGTTGGGTTAGCTCAAGGGGCCAAGAAGCTCGATCTAAGTGTCGTCGGGAAAATCTTTCTTTCCTGGATCGTGACGTTGCCTGCAGGGGCAGGACTCGCCATTATTTTCTTCTATCTGTTCAAAGCGGTATTAGGAGGCACTTGAGGCGTCTCTCCTGATATATATCTGAAACTGTAGCGGAATGATATTGAATAAGAAGCAAAGTAAGTGGCTTCTACAGGATTTCCTGAGGCGAGACCTCCGCTACTTTCATTAAAAGATTTTCGGGGCTCCGCAAATGCAGGCCGACCCCTTGAAAATAAAAGGCCGCCAGACCCGTCGGTCCGGCGGCCGCTGAAAACCTTCAATGTCATTTTGAAGATAGATAGTCACTTAATTAGATCGGCGTAAATACACCGACCTTTAATTATAATCGTAGTTTTTTTCCAAAATGCGAGTTTTTTTCAAAACTCTTGATAAGCAGAACTACTTTCTTCAACCAAACCGTGAAAAAATCCTTATTTGGAAAGTCGCCAATCCAGAATTTCCATTTGGGGAGAGGAAACTCCGTTGTACGTGTTCCAGGCATATTTAAATGCAAGATCAATGGGGACTTTCGCAGGCGGGAGCCTTGATCCCAGATTCCAGGCAATGGCACTGACCCGCTCCCCTTTGGGGTTAAAATAGAAGAATCGAAAGTTTTTTCCTCCTTCGCCGAAGGTTTGTGGAGGATAGACCAATTCCATAAATCGTGTTCCTAAAACAGGCTCCGGGTTGCCCTGCCCAAACGGTTGCAGTTGGTCCAATTGCTGCAATAATTCTACAGTAATGTCCTCAGGCTGTACCCAACATTCTATATCAATTGCCGGTTCGTAAACTGCATTACCCAGCTGAGCTTTTACGGCGGCGTCAAATGCTTCCCGGAAATCATCCAAATCTTTTTGATCGAGAGACAAACCTACGGCCATCGGATGACCTCCGTAGTCTAGCAACAAGGATTCTGCTCCGTTGAGGGCTTGTACAAGGTCCAAACCTTGGATGCTCCGCCCTGATCCTTTTGCAATGGTACCTTCTGCCCCGAGGACAATGGCCGGTTTCTTCAAAATATTGGTCAGTCGGCTGGCAACAATACCGACCACGCCAGGATGCCAGGATTGATTGAAGACCACAACACCATCGGCATCCTGATACTTTTCCGTCACCATGGCTTCTGCTTCCGAGACAATGTCCCGTTCGATCTTTTGCCGTTCCGTGTTCATCTCATCAAGTTGCCGGGCTGCGGTGATGGAAGTTTGAAAATTGTCAGAAAGGAGCATTTCGATCGGCAGCGTGGCGTCAGCAAGGCGGCCACTGGCATTGATGCGGGGCCCTAGACGAAAGGAAATGTCGGTAGCCCGCAGGTCCTTCCCTTCAATGCCCAGACCGCTTACCTGAAAGAGGGCCTGGATGCCGCACCTTGGGCTCTGCCGAAGTCTGCGAAGTCCATGCCGGACGAGGATGCGATTTTCTGCTTTAAGTGGAACAAGATCGGCAATGGTGCCCAAGGCAACGAGATCGAGGTAATCCTTCAGTTGGATTTGTTGAGCTTCCTCGTTTCCCTGATTACGGAGAATTTTTACAATACCGTGGACGAGCTTGAAGGTAAGCCCAACGGAGCATAGGTCACGCCAAGGGCTGTCAGCTGCATCAAAGACATGGGGATTCACAAGAATGCAATCGGCGGACTCTTCCTGTGTGGACTGGTGATGGTCCACAACAATGACGTCGATCCCCTTCTCACGCAAGTAGGTGACCTCTTCAATGGAGTTTGTACCGCAATCCAGGGCAATGAATAGATTTGGGGTCTCCTCGGCAATGGCACGGTCAATCAATTGACGGCTCATGCCATAGCCTTCTTCAAGCCGCCGTGGGACAACATAGCGTGGAAGAGAGCCGAAAATCTTCAGAAAGCTGACCAGTAAAGTTGTACTGGTAACCCCATCCACATCGTAATCTCCCAGGATGACAATTGATTCATTTTCCCGGATGCCTTTGAGGATTCTGTGAGAGGCCTCCTCAAGATGAGTCAGCTTAAGCGGATCACTGATTTCTCTCAATGCTGGTTTGAGAAATAAATCCGCTTTCTCAGCATCTGTCAGTCCACGCTTGACGAGCAGGTGGGCCAGGAAACGGCTGATCTGCAGATTTCGCACCAGCTGGTCCACCTCTGCCATTGGCGAGGGTTCATGATTCCATGTTTTGGATTCAGTATCGATAGGATTGGTTCCAAGGTTGTATCTGAGAAGAACAGAAAGTTAAGAGGCTTCTTCCGCCCAATTGTATTTGGGTGTAAACTCACGTGTTTCCACGTGCTTGCGGTCACCTTTATGCCACCAGTAGAAGATGGGGCTTGCGATAAAGATGGAGGAATAAGTACCTGTCAAAATACCCAGGATAAACACAAAGGAGAAGTCCTTGATGATTCCTGCCCCGAAGACGTAAAGGGCAACGGCGGCAAGCAAGGTGGTCAAACTGGTAAGGATCGTTCTGGGCAGAACTCGATTGATGGAGAAATTGACGAGTCGGCGCAGGGAGTAATCCGGATGGAGTTTGAGCTCTTCCCGGATACGGTCGAAGAGAACGATGGTATCGTTGATGGAATATCCCAAAATCATGAGAAGTGCGGCCAGCATCGGGGCGGTAAATTGCCCAGAGCAAAAGCCAAGCTTGCCGAGAACGACATACAACCCGATGGTGATCAAAACGTCGTGAACTGTAGCGGCAACTGCCCCCACTCCAAAGCCAAGCTCAAAGCGGAGAGCGACGTAGAGGAGAATCCCCACGAGGGCAAAACCTACCGCCAACCAGGCATTTTTCTGAATGTCTTTGCTGACGGAGCCTCCAATTTGGTTCATGCCGACAAGCTCCAATCCTTTCACAGGATACTGTTTCTGGAGTGCAGAGAGGAACGCCTGCCCTTTTTCCGCATCCACTTGAACTTTCATTTGTTCTTTGCCGCCGGCAAGCTCCTGGGTGAGGAAGTAAGCCGCATTATTGACATCATCCATACTGTCCCGTACGGCATGCACTTCTGCTTCGCTGGGAAGGGTCTGCCCCGTGGCTGCGGTGAGTGTGATTTCATCACCGCCGGTAAAATCAATCCCCATAATGCTGTTAAGGTTGGTGCCCGTGTAGAGCAAGCCCCCAATAATCAGTACGAGGGAGCCGACCAACATTGGCTTGCGATGCTCGAGAAAGGTCCATTTCCGGTCATCAGGAATCAGCTTCAGCCCCAGCACTTTTTTGGCTCCCAACCAGTGTACCAGAATTTCCAGAAGAAAACGGCTGACAATCAAGGCACAGAAAACAGAGGAGACAATACCGATCGCCAGAGTCAGACCGAAACCACGCACAGGCCCTGTCCCCAGGAAATAGAGGATGCCGGCAGTGATGAGGGTTGTAATATTCGCATCGATAATGGTCGAGAACGCCTTATTGTAGCCATCTTCCAATGCATTGGGGAGGCTTTTGCCAATTTGGAGTTCTTCACGAATCCGTTCGAAAATGAGGATATTGGCATCCACGGCCATACCCACAGTCAAAACAAGTGCCGCCACTCCGGGGAGAGTAACGGTAGCTCCAAGACTGGCCAGCACCCCAAGAACGAGGAGAACATTCATGATCACGGAAGCCACCGCGACGATACCTCCTGCGAAGTAATAAATAATCATGAAGGCAATGATCAGGATGGTTCCCCATTTCACGGCGTTGAGGCTCTTCTCCTTGGAAGCTTCTGCCAAAGTGCCGCTGACCTCATACATTTCGCCCAGCTCCAGCTCCACGCTGAGAGGATTGTTCAGGACATTGGCCAGATCAATTGCCTCCCGCTGAGTAAAGGTTCCTGAAATTTCAGCTCCACCAATGATCTTTTTCCGGACACTGGGAGCACTGCGAATTTCTCCATCCAACACGATGGCCAACTGACCAGGGCCGCTGTTTGGAGTATTTGCCGCAGCAATCTCTCCGGTAACGGCGGCAAATTTCTTCTCTCCATCACCAGTGAAATTGAGAAGTACCCGGTAGGAAAGTCCGTTCTGATCCAAGGAAGCGACAGCGGATTTTACGATATCTCCAGCAGCATAAGGGCGTTTCTCGACAGGTAGATACATGTCGTAAGTTTCGCCGGTATCCTTGTTGGTATTTTCATAACGCAGGTAGGTGTAGCCTGGCTCCAGTTCAGGGATACCCGGGCTATCCGGGGTTTCCGGAGGTGAGAGCACCCGGGCAGTACGGTGCACTTTTCGGAAATCCAACTTGGCGGGTTTCTTGAGATTTTGGATGGCTTCTGGGTTTTCTTTGGAGTTGAGACCGGGAAGTTGAATTTCAATCATGTCGTAGCCACGGGTACGGATGACGGGCTCGGAGACACCAAAGGCATCAACACGTTTGCGCATAATCCGGATGACGTCAGCCAGCTGCTCTTCCGCATTGGAGTAGATCAATTGGTCATCCGCTTCTCCTTTTCCAAGCTTGAGGGTGTAAGCAATCCCGCCTTTCAAATCCAAGCCCAGACGCATGCGGCCCCGGGAAAGCTTGAACAACTCCTGAAGCAGTTCCTCGTTCCTTTTGTCACGGTTGGCAATGTCGGCATACTTGTGAGCAACAGTTGGAAAGAAATCCACGTAGTTGATTCCTTTGGAACGGGCGTTGTTGAGAGGGTCCTTGGAGTTTCTTTCGTAATATTTTCCATCTTCCCGCTTCTCAATTTCCAGAGGAGAAAACTCCTGGAAACTCTCGGGCTTCTTTCCTTCGGGAAGTGGGCTGGCGGCGCCCTCAACGTAGTAGGTATAACCTTCTTTGCCCATATTCAGCAAAGCCAGGTAGATGGAGAGCTCTTCGCCACTATCGACTTTTGCCTGAGCTTCATCTACCACTCCGCCAAGTCGTGTGTCCAAGGCAGCATCTGTGCTGTAGGCTTTTTGTTTCTTGGTGAGAAACGGTCCAAATTCCTGATCTTGCAGGGGTATAAGATTGAGAGCAGCCCACAAAATAACGAGGGTGCTAACGATCACTTTCCAGAGTATTTTTCCGGTCATGGGAGGTAAAGCTTGGGGGTGATTTATAGGGGTTTAGTTGAGTTAAATTGGTTTACTTGGAGGACTTGGAGGACTTCTCGGCTTCGTCTTTGTTCACACAGGTCTGGATCGCACTTTTTTCCAGCTCCACTTTTGTGCCTTCGGCGATCTTTACGATCACTCGGTTGTCTTTCACGCTTTGTACGATGCCATGAAAGCCACCAATGGTGATGACTTTATCCCCGGTGCCCAGAGCATCGATCATCTTCTGGGTTTCCTTTTGTTTTTTCCGCTGGGGAGCAATGATCAAAAAGTACATGCCCAGGAAAAGACAGCCCATCATGATGAGTTGCGGTACAATGCTGGGTCCGCCTGGACCAGCTTGAGCAAGATTGATTGAAAAGTTAATGGATTCCATGGTGTTTATTGTGCACGTCAAAAACGTGGTAAGAGTAGAAATGGAGCGGGACAGGAAACCAAAGCCACTTGAAAATGCAATCTTTTATCGGAAGCATTTTTTCGACGGCGGTTTTGGTAAGGAATTAATCAAAAACAATCGTTTTGTTACCGAAGACAAGAATACGGTTTTCCAAGTGCCAGCGTACGGCGTTGGCCAATACCAGCTTCTCCAGATCCCTGCCGTTGCGAATCATTTCCCGGACACTTCTCCGGTGGCTGATCCGGGCAATATCCTGGTGAATGATGGGGCCGGCATCCAAATCTTCAGTAACGTAATGGGCAGTGGCTCCAATTATTTTGACTCCTCTTTGGTAGGCCTGGTGATAGGGTTTGGCTCCGGCAAAGGCTGGCAAGGAGGAGTGATGAATATTAATGACAGGGCAACCGCAGCGCTCCAGAAAACTTCCGGAAAGCACCTGCATGTACCTGGCCAGAATGATGAGGTCGGGCTGGTAGTCCGCCAGAATGGAGAGTTGCTGGTCCTCCCCTGCGGCTTTGTTTTCCCGGCTGATGGGAACGTAATGATAGGGAATGCCATCCCGCTCCGCATATTCCTGAAGGTCGGGATGGTTGGAAATGGTGCAGATGAGATCCCCAAGATATTCATGAGCTCGGAAACGTTGCAGCAAATCATGAAAACAGTGGTCTTGCTTGGAGACAAAGATGGCCACCTTTTGCCGGTCTGTGGAGAGAGCCACTTTCGTCGTCATCCCCCACTGCCCTTCCGCTGCTTCCGCAAAGCGGTTTAACATTTCCCGTGGCTCATTGTTTCCGGGGTCCCATTCCAGACGTTGAAAGAATACGTTGTCCAGATGGTCATGGTGCTGATCGGCGTGGAGTATATTGCCTCCATTGTCGTAGATCCAACCACTGATATTCGAGACAATACCTGGACGATCCGGACCGGATAACAAGCCCACCAAAGTTGGGGTTTCCTTAGATTCTGACATAACCCATGGGTGGGGATTAAACTTCTTTGCCGTAGGCCTGGAGGCTTTTGACACTCAGTGGTTTTTCCCGCATGGCCCGTATTCCGTTCACGGCAGCCTGGGCAGAAGTCAAAGTGGTCATGATGCAGACGTTCCGCATCACGGCCTCAGTCCGAATCTGGTTTTCGTGTTTGCGGGGAATTTGCCCGGAAGGTGTGTTCACGATCATGGCAATGTCCTGGTTTTTGAGCTTATCCAACACGGTTGGGCGTCCTTCACCGATCTTGAAGAGGACTTCCACTTTCAGCCCGGCTTCTTCCAGGATTTTGGCGGTGCCGGATGTGGAACAAATGCTGAAGCCAAGATCGACCAACTGCCGGGCAATCTCCAATGCCGTATCCTTATCCCGGTCCTTCACACTAATAAAGACATTACCGGATTGAGGCAGCGAAGGTTTCGCGGCCATTTGAGACTTGGCATAGGCTACTCCCAAGTCTTCATCCAGACCCATGACTTCTCCTGTGCTTTTCATCTCGGGAGATAAGGTCACATGAGCCCCAGGGAACTTGGAAAAGGGAAAGACGGATTCTTTGACGGCCCAGAATGGAGGTTGAATTTCCTCTGTGAAGCCAAGCTCTTCCAAGGTGGCTCCGGCCATGAGTCTTGCTGCCATTTTGGCCAGAGGGCGGCCAATCACTTTGCTGACAAAAGGTACGGTACGGGAGGCACGGGGATTGACTTCGAGCACAAACAGCTCCCCGTCCTTGACGGCAAACTGCACATTCATGAGCCCGACGACACGGAGCTCTTTGGCAAGGGCATAGGTCGCTGCCCGAATGATGTTAAGCATATCTTCTTCCAGAGAATGCGGCGGCATTACCATGGTGGCATCACCACTGTGGACTCCCGCATATTCAATGTGCTGCAACATACCACCAATTATGGAGATCTTTCCATCGCTGATGCAGTCCACATCCAGCTCAATCGCTTCATCAAGAAATTTATCCAGCAATACGGGTTTCCCGGGAGCTACGCTAAAGACTTCGTCGACGACAGAGCGAAGCTCTTCTTCGTCATAAACGATAAACATTCCCCGCCCTCCGAGTACAAATGAGGGGCGCAGAAGTACAGGATACCCGATGGCTCCGGCTTTCTCGGCAGCCTCTGCCGGCTCCAGGGCAATGTCGTTATCCGGCTGCCGGAGGTCAATCTTGTCCAGAATGGCCTTAAAATGCTTACGGTCCTCAGCGATATCGATATCCTCGGGAGTTGTTCCGATCACATTGACACCAGCCTTCTTGAGGTCGAGAGCCAAAGTCAGCGGGGTTTGCCCTCCAAACTGCACAATCGCTCCGTCACAACCTTCCTGGCGATAGATTTCCTTGATATCTTCAAGGGTCAAGGGCTCAAAGTAGAGCTTGTCGGAAGTGTCATAATCTGTGGAAACGGTTTCCGGGTTGGAATTGACCATGACCGTCTCGACGCCGATCTCACGGAGTGCAAAAGAGGCATGCACACAGCAGTAATCAAATTCAATACCCTGGCCGATGCGGTTGGGACCGCCTCCAATAATCATAATCTTGCGGCGATCACTGGGTATGAGTTCATTTTCATCTCCGTAGGAGGAATAGAAATATGGGGTTTTGGCGGAAAACTCCGCGGCACAAGTGTCGACCAGGCGAAACTGTGTTTCAATTCCCAATGCAACCCGGCGGTCATGAACCTCCTGAATTTCGCATTGGAATAGGTCGGCCAATTGCACATCGGAAAATCCCCACTCTTTGGCCCGCCTCAGGACATCCACATCTATTTCCACAATGGATTGGCCTCGCAGGAACGTTTCCATCTCCACCAGTTGCCGAAGCTGATCAATAAACCACGGATCTATCCCCGTCACTTCATGGATTTTTTCTACAGACATTCCAGCCAACAGAGCCAGACGCAGGTAGAAGACCCGTTCACAGGAGGGTTTGCGAATTTTGGCCTGAAGCTCGGAATGCTCCGGTATCGCATTTTCATTGATCCCCTTCCATGAAGAAAAACCGGTGGCTCCGATTTCAAGGGAACGCAGTGCTTTCTGGAAAGATTCCTTAAACGTCCGCCCAATGGCCATGGCTTCTCCGACGGATTTCATCGCCGAGGTCAGGGTTTGGTCGGTCTGGGGAAATTTCTCGAAGGCAAATCGAGGAATCTTGGTGACGACATAGTCGATGGTCGGCTCAAAGCTGGCAGGCGTTTCGCGGGTAATGTCGTTGGGCAATTCATCCAGGCAGTACCCTACGGCCAATTTAGCGGCAATCTTGGCAATGGGAAATCCTGTCGCTTTGGAGGCCAGAGCCGAGCTCCGGGACACCCGTGGATTCATCTCGATTACCACCATTCTCCCGGTCAGAGGATTGACGGAAAACTGAATGTTGCTGCCTCCGGTCTCGACTCCCACTTCCCGAATACAGGCAAAGGAGGCATCCCGCATGATCTGGTATTCCTTGTCCGTCAGCGTCATCGCCGGAGCAATGGTGATGGAGTCACCGGTGTGAACGCCCATCGGGTCGAAATTTTCAATGGAACAGATCACAATGCATTGATCCTTGTGATCCCGCATGACCTCCATCTCGTATTCTTTCCAACCCAGTAAACATTCCTCTACCAACACTTGGTTCACAGGAGAAAGGTCCAGGCCTTTGCCCACCATTTCCTCAAATTCTTCCAGGTTGTAGGCGATGCCTCCGCCAGTTCCCCCCAAGGTAAAACTCGGACGAATGATGACGGGAAAGTCCCCGCCAATGTCTTCCTGCACTTTCATGGCTTCAGCGACAGTGGTGACGGTAGCGGATCGGGCGACATCCAGACCAATTTTCAACATCGCTGCCTTGAACAATTCCCGGTCTTCCCCCTTCTCAATGGCAGCTTGATTTGCTCCAATCAACTCCACACCAAATTTTTCCAAAATGCCGGCATTTGCTAAATCGAGAGAAAGGTTCAAACCCGTCTGCCCACCCAAAGTTGGCAGCAAAGCATCCGGTTTTTCCTTTTCTATAATTTTTTCCATCACCTCCACTGTGAGCGGCTCGACGTATGTCACATCGGCGAAGTCGGGGTCCGTCATGATGGTGGCCGGATTACTGTTCGCCAGCACAACTCGATATCCCTCTTCCCTCAAAGCTTTACATGCCTGAGTCCCGGAATAATCAAATTCGCAAGCCTGTCCAATTATGATTGGACCTGAGCCAATAATTAGAATCGTATCTAGATCTGTTCGTTTAGGCATAAATCGTGAAAAAATCGCAAAATTTGGCGACAACACCGTAAAACCTGAAAAATTTCAAGCTTCCCCTAAGATATCTCAAAAAAAACTGAAATGACCCGTCTCTTCCGCCTTCTTTTTCCCATTCTACTTGGCCAGATCCTGCCGGCAATTCTTCCCGGCGCCACAGATCTTCCAGAGATTGATGCCCTTATTGAGGAACAGGTTGAAAAGAAAATCATACCCGGTGCGGTACTCCACATCGAGCGATTCGGTTCCCCTCCCTTCCAAAAGGCTTATGGAGCTCGTGCTTTGCTGCCGAAGGAAGAAAAGAACACAGTGGATACACTTTATGACACCGCCTCGTTGACCAAAGTTCTGGTAACTGCACCGGCTATCTTGCAATTGGCGGAACAAAAGTTGCTGAACCTGGAGGAAACGGTTTTCAGGCATATCCCGGAATTCAAGGGAGATTCCAGAGAGGCGATCACCATTCACCACCTTCTCACTCACACCTCTGGATTGCCTCCGGGTCTGCCGCTGGGTAATGACTGGGCAGGAAGTTCTACGGCGATCCAGTTGGCCTGCAAACAACCTCTACGGAGGGAGCCCGGCGCTCAATTTATCTACAGTGATATCAACTACATCTTACTCGGTGAAATCGCCCAAAGAGTGGCAGGGAAACCCTTGGAGCAATATGCACAAGATCATATTTTTACGCCCCTGAGAATGTGTGATACCGGCTATCGCCCCTTGCAGGAGGACCTCTCCCGAGTCGCCCCGACAGACCACACCGGCCCCAATCAGACCCTTGTCCGGGGAACAGTACATGACCCGACTGCCCGAAGAATGGACGGAGTGGCCGGGCATGCTGGCGTCTTCTCCACAGTTGGAGATTTGGTACGCTTTGCCCGGATGTTGTTAAACCAGGGTAAGTTGGATGGTGTACAGGTGCTGAGTCCGGAAAGTGTTGCACTCTTGAGCAGAAACCAACTGCCCAAGGAGCTTGGCAACCAACGAGGCTACGGGATGGATATCCACACTGGCTACAGCAGCCCACGTGGGAATCTGTATCCAGTAGGTTCTTTTGGGCACACTGGGTTTACTGGACCTACGCTCTGGATTGATGCAGAGTCACAATCCTTCTACATTCTGCTGACCAATCGCAACCATCCGCATCTGAAGTCCTCCGTTGTTCCATTGAGAAGAAAACTGGGAACCTTGGTCGCGGAATCAGTGAGCCCCTACAAACCCAAAGTACTCAATGGGATTGATCATTTGCTGCGTCAGAACTTCAAGCCCCTGCATAAACTCAAAGTCGGCCTGATCACCAACCATACCGGAAGAGATGCCCGCTCTATCGCTACCATCGATTTATTGTACGAATCCAGAAATGTGGACCTGCGGGCACTATTCAGCCCGGAGCATGGAATTCGAGGCACACTGGATGTCGCTAATATCGACAACTCCATTGATCCAGTAACCGGACTTCCCGTTTACAGCCTCTATGGAAAAACCCGGAAACCTACCCCGGAGCAACTAGCTGGATTGGATGCACTGGTCTTCGATATCCAGGATATCGGCAGCCGCTACTACACTTACCTTTCCACCATGGGCAATTGCATGGAGGCAGCAGCAGAGCAAAAGAAAAAATTCTTCGTGCTGGACCGCATCAATCCGATCGGAGGAAACGTAAATGGTTTCCTACTGGAGGATAAGGAGAGCTTTGTACGCTATCACAACATCCCTATCCGCCATGGAATGACGGCTGGGGAATTGGCCACAATGTTCAACATGGAGAAACACATTCATGCCGACCTGATGGTGATCCCCCTGCAAAACTGGCGTCGAGAATACTTCCAGGACCATACCAACCTCCCCTGGCGGAACCCTTCCCCTAATATGCGTAGCCTCACCCAGGCCATCCTCTATCCTGCCGTGGGAATGATCGAATTCTGCAAGGTTTCCGTGGGCCGGGGAACCGATGCCCCTTTTGAAAGATTGGGAGCCCCATGGATCCATCACCTGGTCCTTGCTCAGGAATTCAATGCTCTCCAATTGCCCGGTATCTCTGCCTTACCGATTGAATTTACCCCCAACTCCAGTAAATTTGCTGGCCAACTCTGCCACGGGCTCAATCTCCACATCACAGATCGGTCCACATTCCGCCCCGTGGATACAGGGCTCAGTTTGGCCTGGTTGCTGCAAAAACTACATCCGGAAGATTTTGATCTGGAAAAAGCGAACACCCTTCTCGGGTATTCCAAAATCCTCGATCAAATCTCCGAAGGTGTTGCCCTTGAGGAGCTACTGAAGCTCATACCGCAACAGGAAGCCGCATTTCAAGAACGCCGGAAGCCCTACCTTTTGTACAAGTAAGGGACCTGAATATTGATGCCCGCCAAGTGATTACTTCAACTGTGTCCAGGTCTCGGCCGTGTAGTCATAGAGCCATGGATCACCGGGTACGGTATCATTGAAATACAACCAGCTGGATTTGTCGTTGCAATAAAGGTAAGGGAAGAGCAGATCCCCCTCAGCGATGGAGGTCCAGCACCAACCCAAATCTTCATGGTAAAACCAAACGGAGTCGGGCTTCTGGGTAAAGGGGGTATAGATCCAACCCAAGCCGGCTGTGCTTGCATTCTTACCATGATGCATCACCCAGCCCTCCGTAATCTGCGGAGAAGAAAAGTAACCAAACCCTTCATGCTTAAACCAATCCGCAGCAAGAGTCCGGGCACCATAAGCCCAGTTCGATGCCAAAGAATTCTTGGTTGCTGACGAAGAGGTCGAAGAGGCAAAGCGGCTGGCGTACTCAGGAGACTCCAAGACGTACTCAATCTGGTTCAATAAACTGCCTTGTTCACGAAGCTCCAGAAATTCCTGCTCATCGGGTTGTTGTCTTGCCAAACCAACCCACAAGGAATGAGCCAAAGCATTGTCCTCCAAGGTATTGTTCGGTGGATAGAGAAGTTCCTGGATTTTGGTAATAGGCACTCCACCGAATGTCTCAATCTCATTATCTCTGGCAAAATCCAGAATGAAGGTGATGCGAATATCATCGGCAAGGGATTCGTTGTTATACTCAATAGCCTTGAGGGTCGTAGCATCGATACCTTCGGGTTTCTGAAAATACCCTTGCCTGTCTTCAAACGGCTTATCCATAAACCTCTCTAATTGAAATTGTTGAGGGGCCGAAGGAGTGACCCCGTATTTCCTTAAGAAGAGCTTGGTGCCTACGTCATCATTCTCATCGATATCGTAAGCATGACGGGAGAAAGTATGGTTTCGGAAGAAATAATACATCCCGATGGCACGGAGACCCGTCCAGGGTCCGACCAGAATCGTTCCCGTCTGGGGAGGGTTCGCTGGAGTTGGGTTGGCATTGGAGAGTTGGAAAGATGTATCCTCATCTCCCCGGTCAATACCCCCGATGGCAGCTTCCCGGACGTTGGGGAACTGAATATTGGGTGAAGTGTATTGATAATCTGTGACCTGAAACTGCTGCTGCTGGCCAAAGCCTCCTCCAAAGCCACCACGATTTCCTTGATTCCCACCAAAGTTGCCTCCGTTATTATTATTATTTCCCTGGTTGGTTTCGGGGTTTGGGACTGCGGAAAAGTTGATGCGTTCCACGGCATTCCCTCCAGCAGTAACCAGCGGCATGGGGTCGCCAGTGATCGGATTGACCGCCCCCTGGCCGTAGAGAAATGCATTAAACATGAGTTCTTGGCGGGTTGGCCAGGACCCGGTCATCATGTACTGCACCATGGAGGATTCAAGATTGCGGGTATTCTCTTCAAACTTGAGCATGTCATGGATCAGTTGAGCCCGAGTCTTCACCTTGGATTGCAGTTGGTTGACCATGTTGGCCCGTTCACTGGTGGTCGGATTCCGAAGATAAAAATCGCGGTGAATCAGGATGACAAAATCCTCGTCCTGATCTTCGGTGTAAGTTCCATCCGGATTGGTGGAAGTTGGGTCCCCCGGAGTTAAACCGGAAGATGGAGTCAGTACCGGATCTTCAATGACTGTGATGGTGATGTTGTTGGTCCCGGCCTCGTCATCATTTCTCGTCGTGTTTGCGGAAAAGGAATCTTCTGAACGGATACCCCGGCTATCTCTGGCAACCACCCGGATGTGATATTCTCCCTTCCCTGGCGGGAAGAACTGAGTCGAGTAGGGATAGACATTGTCAGCAAAGATGAAGTCTCCATTTACAAAGAACTCAACTTGGGAAATGAGATGGGTGGGGAAATCCCGATTCGGCAAGGCATCGGCGAAGATGTTGATCGGGTCTCCTTGAGAGCCGGAAACGATATACTTCTGCCAATTAGCTGGCTCAGTGATTCTGACAATGGGGCCTTTGCCCACAAAACTATCTCCATCCAGAAGTGGATAAATCCCGTCACTCACCGTAACGGTGTGAATCTCGGAGTAAGAAACATTTCCAAAAATGTCTGTCGCTTCAGCAACAAATTCGACCCGACCCAGAGAAGTCGGTTGATACTGAAATTGATAAGGGAATGTATTGGATGTGCCCAGAGAGGAACTGTTTCCATAGAGCTGCACCTGAGTAATAATGGCTTTGCCATGGGTATCTCCTGGCTCTGCCCGTACCTCAATAAAGATGGGTTCAATGGTAACAACTGTCTGGCCATGCCCCGTACCGGGAGTTTGGGGCGTGATGTCCTGCTTAATGTTGAAGACTTCTCCGTCATGGGGGCCAGTAATCCAGACTTTGGGTGAAAAGGTCTCCGCTTCCTGTTCCTCATAGTCGACATAGACCTCAACCGGGCGGGATGTCGTACTGTTTCCATCATCATCCACACTGATGGCCATGATTTCATGCACCCCCAGTTGAGAGGGTTTCCAAATGGCAAAAACATTCATTCCCCCGTCACTGGTTGCTTGCAGAACATCATCCGGCAATACCGTTCCGTTGATATAAAAATCAATGTTCGTGATGATGCCGTCATCCGCATTTCCTGGAATACCATCGGGTCCGGAATCATAAGCTGTCGCAGAAAGAGGGACTCCGACCAGTGGAGAAGGGGGTTGAAAACCAATAACGACACCCTGAGCATCCAGAATGGGTACATCCGGTAAGTTGGGAATGATCTTCAATACCTGGCTGAACTGCACCGTGGGACTGGAAACACTGGCCGTTGCCGTAGCCTGAACGCCATCCGTTTCAGGGGGAGCTTGTATGAAGATTTGGGGAGGTGCAGGATCGGCCCAAAGTTCCACGGTCACGGTTTCATCCTGAAGGTCAGGGAAAAGGATCAACTCGGGGACACCTCCTGTACGATCCACACTAAGAACTGTGTACACCCCATTATTGAGTGTAGATCCCCCAATTCTTAGGGTTGGATAACCGATATCCGCCCCCTGTAGAATATTCACCGTAGGGCCATAATTTACAAAGTAAGGGTCTACAAAATCACTGAGGAAGGCGGGATCCTGGGATGTCAGTACACTACCGTTGGATTGCATTTCACACTCGGTATCTTCCAGACGAAGTGGAGTATTGTATCCACTGCCTCCATCCAGAATTTTAATGCGTTTGATGCGGCCATCAAAGGTTAATTCAGAAACCGCTACGGCCTGCCGGGCATCACTGTCAGTGCTCAAAGGTTCATCAAGAAATACAGCAGGAGGGGATTCCAGATGATATCCGGATCCATGATTCAGTACGCTGATCTCAGTAATCGCACCATTCAAGTAACCAGAACCTTCTTCAACCACTTGAACCGAAGATTCAAGAAGGCTGCCGTCCGTATCAATTGCAGCAATGGCGGTCGCATCTTTATGGCCTCCACTGATAACAACTTTAGCGACAGTATAACCCGTTCCTGGCTTAGTGATCAGAATAGACCCGATTTCATCACGAAAACCATCGCCATCCAAGTCTGCCCGAACCGCTCTGGCTGAAGCACCGAAACCATCTCCAGCAATGGTAACCCAGGGAGTACGAGTGTAGCCGGAACCTCCGTAAATGACATCCACATTACTGATACCTCCAGAACCATCAATCGTGGCTTCGGCTTTGGCTATATCTTTGACACCCGAGACCCGAACTACAGGAACCGCTTCAAATGCTCCGCCTTTTTCCAAGGGCAAAAGATGTATGTCGGTGATCTCCCCCTGTGGTCCGATCTCCACAGAAGCTTGGGGAGGAGTAAAAGGATCGGTCAGGAAAGTCGTCGGCGGATTAATACCACTGGTGGAAGTGATGGTAACCGGAAAACTGGTGGTTTGATTTCCACCAGAATCCTGAGCTACAGCTGTGACGACGTATTTGCCTGGAGAATCCGGCTTCCATTCGACGCTGAAGGGAAAGTCTGCAGGAGCTTGGCTGGTGGAACGGAAAACTTTGTCACCGACGGGGATGCCATTGACGTAGAATTGTACGCACTCCAAGTCCCCATCTGGATCACTGGCATTGGCCAGAAGGCGAACCGTGGAAGCTGAAGTGATGGCAATGGGAGCTTGGCCTGCAGGAGTCGGCGGTGGATAGAGAATATTGACAACAGGTAATTGGGAACCGGTTGAGGAGAGCACTTCCACCGTCACGGTGTTGGAAATCGCCTGAGCACTGACTTGTGTGTTGTTTGGACCCGGCGCTAAGTAGGCAATGACAGCATTGAGCTTGTGCTCACCTACACTCACAAATTGGTGCAGATGCTGGAAAGTGTTGGCTTGTGTTGTCGTATTAAAGACTTCCTCTCCATCGACAAAAAAGGCCAGGAACTGAAAGGTTGCTCCTGGAATATTAGGTGTACCCGGAATCTCCGCAATGAGAGGCACATCCTGAGCGGTAAGAAACTCTTGTCCATCTCTGGGATAAATCAGTTCGATCTCTGGAAGCCTGGCCGAGCTGACCACAGCCTCAATTTGGACAGGGTCTGAAAAGGTAACAAATCCGTCCGTA
>Ga0255776_10002729_pt1 | contig 19525 bp, 15 predicted proteins | sample 071ome_19_FD_179974 | JGI IMG/M metagenome (GOLD analysis project Ga0255776, IMG submission 179974) | Coastal salt marsh microbial communities from the Groves Creek Marsh, Skidaway Island, Georgia - 071413AT metaG (version 2) | ecosystem: Environmental > Aquatic > Marine > Intertidal zone >... | reverse complement strand
ATGGGGCACCGGCACCGTGCACTTTTGCCTCGGACCGGTAATCGCCGACGCACTCGCAGAAGCCAAACCCACGGAAAGTGTCGTGGACCTGCGCATGGCCAAGCCCATCAACCCGGATATGCTCGCCCATTTTGCGAAAAACCACTACCGATGGATGGTTTGGGAAGACGGTCAAGCCCTAGGTGGGGTGGGCGCCGCTTTGAGCACCTGGCTGGCCGAACATGCCATTCCCAACGTACAATGCATACGCAGAAGCTACCCCGATCAGTTTATCGGGCATGGTCCCAGTGAGGCCCTGCAGGCGCAGTTCCGCCGCAAAGGCTAACGAAAAGCTTTCTTAAAAACCCAAGGCTGCGCGGGTGCGTGCGATCGTCGCTTGCGCGACGGGGCGGGCTTTTGCAGCCCCTACCTCCAAGGCGTCGTAGACCGCTTGGGGATTTGCCATGTAGGCGTCAAATCGGGCGCGTTCTTCAGCAAACACCTCCAGCAGAACGTTCAAAAGCGCCGTTTTGGCGTGGCCGTAGCCGTAGTTGCCAGCGCGGTAGTTGGCCTCCATTTCAGCCACTTGGGCAGGGCTGGCCACGAGGCGGTAGAGCTGAACGACGTTGCAGGTGTTAGGGTCCTTGGGGTCTTCCAAGGGCGTGGAGTCGGTCACGATGGACATGATCTGCTTCTTGAGCGCCTTTTCGGGCAAGAAGATGTCGATGATGTTGCCGTAGGACTTGGACATTTTTTGGCCATCCGTCCCGGGAATGGTCATCACCGCCTCGTCGATGCGGGCTTCGGGGATGACAAAGGTTTCCGTACCCGTTTGGCGGTTGAAGGTCTCTGCGATGTCGCGCGTCATTTCCAAATGCTGGCGCTGGTCCTTTCCCACGGGCACCAAATGGGCATCGTACAGAAGGATGTCGGAGGCCATCAAGACCGGATAGTCAAAGAGACCGGCGTTCACATCCGACAAGCGGTCCGATTTATCCTTGAAGCTGTGCGCATTGGCCAGCATGGGGAAGGGCGTGAAGCAGTTGAGGTACCAGGTGAGCTCGGTGCATTCGGGCACGTGGCTCTGCGCATAGAAAACGACTTTCTCCGGGTCCAAACCACAGGCTAACCACGCAGCGGCGGTGGCGAGGAGGTTTTCCTTCCGGGCCACAGGATCCTTCACGGTGGTCAAGGAGTGCAAATCGGCAATGAACAAGAACGCATCGTTGCGGGGATCATTCGCCAACGCAATAGCGGGCTTAATCGCACCCAACACATTGCCTAAATGTTGACGTCCCGAACTCTGAATACCGGTGAGAATACGTGCCATGCCGTAAAGGTAGGACGGAGAAGCGGGTGTTGCTTAGAAATTCGAAGCGCGTCCTTCCAGCCAGCGGGCCCGAAGCATTTTTTGGCGCTCCGTGGGCTCTGGCAGGGCAAAGATCTTGTGGGAGAGCTTGACCTCGGCGCGCTCTGGGAGCACCCAGGTAGACGTCCATTCGCCTTGGTGCTCCACCTGCACTTCCACCTTTTCCCCTTCCGGAAGTGGGCCCTCGAGTCCGCCCAATTGCTCTGTATCGAAGCTCACGAAGTCGCCTTTTTCCACTTCAAAGGGCAGCGGTCCCTTGACCTTTTTCACGGTCTTCACCGCGCCCAAAGGCAGGAAGGAAAGTTTGAGGTTTTCATGCTGGATGGGGCTTTGCGGCAAGGAGCGCGTCTCGCCGTTCACGTAGTCAAAACCGGCATATGCTAGGTTTTGCTTCAAGGGCAGTGCTTCCCGCCCCCGAACGTAGCGGTCAAAAAAGCCCATCAAGTCGGGATGCACCTCCGCCACGAAGACTTCAAAAAAGGTTGCTTCGTCAAAAGATTGCGTAGCGCCATAGCGGGCATTCAACGCACGAACCACATCGAGCAAGGTCTTTTCGCCATCGGTCAAACGCATGATTTCCAAGTCCAACAAGGCCGCCATCACCGCCCCGCGTTGGTAGACCTGGCCGTACTGCTTCTTCCAAGGTTTTTCCAGGACGTTGGTGCTCATTTCGGTGAAGGCCATTTTCTCAGTCGGGTAGCGGCTCGCAAACCGAATTTTCCCCTCCAACAGCGATTTGAGGTAGGCCTCTTGGGTCATCACGCCGCCCTGGACCTGGGAGAGTCCGGCGAAGTATTCGGTCACGCCCTCATAGAGCCAGAGGTGCTGAGACATCACGGGATCGGCGTAGTTGAAGTGGCCAATGCACTCCGAATGCAAGCCCAGCGGGGTGAGGATGTGTAGAAATTCGTGGATGCAGACGTCTTTGATTTGGTCCAACACCAAATCGTTCCCAAAGTCGGGCAAGAAATAGGTGGAAGAGTTGCCGTGCTCCAGAGCGCCGAAGCCTTGGCCGATGATCTGGCGTAAGAGCTTAAAGGCCTTGCCAATTTTAATGTCCCCCTCCATCAAGCTTTGAAACTCCGTATAGTCCTTGATGTAGAAGAGGAAGGCGTAGTTGTCCACAGGAAGTTCCCCACCCAAAAAGGTCGCGATGGCCTCCATGGAGACCTTGACCTCGTCGTAAATGGCGGCGCTCAAGGGGCGGCCGCTTTCGCTGTAAACGCTGAGGGTCACCTTGCAATTGGCCACGTGAAAACTGGTAGTGTCGGGCACCGTGACCATAATGGGACAGTCCATCAAATGGTGGTAGTCCCGGGCTTGAAAGGATTGAATGCGGTTGTCGCCCAAGTACATAGCAGGACCTTGCTCCACCTGGCTGGGGAGGGCGCTCACGCCCAGCATGTTCCCGGGATAATGCAGCTGCACATCCACAGGCTCTTGCTCAAAGCCGGGGAAGTAGCCAAAAAAGCCGGCGTTGTTCAGCAGAAAGTTCTCGCGTTCAGCGATGTTGGTGCCCGCGGGCTCAAAAATGTGGTTCTTCCGAACGCGCGCATCGTATGTGTCATTCACGCGGTAGGTTATGCGGTCCGGTAGCGCACTCAGCTTGAAGCTGTTCTCCCCTTTTTTGCGCACTTTAATCCGGGTCCCGTCCGATTTGTAGGCTTCCAAGCCCTTGATGTACTTCCCGTAATCTTCCGTGGCGTAGGTCCCTGGAATGGTTTTGGGAAATTGCCAAACGATGGGCATATCCTCTAAGTCCCCTGGAAAAGCGGCCCAGTGCACTTCCGCTGTGACTTGTACTTGGTCGCTGCCTAAGACGCGCATCAGATCCGCGTGGTAGGTGATAAAGGGGGCTTGGGCCCAGGCGGTCAGGCTGCTGAAGGACAGAGCCGTCCAAAGGAGGGTGCGCATAGTTTAAAGTCTAGATTCGGCGTACAAGGTGAGGCCTTCTTCCGTCATCAGCCACAACTTTCCTGCCATTCGGGGGTCGTACATGTTTTGAAGGTTGTCTACATCGTCCAAATAGTCCGAACAGCTTTCGTCCAAATACACGCTATGTCCCACCGGAAGGTAGAGGGTGAAGCGGGCATTCTGTCCACGGAATCTGTCGTCCAGCGGGAAGGAGATGAGGTCCCCCACCACTATGCTATCGCCTTCCAACGTCACATCGTACTGGACCCGGTCGGCTTTCAGGCGCGCCTCGCGGCGGTTGGAGCCCCGAGACTCTACCACACATTCAAGGCTAGGAACTTGGCGCATGCTCTGCTTAACGTCCAAGGCAATGCCGTCGTAATAGAGGTCCAAGCCGTCCAAAAACTCGCCCAAGGACACATGGTTGTCGGGGATGTTTAGTGCGTTGGGCGCAACGGTGAGGACCCATTCGGTCCGGCCTTCCGCCAAAGGAATGGCTTCAATGTGGCGGGCTTCTTCGCGGAATTCCAAGCCCATTTGTATGCCCATCACGACCCAAATGATCACACCGACTAGGGAGCTCAAAATGGCCGTGCCGTGAATCCAGCGCCAGGATGCGCGTGGAATGTCTACTCTAAACGTGTAGCGCAGCACAAGGGCCGTGATTTCAATAACGATGCCGAGCACAGCAGCAATCGTCGCCAGCCACAGGACGCTCATGCTCATGCTGCTGGGAAGCACCGTCATCGCCATGGCGAAAATGGGTGTGCCCTGGGTCCAATCCGACTCAAAGCTGAAGCCGTTGGTAGCCACCACAATGAGCGCAATACCCGCAGCCGCTATGCCGAGGAGCAGAAAAAAACCGATGACCCGGAAAACAATGGCCACCAGGCCTCCGATGGCTTCCACGATGTTTCGTGTGGCGCCGCCCAGTCCCGAGGCTGCACGCTTGACCGCCGGACTCACTTCCTCTGCGCCCGCTTGAAATCGGGCTTTCATCCGCTGCGCCTCCTCTTCGACCGATTTCTTGATGTTGTCGAGCGTGATGTCCTCGCCGCGCATCGCCAATTTCTCTGCCGTAGTACGTGCGCCAGGGATGGCGGCCCAGAGTATGAAATAGGCAATGAACCCTGCTCCACTAAAGAGGAGCAGCAAGAACAGTACGCGAAAGATGACGGGGTCTACGCGGAAGTAGGCCGCCAATCCCCCACAAACACCGCCCACAAAGCCGTTTTCCACGTCGCGGTAGAGTCGGCGAATGCGCTTTTCATAGGCTTCCCCATAGGACTGTGCAGTCTCTGCCGTGGGCTGGGATTCGCCGTCGCCAAAGTCCTCCGGCTGGCCCAAGGTGCGGATGGCCGCATCTACTTCCGACAGGCTGATGACTTGCTTCCCGGGGCTGAGGTGGGCATGGAAGAGTTCGGCCAGTCGTGCTTCGATGTCCGCGATAATTTCTTCACAGCCCTCCACGTGTTTGAGCTGGGCACGCACCGCGTCTAAATAGGCACCCACACGTTGATAGGCGTCCTCGTCCAAGTGGAAGAGCATGCCGCCCAGGTTGATATCGATGGTTTTTTTCATGACTTAGAGGGAGTTAACAGCGTTGACAAATGCATTCCATTCCTGGTCCAAAGCGTCCAGCAATCGCTCGCCATTTTCGGTGAGCTTGTAGTATTTCCGAGGCGGTCCAGACTTGGATTCTTCCCAACGGTAGTCCAGCCATCCGGCGTTTTTAAGGCGTGTGAGCAAGGGGTAGAGCGTTCCTTCCACCACCAAGAGGTCTGCCTGCTTGAGGGCTTCGGACAAGTCTGAGGTATAGGCCTCTCCTTTCCGAACCACCCGAAGCACGCAGAGCTCTAGGACACCTTTGCGCATTTGAGCCCGTGCATTTTCAGTATTCATGTTGGCAAAGATATAGTTAATATTTGGTACTATGCAACACATAGTACCGAAAACTACCTTTTTCACTTCGTTGGCTCAATTGTTGTGCACATGAAGAATAACGGTAGTTACACCTCTATAACTTTGTTTCCATGCTCACCCCCTTCAACTTCCAGAAGTGGCTGGAAGAACACCGACATGAATTGGTTCCTCCCGTAGGAAACAAGAATTTGACCCCAGATTCAGAGGATTACATCGTCATGGTGGTCGCCGGCCCTAACGCCCGCAAAGACTACCATTACAACGAAACGGAAGAGTTTTTCTACCAACTGGAAGGGCGCATCACTGTGCGTACCCAGGTGGATGGTAACGTGGTAGACCACGTCCTTGAGGCGGGTGACATGTTTGTGCTCCCGGCTAAGACCCCTCACTCCCCCATGCGCGATGCAGGCAGCATTGGTTTGGTGGTTGAGCGCAAACGCGCTGGCAAAGGGTTCACCGACGGCTTGCTGTGGTTTTGCGATGCCTGCAACCACCCCCTGCACGCGGCCTACTTTGAGCTGAACAACATCGAAAAAGACTTTCTCCCCCATTTCCATGCCTTCTATGGCAGCGACGACTTGCGCACCTGCAAGAACTGTGGCCACACGATGGAAACTGATCCCCGCTTTACCAAATGAATCGCGCTACCCGCAACGAAGAAGACTATTTGAAAATGCTTCTTCGGCTTAAGATGACCGATGAAACCATCGGCACCAACCACTTGGCCGCCAAACTCAACGTGGCGCCCCCCAGCGTAACCTCCATGCTGAAAAAGTTAAAGTCTCGCGGCCTAGTGAACTACAAGAAGTACGGTACTATTGGCTTGACCCCTCTGGGCGAGCGCATTGCCATTTCCTTGCTTCGTCGCCACCGCATTTGGGAGGTTTTCTTGCACAAGACCTTGGGCTTTGATTGGAACGAGGTGCATGAAATTGCCGAGCAGCTTGAGCACGTTCGCAGCGAAAAGCTCATCAACAATTTAGAGGAATTCTTGGGCTTCCCTAAGACGGACCCCCACGGCGACCCCATTCCAAATGTGGATCTGCTCATGCCCAATTACGAGGGCCATCCCTTGACGCAGTCCCGCACGGGCCAGCATTGCCGCTTGGTTTCCGTGACCGACGATTTGCCCGAAATCATCTCCCAGCTCGACGCCATGGGCATACACTTGGATACCGAACTAGACATCTTGGGGCCTGGAGCGCCGGAAGGATCCATCGTGGTGCGTCACAACGGACGCGTCAACATGATTCGGGAAGAGCTCGCCAAAAAGCTTTACGTCATCTGAGGACCGTTCAGCCAAGCTAGGGCATTGCTGCCCAGGAGCTTAGATTTTTTCTCCGCCTCCCAAGGCATCGTTTGAATCAGACGCCCGGGTTCTAACTCGCCAAGCGGGAAGGGATAATCCGTGCCAAGGGCCACCTTATCCTCCCCTACCAAGTTGGTGATCAGGTCGAGCATGACTGGGTCGTGCACCAGGCTATCGAGCCAAAACTTCCCCATGTAGCTGCTTGGCGCCACGGGATTGTCCACGGCACAGAGGTCGGGGCGGACGTCGAATCCGTGCTGGATTCGGCCCAACGTGGCAGGAAAGCTACCTCCGCCATGGGCAATTGCTACACGCAAGCCGGGAAGACGCTCCAAAACGCCTCCAAAAATCAGCGAACAGAGTGCACGCGAGGATTCGGCCGGCATGCCCACCAGCCAGGGAAGCCAGTATTTGGGCATCGTGGGCGTACCCATCATATCCCAAGGGTGAACAAAAACGGCCATACCGAGGCGTTCGCAGGCCTCAAAGACGGGGAAGAGTTCGGGTGCGTCCAGGTTCCACTGTTCAATGTGGCTGCCGATCTGAATGCCCTTCAAGCCGATGGCCTTGCAGCGCTCCAATTCTTGAATCGCCAACTCCGGGGCCTGCATGGGCAGCGTTCCCAAGCCTTCAAATCGGGTGGGGTAGCGCTGGACGATGCCCGCGATGTGGTCGTTCAGGAAACGCGCTACTTCTAACGTGTCCTTGGGCTGAGCCCAGTAGCTAAACATGACGGGCACGGTGGACAGGACTTGCACGTGGACGCCGTGGTGGTCGCATTCGCCCATTCGGACCTCGGGGTCCCAGCAATTGGCCTGAATCTCGCGAAAGAATTTGTCGTCCTTCATCATGCGCGCACATCCAGGGCAGTGGTGGTCCAAGGTCACAAAACCCCCATAGCCAAAGCGTTGCGCAAAGTGCGGAATGTGTTCGGGCAAGATGTGCGTGTGGATGTCAACCACCAAGGGTGAAGTGTGCATAGCGAGGGCAAATGAGGGCTTGGGCGAAGATAGGGAAGCGCTACCTTTGTGCTTTGATTTCCATCTGATGAGCGACGCCATCCACCACGAATGCGGCATAGCCCTCCTGCGGCTCCGCAAGCCCTTGGACTACTACTTGGAAAAGCACGGTACGGCGCTCTACGGCCTGAACAAAATGGTGCTCATGATGGAAAAGCAGCACAACCGCGGCCAGGACGGTGCCGGACTGGCGGGCGTGAAGCTGGACATGGCTCCCGGGCAGCGCTACATCAGCCGCTACCGTTCGGTGGAAGCCAAGCCCATGCAGGACATCTTTCAGCGCATTCAGAATCGGATCAATACCGTTTTGGACGGTCAGCCCGAACGCCTCAAAGACGCGGCCTGGGTCAAAGAAAATATTGCCTTTGCCTGTGAGGTCTATTTGGGCCACCTGCGCTACGGCACCTACGGAGGCAATTCCATCGAGGCCTGCCACCCTTTCTTGCGCCAGAGCAACTGGATGAGCCGAAACCTCATCGTCGCCGGCAACTTCAACATGACCAACGTGAAGGAGCTTGTGGACGAACTCGTTCAACTGGGACAGCACCCCAAAGAACGCGCCGACACCGTCACGGTGATGGAAAAAATTGGCCACTTCCTCGACAAAGAGAACGAGCGTCTCCACAAGGAAGCCAAGGAAGTATTTGGCATGAGCAAAATGGACCGCAGCCGCTACCAGATGGACAACCTCCAGCTGCCCCGCGTGCTGAACAAAGCCTCGCGTGCATGGGACGGCGGATATGCCATGGGCGGCATGGTCGGCCAAGGCGATTCCTTTTTGCTGCGCGATCCCAATGGCATTCGGCCCGCCTACTACTACGTGGACGATGAAGTCGCCGTAGTGGCCTCCGAGCGTCCTGTCATTCAAACAGCTTTTGGGGTGCCCTTTGAAGAAGTCAAAGAAGTGCCTCCCGGTGCGATGGTGTGGATTCGCCGCAACGGGGACGTCAGCATTGAACAGATTTTGGAGCCGCGCGAGCGACTGGCCTGTTCCTTTGAGCGCATCTATTTCTCGCGCGGAAATGACGGAGCCATTTACCAGGAGCGTTTGGAGCTGGGCCGTCGATTGGCCGATCGCGTGCTAGATGCGGCGGACCGAAATTTTGACGACACCGTCTTCAGCTTCATCCCAAATACCGCCGAAATTTCCTTCTACGGACTCCTCAAGGGCGTGGAGGATGCACTGAACGAGCGCAAAATTGAGCAAGTCAAGGCCTTGGGCTCCAACTACAGCGCGGACGACCTACACCACATTCTCACGCGCCGCCCACGCCTCGAAAAAATTGCCTGGAAAGACGTCAAGCTCCGCACCTTTATCACCGAAGATGCCGGCCGGGAGGACATGGTTTCCCACGTCTACGACAGCACTTACCACGTCATTACCCCCAAGGACACCGTCGTGGCCGTCGACGACAGCATCGTACGAGGAACCACTTTGAAGCAAAGCATCTTGAAAATGCTTGACCGATTGGACCCAAAACGCATCATCATCGTCTCCTCGGCCCCTCAAATTCGCTACCCCGATTGCTACGGCATCGACATGGCGAAGATGGGCGACTTTGCTGCTTTCCGTGCCGCCGTTTCCCTGCTGGAAGAGCGCGGCATGTGGCATGTGCTGACCGACGCATTGGTTGCCGCCAAGGCTGAGCTGGAAAAGCCCATGGAGGAACAGCAAAATGCTGCGAAAGCCGTGTATGCGCCCTTTACGGCGGAAGAAATTTCGGACCGAATCGCCCAAATGCTTACCCCCGCCGGAGTCAAAGCCGAAGTGAAAGTCATCTACCAGACCATCGAAGACCTGCATGCATCGTGCCCAGAAAACCTCGGCGATTGGTACTTCACCGGCAACTACCCAACCCCTGGCGGCACACGCGTCGCCAATCGGGCCTTCGTGAACTACATGGAGGGCAGCAGTGCGCGGGCGTACTGAGGCTAGGGAGCTAGGAGGCTAGAGGGCTAGAGGGCTAGAGCCTGGTAAAACAACCGAAAGTTCCGGCGCGCGGCGAAGGTCCACCACACGGTTTAAGGGTAAAAGAGATTAAGCGTTTAAGCGAAAAGGCTACAGCGCAAAGCGCGTGCTCTCTAGCTTTCTAGCTACCTAGCTAATTTGCCCGAAGCGCGTGCTTTCTAGCTACAGGGCAAAGCCCGAGCTTCCTAGCTCTCTAGCTACCTGTGGACAACGTACAATGGATAGCTTTGGATTTGGCCGTCGTTTTCAAGTAAAATACGGTAATAGCCGCTTGGGAGCTGTCCTACTTCCAGGGTAAGGTCGCCATCCATGGAAAGGTGTGTGCCGGTGTTCCAAATTCGGCCCATCAAATCGATAAGCTGCCACCTGCCTTGCCAATCCGCACCCTGGAGGGTGACTTGGGTGGACGTTGGATTTGGAGCTAGAAGGAGTTGAGGACTGTTGGATTCGGGCAGCCCGATGGGGTTGTAGGTGGTTACTCCACTCGGTAGAACTACACTTGTGGAGCCCGCATTTGGTCCCGTAGCGCCAAAATTGTCCGTTGCGACCACACCAAAATAGGTGTCGCCAATGACGTAGGGATACGCGGAATTTCGATCCGAATCTACGGTTGTGTAGTAGGCATAGGTGCCATTTGGAAATTCTGGGGTGACGGCGAAACGACCATTGTGCTCGTCTAGGTCTCCAAGTCCGGGGACGTATTCAAAGTCCTCCTTGTAGGACCCGAGGGCAACTGCAGCTATACTCGGTCCCTGTTGCGCCGTGGACAGTACGGTTCCATCGGGCAAGGTACTCCGGTCGGTCATGGTTCGAAGTCGATAGCTACTTTGGATTCGGCGTATGGTCCCTTGGCCGGCCGTATCGGAAAAGCCATAGGCGCCGTAAATGGGAAATCCGTCAAAGGCAAAACCAAGCAATGGAGAATGTACCGTGGAATCCATGGTGTACAAGCCCAAGGAAGGATAGGTGCCGCAAACATTCGTCAATGGCTGGGTAGCCGTTGTAAAGATGGCTGGCGATTGGTGGTGATGGTAGGAAGCGCCCGTAATCTGCGACCCAGGCCCGGGAGGGCCAGAGAAAACCGGAGCTGGATGGCCTTTGGCGCAGTCCATCCCGCTATGCTCAAAGACTACGGCATTTTGGTGCCATATGCCTTGGTTGTTGTAGGACATGGCATCGGCATAGTTGTATACGGGAACGCCGTTTATGAAGACGCCAATCTGCCCTAGGCCGGGTGTAGTCGGAGTTTGGGTCTCCTGGATGGGGTTGCGAGGAATTCGAAAAAGGTAATGACGGTTCGTTGGAGCGAGAATAGGATTGCCATCCAAAAATGGCCCAACGGCATACGCGGGGACCCCCGAACTCCGAATATAAACGTCCGATGTCGTATATCCAATCCATCGAACATCCGCAAGCGCTGTATCCGTAATTACCGTGGTCTGGCCTTGTTCCCAATGCTGCCCTGTCATTCCACTTGAATTGTAGAGCCAAGCATCTAAATAGGGGTCTTGTTGTCCTTTGGCGGCACCAGGGAGCATGAGGATAGCCACACTAGCCCATGTAAGTATTTTCTCTTTCATGGCTATTGGACGTCCAAAAGGCAAATGCGTTTAATGCGAACCGAAACGAGTCACGGTGGTTACCTTAGGAGCGTGAAAATTTACACTAAAACAGGGGACAGCGGGAAAACCAGCTTGTACAGCGGCCAGCGCGTGTCCAAGGCGGATTTGCGCTTGCATGCGTATGGGAGTTTGGACGAGCTGAATGCCCATGTGGGCCTGTTGCGCGACCAAGCGTCCGACTTTGCGGAGTTGCAGGGGCGCTTGTTGGAGGTGCAGTCGCATTTGTTTTCGGTGGGTTCGCACATGGCCAATGACAATCCGGAGATGGTAGGCAAGTTGCCCGCCGTTCACGGGGAGTGGACCGAGACCCTCGAAGCGTGGATAGATGGGATGGATTCGGAGCTGGAGCCCTTGCGCAACTTTGTGCTGACCGGTGGGCATGTGCTGGTCAGTCAGGCCCATGTGGCCCGAACGGTCTGCCGCCGCGCCGAACGCTGGTGCACCCAGCTGGACGAGGCCCTACACGACAGCGCCCTGCCCTTGCCTGCGGAGGTCCTCCCCTACTTGAATCGCTTGAGCGACTATTTCTTTACGCTTTCGCGCTGGTTGAGCGTTCGGGTCGGTGCCCCAGAAACGCCTTGGAAACCAAAGGCTTAATTCGGGGAAAGAAAGGACTTGCACAGCATTTCAAAAGGAATATATTTGCGCAAAATTCTATTGCCTGACTCCTATGTATTGGACACTTGAACTGGCTTCTTACCTCAGCGATGCCCCTTGGCCTGCCACCAAGGACGAATTGATTGATTACGCTATTCGTACGGGTGCGCCTTTAGAAGTGGTGGAAAACCTCCAAGCCATCGAGGAAGAGGAAGCCGAGATCTACGAATCCATCGAAGAAATTTGGCCCGATTACCCCTCGGACGACGACTTCCTTTGGAACGAGGAAGAGTACTGATTCTGCCATTCTAGGTAAATACGTAGGTGGCACAAGGATTGTACTTTTGCCGCTACCATGATTCAAAAGCTTCTTCAGAAGATCCTTGGCGATAAGTCACAGAGCGACCTCAAGGAAATTCAACCCTATATCGACCGAATTCATGCAGCAGAGCAGGCGCTCAGCGGCATGAGTCCGGAAGGCCTGCGCGGAAAAACCGCCGAATTCAAGGCCAAAATCAAAACCGCATCCGCCTCCCAAGAGGCTGAAATTGCCCAACTCAAAGCCCAGGCTGAAAACGAAGCGGACTTTGAAGTCAAAGAATCGCTTTACAGCCAGATCGATGAACTGACAAAATCAGCCATTGTGGCAGAGGACGCCGTGCTCGAGGAAATCCTTCCCGAAGCCTTTGCCGTCGTCCGCGAAACGGCCCGCCGCTGGTCCGAAGGCCCCATGACCGTCGCCGCTACGGACGTTGATCGCGCCCTTAACGGTCACTTTGATGGCCTCCGTTTGGACGGCGATCAGGCGATTTGGAACAACACCTGGTCGGCTGCCGGAACGCCCGTCACCTGGAACATGGTGCACTACGACGTTCAGCTCTTTGGCGGTACCGTCTTGCACAAGGGCCGAATTGCCGAAATGGCCACCGGTGAGGGTAAGACCCTCGTCGCGACCCTTCCCGTCTACTTGAACGCCTTGAGCGGCCGCGGCGTCCACGTCGTCACCGTGAACGACTACCTGTCCAAGCGCGACGCCGAATGGATGGGCCCCTTGTACCAGTTCCACGGGCTGAGCGTCGACTGCATTGACAAGCACCGCCCCAACAGCGAAGGCCGCCGCAAGGCCTACGCCTCGGACATCACCTTTGGTACCAACAACGAATTTGGCTTTGACTACCTGCGCGACAACATGGCGCGCGATATGTCCGAGCTCGTGCAGCGCGGCCACCATTTTGCCATTGTGGACGAGGTGGATTCGGTCTTGATTGACGACGCGCGTACGCCTTTGATTATTTCGGGCCCGACCCCCAATGGAGACCGCCACGAATTCAACGAGCTGAAGCCCTTCGTCGTTGAGCTCTTCAACGAGCAAAAAGCGGTGGCACAAGACGCCCTCATGCAAGCCAAGCGCCTTCTCGCGGAAGGCAACAGCAAAGACGCTGGTTTCCAGCTGTTGCGCGCTCACCGCGCCCTGCCCAAAAACAAAGCCCTCATCAAATTGCTGAGCGAGGAAGGCAACAAGGCCCTCCTGCAAAAGACCGAAGGCGTCTACCTCCAGAACCAAGGCAAAGAGATGAAGCTGGTCGACGAGGCCCTCTACTTCTCCATCGAAGAAAAGCACAACCAAGTCAACCTCACGGACCGCGGCATTGAGCTGCTGTCCGCCAAAACGAGTGCTGACTTTTTTGTCCTGCCCGACCTTTCCACGTCCCTAGACCGCATTGAAAAGTCCGACGCCGACATGGCCACCAAGGCGCAGGAAAAGGACGCCCTCTCGCGCGAGTACCGCCAAAAGTCCGAGCGCATTCACACCATGAACCAGCTCCTCAAGGCCTACACCTTATTTGAGCGCGACGTGGAGTACGTCGTCATGGACAGCAAGGTCAAGATTGTCGACGAACAAACGGGGCGAATCATGGACGGGCGTCGCTACTCTGACGGCCTGCACCAAGCTATTGAGGCCAAAGAAAACGTCACCATCGAGGCGGCCACGCAGACCTACGCGACGGTCACCCTGCAGAACTATTTCCGGATGTACCACAAGCTTTCGGGCATGACCGGTACCGCCGAAACCGAAGCCGGCGAATTCTGGGAAATCTACAAATTGGACGTGACGGTCATCCCGACCAACCGCCCCATCGCCCGCGACGACCGCGACGACTTGGTTTACAAAACCAAGCGCGAGAAGTACAACGCGGTCATCGAAGAAATCATCACCCTCCGCGACGCAGGCCGTCCTGTCTTAGTGGGCACCACCTCTGTGGAAATCTCCGAGCTGCTCAGCAAAGCGTTGAACATGCGCAAGATTCCGCACCAAGTGCTGAACGCTAAGCTGCACCAAAAAGAAGCCGACATCGTCGCCGAAGCGGGTCGTCCCGGCACCGTGACCATCGCCACCAACATGGCCGGTCGTGGTACCGACATCAAATTGACCCCCGAAGCCAAGGCGGCCGGCGGCCTGGCCATCATCGGTACGGAGCGCCACGATTCGCGCCGGGTGGACCGCCAGCTGCGTGGTCGTTCGGGCCGTCAAGGCGACCCCGGTTCATCGCAGTTCTTCGTGAGCTTGGAGGACAACCTCATGCGTCTGTTTGGTTCGGAGCGTATCGCCAGCCTGATGGACCGAATGGGCCACGTCGAAGGCGAAGTCATCCAGCATTCCATGGTATCCAAGTCCATCGAGCGCGCCCAAAAGAAGGTCGAAGAGAACAACTTCGGCATGCGTAAGCGCCTCTTGGAGTACGATGATGTGATGAATGCGCAGCGCGAGGGCATCTACCGCCGCCGCCGCAACGCCCTCTCCGGCGAGCGCCTTCAAGTCGACATCGCCAATATGGCCTACGACCTGGCTGCCTCTTTGGTCCAAAATACCAAGCCCAGCAACGCCTTCCCGTCCTACGAGCTGGACCTTTTTGAAACATTCGGCATTGCCTCCCCCTTCACGGCAGCCGAATTTGAGAGCAAAAAGTCCCAAGACCTCATCCAGGGCACCTACGAGGCGGCCATGAAGAACTACAAGGAGAAGGCTGCTCGGACCGCCGGCCAAGCCCTCCCCGTCCTCGAAAATGTCCTGCGCGAGCAAGGCAGCAACGTGGAGCGCATCCTGGTGCCCTTCACCGATGGCGCCCGCGCCCTGCAAGTCTCCACCCACCTCCAAAAGTCCGTCGACAGCCGCGGCGCCTCCCTCATCCAAGACCTGGAAAAGGGCATTGTACTCGCTATGATTGACGACAACTGGAAGGAACACCTCCGCAACATGGACGATCTGCGCCAAAACGTGCAAGGTGCCGTCTACGAGCAGAAAGACCCCCTCTTGATCTACAAGCACGAGAGCTTCAACCTCTTCCGCGAGATGCTGGGCGAAATGAACCAAAGCGTCATTTCCTTCCTGTTCCGCGCCGGCCTGCCCGTCGCCGATCCTGCAGCCCAAGCTCAAGCCGTTCGTCGCGCTCCTGCCCCCGCGCCCCGCCGCGAGGTCTTGCAGACCAGCGGCCCCGGCAGTGAGGCTCCCGCCGCCCCAACCCGCGGTGCCGCTCCAAGCGCCCCCGCTCCTGCAGCTCCCCGGACGCCCGTTTCCACGGGCAAAAAGATTGGCCGAAATGACCTCGTCACCATCGCCAACATTGTTTCCGGCGAGAAAAAGCAGGTGAAGTTCAAGGTGGCTGAGCCTCTATTGAGCCAGGGCTGGACGTTGTTGGAGGATTAAGCTAGAGGGCTAGAGGGCACGCGCTGCGCGCTGTGGCTAGAGGGCTAGAGAGCACGTGCTTCGCACTGCCGCTTTCCCTTAAACGCTTATTCTCTTTTACCCTTAAACTGAGTGATCGAACTTCGCCGCGCGCCGAAACTTTCCGCTATTTACGCAGCCCTCTAGCCTCCTAGCCCCCTAGCCCCCTAGCCCCCTAGCGCGAGGGCAAAGCCCGAGCTCCCGAGCTCCCTACCGCCCCAGCCAAGGCTTAGGGTCCTGGTTGTTGGTATCCATCCACAGCTCAAAGTGCAGGGTGGATTCGCCCGTTTCGGGGTCGGCAGCTACGCGGCCAATGGACTGCTTGGTGGTCACTTTGTCGCCGGTCTTCACGTAGACCTCGTCGAGGTTGGAGTAAACCGTGAAGTAGTTACCGTGGCGGATGAGGACGACTCGGTTCGCTCCGGGAATGCGCACAACGGTAGACACTTCGCCATTGAAAACGGCCCGAACACCCGACTTACTCGGCGTCCCAATGTCCACCCCTGGATTCTTGATGGTCACCCCTGAGGTGCCAGGCACGGGGTTCTCGCCAAAGTTTTGGGTGATGATGCCGCGCTCTACGGGCCAAGGGAGCTTGCCTTTGTTGCTGGCAAAGTCTTTGGCCAGGGCGGCGCCCTCGGGCGTCAAAGCGAAGGAGGTGGAGGAACTGCCCGCTTGGGTGGTGCTGCCGGGGTTTTGGGCCTCGGCTTGTTTGCGAGCCGCCTCGCGCTGGCGCTTCAGTTCGTCTTGAATGATTTTCTGGATCTGTTTTTCGAGCTTTTGCAGTTCGCTGCGCTTCTTCTTGATGTCGGTTGCGATTTGGCTCTCCTTCTTCTTTAGTTTGGCGACGGCGGCCTCTTGTTGGCTCTTTTCGGCGACGAGTTCTTGCTTTTGGGCGACTTCTTGGCCCAAGAGTTGGCGTTTGCGGCCCTGCTCGGCTTCAATGGCGGTGATGGCCTTGGCTTTTTCGGCCTGAAGGGCTTTGATTTCTTCCACTTGCGTTTGACGGAAGCCGCTGTATTGACGCAGGAAGTAGAGGCGTTTGAGGGCTTGCTGCAGGTCGTCTGAGGCAAAGACAAAGGCGAGTGCGCTGCTGGGGGTGCCGCGCTTTTGGGCCTCGCGAATCATACCCGCATACTTCTCTTTCAGGGTTTTGATTTCCCCGTCCAAACGCGCAATTTCATTTTTCTGCCGACGGATTTCACGGTCCGAATTCGTGATTTGGGCCTGTACGGTCCGAATCAACTCCTCCCGTGCCTTCACCTTTTTGTCCAAGGCGCGCACTTGGGACAAGGTGAGTTCTTTGTCCTTTTGGGTCTTCTTGAGGATGCCGTTGGCGACCTCGATTTCATCTTGAAGCTGGGTTTTGCGCTGTTCGAGCTTTTCCTTTTGGGTCGGTTGCTGCCCTAACATAGAAAAACTCACGCCCACCAGGGCGAGCATCCAGAGGGCCTGTTTAGAACTCCACGCGCGCATAGCCCGAAGGTAGGGTAAAGGGGAAACTCAACGAAGCGTCTTGCCAACCTGCTTGACTGGGCTCAAACTGCAAACGGCCCTCGGAACCTGCGCCCTTAAACTGGGCCGTCCAACTTCCTGAAACGCCATAGTCCACGCGGGCCTGCGCTTGGATCGCATCCACCTTGAGCTCTTGGGAAAGCAAGCGGTGTGGGGCCTGCTGCGTGAGGACCACGGTTAGTTCGCCCTCATGTTCGCCGCGCTGGATGGGATACCGCACCGTCCACAGGGCCTGCTGGCCATCCGAAGAGGCCGTCAAGACCATACCCACCACGGAGGTGGGCAAGGAAATGGGCTCTGCGGTAAGCAAGTGAATGAGGTCCCAGGTGCTCACGGGCAAGCCGGCATCTGCGAGTCGTGAGATGGGCTCATTGAGCACCTTGTTGACGATGTGGGCATAGCCTTGGGCACTGTCCGAGTCGACTTGAACGCGCGCCAGTTTGAGTCCCACAAAGGGGTCCGCGATGTCCAACCACACCAGGGGCATGCTGGGTTCTGCGCTGATGCGCACTTCCAAGCGGGCCTTTTGGCTGGAGCCGGGGTAGTCCACTTGGGCGGAGCCTTTGGCGCGGTAGTAGAGGGAGTCGGTCGCAGGGGCTTCGTACTGCCCTTTGAGGGCTTCGAGGACGATGGATTCGTTGGAGCGAGGAGGAGGTGTTTGCAAAGCGGTTTCCGTTGGGGTCTTTCGCCACGCGCCACAGCTGGCCAAAAGGGTGCTGGCGGTAAGGAGTACTAGCAGGGAAAGACGGTTCATCGTGCGGTTTCTAGGAGGTCAGACTGGAGCAGTTGCGTACGAATGGCGCGAACTTCCTCTTCGGTGGCCCCGTTTTCAAAGGCCTTAGTGAAGTAGGTTTCCATGTCTTCTTTTCGGTCCAAATGGTAAAAAATTTCCGCCGCATGCAGGCAGGAAGCGGATTCTTGGGCGCCGCCAAATTTCAGGCATTCCCCCATGGCGGCCGAAGCCTTGCCCCACTTGCCTTGGGTCATGAAGACGACGGCTTTGGTGTCCCAGTAGTTGGCATTTTGGGGCTGGTCCTTCAAGGCAGCCTCGACCATCGTCAAGGCGTCATCCAAACGCACCCCAAAGTTGGCCAGGTAGTATGCGTAGTTGTTTTTGGCCTGCGCGTGGTCAGGAAAGAAGAGCAAGAGGCGGTCCATGTTTGCGGACATGTTCTCCAAATCCCCCGCATGAAAATAGGCGGTGCCCAAGCGGAAGTAGTACTCCGGCGCCAGGGGGCTGTTGCCTTGGTGCTGAGATTGGCTGCGCTTCAGGCCCAATTGGAAAATGGCAATCGCTTGCTGGGACTGCCCGTTCATGTCCAGCGCGGTGCCGAGGAGCAGGGGCGCACGTTCGTGATCGGGGAAGGCCTCGTTGGCCGCAAGCGCCGTGGCCAAATAGCCCTCCAAGTCACCTAACTCATGGCGGGTGACCGAGAGGTTTTCATACACTTCCCAAACCGGGCCGTTCTTCAAGGTAAGGCTGTGTTCGTAGGCGTCAATCGCTTCGCGTTTGTCGCCGTGAAAGACCAAGACGTCGCCCCGAACGCGGGCCAACAACGCGGACTCCGGACGGGCCTCGCAGGCAAGCGCGGACAGGCGGAGGATGGCCTGCCAAGCGGGGTGTTCAGGCGGCAGCTGGGCCCCTTGCAACTCATCGAGGATGGTCCCAAAGTCTTGGGCGATGGCCTCTTCGGAAAAATCCAGGTTTCGGTAGATGGCCTCAAAGGCCTCCGCCGCTTCATCCTCTCGCTCGCGGCCTTGAAGGAATTTGGCACGAGCCAATTGCAGGCCCAGCGCATCCGGGAAGCGCTTGTGCAAGAGTTCCAACGCCACATAGGCCTCGTTGTCCAGCCCAAAGTCGTTCAACAGCAGGCTGTAGCGAATGCCTGCATCGATTTCGTACTCGGGATATTTAAACAGGCGCGCCATGTTGGCCAAGGCAGAATCGGCCTCGCCCAAGTTGGCGTACAGGTTGGAAATGGCCACTGTGCGCTCCATGCTGGGCGGCAAGAAGCTATCGCCGGCTTTTAAGAAGAGAATGGCCCGCTCCAAATCTCCATGGCTGTAGGCTGTTTGGGCGCAGACGGATATGAGCTCTTCGTCCACAAAGTCGCCCCCCAAGAAGAGGCGAAACTGCCCCAGGCGAAGGATCTCCTCGCTGTTCCCCATCACGCGTGCAATGTTGAACAAAACCGCCACGTCACCGCTGTTGAGTTGGCCCGAATTCAAGCGCTTCTCAATGCGCTTCTTGGCCTTTTCGAATAGTTTGAAAGGCTTGCCTTTTTGGCCCTCCTCCAAGATGGCCATGCCCTCAAAGTAGAGGCTGAGGGCCTTTAAGTCTTGCGAAACGAAACGCGGTTCAGCCCCAGTTGGGATCCCTTGCGCCTGAACAGAGGTGCTAAAACATAGGGCTATAAACAGCCCAAAAATCCACCTCCGCCCCATCTTATCCTTCCAGTCGGCTGTAGTCGCCCAAGCTCAAAGATTGGAAGCTGCCGTCAATGTGGGCGTGCTGGCCAATCATGGAGTTGTGAAGGGTGATGTTCATCATCGAGGTGTTGGCGCCAATGATGCAATCGCGCAAG
>Ga0255776_10002728_pt1 | contig 19531 bp, 17 predicted proteins | sample 071ome_19_FD_179974 | JGI IMG/M metagenome (GOLD analysis project Ga0255776, IMG submission 179974) | Coastal salt marsh microbial communities from the Groves Creek Marsh, Skidaway Island, Georgia - 071413AT metaG (version 2) | ecosystem: Environmental > Aquatic > Marine > Intertidal zone >... | reverse complement strand
CAACCCCACGACCCTCAAATTTTATTTCGATCAGGAAGTTGAATTAGCGAATCCTAACCAAGAAAATTATCTTGTTTGGCTTGCAGAGAATGCCCTTAGTGTGATCAACGCTCGGGATTATGCATATAGCATCTACGATATGTATATAAGGCGCCAATTGATTAATTTAGGGGAAGATACCGTCAATGATGCCTATGATGCGGACCTCGACAAAACAGCTACAAATCAAATTGAAACTGCGGAGCAACGACTTTACGACTTAGCCACCGCGGGGGACTACCAGGGCGGATTCCAAGATTTCCAGATGGCATTAAAAATAGCCATTGAGTCTGCCGACGCCGCTTATAAACGGGACGGCCACCTCACAGGAGTAAGCACAGGATTGGTGGACTTAGACAAGTTACTTGGTGGTTTACATAAATCTGATCTAATTATTTTGGCCGGTAGACCATCAATGGGGAAAACTGCATTAGCGACCAATATTGCTTTTCATATAGCAGAGTCCCTTAGGGAAGAATTTGATAGCCACGGTTCAAAACAAGTAATTGATGGTGGTATCGTGGCCTTTTTTTCGCTGGAAATGTCGGCTGAGCAACTCGCCACCAGAATCTTAGCCGAAAAATCAAGCATTGGCTCGGAGGCGATCCGCAGAGGAACAATGAGCAGTGAACAATGGGAAGCCCTGGTCGATGCAACACATAAACTTCAGAGCACAAAGATTTTTATAGATGACACACCCGCACTTACTGTTTCGGCACTAAGAACGCGGGCGAGGAGGCTTAAAAGACAACAAGGCCTTGGCCTCATTGTAGTCGACTATTTACAACTCATTTCCTCATCGGGTTCCCGAAATGACAACCGGGTCCAAGAAATCTCTGAAATAACGCGCGGCCTTAAAACGCTCGCGAAAGAATTAGATGTTCCCGTGATGGCACTATCTCAATTATCTCGGCAAGTGGAACAGCGAGAGGACAAAAGACCACAACTCTCGGATTTACGTGAATCAGGGTCAATCGAGCAGGATGCTGATGTTGTTATGTTTATCTACAGAGAAGAATATTATAAGGCCAGACAGGAGCCCTCGGAGGGGACACCGGAGCATGAACATTGGCAACTTGAAATGGAACAAGTGCACGGCAAGGCAGAGGTCATAATAGCCAAGCAACGCCATGGGCCAATTGGCCGAGTACTCGTCCATTTCAACGCTCTTCTTACGAAATTTAGTAATCTCGCAAGACATGAATATGATGAGGCGGGTTATTAGAGAAAGGGGATTACTCTGCCAAAATACCACGGACTACAGCTTTCCATCAACTTGGAAGCAATAGCAAAAAACTACAGATTTATGAGGTCTATTTCTGCTCCAGCAATCTGCGCTGCCGTAGTAAAATGTGATGCTTATGGTCTAGGTCTGGGTCCGGTGGCACGTCGCTTGTCTGAAGAGGGGTGCACTAACTTCTTTGTTGCCCTACCTCAAGAAGCGATTAGTTTGCGAGACAGTCTTAAGTCCCTTCGACGCACGCATTCAATTTATATCCTCAACGGGATGAATGACGATTTTAGAGATATTTGCGATGACTCCGTTGCCCCGGTTCTTAATTCCCTAGAAGAAATTAAACTATGGCAAACTTTTAGAGAACAGGTGGGCTCTGGTTTGCCCGCAATTGTCAATTTTGACACGGGAATGAACCGTTTGGGTCTAGGCCGAGATGAAACGGAGCAAGTATTAGCTAACGCGATGACCATTTCCCCCAAATACGTTAATATGATCATGTCCCACCTAGCCTGTGCGGATGACCCCACCCACCAAAAAAACCAAGATCAACTCGATAGATTCTCCAACCTAATCAAGGTAGTTGGAAATCGATTTAAATATTCTCTTGCCAATTCTCCCGGAGTTTTTCTTGGCAGCCGTTTTCATTTTGACATGGTTCGGCCAGGGGCCGCACTGTACGGTATAGGATGTAATTCAAAGGACCGTAAGAAACTCTCTCAAGTCGTAGAGTTAAAGTCAGAAATTATACAAACTCGGTCGGTTACAAATGATGAAACAATAGGTTACGGATCCGATGGACGCGTCGATAGGCCAAGTCGGTTAGCCACAGTGGCTTTGGGTTATGGTGACGGGTTATTCCGCCATCTAGGAAATTCTGGAATGGGTTTTATTTCTGGTCGAGCAGTTCCTGTTATAGGCAGAGTTTCGATGGACCTCGTGACGCTTGACGTAACCGATGTTCCGGAGACACTCTGCAAAAAGGGAGATTGGGTAGAGTTTATCGGGAAACACCAATCCCCTGATGATCTTGCCGTTTCTGCTGGAACAATAGGATACGAAATTTTAACTGCACTTGGTAATCGATATCGCAAAGGCTACGTGGGGACTATCTCTTGAAATTCTTTATCTTTCTAGGAAAGAACTCGCTAAGTTTGTGTTACGCTATTGGACGCGTATCAATATTCACATTTACCGCCATCACAAGATGTTTTGTCCCGCCTTTCTACCCCCGCCTAATAGCCCGTCAAATTATTGAAATTGGTTTCTATTCTTTGCCTGTCGTCGGACTGACTGCAATCTTTACGGGCATGGTTTTAGCACTTCAAAGCTACACGGGCTTTGCCCGCTTTAACGCTGAAGGCGCTATCGCAAATGTCGTAGTGCTATCAATCACGCGAGAATTAGCTCCCGTTCTAGCGGGGTTGATGGTTGCTGGCCGTATAGGCGCAGCAATGGCAGCAGAGATTGGCACGATGAGGGTCACTGAACAAATTGACGCCTTATCTACTCTTTCGACCAATCCATTCAACTACCTCGTTGTGCCGCGAATAATATCTGGGACGATTGCGCTGCCATTTCTGGTAATTGTGGCGGATGTAATCGGTGTGATGGGTGGGTACTTAGTGAGCGTCTATAAGCTCGGGTTCAACCCTACTATTTATCTCCAAAAGACTTGGGAGTTTGTTCAGCCCATAGATATAATTTCGGGACTGGTAAAAGCATCATTTTTCGGTTTTCTCATATCGCTTTTGGGTTGTTACCACGGTTACAACTCAGATGGAGGCGCCCAGGGAGTTGGCCGGGCAACGACTAATGCCGTTGTCGGAGCATCCATTTTAATTTTAGCCGCCAATTATATATTAACCGAAGTATTTTTCTCCAATATCCAATGACCCAGCAAGTACCTAAAATTTCGATCAAAAATGTCAAAAAATCTTTTGGCTCAAAAACAGTATTAAACGGTTTAAACCTTGATCTATTTGCAGGAGAGTCATTAGTTGTCATAGGGGGATCTGGCACAGGCAAATCCGTAATGCTTAAAAATATACTCGGATTACTTGAACCGGACAGTGGAAGCATTGAGGTAGACGGATCAGAGGTTGTAGGAATAAACAGCAAAGAAAGAGAAAAGACTCTATCTAAAATTGGCATGCTATTTCAAAATGCGGCATTATTTGACAGCCTCACGGTATGGGAAAACGTTGCATTCCCTCTAGTGCAGGGTAAAAAAGCTTCTAAAGAGACCGCGAAGGTAGCCGCTTTCGAAAAATTAAAAGCTGTCGGCCTTACTGAAGAAGTAGCAGAGCTTTACCCTGTCGAAATCTCTGGTGGCATGAGGAAAAGAGTTGGTTTAGCTCGGGCGATTGTTACTGAACCAGAAATTTTATTTTTTGACGAACCAACAACAGGTTTGGATCCAATTATGGGAGACATTATCAATGATTTAATTGTGTCTTGTGTAAAAACACTGGGAGCGACAGCCCTGTCTATTACACACGATATGGCTAGTGCCTTTAAAATAGCTGATCGAATTGCAATGCTTTATCAAGGTAAAATTATTTGGTTAGGGAACGCCAAGGATATCAGGAATAGTGGAAATGACTACGTAGAACAGTTTATAAATGGTAGGGCTAACGGACCTATTAAGATGGAATTTCGTAAAATTTAATAGTTGTGCGCTGGCTCCATTCTCCAGCTTAGAGGGTTCAACAGGTGGCAAAAGACACGCCAATTTTTATTTGCCAAAATTGTGAGGCTACCCACAGAAAATGGGTGGGACATTGTGACAAGTGTGGTGAGTGGAATTCGGTAACCTCTTATTCGTCTCCTCAAAGATCCCCAAACGGGTTCGATGGGAGGAATGGGAACCGGATCGAATTCCAATCCCTAGAAGAGAGAGTTATCGAGAGACCTCGTTGGGAGTCAGGACTTTCAGAATTTGATCGTAGCTGCGGTGGGGGCCTGGTTCCAGGCTCCGCTATTTTAATCGGCGGAGATCCTGGAATAGGGAAGTCCACATTACTACTTCAGGTTTTAGGGAAACTCTCCGAGAGGGCCAGTTGCTTATACGTGACTGGCGAGGAATCCACAGATCAAGTTCGCTTGCGCGCCAATAGAATGGGTCTATCCAAAGCCAATGTCTTATTGGCTGCGGCTAGTAGCATAAGGGATCTCATCACTTCATTAAATGTTGAGACGCCCCCCAATGTGGTAGTAATCGACTCAATTCAAACCATGTATCTTGACTCAATCGATTCAGGTCCGGGGAGCGTCTCACAAGTCCGCGCATGCGCTCAAGAACTAATTCATGTTGCAAAAACCAGGGGATTTGTCCTGTTGCTTGTCGGCCACGTCACAAAGGATGGCTCAATTGCAGGCCCTCGAATTCTCGAACATATGGTAGATACAGTGATGTATTTTGAGGGAGACCGTGGCCATAACTTTAGGATCTTAAGATCAATTAAGAATCGCTTCGGACCGACCGACGAAATAGGTGTGTTTCGCATGGCTGGCAACGGTCTAATAGAAATTGAAAATCCGTCCGCTCTGTTTCTCTCCCAACGAAGATTAGACATTAATGGCGTAGCGGTTTTCGCAGGCGTCGAGGGAAGTCGTCCATTACTCGTTGAAATACAAGCCCTTGTTTCTGCTTCGACTCACGCAAATCCCAGACGTTCGGTTGTGGGTTGGGACTCCGGAAGACTAGCAATGATACTAGCTGTATTGGAGGCACGCTGCGGGTTATCTCTAGTCGGCCATGAGGTATATTTAAATGTTGCCGGAGGACTAAAAATCAATGAACCTGCTGCAGATTTAGCTGTAGCAGCAGCTCTTGTATCAGCGGCTTGTGATAAACCAGTCTCCTCAAATGCGGTGATTTTTGGCGAAGTAGGTTTATCAGGTGAAGTGCGACCTGTACGCCAATCTCATTTGAGAATTAAAGAAGCCAATAAACTTGGCTTTGATATGGTTATGCAACCATTTGAGGAGGAGCAATCCCCAGACTCAGAAGCAGGATCGATAAGTTTCAGGACCTTCTCACATCTCAACGAGTTTGTGTTATGCGTCACAGGAGACACCGCAAATCTTAAGGGACTTAAAAACACGACGGCGGACAAAACATAATGCTGGACATTTTTGTTCTCATTTCAACTCTTTTAATATCCCTAATAGGGTTCTCTTGCGGTCTTGTAAGGTTATCTCTTTGGCTGAGCGGATGGATTGGTGCCACTCTTCTCACTTTTTATGGTTTCGACCAAGTCCGACCAATAGCAAGAGATTTTATTGAATCTGACTTCCTCGCTAATATTGCTTCTGGTGGTCTTCTTTTTGTAGGCTCGTTAATAATTTTTACTATTATAAGTCAGGCAATAAGCCGTAAAGTCCGCGGCAGCTCTCTTAGTTTTCTTGACCGATCACTTGGACTCCTAGCAGGTATAATCCTAAGTATGCTGATATCAATAATTGGATTTATTGGAGCTGTCTGGGCTATAAAACCCTCTCTGGAACCTAGCAAAAAACCTGACTGGATAGAAAACTCTAAAATTTTTCCAATTCTTGATTGGGGGTCCCGAGAGGTTTTCCTTCTACTCCCTAAAAATCTTAAAAAGGATCTCGATTTTCTATTTTCAGAAAAAACCCAACCTGATAATAGTTTTGAGAAACTTTTAGCACCAAAAACAAAAATCTTAAAAAAAGAAAAAAGATCTGGATACTCAGATAAAGAGCGTAGAGAAATGGATCGTCTTATCCAAGGTCAAAATAAATAATGCCAGATTACAATAAAGATATTGGATTTGATAAATTGCATGAGGAATGCGGGGTTTTCGGTATCTTCGGACACAAAGAGGCGGCTGCCCTAACCGCACTCGGGCTCCATTCCCTTCAACACAGAGGTCAAGAAGCCGCTGGGATAGTGTCCCGAGACGGAGAGCAATTTCATAGCCATCGAGCAGCCGGCCATGTTGGTGACATCTTCGGTGATCCAGAGGTCATGTCACGACTTCCAGGCCCCGCCGCTATTGGTCACAACCGTTACTCAACCACGGGAGAGACAGCGCAACGCAATATTCAGCCTCTTTTTGCCGACTTATCATCAGGAGGTTTCACTCTCGCACATAATGGAAATTTGACAAACGCCGCCGCTCTGCGACGCATACTGGTAGAAAAGGGATGTCTATTCCAATCCACCACCGATACGGAAGTCATAATTCATTTAATAGCTATTAGTAATCGGAGTACAATTGTTGACAGACTGATCGATTCAATGTCCCAAATTATCGGCGCATATTCGCTGGTCGCGATGAGTAACGATAGCATGATTGGCGCAAGAGACCCTCTAGGAGTCAGGCCACTTGTTTTAGGTGAGCTGGATGGAAGCTATTGTATTGCCTCAGAAACCTGTGCACTCGACATCATTGGGGCAAAGTTTCTGCGGGATATCCTGCCCGGAGAGATAGTTATCGTAGATAAAACTGGCGTAAAATCAGTTAACCCATACAAACCAAAACAGTCTCGTTTATGTGTATTCGAATATATTTATTTTGCCAGGCCAGATAGCGTAGTCGATGGCCAAAGCGTATATGCTGCAAGAAAAAAAATAGGCCAGGAACTAGCACGGGAGAGCAATGTAGAGGCAGATGTCGTAATACCCGTTCCGGACTCAGGAGTACCGGGCGCTATGGGTTTTGCTGCTGAAGCCGGACTTCCATATGAACTTGGCATAATAAGAAATCATTACGTGGGGCGAACTTTTATCGAACCCACCGATCAAATTAGACATCTGGGGGTAAAATTAAAGCACAATGTCAGTCGCTCTGTAATTGAAGGAAAACGCGTCATACTGGTCGATGACAGCATTGTACGCGGTACCACTTCGATCAAAATAGTAGAAATGATGAGAGCCGCCGGCGCGAAAGAAGTTCATATGAGGATTTCCAGTCCTCCCACCACTAATTCATGTTTTTACGGTGTGGATACCCCAGAAAGAAATAAGTTACTTGCAGCTAATCTCTCTGTAGAAGAAATGACCAGTTATATAAAAGTCGATAGCTTAGCATTTATATCGATTGATGGCCTTTACCGGGCTATGGGGCTCAAGAGAAGAACAAACGAGCAGCCAGAGTACTGCGATGCTTGCTTCACTGGTGATTATCCAATCCCCCTCATTGACCAAAAAAATCCAAAGATCTCGAAGCAATTATCTTTTTTAACGAGCCTGAGATAAAATGACCCAAAGTCGATCTCTTGAAGGGCGCATCGCTCTAATTACTGGCGCCTCTCGTGGGATAGGTGCCGCAATTTCAAAAAGGTACGCAGCTGAGGGGGCCCACGTGATCCTAACCGCGAGGACCACCGCAGCCCTTGAGGAAGTTTATGATGAAATCTTAGCTTTAGGAACAAGCACCTCAGCGACGATACTGCCGATGGATCTAGGAAATAGAGATGAAGTTGATCAATTGGGATCTGCAATAAGTCAAAGGTTTGGTCGTCTGGATATTTTTGTTGCGAATGCTGCACAACTAGGTGAGTTAACCCCTGTAACGCAAGTTGCACCTGAGATTTGGGACAAAACAATAGAGATTAACCTCAATGCCCAATGGCGGATGATACGTACTTTAGAAATGCCGCTACTCTCATCCCCTGCCGGCAGAGCGATCTTTTTGACATCTGGGGTTAGCGGGGGTCGTGGATATTGGGGTCCTTATGCCGTATCTAAAACAGCTTTAGAGGCCCTCGCGCGGACGTGGGCTGACGAAGTATCCCATACAAATCTTCGTATCAACCTTATTAATCCGGGTGCTGTCAGAACATCTATGCGGGCAGAGGCATATCCCGGTGAAGATCCCTCTACTGTTTTAACTCCTAGTCAGATAACCGACCTCTTTGTGAAATTAGGATCATCTGATTTTAAAGGTAATGGCGAAACGCACTTGGCCCAATAGGCTTCTTTGACCGTTCTACAGTCAATCCACATAGGGGTTTTGGCCCTGCCGTAGCGTCAACCTGATAGGCACACCCCATAAATCAAATCTCTCTCGCAGACCATTAATAAGATATCTACTATAACTTTCAGGCAGGGCCCCAGGTCGTGTTGTAAACAATACGAAACTCGGAGGTCTCGCCTTGACTTGAGTAATAAATCTTAGCTTCAGCCTTCTACCTCCGGAAATCGGTGGAGGATGGGACTGAAGCATATTTTCGAGCCACCTATTAAGTGGGCCTGTCGGAATTCTCTTTTGCCAAATGTCAAATACCTTTGTGGCGGTCTGTATAAGAAGGTCCGTTCCACTCCCCTCAATAGCAGACACCGGTACAATTGGAACACCCTTAAGTTGAGGTAATGACTTTTGAATTCTGTCTTTGAGTTTTTCCATCGGATCTCTCTGATCAACTACGAGATCCCACTTGTTCACAGCAATTACCATTGACCGACCTTCCGAAACGACGTGGCTGGCTATAGAAAAGTCTTGGCGTTCGCCTAGTTTTCCTGCCTCCATCACCAAAATAACTACCTCCGCAAAACGTATCGCTCGCAAAGTATCAGCCACAGAGAGCTTCTCTATTTTTTCAGATATTTTAGCTCTACGACGCATTCCCGCAGTATCAAAAAGTTCGAACTTGAACTTTCTCCATTGCCATTCGACACTTATTGAATCCCTCGTCGTTCCGGCGTGTGGGCTTGTTATTACCCTTTCCTCTCCCAATAAATGATTGAATAATGTCGATTTTCCGACATTAGGCCTCCCGACAATTGCTAACTTTATTCGGTCCTCTTTTGAACTGCTGGAATCGACAAGCGGATTGGAGACTTCTTCATTTGTCTTTTTTTTATCGAACAGATCAACGTGAGGTTGGATAGCCTCATAAAGGTCTAGCATTCCCTCTCCGTGCTCCGCCGATATTGGGATAGCCTCACCCAAACCAAGTTCAAAGGCATCATAAAGACCAATTTTACCAATTCTTCCTTCAGCCTTATTTGCTAACAATACAACTTCGCAACTTGATTTTCTTAGAAGTGTTGCGACTTGTTTGTCCAATGGTGTGATGCCAGCTCTTGAGTCGAAAAGAAAAAGCACCAAATTTGCACCCTTGAGAGCGAGCCTGGTCTGTTCCTGCATGGTCTTCTCTGTCGGGGTGCTGCCATCTTCATCAACACCCGCAGTATCAACTACTTGGAAGTTCAGATCCGATATTCCTCCACGCCCTACTCTCCGATCTCTGGTAACGCCGGGAGTTGGATCGACAATCGCGACCTTTAGGCCACATAGCCGGTTAAAAAGTGTCGATTTTCCAACATTCGGACGACCCACAATCGCGATATTAAAATCCATTAGCGGAAAGCATACAGTCTGGAGTTATCTGCCAGCAGATAAACAATGCCATTCGCTACGACAGGTGAAAGATATATAGCAGCCGAGAGCCTTATCTTTCCTAAAAGTTTTCCATTAAATGGTGATACGGACCAAACCTCACCATTACTCCCTCCCACCAATATCCGATCTCCCGCTAAAACCGGACCTGTCCATTCGATCGGGTTCTCCTTATCTCTGCTATTCTCAAAGGTCTTCAATTGCGTAGCCCATGCTAACTTACCAGTCCTGCGGGCTAAGCAAACTAATTGACGATTTGTCGTAACGAGGTAAATGTACTCTCCTGCAACCCAAAGGCTTTCGGAGCTGCCAAAATTTGTTTCCCAAAATCTCGTTCCAGTAGCTAAGTCAGAGGCAATTGTGCGACCACTATTGGATGATGCAATCACCAAGTTCCGGTCAATTATAGGGTTCCCCTTAGAGTGAGAGATGTTTGAGACAGGGCCGGATTTTCTGGCAGCAACCATTGATTCGGTCCACACTTGTTCTCCGTTTTTAGATCCAAGAGCCACCAGCTCTCCCGATGAATGCGAGACAATCACCATGGAACCACTTGCAGCCGGGCTCGATCCACCCATGAATATTGTCATTTCTGGGGACCCTGAATGACGCCACATTATTGAGCCGTTATTTTTATCAAATGAGTAGGTCTCATTCGTGATACCTAACACAATCACTTGACCGTCAAAGATTGTGGGACCAGACCGAATCGGAATGCCAATATCTTTTTTCCATATCACCTCACCATTGCGACGATCCATGCAAACCACAATCCCATTACCAGTGGTTGCGACTAACAAGTTTCCCGAAGCAGCAAGACCTCCTCCAATCGTTCCCTCTGCACCCGTTCCGACAAGTGGTTTGAGTCTTCTCGTCCAGCTCTTCTTACCAGTAAAAGCTTGCAATTCATTAATTACCCCATCGGAGTTAATCGTGTAGATTTTTTCCTCAATAATGACTGGAGATCCAACTAACTGTTGGTATTTGTTAGATCCTCCACCAAGAGAGGTCGACCAAATTTCGGTTAAAGAACCAGGTGCTGCTAAATGATGCATAGCATGATTCGCAAAACCTCCGGCTTGTGGCCAGCTTAGATTACGATGCGGTTTTGGGATACGTATTAAACCTTCTTCTATTCGGCCAATCGGCAGGGGTCTCTGTTCTGGTAAAATTGAAATGCGATTGCCGGGCAACCCTGGAGCCTGCCGTTCTCCCCACCATCCCGAGCATCCGGCAAAGAATGGGACCATCAAAGCCATTAAAAAAAAACGGAGTATAGGCTTCATAGTGCTTCTAAATCAGTAGCTATTTAACACTGTTATCAGCCGTAATGCCCTTGCTCTCAGGGATTCCGGCGCTTCTAAATTGTCCGCTAGCTTCTTAAAAGTCGACTCCGCAGATTTTTTATCACCGCGCTTTATTTCCAATAACCCAAGAACCTCCATGGCTGAAAAACGCAGAGGTCTCCCCGGTTCAGCAAGAGGACGTAAATAAGATATCAAATTCTCCGATTTTTGATCTGACTGTCCGAGCTTTATGAGGACCAAATTCAAGCTAGCAGCATCCATTAATATTGTCCCTCGAGAGGGATCTTTAGAAATCCTTGCATAAATATCTAATGCCGCCTCAATATTTCCCGACTCCTTCAAAAGTGCCGCTTGTCTGATCTCACCCAGTTTCTGGTAAGATCCAAAACCTTTTTCTGATAAGTTAGAGAATAGAGCGAGGGCGTCATCAGGTTTCCCCTCAAGCAATAAATTTTCCGCCACTTCATACTGATGGCTGGCATCAATTAGTTTTGTGAATGAATAGTGGTCCCAACCTTTCCACCCCGCTGCCGCCACTATAACCAACAAACCAGCTGCTAAGATAAAACGGCCATATGACTTCCAGACCTTCTGGAGTCTATCCTGCCTTAATTCTTCGTCAACTTCCTGGAAAATATCGACCAAACCAAAAGCCTCAAAATATTATCATTTTTCATTTTAACTTTCGTCACTTTCCAAAGCAAATTTTCTATAGGGCCGGGAATAATTTTTTCTTGGCTGCTGGACGTTGGTTTTGGAAAGTGAATATACTTTACACTAAGCTTGGGCAACAAAGTATCCCAGGCCCTGTTTTTAATCAGCTTGCATAATTTTTTAGATGTCTAAATTAATCCAAATTTCAAATTATCAAAAGCAAAAGTCACCACCGATCAATTTTACGCGATCAGAACTAAATCAGCTTCTGACACTTTACAGTCACCGAGTGATCTCTGGGGAGTGGAAGGACTACGCTATAAATAGTGACCGGGGAATGAGTGCTTTCTCAGTGTTTAAGGATGCTGGGGCACTGCCGGCATTCACAATATATAAATTTTACAAAGGTCATAAATCGGTCAAATTTGCTGTTGGTTCTAATGGCTCACTCATAAAACAGGATCAAAGCTTAAGGGGCGCCATTTCTTTTTTGCAGAGGCGTTTAACTCTTGTGAAGAGCTAGGGTTTTGTCTAATCACTCCTTGATCATGTCATGGTGTTTGCCATTGTGTTTAAATAATACTACCTGGTCGGGCTCGGGAGCCTTATGATTAGCTGACTTGCTGGCGCGGAAGGCTACAAGCTCTAAAACCCTCTTCGTTATTAACGGAAGCTCTAATTCTATAGCTTTTTCCGTATCAAAATACTGCAAATTCAGAAGCTCTCCATTACCTTGCAAAACGCCGGTCAACTTTTCCGCATTGACCATAAAAAATCTCGCATTAAAACGAATAGGTCGCCAATGGGGGGTTACTGCCCGAGCGATATAGTTCAAGTCTCCTAAATTAGGCGCAAAACCTGTTTGGAAGAATTTACTCCAATTTTTAGGAACACTTTTTCCAGGATTTGGGTCCTTCCCACCAACAATAAGACCTGTTTCCTCGAAAGTTTCACGTATTGCTGCCGCGACCAAACCTCGAGCTCTAGCTATTTTTGTTTTACGGATTAATAAGTTTTGTGTTTGTTGACTAATGGGGCTTGCCACCCTAACCCGACTATCGCCTCTCTCCACACCGCCCCCAGGGAACACATATCGGTCAGGTAAAAATTTATGCGACGTATTTCGCAGTCCCATAAGAATTTCAACCCTATTTTTTAGAGGCCGATAAATGATAAGGGTAGCAGCATCGCGAGGCCGTGGCGCCGGTGTCCCAGTGTTTCTTAAAGGCTCAGGAGCTATCAAGTCGTTTCCCCAGCGGAAAATGGAATGAGACCCACCTCGTTCCAATCTGAATGGCGCCTTAGTCTAGCTGCCTTCAGTTCCTCAAGACAACTTGCACCAGCGCAAAAAGCTGAAATGCGAAGCTCTTCAACAAGCCTTCCAATGATCTGTTCCACGTCGTCCCCAGAACCTATTGCACTTTGCAATGTGGGGGTAGCTGTTCCGCAAAGATCAGCCCCTAACCTGATAGCCTTGGCCATATCCAACCCGGACCTTAAGCCACCACTCGCAAAAACCATTAGATCAGGAAGCTCCGATTTTACTTCCACCAGACAAAGAGCAGTTGGGATCCCCCAACCAGCAAAACAGTGAGCGATTTTTTTACGAATAGGATCTGTCTGCCTAAATGCTTCGACCTCACTCCAACTGGTACCGCCCGCCCCTGCGACATCAATGCCGGCGACCCCACAATAAGCCAGTCTTTTAGCAACATCGACAGAGATACCATTGCCCACCTCTTTTACAACAACGGGAACTGACACAGCTCTGACCAGATCTTCTATTTTTTTGTAAAGGCCTTTCCAATTTCCATCACCCTCAGGCTGAACCGCCTCCTGAAGGGGATTAAGATGAAGAAATAAAGCATCAGCCTCTATCATCTCCACCGCACGGTGTGCTTGATCTATTCCGAAACCATAGTTCAGTTGTACAGCTCCAAAATTCGCAAATAAAAGTATGTTTGGGGCAACAGATCTTACTCGATATGTGTCAATTAGACTTTTATTCTCGAGGGCGGCCCTCTGCGACCCGAGGCCCATCGCTACTCCACAAGCCTCTGCTGCCATCGCCAAATTTAAATTAATTTGCTTAGCCTTTTCTGTTCCGCCAGTCATACTTGAGATAAGTATCGGGGCAGATAAATTTCTTTTGAACAAAGACTTAGATAATTCAACCTCGGAGATATCCAATTCTGGAAGAGCGACATGATCAAAAAAGAAACGGTCGAAACCAGGGTCAACTCCTTTAGCGGAGACATCAGAACTAAGAACGGTGTCTATGTGAGCACTTTTTCTAACTTCAATACTCAATTTTGGTTGACCTCGATAATTTAGTCGCAGCGAGTACCCTATAGCCTAGCCTAAACAAGGCTTAGGCGGTTAGAAGATTAGACTGCATCACGAACAATAAACTCTTCAAGAAAGATTATTCCACAATAAGGCAAATATTAAGCTTTGTTTCAATACCTATTTGATGAGATCTAAGAAGAGTACCCTCATCTCCACTGATTATACTATGAAACAAGCACATCTATAATCGCAGGTTTTCCCTGCAACGTTGCTTGCAGACCGCGACTAAGCGCATTTTGCAAATCTTCGGGATCACTAACATGCTCTCCATATCCTCCAACAGATTCTGCAACTTTCACGAAATCCGGAGCGTTAATATGCGTACCATGGTAAATTTTTGTCTCTACCGCAGTTCCATCGGGATACATTTTATGATGCATGCCTTGCATCGCTGCATATTTTTTATTGTTGAAGACAACTGTCATGATTGGAAGTTCAAAATCCCTTGAAGCACCCAAGCTACCAAGTGCCGGATTATAGAGAAACGCTCCATCTCCGATTAGAGTTACCACTGGCCGATCCTGAAACGCGAGTTTTACGCCGAGAGAAATCCCGAGGCCCTGGCCGAGGCCACCTTGTCTCGTGAAAAGAGTTTGTGGCTGTTTTAAATTTAGGTGTTCTCGCAGTAAACTTGTGTGAGTAGTTACCTCATCGATGTATACCGTCTCTTCGGGCATTACTGCATTCAGACAAGCGCAAACCCAAACAGGATTTATAGGGGTTTCCTTACTCGCTTCCCCTTGCAGCACAATACGCTTTTGCGTCCGTTCCGCGTGCGCATCTTTCCAACGCTTTTTTCTCTCTGACGTAAGCTCTTCATTTAGAACAACCCTATCAGTTAAATTGGACAAAGTTTCTTCGACATCCCCCTCTAAATATAAATCGGCCTGAAGAGACTGATATACCATCGCTGAATTATGCGGATTTTCATCAATAACCGCGATAGTTGCATTTGGCGGGCAATCGCTGGGTGGATACCAAGGAACTCTGTTTCTAATTACGAGCACCAAATCTGCAGTTTGCCAAAATGGTTTAAAATCCGTCCCTTGATGCAACGAGTGGTCCCTAGGAAAATTGGCAAATAAAGCTGAGGGTTTCTCAATCACTGGAACTGCAAATTTTTCACAAAATTTCACCAGCGCATTATAAGTTTCAATCTCTCTCCCAGCGCTCTCCGTAAGCACCACCGGACTCTTGGCTTTTTCTAGGAGCTTTCCCAACTGATCGACGGCATCAGGAGACGACATTAGCTTGGGAGCTGCCGGAATATTCCTTGGTCTTTCTGGTGGCGTCCAATTATCCATCAAAGTTTCTGTTGATACCGCTAGGTAAGTCGGCCCTTTTGGATTTCTTTGGGCAATCTCTCCAGCTCTAGTAATGCTCTCAAATACCGTCGCTGCACTTCCAGCGATAGAGGCAAACTTCACAATTGAGTCCACCAAATGAGTGGTTCCGCCGACTATGCTTAAGTTGTTTATCCATTGAGCTCCAGGATCAAAATCGGGCTGTTCGCCATATGTCATGGACTCACCGGAAATTACCACCATGGGTATGGATGCGACATGAGCTGCGTGAATCCCCATGGCCCCTTGAAGTAAGCCTGAACCTGCATGAAGAAGAACCCCCTGCATCCTTCCGGTCGCAAGGGTATACCCCGCAGCCATATCAACGGCCAGCGTCTCATGCCATACATCAAGTAGTTTTGGTCCCGCCTTACCCTGCTGAATTTGGTCCGCCATAGCCTCCCAAACCGGAGCCCATTCGGTACCCGGGGAGGAGAGGATATAGTCCACCCCAAGCTTGCGAAACGCCTCGACTATTGCTTCTCCGCCATCAACCTTATTTTTCATTTCGACTACCCTCTATTTTTTCTAAATCCGCTGACGCTCACATGATTACAAAAAAACTATCAAAAAAACCTTTTACAGAATGCTTATCGTTTAGTGAGTCTAGAGAGCTTACCATCAATTTTTTTTAATAATCATATGTTTAAAAAAATTCTCTCCAAGCGCCACTCCCACTCAATCATAACCTTCTATTTCTTCCAATAAAATCAATGAGTAATCTTTTGTTAGAATAAATTTAGAAGTTTGTTTGGAAATACTAAGCAACAGAAATTTGATTAATTTATTTGGTCCACACCTATCAGTATAACTTTAGTCTCTTTGTTCCTCAGTTTGGTTCATCTGGATCTGCTACAATGGTTAAATTCACCTTCGCCTGTCTCTCCGCAATTTTTACCACGAAACTCTCAGGGCAGAGTGAGTTTCTTAAGTGATAAAAACCCAAAATCTCATTCAAAAAATTTCTTCTGTTAGACACCAACCCACCTTGTTTACCCATTGCCCCATCCACTGCTTCTAAATACTTAGGTGTAAGCACAGCCTCATAAGTGCAAACGGTCTGAATAGAGGGGAACAAAATACTTCGACGCCGATCAGCGGGATCATTCTCAGATATTATTGCCCCACCAGAAATTGCCTCTCTTATGAGCATTTCACTGGTTCTATAACTATTGCCCATGAGGCGAAGTACATCAGTCCTATCCGTTGGGCTGTCATCATAGAAATCCCCCATTATAGTAAGCCAAAGGATCTGGCCTGGATTAGGATCTCTGAATGGAGCTATCTCTGGAAAATCGTGTAAATCTCTGATTGACAAGAGGGCTGCCAATCGACCCGCCGTTAAACTTCTTAATGTTGGCCGAAAGGTCTCCGCTTCATGGAACTTCACTTTGATCCTTTCCTTTAATGGGTCGAAGCCTTCAAAAGATGTTTTTAGACTACCTTTTAGGTAATACTCTTTCATAAGTATCTTCTCCTCGACTATGGGCACAAAAGGGGCAAACAACTACATTAGGGACTTCTCATCTGCACTAGGTTTTACCAATCGTTGCTTTTACCACGCTACTAAAACGAAGGTGTAGGCTTTATAGGTTGAAGTGCTTGTTGCTTTTGCACAAAGTCATTTCGCATATCACTTATGTCTTTAGCACTAAATGAAGAAGCACTTACGTTATTGTTTGTAAGCAGACTGTTAGTTGTTGTCCATGGTGTTGTAGTTTCTAACTACTTTCTAACTCGCAAACCCTTATATATAAAGCACTTAAAAGGTATGAGCTATTCCCACTCAATTGTTCCTGGGGGCTTCGAGGTTATGTCGTATGTAATCCTATTAATGCCCGGCACCTCATTAATTATACGGTTACAAACTCGAGCTAAAAATGCATGCTCAAAAGGGTAATAGTCAGCTGTCATGCCATCAGTTGCCGTCACGGCTCTTAAGGCGCAGGCATAGTCATAAGATCGCGCATCACCCATAACCCCAACCGTCTTTACAGGAAGAAGCACGGCAAAGGCCTGCCAGATCTGGTCATATAAGCCTGCATTTCGAATTTCTTCGATAAAAATATCGTCCGCTTCTCTTAGGATTTCAGCTTTTTCTCTCGTTACTTCTCCGGGAATCCGTATCGCAAGCCCTGGCCCCGGAAAAGGATGCCGCCCGACCATTTCCCCGGGTAGACCGAGTTCCCTGCCTAAACCCCTAACTTCATCCTTAAACAAATCTCGGAGTGGTTCTAAAAGCCGTAAGTTCATTCTCTCAGGGAGACCACCCACATTATGATGGGATTTAATCGTTACACTTGGTCCACCAGAGAAAGAGACGGATTCAATTACATCAGGATAAAGAGTCCCTTGCGCTAGAAAGTCTACTTTTCCTAGTTTGGCCGCCTCTGCTTCAAAAACTTCAATAAAAGTAGCTCCAATGATTTTTCTTTTTTCTTCAGGGTCGCTAATACCATTTAATCGCCCAAGAAATAGATGGGAAGCATCAACATCAATCAAAGGTATGTTGTAATATTCTCTGAAAACTTTGATAACCTGTTCAGCTTCCCCCTTACGCATGAGTCCGTGATCAACAAAAACACAGTTAAGCTGATCCCCAACGGCTTTATGAATGAGTACTGCAGCTACAGAGGAGTCAACTCCTCCGGACAATCCGCAAATTATTTTGCTGGAGCCCACTTGCTCACGTATTTTCCCAATTGCATTTTCACGGAACCTAGCCATTGTCCAATTCGGACTGATATTGGCTATTTTATGGGTAAAATTTCTTAATAAAGAGTCTCCTTCTGGAGTATGAACCACTTCTGGATGAAATTGAACCCCATAAAAGTTCTTCTTTTCATTCGCTATCGCAGCAAAAGGAGCATTTTCACTTGAGCCTACGGTAATAAAATCGTCAGGAAGGCTCTCCACCCGATCGCCGTGACTCATCCAGACCTGGTACTTCTCTCCAATTCGCCAGATCCCGTCAAATAACTCACACGCTCTAACTACTTTAAGGAGAGCTCTACCAAACTCCCGGTTCTCGCTGGATACTACCTCGCCGCCTAGGATAGAACACATGACCTGCTGGCCATAGCAAATCCCAAGAATGGGGACCCCATAATCAAATATTGATCGTGGAACAGACGGTCCTTTACTTGAAGCAACTGACGCTGGACCTCCCGAAAGAACTATAGCACGAGGATCAAGCTCTCTTATTGCGTCGGTTGATCTATTAAAAGGCCGAACTTCACAGTAAATACCGCTTTCTCGAATCCTCCTAGCTATTAGCTGCGTCACCTGCGAGCCAAAATCCAGAATTAATACAGTTTCATTCATAAAAGTCAGCTTGCATAAGAAACGTTGAACCTAAAAAAATGTCTTCTGATTATCAAAATGTTTTTTCAAAGAAAAACCTACTGAACAGACAGGTGTAACTCAATGAGGCTGAACAATAATTCATCCATCTTTTCTGTAGTTAGGAGCCTCTCTGGTTATGGTAACATCATGCACATGGCTCTCTCTCCAACCGGCCTCTGTTGAGCGCCGGAACTGACATTTATGTTGCATATCGGACAGTGTGGCATTACCGGTGTAACCCATTGCCGCTCGCAGGCCTCCAACGAGTTGATGCAGTACACTTGCTGCAGACCCTTTATACGGCACCTGCCCTTCAATACCCTCCGGGACGAGTTTAAGCCCATCAGTTATTTCTTCTTGGAAATATCGATCAGCTGAACCTCTAGCCATCGCCCCCAAAGATCCCATTCCTCGATAAGCCTTGTAGGACCTCCCTTGGTACAGAATCAAATCACCAGGTGCCTCATCTGTACCTGCCAGCAAAGAGCCAATCATCGCACAGTCCGCCCCGGCTGCGATGGCCTTCGCTAAATCTCCAGGGTACTTGATCCCCCCATCAGCAATTGCCGGTATACCCTGGCGGTGGCATTCCTCTGCGGCCTCTAAAATAGCCGAGAATTGAGGCACACCGACACCAGCGACCACCCTAGTCGTGCATATTGAGCCCGGACCAATCCCTATCTTTACTGCATCGGCTCCTGAATCTGCTAAAGCCTTTGCCCCTTCGGCAGTTGCCACGTTCCCCGCGATTATTTGGGTTTCATTTGACAAACGCTTTATTTCAGATACCGACGCAAGAACCCCTGCAGAGTGTCCATGAGCAGTATCTACCACGATCACATCTGCTTCAGCATCAACGAGTGCTCTCGCTCGCTGAATCCCCTT
>Ga0255776_10002726_pt1 | contig 19534 bp, 19 predicted proteins | sample 071ome_19_FD_179974 | JGI IMG/M metagenome (GOLD analysis project Ga0255776, IMG submission 179974) | Coastal salt marsh microbial communities from the Groves Creek Marsh, Skidaway Island, Georgia - 071413AT metaG (version 2) | ecosystem: Environmental > Aquatic > Marine > Intertidal zone >... | reverse complement strand
ATGTTGGCGGGCACGGCAGTCTATGTGAATGCTGGGGCTCAACTAGGACAAATTGATCAGCTGTCGCTCAGTGGCGTTTTAACTCCAGGCATTTTGGGCAGTTTCGTGTTGTTGGCCCTCTTTCCATGGCTAGCTCGTACCGGCTTGGAATATTGGAATCGCCGCAAGAAATTAGCTGAGTTTAAACGCCCAAAAGCGTTTGATGACAACTTGTTGGTCATTGGTGCTGGGGCGGGCGGCTTGATTTCAGCCTACATTGCTGCAGCCACTAAAGCGAAGGTGACGCTTATCGAAAAGCATGAGATGGGCGGTGATTGTTTAAATACTGGCTGCGTGCCTTCGAAGGCCCTTATTCATGCGGCGCAGCGAGCATACGATAGCCGTCATGGTGCCGAGCTGGGTATTCATGCTCATCACGTCACTGTAGATTTCGCCAAAGTTATGGGCACGGTTCACGATAGCATCAAAGCGATTGAGCCCCACGACAGTGTTGAGCGTTACACGGAGCTGGGCGTCAACTGCATTCAAGGCGAGGCCAGGCTCATCAACCCTTGGACCGTGTCTATTCAGACTGAGCAAGGAGAGGTCACTCGAACGGCGCGCAACGTGGTGATTGCGGCAGGTGGGCGACCAAGAGTGCCGGACATTCCTGGACTGGATGAAGCGCCCTTTTATACCTCTGACACCATTTGGAATATCCAGCAGCAACCGAAACGATTATTGGTGCTGGGTGGTGGCCCCATTGGTTGTGAATTAGCTCAAAGCTTTCAGCGATTGGGCAGTGAGGTGTCGCTGCTGGATAAGCACTCCTCTCTCTTGACGAAAGAGGATGCCGATGTGGCAGGAGTGGTTTCCAACCAATTCGTGCAGGAAGGAATAGAGCTGCTGCTGGGATACGAGCCGGTATGTGTTGAACACAATGGCGGTGACTTTGCCATGGTGGTGCGTTCCAGCGAAGGGGACAAGACGGTACCGTTCGATGCTGTGTTGCTCGCAGTGGGGCGTGAAGCTAACGTTAAGGGATATGGCTTAGAAGAGCTCGGGGTCGCGCTTACGCCCCAGGGAAATATTCAGGTCAATGAGTATCTAGAGACCAGCTTGTCCGGTGTCTATGCCGTGGGGGATGTGATTGGTGGCTATCAATTTACCCATGTTTCTTCCCATGAGGCATGGTATGCCAGCGTTAATGCACTTTTTGGTCATTTAAAAAAATTCAAGGCGGATTATTCTGTCATTCCATGGGCCACCTACACCGACCCGCAAATTGGCCGTGTCGGCTTGAGCGAATCTGATGCCCGAGAACAAGGCGTACCTTACGAAGTAACGCGCTATGATTTCGAAGAAGCGGATCGTGCCATCGTAGATCATGCGACGAAGGGCTTTATCAAGGTGTTAACGGTTCCAGGAAAAGACAAAATTTTAGGGGCTACCATTGTCGGCCCTATCGCGGGTGAGCTGATTGCTGAGTTTGTGATGGCCATGAGGCACGGTTTGGGGTTGAACAAGTTACTGTCAACGATTCATGCATACCCAACTCTAATGGAAGCGAATAAGGCGGTGGCTGGGAAATGGAAGCGCGAACACGCCCCGCAAGGCCTTTTGGCGAAAGTGGAGCGCTACCATGATTGGCGACGCCGCTAATACAAAAATAGGAAAGACGATGAAGGATTTCTTCAATGAAACAGAACTGAATTTGGCCATGAATTTCATGAAGCAAATTCCGTTTAATAATCATATTGGTTTAGAAGTACATCGCTTCAGTGCGGAAGAAGCGGTGTTTAAGATCAACATGCGCCCTGAGTTAGTCGGTAATTGGTTGCAAGGCATTTTACATGGCGGCGTGATTGCTTCGGCGCTGGATGTGGCGGGCGGAACGGCTGCTTTGGTGGGGGCATATCGTCAACGCTTAGACTTACCACAAGAAGAGCGTGCAAAAAGTTTGTCCAAACTGGGCACCATTGATATGCGAGTGGATTATTTGAGGCCAGGCAAGGGGAAAGAATTTTTTGCTACTGCCACGATATTGAGAATTGGCTCTAAAGTGGCAGTTACCCGAATGGAGTTTCGTAATGAGGAAGATGAACTTATTGCGGTCGGCACCGGTACCTATATGTGTGGTTAAGCGTATCTCTGGCTAAGTGCGAGTGATGAGTGAATCAGGCACGTCTGCTTAAATAAAAAAAACGCCTCTCAATAGAGGCGTTTTTTGTTTCGAGGCGAAATCCTTTTGATGCGGTTATTTTGGCAAGGGCAGCTCGGGCAGCTCTAACCCCAGACCCTGCCGTAGCATTTCCAGCGCCTTATCATTTTCGTGTTTCGCTAAATACAGCCGGCTGAGTTCGCTGCGTGTTTCTGCGCGATTTTGTAGGCTTAAACTGGCTTCAAAATATTGCAGAGCTTGCTCGAAATCTTCATTTAACATGGCAATGCGACCGAGTGTTAATAATAAGCCTGCGTCATTGGGTCGTTGCTTTTGCAAATCTTTGGCAAATAACCATTGCTTCTTGATGTCCTTGCCTTTGACCCAGCCAAATAATTCGATTAGCTCCGGGGTCACGTGATGATGAAGCAAGCTTCTTAGTTCGTGTTCCGCCTGCTCGTGGGCACCTAGGTGCATCAGGTGTTCGATAAAGCCGTGGGCTAGGGGGATAAAATCGTCGTGTTTGAGAGTGGATTTTGGAATGCGTCGCCAAATTTCCATGAGTTGATTTGGATCTTTGCTACGCGTATCACGAGACCGAATCACGTGCTCGATGAGCTTTCCGTAGGCTTTAATTTCCAATTGGGTGGTGTGTTTTCCGCCCAGTAATTTGTTCTTGTTTAACGTGGGTAGCAGTGTCAGAACCGATTCCCAATCGTTCAGCGCCATATGGGCTTTAAGTAGCATTTTGTTGACGTATTGATGCTTAGGAAATTGCTTCTTCAGGCGCAGGCAAGTGGCAAGGCATTGCTCAAACTGTTCTCGTTCTAGTTGCAATTGAGCCTGCTGTAGGCCAACTGCCAGCTCAGCCCCCTTGGTGCTGCTAGCGGCTTGAGCCATAAGGTCATCGGAATGCTCATAATTGCCTGCCATTTGCGCGGCTCTTGCCGCTGCTAAATAGTTAATGATTTTACCTTTACCATGGGCGCCGGACAGCAGCAGTTTTTCAGATTGTTTAAAATCCCCTTCGGCAAGATAGATGAGGCCTTTAACGGTTTTACCAACCGCCTGGTTAATGTTTCTTTTATCGCTCCACTGTTTTAGCGCTTGTGGCGTAGCGAACATAGAGCCAAGCAATTGAAAGAAGCCGTACAGTATTAAAACGAGCGTTACTAATATTAAAACAAAGACCCATAGACTCGTTTCCATCACCCAGTGTTGGTAGCTGATGAGTACATACCCGCTGCCTTGCAGTATGAAGTAACCCAGTAAGGAGCCGAGCAGCAAAAAAGCGGCAATGAGCAGGAGTCTCAAGTTCATTACGCTTGCTCCTGCTGAGTTGCTTCTGTTTTGTCGGGTGAGACTTGAGGAATCGGCTTTTGTTTTTCTGTCTCAGGGGCGTCCGCCGGAGCGTATGTTCGTTGTTCTAGAATGTTTCTTAGCTGGCGTAAGGATTGGCTAATATCAGGGTAGATATATTCTACCTTGAGTGCTTTTAACGTTGATAATTGTGAAACGAAATCGATGGCTTTGCTGTGACGAATGAAACCGTCGAGCCATTGAGTGGCGTTATCTAGGCTCGCTTCGTAAAGGGTTTGGTCTCCCTTGATGAGTGCCCATTGAGCCTGTTCAAGCATTAATCTTAAGCTGTGCTCCATGATTTGGTATTGCTCTTGAGCAATGGGCGCGTCGAAGGCGTCATCACGATATCGCACGCGCACAAACTGCGATAGTTGATCCAAGAAGCTGGTTTCGGCATTGTCCGTGGCGGGTTCAAGATTAGGCAGTGCCATGTCTTTAGGCGGCTGTATGGTGTCGTGAATAAAGCCTTTGAGAGCCTGTAACTTGGCATAAGTACCCTGGCGATCTAAATCCAATGCGTTCGCCAATAGCATACGCTCTTTGGCAATGGTTTCTCTCACCACGAGCAGTGCGGGGTCATCTAATTCTGCCAAAATGGCATCGGCGGATTTCATTAATGAGTCGGCGCCTTTTGGCTCTTTTTGCAGCATCACGCGCTGGTTGGCTAAGCGCAGCAAATATTCCACTTCCGCTAGCTTCCAATCGTCGTGACGTGCACCGGGAATTTGCTTGAGGGCGTTATCGAGGTAAGCAACATGGCCTTGTATGGCCTTCAGTGTTTGCTGGTCATCTGCCAACTTTTGGCGCCACTGACCGTGTAACTGACTCTGTTCGTTTTGTGTCGAACTGAGGGCTTGGCTTTGTTGTTTTAGGCCACTGACATCACCTAACATGTACTCTAGCCGATATTGATAATATCCCGCGCTGGCCAAGGAAATAACCAGAGCGAGAATGCCAAGCCATAGGGCAGGCCCGGCGGCTGAGGCATTTACTTTTTTGGATTTCGGTGCGGGTAAGGCCGATGTGTTTGTTTGTTGTTCTGTCACCATCTCATCCTTTCGTGGCATCGAGCGATGTTATTCGGCGCCGTTAGTGTGCGTATAAATGGTTTCGAGGGCGCTTGTCATGGCATCGCCCTTTAAATGTTCACATATATGTACGTCAGCAAAATGATCGTGACGTTGTAATTGTTTTAACTGATTCTTAATGCGCGCGCTCGGTACAATTAAATGTATGGGCTTGGACTGCGCGATGGTGAGGAGTTCCGTTAACTGTACGGCCATTTCCCCACTGGTTACAAGAGCATAGTGGATTTGTTGTTGCGTGAGTAGCGCCGCGAAGCTATTCCCGTCAATTTTTGCGGGTTGGCGTTCGTAAAATTCGGCATATTCAACTTGGGCTCCGCGTTGCTTCAGGGTGTTGGCAATCAACTCTCTGCCGCCGGTACCGCGAAAAATGAGCACCTTCTTATCGTTCATGCTTTGCAATTCGGGTAAGGCAAGTAAGCCTTCACTATGGTGGCCCGTGGGAACCACAACGGAAACATCAAGTGACTGCAACGGCGTGGCACTTGAGTGGCCAACGGCGAACCACTTAATGCCTATGGGAAGTTGTGGCCAAAACCGATCAATCCAGTCTGCTGCCAACGAAGACGCGTTACTGCTCACGGTAATGATCACATCATAGTGGTCTAAATTCATCATCGTGTGCCGCAACGGATGGTAACCAGGGTGACTTTCTTCAATGGGCTGAATGGTGAGCAATGGCTGGTGTAGGCAATGCCACCCCGCGTTGTGCAGGGTGGTGATCATATCGTGTTGCTGCCCTTCGGGGCGCGTGACTAATATGTTTTTCGCCAGGGTCACTATTTAACCTCGTGACCGTAGACCTGTCTTAGAATGTGGTCCGCCCCTTGAGCTAGTAGATCTTCCGCGGCTTGCACGCCTAAGGCTTCACATTGATCAGCCGGACCGCTGATTTCGGTGCGAATGATTTCTTGTCCGTCTTCGCTGCCGACAAGTCCGCGTAGGTGAACGTGCCCATCTTCAAGTGTGGCGTAACAGGCGATCGGGACTTGGCAGCCCCCTTGTAGGCGTTTATTTAGTGCGCGCTCAGCCAATACTCGTGTGGCGGTTTCTTCGTGATGCAAGCAGGCCAGTAGGGCCTGAGTGTCCGTGTCATCGGTGCGGCATTCAATGCCCACCGCACCCTGGCCACCTGCGGGTAAGCTAACGGTGTCATCTATGTATTGTGCAATGCGCTCTTTCAACTCCAAACGAATGAGACCAGCGCTCGCGAGGATAATGGCGTCGAATTCGCCCGCATCCAACTTGCCTAAGCGAGTTTGGACATTACCACGAAGGCTAGAAATTTTGAGGTCGGGGCGAGCAGCAAGCAGCTGACATTGTCTGCGCAGGCTAGAGGTACCGACTCTGGCCCCTTGCGGCAGATCTTCGAAGCGCGCGTAATCATTTGAGACGAAAGCATCCGTTGGGTTTTCTCGTGGGCAGATAACGGAAAGGCCTAGGCCTTCAGGGAATTCCATGGGAACGTCTTTCATGCTGTGCACGGCGATGTCGGCGCGACCATCGAGCATGGCAGCTTCCAATTCTTTTACGAATAGCCCTTTGCCACCAATTTTAGCCAGAGGCGTATCCAGAATCTTGTCCCCTTGTGTGGTAAAGGTCACCAGCTCAACCGTTAAATCTGGGTGATGTTTTGTGAGTTCGGTTTTGACGTATTCGGCTTGCCAAAGGGCTAGCTTGCTTTTACGGGTGGCGATGCGCAGGGTTTTCATAGGCACAAACAATTCGGGATAAAAATTTCCGCCATGATACCAAGAATGTTCTGAAGTGTCGTACGTGAACTGCTAAACTCCTGCCACAAATCAAACTCCCCTAGCCTATTTTGGGGGCGACTCACCTTAATCAGCAATAAAGAGAACAGCCATGATCACCACTTCCATCGAGAATCGTGTTCTGACGATTTGTTTTGATCGTGCGGATAAGAAGAACGCCATCACCAACGAAATGTACACCGCGGCCGAACAAGCTTTGTTAAACAGTGCCGAGGACAAAGAAGTGCGTGTGGTGCTGTTCAAAGGGGAAGGGGGCAATTTCACCAGTGGAAATGACATGGCCTCGTTCTTGTCCATGTCCAAAGAATCCGAGCCACCGGTGTTGAAGTTTTTATTGGCCCTCGCCACATATCCAAAGCCGGTAGTGGCCGCGGTTGAAGGTTTGGCCATTGGCATAGGTACGACGATGCTGGCTCATTGTGACTATGTTGTGGCGGCCGATAACGTGCGCTTCAAAATGCCTTTTGTTGATTTGGGTCTGTGTCCTGAAGGGGGCAGCAGCCTGTTGTTCCCTCGTTTTATGGGTCATAGCCTTGCCTCAGAGCTGCTTATCCTTGGCGACTTCTTTAGTGCTGAAAAAGCAGAAAAAGTGGGTTTGGTGAACGCGGTGTCTACGGTTTCCGAGGTATTGCCTGCGGCCACCAAAGTGGCGGACACTCTGGCGGCCAAGCCACCGGCAGCGGTGCGCAATGCGAAAGCGATGATTAAGCAGGATTACTGGGAGCAGTTGCAGCCTGTGGTGCGTGAAGAGATCAGGCAATTAAGTGCTATGGTGGCGCAAGAGGAATGCCAAGAGGCGTTGGCGGCGTTTGCGCAAAAGCGCGCTCCCGATTTCTCTCGTTTTTGAGGTGTTATCTGAGCGAGTCTCAGGGGTTGTGCACAAAAACTGTGGATAACCCTTGGGATATGCTCGGGAAACCCGTTCAAACCCATGATTGTATGTGGGTAAACCGGATTTAGACTGAATTTTGAGCAGATTAGACCCCGCTGATGACCGGTTGCTAAGATCACCTAAAACCTTGTATTTCAAGGTTTTACACAGAATCTGTGGATAATTCTTTGGATAAAGCATGGATCGTTTTCCACAAGCCTAGGGGCATAGGAACCTAGCTTAAATTGGTGGAAAAAACATCAGCTTACGGCGCTGATGACCGGTCGATTAGTGGGGGATGAAAAGGAAAACCCCTTAAGTTGTACACAGTTTCTGTGGATAACTATTTGAATAACTTTGGGACACAGTGCGACAGGCCAGTGATACCGAAGGCTTTAATTAAATTGGTTAAAAATCAACATGTTATATGGATTGATCGTTCTCTTTGGCTATTTGTTGCTGGGTGAGTTTGTGGCGGCTCTGTTTGCTTGGCCGGTGCCCGGTTCCGTGTTGGGCATGTTGTTGTTGTTTGCCACCTTGGTGGTGCGAGATCGAGTGTCACCTGAGTTGAATGCCAGCAGTAAAGGCCTACTGCCTTATTTGCCATTGTTTATCGTTCCGGCGTCTGTGGGTATTGTGAATTATGTGGATTTGCTAGAGCAGCAAGGTTTGATTATTTTGCTGGCTATGTTGGTTAGCTTGGCCATTGGGATTCCGGTGTGTGGCTGGGTGGCACAATGGGCCATTAAGCGCATCAAGGGAGGCTCCCTGTGAATATCCAACACGCTTGGTTAGCCGCTTGGAATAGCCCTTATCTCGGTTTGTTTCTTACATTGTTGAGTTTTCAGTTGGGCTTGTGGGTGTTTCGCAAGAGTCAGCAGAAGCCATGGTTGCATCCGGTGATGGTGAGCGTGGTGATGTTGTGTTTAATCGTGTGGCTGACCGATTTAAGTTTCGAGCGTTACATGAGCAGTGCCAAAGTACTCAGCGATTTACTTGGGCCTGTGATCGTGGCGTTGGCCATACCGCTATACGAAAACCTGCGATCCGTTCGCCGTTACTGGTTGCCATTTGTGTTAGCGAATGTGCTGGGGGGAACCGTCACGATTTTGGTGGCCGTGGGCGCGCTGTGGCTATTAGGAGGCAGCTCAGACGTGGTGCAATCCATGTGGACAAAATCCATTACCACCGCGTTTGCTTTGCAAATCGCACCGGGTATCGGCGCAATCCCAGCCATTGCGGCTGCCATTATCATGTTTACCGGTATCTTTGGTGCCATCATGGCGCCAGCGTTGTTTCGGCTGTGCGGCATCACCGCCCCTATGGCTCAAGGCGCGTCATTGGGTATTTGCGCCCATGCGGTTGGCACCTCCAAGGCGTTAGAACTGGGCAGTGAACAAGGTGCATTTGCAGCCTTGAGCATGAGCTTTATGGGCATACTCTGTGCACTGACGCTGCCGGTATTGCTGGGGTAGAGAACAGAGACAAAAAAGGGGCGCTTAGCCCCTTTTTTTATGGATCTATTGAACTTCGCTTTTCTTACCGGAAGCAAGACTTCGACACACCACACCAACTTGGGTTGCTGCTTTCGCTGCCTTCATAGATGTCCTTCAGTAGCTGGGCGGATTGGCCATCGGTTACCCACAGTTCACGACCTTGATCGGCATCTTTAGCAGTAAAGATGGCTAAGCCATTGACCGATACGAAATCCATTGGGTCTCCGCTTTTGTCATCACCTGACGTATCGTGCAGTTTGATGATGCCACCCTCGACCAAACCATATAATTCCACCTCAGCCATGACGCTGGCAGAAAAGATTAAGGTGTCGCCTGCAATGGCTATCGAATGGATGCTAGACACGTCCGATGGGTAAGTCTCAATGCCATTCGCTTCAGTGTAAGAGTAAAGCTGTCCGTTGGAGGTAAAATACAGGGTGTCGTCTTGCACCAGCCACTCGTTAATGGCCGCCGACAAATTGGTTGGAATTCGTTGGGTGCCTTCAGCCGTACCATCCGTTATCCACAGGCCTCGATAAGACCAATTTTGCTCATCATTGGCTTTGATGATGGCTTTGCCTGCGAATGAAATAATATCCCTAGGGTTGGCCGGGCCGTTACTCGTAAGGAGTTTCGTGCCTTCGGCTGTACCATCTGTGACCCAGGTGCGCCCCTCGGAAAGGAACAGGGCTTTGTCTTGGAGGGCGGTAAACGCGTATGGATTGGAGCCGTAATAGTATTCGTCAGAGATATCCTTAATCATTCGGGTACCCTCTGCGGTGCCGTCGGATACCCAGGGTTCGGTACCCGTACCTGCGGTATAGGCAGCGAATACAAATTGCTCACCGATTGAAACGAAATGGGCCGGTGTGCCCTTGTTTGGCGTGTCGGAGGTAAGATTGCCAGTGGCGAGGTTCTTAAATAGTTGGGTGCCCTCTGCAGTGCCGTCGGTTACCCAAAGCTCGCGGTCGTCATCAGTGCCCGTACCGTTGAAAAAAACCAAGTCATTAAAGGCGAAGAAATGTTGAGGGAATAGATTGGTCAATCGTTCTCCATCGACGATGCGCGTCCCTTCAGGGGTGCCGTCGGTGACCGCAAGGGTACGGCCGAAATCCGTGGTGCTGACGTTCATGAACCACAGGCCATTAGCGTAGAACGCATCGTATATGTATTCAGCATTCACGCTGTCGAAGTCGGCTACCATTTGGGTGCCTTCGACTGTGCCATCACTAATCCAAGTTTGGTTCAATGTATCGCTGACGGTGGCGGTAAAGGGGATGTAGTGGCCTGTGGTGGACTGGGTGTCGTCTGAGTCGCCACCACAACCGGACATTAGAAGGCTCGATATAAGCAAGCAAAGGGTGCCGGTGAAGGAGAGGGGTGATAATTGTGATATAAAATGCATGATTTTTAGTTCCGTGTTACTGATTCCGTCGTGCCTAATGGCGTTCCGAAGGCTACGGGTTTTGCAGCGTATGAGCGTCCGTCTCGACCGAAATGGACATAATTGGTTTAGATGGACGGATTAGATCGGGTTGCTAGGCCGAGTATGGGTTCACGGGTCTATACTGATTACCAGAGTGATCCCCCAAGGACGGATATGAAACTCCGATTGTATGCCCTTAACATCATCCTTCCTCTTTCGACGCTGGCACTGATGGGCCTGTTTCGAGATGCCTCTTTTTTATTGCCTGAATATGTGGCGATTGGGTTGTTGGCGTTCACTTTGGGTCGCTCTTATTTGCTACTTCAGCAGCAGACCTTCTTCGTCATTTTGCCCTTCTTATTATTTATCGTGCCCGCTGATTGGGGGTGGGGTTTAGAAATTCATGCACCGTTTGTATTGCCAGTGGTGACGGCATTCCTCTGCTGGGTGAATTTTCAAAGGGGCCAACGCCCTTGGCGACATCCTCTCTATTTGGTGAATTGGCTATGGCTTGGCTTGATTGCGGCTTTAGGACTGCGTGCGGTACCTGTTCCCGATGAGTGGCTGGTGTGGAACCAACCTTTACCTTGGCAAGCTCAGTTGGCGTTTGTATTGGCCCCTGGGTTGTTCGCATGGCAATGGGTGCGATTGGGTCGATTTGCAGCTTATTGGCCATTGTTAGCAACGCTAGCCTTTCATATTGATTGGGCTGAGCAAGAAACGGTTTTCCTGTGGATGGCTCTGGCCAGTTTGTTCTCGCTCACCCTAGATAGCTATGTCATGGCATTTGTGGATGAATTAACGGGCATTCCGGGTCGTCGGGCTATGGTGTTTCGCCTTAAAACCCTCTCACCCTATTACTTCATTGCCATGTTGGATGTGGATCACTTTAAAAAGTTTAACGACAACCATGGCCACCAAGTGGGCGATGATGTATTGCGTACCGTCGCACGTTTGTTGTCCAAGGCAAAAGGTGCGAAATCCTACCGGTATGGCGGTGAGGAGTTTGCGTTGATCTTTTCCCATGGGGCTCAGGAAGCGATTAAATCAGAGTTGGATCGAATACGAGAGTCCATTGCCCAATACGACCTGTATCCGAAAGAGCGTCACCGAAAAAAGCATGATCGGGGCAAAGGGTCGGCGCGCAAGCCTTTGCATGTGACTGTGAGTTTTGGCTTGGCTCAGCACCACCCAGGACAGCAATACGAAGCGGTCATAGAGCATGCGGATAAGGCGCTTTATCGAGCGAAAAAAAATGGTCGAAATCGAGTCGAAGTGGCGAAATAGCACTATGCTTGATGGGTGGAACTACATTTAGGATGGGACTATGGCGAGTATTTTAGCGGTAGATGACAGTGAGGCCATCCGCACCATGATGAAGGTGGTGCTGGAAAGCGCGGGCCACAACGTGTTCGTGAAAGAAAATGGGCGTGAGGCGCTGGATTGGGCGAGGGATCACACGGTGGATCTGGTGATTACAGATTTAAATATGCCCGAGATGGGGGGCATGAGTTTAGTGAGCCACCTTCGGCGGCTCGACAATTACAAAAGCAAACCCATATTGGTCATCACCACGGAAACCGCAGACTATAAGAAGTCAAAAGCCAAAAATGTGGGGGCCACGGGGTGGATTGCCAAGCCTGTGGATAAAGATCGTTTGCTAACGGCGGTACAAAGAACCGTGGGCTGATACGCCACGGTTCTCAGCGTCAGTTGGGGGCAGGCTTCAAAACGTAAAAAAGGGCGCTTTCCATGCGCCCTTTTTTGGTTTTAGCGTTAAACGCTCTAGGGTGGGTTCAGTTGACCAGCTCGATCACCTCTTCTGTCACCGTTTGGTGCCTTAGGAGGGAAACTAGCTCTTCTCGGTTGCGAATCATGTCTCGATAGTTGTGCAGGATGGCTGGATTATTTAGACCCATACGCTGCTGAGCGTTTTTCATATGGCGGCGAAGGGTAACGATTTCATGCTCTAGGCGATAGATTCTAGGGTTTACGCTGTACATCATGTCTAAGCACTTCTTCTGATTTCGTTCTGTAAGCTTAGTCAAAACCGAGATCGCGTGGAGGTGAGTTGTAGGAATGTTTCCTCATGTGGGCTGAGCGGAAAATAACCAAAAAGTATGAAGTAGGCCCATATTGCCTACTTCTTTAGGACTGGTTGTAACCTTTAGTTATTTTGCCTTAATTTGGCGGTCAAGTGAGTAGAATGGGGCGCCAGTCGTAGTCCACATCCCCCACCGCGAAAAAGCCGGGCACAATCATGGTGGGCTTATGGCCATAACGAATAGGCTCGAATTGTCGGGTCACTACGTCTCCGCCGATGCAGCGTAAAATGGCGTGGCCTGCGGCGATGTCCCACTCGGATACATTGCCAAACCTTGGGTAAAGCTCACCCCTTCCTTCTGCCAAATAGGCCAACTTAATGGCACTGCCCGCTGCGATTTTTTCCACACCGCCGAGCTTGTCGCTGAGGCGATCACAAAGCCGGTCTAATTGCTCGGTAGCATGACGGCGGCTGGCTAAGACGCGTATGTGTCCGAGCTCTCTGAGCATGGCGGAAGGGTTAGAGGTTTTCAGCGGAATGGCGGGCTCAGCCCCAGTCTTTTTAAAGGCTTTTCCGTCACCACCGTAATAGCACTCATCGGTGACGGGTATGTAAATTAAGCCGAAAATGGGTTCGCCTTCTTCAATTAGGGCGATATTGATGGTGAATTCGTCGTTGCGATCGATAAATTCTTTGGTGCCATCTAGCGGATCAATCAGCCAGAATCGGCCCCACTGGGCTCGCTCTTCTTTGGTCGGCAAGGGGGATTCTTCGCTTACAACGGGAATATGACAAATATCTTGCAGCCCGTCTGACAAAATTTGGTGGGCAGCAAGGTCTGCTTCGGTGAGCGGGCTCGCATCCTCTTTTTCGGTTACGGCGGTGAAATCACTGCGATTATAAATGCGTAATATGGCTTCACCAGCAAGCTTTGCGAGTGCAATGACTTCGGCATAATTCGGCTGCATGGGACAATCCTATTGTTATCGTTATTCGGCGGATGATTGCTGTTCTAGCCAAGTTTTGGCTAGATAGAGAGCGGCGATGGCGCGGCCTTCAGTCATGTCTTCTCTCATGATTAAATCCTCTAGCTGACTCATGGGCCAGGGCACCACGTCTAAGGGCTCTGGTTCATCACCTTCGAGTGCGCAAGGATACAAGTCTAGTGCAAGCATGACCTGTATGCCGCTTTTCATGTAACTGGGCGACAAACTCAATTGTTTTAACGGGATGAGTGTTTTTGCCCCGAATTTAATTTCTTCTTGCAGCTCGCGATTCGCCGCTTCGGCGGCCGTTTCACCAAGGTCCATGGCGCCTTTTGGCAGGGTAAGGGTGTAATCTTCGACCCCTGCACCATATTCACGAATCATCATGACGTCACCGTTTTGATTAATCGGGACCATCATAACGGCTCCTGGGCCGCCAGGTACTAGGCGCTCATAAGTGCGGCTGACGCCATTAGAAAACGTGAGGTCTAAGGACTCAATGGTGAACAAGCGGCTTCGGGCTACGATGTGGGTGTCGATGATTTTGGGTTTCTGCGACATCTGGTTAACACTATAATGCGACGACGCGGCACAGCATAAAGCACCCACTCAAAAAATAAACCTATTGATCACGGTTAGCATCTAAAAGGCAGGAATAGACATGGTCCCTTGGCAGTCAATTGACACGGTTTTATTGGATATGGATGGGACATTATTGGATTTGCATTTTGATAACTATTTTTGGCTGCAGCACTTGCCTGTGAAATATGCGGAGCATCATGGTGTGGCCCCTGATCAAGCCCTCGCCCATTTAACGAAGCAAATGGAAGACAAGGTGGGGCAATTAGAGTGGTATTGCTTAGATTACTGGAGTGAATTGACCAGTATGCCCATTACAGAATTAAAGAAAGATGTGCAGCACAAAATTCAGTTTCGCCCCCATGTGCCTGATTTTCTATCAGCATTGCGTGCGGCGGGTAAGCGCACGGTTATCGTGACAAATGCCCATCGTGGCAGTGTTGACTTGAAAATGAATCAAACAGGGCTTGATGCCATGGTCGATCGAGTCATCAGTTCTCACGATTATCAGTACCCCAAAGAAGCGCAAGGGTTTTGGCAGTGTTTGATGGAAGACGAACCGTTTGATTTAGAACGAACCGTTTTAATCGATGATAGCGAGCCTGTGTTAGAATCCGCCAAACAGTTTGGTTTGGTGCACTTGCTATCGATTTGTCAGCCGGACAGTCAAAAGCCGAAACGGGATGCTGGTGGGTTTAAAAGCGTTGATCACTTTTCCCACATCATGCCGAATAAACCATCATCCGATAAGCAATAGGAAATCATGGGTTCATCTCAGTCTTCAGCGGAATCAAAAGTTCGTTTAGATAAGTGGCTTTGGGCTGCTCGGTTCTTTAAAACTCGCGCGTTGGCTAAAAATGCCATTGAGGGTGGAAAGGTCCAATATGATGGCCAAAAGTCTAAAGTGAGCAAAATGGTCGAAGTAGGGGCTACCTTGACCATTCGACAGGGGTTCGATGAGAAGGTTGTCGTGGTAAAGGCCTTGAGCGATCAGCGTCGGGGGGCGCCAGAGGCGGCCCTTTTGTACGAAGAGACTGCAGATAGCATTAAGCACAGAATGGATGAGGCGGAGCGCCGTCGAAAGTTCAAGCAAGCCCATCCCTTGTTTGACCATAAGCCGAACAAGAAAGAACGACGTCAAATTCATAAGTTTCGAGAAGATTCTCGTTACTAATCCCAGTTATATGTAGGTAGTTATGGCCAGTAAAGACGCATTGCAACGCTTCACCTTTGGCGGGACCCATGTCCGTGGTGAATTGGTGGGGCTAAATCAAACGCTGACGGATATATTCGAGCGCCAATCATACAGTGAGCCAGTGAATAATTTACTCGGTGAATTAATGGCGGCCGCGGCTCTGCTGAGCGCCACTGTCAAAATCGATGGATTGTTAACCCTTCAAGTTCAAACCAATGGTCCTGTTAGAGCATTGCTGGCTGAAATTTCCCATGATGGGCAAATGCGTGGCATCGCCCGCATGGATGAGACGCAGGATGAAGCTCAGGGTGATTTACTCGGCAGTCAGGGCCAACTTGTGATTACCATGGACCCGACGAAAGGCCGTCGATACCAAGGTATCGTGCCTCTTGATGGAAATAGCATTGCAGCCTGCCTAGAGGGTTACTTTAAGCAATCGGAGCAGCTGGGCACCCGCTTATGGCTGAGTTGTGAACACGGCGTGGCCGCAGGGCTCTTGCTGCAAGAGTTACCGGAACTCGGCGAAATTCAAGAATCGATGGAAGTGGATGACGATGCTTGGGATCGCCTGACTCACCTTGCCAGTACGATTCGCACTGATGAGCTACTGCACCTGCCAAACGAGGAGATCCTCCATCGCTTATTCCACGAAGAGTCGGTGACCGTTTATCCACAGGCTCCGATGTCCTTCAGATGCAGTTGTTCTAAAGACCGTCTCTCTGTGGCTCTGACGCAGATGGGGTACACCACGTGCCAAGAGATCATCGATGAGCAGGGTAAAATTCGAGCGGACTGTCAATTTTGCGGTCAACATTACAGTTTCAGCCAGTTGGATGTAAACGGTCTATTCCCGCTGGACAGTGCCAAAGCGGGCAAGGGCTTGCACTAATCTGAGCTTTAGCCCTCAGAATCCGCACCTTTAAATAAGAAAAATCGGCGTCTTAACTGAGAATAATTCAGTGTTATAGCCATTATATCTTCCATAAATACTGTCTATACCCCTTGATTTATCAAGGGGCTGCGGCGGTTGATCGGCTCTATCAAGCCAAAAGTGTCTCTTTTTTGGTCATGCCTATTCGCCCTCTAGGGTTTTTCTGGCATAATCGCGCCCCTAAAAATTTTTAATTCGTGGGCGTCGTATCTAATGCTCACGGTAATGTTTTCAGTCACCTGGTCACAAGCCAGCTGACCTAACTGTGGATTGGGCAAATATGACCACCGTTTACACCGACCTATCCTCTGCGTTACTCGTTGAAAAGGCACTTGAGCGCGGTGAAGGCCGTCTTCAAGACACGGGCGCATTCGTAGTCACCACTGGCGCGCGTACCGGCCGTTCTCCTATGGACCGCTTCATCGTACAAGAGCCAAGCACGTCAGATGCCATCGACTGGGGCAATGTAAACCGTCCATTCGATGCGGATAAGTTCGATGCTCTGTGGGATCGTGTAGAAGCTTACCTAGATCAACACGATAAGTTTGTTTCTAACGTTCATGTTGGTGCCGATCCTCAGCACTATCTACCGATTAAAATGACCACTCAAACTGCATGGCAAAATCTGTTTGGTCGTAACCTATTCATCCGTCCAGAGTCTTACAATCCTTCTGACAAAGAAGAATGGCAGATTCTTAACGTGGCTGGTTTCGAGTGCGTGCCAGAGCGTGATGGTACTAACTCTGATGGTTGTGTGATCATCAACTTCGCTAAGCGCAAAGTGCTTCTTGCAGGTATGCGTTACGCAGGTGAAATGAAGAAAGCCATGTTCTCTGTACAAAACTTCCTACTTCCAGAAAAAGACGTGCTGCCAATGCACTGTTCTGCCAACGTAGGTGAAGATGGCGATACTTGTTTGTTCTTCGGTCTATCTGGTACAGGTAAAACCACTTTGTCAGCTGACGAATCTCGTTACTTGATCGGTGACGATGAGCACGGTTGGGGCAAAGGTACGGTATTTAACATCGAAGGCGGTTGCTACGCAAAAACCATCGATCTTTCGCAAAAAAATGAACCTGTTATTTGGAACGCCATTAAGTTTGGTGCCATTGTAGAGAACGTTGTTATTGACGACGAAACTCGCAAAGCAGATTACGCGGATGTTAGTCTAACTGAGAACGGCCGTTGTGCTTACCCACTAGAGCACGTCGAAAAACGCGTTATCGAAAACCGCGCTGGCGAACCTAAAGCCGTTATCTTCCTAACCTGTGATATGACCGGTGTTCTTCCTCCTGTTTCTATCTTGAGCAAAGAGCAAGCGGCTTACCACTTCTTATCTGGTTACACGGCGTTAGTCGGTTCTACAGAGATGGGTGGTTCTAAAGGTCTTAAGTCTACTTTCTCTACCTGTTTCGGTGCACCGTTCTTCCCTCGTCCAGCGGGTGAGTACGCTGAGCTTCTAATGAAGCGCGTAACTGAATTTGATTCTCAAGTGTATCTTGTGAACACAGGTTGGACCGGTGGTCCTAACGGTGACGGCGGTGAGCGTTTCAGCATCCCAACTACCCGTGCTGTGATCGCAGCGATTCAGTCTGGCGCACTGCGTAATACTGAAACTGAGACGATCCCAGTATTCGGCCTACAAGTGCCTAAGGCCGTTGAAGGCGTAGATAGTAAGCTACTTAATCCTCGTGGTGCTTGGGCTGATCAGAACAAGTATGACGAAGTGGCCAAAGGTCTAGCACAACAGTTTGTTGATAACTTTAAGAAATATGATGTATCTGACGCCATCCGTGACGCAGGTCCACAGCTTTAAGTTGTTATAAGAATTCACCGCACCCTAGGTGATCGCGCTAGACTGAGCAGTACTAGCGTGGCTTACAAAAAACCCAAGCATAGCTTGGGTTTTTTTATGGGATTTTTAATTGAGTTGATTACTGGAACGAGTACTCAATGACGGTTTTCGTGTAGTTCAGTTTTAGAGCTTCAGGAATGATCGGCAGAGGTTGATTGCTCTCGATGGCATTTCTGACTTCTTGGTTTAATGTCTCGTGACGACTCAACGCGATGTCTTTTTGATCGATGACATTGCCTTCTTTGTCGATCTTGATTTCGATTTTAACCTTTCCTTTTTGGTTGAGCTTTTTGGCCCAAACCGGGTACTCAATACTGCTGGTAATAATGTCTTTTACATCATCTAGGTAATTACTCAAAACCCGATTGTATTCCGCCCGGCTAATCTTCTTGTTACTCTGAAGCGAGGCGGGTTTGCTGGGCTTCTTGCTATAAGGTTGATCATCGGTTTTTGGATCAAAGACATATTTAGCAGACAGAGTCCAGCCATTGCCCTTTAACGAATCAGGCGGCAGTATGAACGGAACCACTTCCAAGATTGCTCGGTGTAGTTCAGATACCAGCAACACCGAAACATCTTCATTATCGCCTTTAACATTGCTGACTTCTGCTTTACGGTTAACGTCGAATTTGAGTTCGACCGTGCCTTTTTGTCCGAAGTTTTTGGCCCATTCCGGGTATTCAACGGCGTTGCGAATTTCTCGGTTGAGCTCCCACTCGTAAAGCTTTAAGTAGTATTTGTTCTCGGCAGCTTTTTCTGCCTGGGTTTTTGCGGTTGACGTGGTGGCGCCCGCATCCACTTTTTTCTTTTGGGTTATTACTTTCTTCTTCTTGGCGGGCTTAGGCTTAACATAGGTGGGCTTGGACTCAGCCTTTTTTTCTGGTGCTTGCTTTGCTTTCTTGGCTTGGGCAGCGGCTAATTGTTTTGCTTCGCGTTCTGCTTTAGCTTTTTTCTGGGCAGCGGCTCGTTCTGCTTTGATGCGGTTTTCCTCGTCAATGATGGCCTGGCGCTTGGACTGTATCCAGCCTTCAATTTCTTTGCTGCGGCCGTCGTCATAGCTCAGGCTGTTATAGCGGGTAAGCAGGGCATCTTGTTCGGGATTTGGGGCTTCGCTCAATATGTTGGTTTTGAATTCGCCGGAAGGTGGTAGCTTTCCAATCCATACATTCACTAAGTATTTAAAAAATTCGTGAGTTTTCGTCTGTAGAACGGTGACGCCGTTGATGGAAACGGTCGTCCCTTTGGCCGGTACGTAATCCACCAAAATCTCATCGCCACTTCTAAGGTTATCTTGCAGAAATCCGGTGAACTCCAGCAGCTGACGAGTTAACTCTTTATCACTGGAAAAAGGGTTGTTTATGGCAATGTCGTTTTGCCATTGCAACGACCAGCGTCTTGGGCTCCAGCGCTTCGTTGTCACTTTTAGGGCCATGCGTTTGCTGCCGGTGCTTTTTAGAATGTCTTGAGGATTAGAGCTGGGCTGAGAAAGATAAAGTGCGCCAATATAAAACTCTTTGCGCAACTGCTGATAGGAGCCAATGCCATTAAGGGTTAGGGCCCAAGATACTTGGCTGATGACGAGGAAAGTCAAGGCCAAAGGCAGTTGGAGTCTTATCATCCGGAGAAGTCCTTTTTTTCTTGGCATTCATTGGTTTAGCATAGACTAGGCTACGAAAAAATCCGTATTTTCGTGATCAAGCTAGGATATCCACATTATTCATTATTTTTTCTAATTTATACAGGGCGGAACACGACCATGGGCAGAACGATAGGGTTCCTTTTTCTACTGGTA
>Ga0255776_10002725_pt1 | contig 19535 bp, 14 predicted proteins | sample 071ome_19_FD_179974 | JGI IMG/M metagenome (GOLD analysis project Ga0255776, IMG submission 179974) | Coastal salt marsh microbial communities from the Groves Creek Marsh, Skidaway Island, Georgia - 071413AT metaG (version 2) | ecosystem: Environmental > Aquatic > Marine > Intertidal zone >... | reverse complement strand
CGGGATGTACTCGCCATGTGCCCGGTGGCTAAGAGCGCGCCTCACATCGGCGGAGGTCACTTCTACCAATGGCGCAGGCCTGAAGCGCTCTCGCAAATATTGATTGATTTTGTAAACAGTAATCACGCGTCGTCTTAAACTGCTGCTAATTATTTGCCCCCAGAAGGTGTTGACTCATTGAGGGAATGCCACCCTGGTGCGCTGTTGGTGAGACCTGGAAAAAGATCGTCTGATCAGCGCAGTAGGCCGCTCAAGTGATGTCTCCTTCGAGCAGCAGTACCGTTCATTGGCCACTCGGTGGATGCGTTACCCATTCCAATCCGCTCGATGAGTTTTAAGTGATCGCGCTTGACGATAGTAGGCGCCATAGCCAAAGTCGATGGATCCAAACAAGCCTGTAGGAACGCGCGGCGATAAGGAGGCAGACATGGGCTACCGGTTAGCGAATATCGATGGGCGAGCGGCATTCATTGATGGTGATGACTTCTATGATGTAGCGCGGTTGTCTGAGGGTCGCCTCTCCAGTGAACCCTTGGCAGCACTGCGTGAAGCGAAGCAGTTGACGGCCCTAGCAGACCGGCTCGATGCTGAAACACCAGATGGTCAGTGGCGTGACCGATTAGTAGGCCCGCCTATCCCCAATCCTCAGAAGGTGTTCGGCGTAGGGCTTAACTATCTCTCCCATGCGGATGAATCCTCGATGGAGCCGCCAGAGAATCCGCTGATCTTCACCAAGTTTCCATCCTGTCTTGTAGGTGCTTATCACGAGGTCCGGTTGAGAAGCGACGGGTGCGACTACGAGGGCGAGCTGGTGGTGGTGATCGGCGAGCCTGGCAAAGATATCGATCGTGCCGATGCCTGGTCCCACGTAGCGGGGTTGATGATTGGTCAGGATATCTCTGATCGACCCGCCCAATTCTCGGCCAAGCCGCCCCATTTTGATCTTGGCAAGTCGTTCGACACTTTCGGTCCGTGCGGGCCGTACATCGTGTCTATTGATAGCTTTGCTGACCCTGCCGATCTCAGTATTGAAACTTGGATCAATGACGAACAAAGGCAAAAAGATCGCACCACCAGTCTCTTGTTCGATGTGCCGTATCTGATTGCTTACCTGTCAGGGATTACCCGCTTAGAGACCGGGGATCTTATTTTTACAGGTACGCCAGAGGGTGTTGGCGCGGCGTCAAAGCGGTTTCTCAAAAACGGCGACGTCATCACCACTAAAATAGAGCACCTTGGTGAGATGGTGAACCGTTGCGTACGTGTCATGGATCAGCCTCGGCTCAAGTAGCTGCCGGTCGATTCCCAGGTGAATGGGATGGGCACCGGGGTTCCAGTCTGTGGAAGGAGCCCCACGCACCAACCGATGAGGCTCATCCCCCGTATGTATCCTCACCACTCACTGCCTAGTCAGGCGAGTGTGCATTTCCCATTATTGATCGCGATGACGTCACGCTCTTTGATGCGGGTTCTAAAACTGACGATATTATTGTCTTTCCACATTTCGACGAGATGGGTTTCACCAGGGTAAACCGGACTAGAAAAACGCACATCAAACCCAGTGATGCGGGTTTGGTCGTAGTTCGCCATTGTCTTCAGCACGCCGTGGCAGGCAATACCGTAAGAGCAGAGGCCGTGCAAAATCGGCGCATCGAATCCTGCTTTTCTGGCAATGCCCGGGTCTCGATGCAAAGGGTTGCGGTCGCCGCACAGTGCATAAACCATGGCTTGATCACTTCGCTGGGGCAGTTCGCAAATCGCGTCTGGGGCGCGATCCGGAATGGCATGAGGCTCTGGAGCGCCCTCAGCACTGCCTCCAAAGCCGCCGTCGCCTCGGTAAAACAGGGTGGCACTCAGCGTAAAGAGCGGATCGCCGGACGCTAATTTCACGGCCGTCTCGTTAGTGAGTAGCGCGCCCTTGCCGTCGCCCTTATCGAACACGCCTGTCACGCGGTTACTGATTAAAATGTCAGCAGCCGCTGGCAGTGGCTGGTGAATGGCAAGGCGCTGCTCCCCGTGTAGCATCAGCATGTAATTCATTTTGCTCATGATGGATGAGCGGGTGCTCGGCGCTCGATCAGGGCGGGACAATACGGTGGCTGCAGTTGGCACGACACGATTGCCCACGGTTTCGCACACATACTCAAGTTCGTTTTCATCCATCGGATCCTTGCCCATGCCGATCGCCACTGCATAAAGGAGTGAGTCGCGGTCGCTGTAGCGGCCAGGTACCTCCTCGGGCTGAAGTGCAAGTGCGTCGTTAACGTCGTCCAGTGTAATGGGCATGGCAGGGCTCCTAATGGTAGTTCGCTTTTAGCCGAGTGTGCTTTCCATGTGAAGCGCACTCCGATAAACAATCATCATGAACGGTTCACTGCAAGAGAAAAAGGTTCGCTACTAGAATTACGTAAGCGACACAGGCTGCAAAGCTTCAGCCCTCATTTGAGATTGAATCACTCAGTTGGACAAGGAGATTGTTCGGGTTTCACCAATCTCGAGCGTCCAAAAAACGGATTGAGGCAGTCCCGCTTCGGTCATTTCCTGGCGCAAGGTTTCTATCGGCGTGTCGATGCCTTCAAGCGTGAGCTGAAAGGTTCCGTAATGGGCGCCAATGCTTTGTTCTGCCTTGAGATCCTGATGGACGAGGACTGCCTCAGCTGGATTAAGGTGAACATCCTTCATAAACCAGCGTGGCTCGTAAGCGCCAATAGGAATAATGGCAAGGGTAAAGGGACCATAGCGCTCGCCAGTTGTCTTGAAGTGGGGGCCGTATCCTGTATCCCCGCCGAAATAAACGGGGCCATGAGGCGTGTCGATCACGAAACCGCCCCAGAGGGTCGTCATTTGGTCAAGTAAGCCGCGGCCGGAGCGGTGGCGCACCTCAACAAAGTGGATGCTTAGGCCGCCGCAGTCGGTGGACTGGCCCCAATTGAGCGTGCGGATGTCTTTAAAGCCGGTTCGCTCGATGACGGAGTCAGTGCCTAGTCCTGCTATCACCATGGCTTGTGTATCGTGCCGATCTGCGAGTCGCTCAAGCGTTCCAAAGTCAAGATGATCATAGTGATCGTGGCTGATCAGAATGCAATCAATAGGGGGCAAGTCATCGAACAACACGCCAGGTGGGTGGGCTCGCTTTGGTCCGGCCCAAGAGACGGGGCTCGCTCGCTCGGAGTAGATGGGATCCGTTAGCACAGTGACGCCGTCAATCTGAATCAAGAAGGTGGAATGGTTGATAAAGGTGACGTGGATGCCGCTCTCATCAAGCGGGACCGCTTGCACTTCAACGGCTCTTTCCTCAGGCCAAGGTGTCGCTCGGGTCAGACTTTCCCAACCAAGCTTTGCAAGGTCGGTCAGTCCTTTGTCCATGGGCTGCCGATTATAAAAACGGCGGCTGTCAAAGGGAGCTTCTGCCGGGTCGTATGCTGCGCCAGGGGGAACCTTCTGGCTTGTGCAACCGCTTAGGCTCATTAAAAGCGCAGCGCTCAGCATAAAAAGAATGACTCTGATTGTCATAGTGCAGACCCCCAACTGCGATGAAGCGCGCCAGGCGCTACACCATCCTTTACGCGATTTCTCTCGCTCGAGCCCAATGGCTCAATGCATGAGCGCACTTTCTTGTCTCCTAAAACTCGATCCCCTATGGTGGAGTGAAGCTTTAGAGGGGAAGAGCGTATGAATTTGAGGTTGCGACAGATCGCGGGGGTGGCGGGTGATTTATCTACCGTTGAACAGCAAATTTGCCGGGTGCTCGGTGTGGAGGTCTGCTACCGAGATAAAGGGGTTGCTTACTTCGGGTTAGAAAACGCCTTGTTTCCCATTGGCAATCAATTACTCGAAGTCGTCGCTCCCATCCAAGAAGGCACCGCAGGCGGTCGTTATCTTGAACGTCGCAAGGGCGATGGGGGCTACATGGTGATTACGCAATGCGATGACCATCCCCCCCGTCGAGCACGCGCTGAAGCACTTGGCGTTCGTATCGTTCATGACAATGCAGGCGAGTCGTTTATCAATATGCAGCTGCACCCGAGAGATACCGGCGGCACTTTTTTTGAAATCGATCAGCAACTTGGTGAGGGCGCAAACGATGAGGACGGGCCCTGGCATCCCGCAGGTCCTCACTGGCAACGAGCGAAACGGACTGAGCGCGTTATCGGTATCCGCGCCGCGGAGGTGCAGTGTGATGATCCCGAAGCAGTTGCACGCAAATGGGCTGCGATTGCCGAGCGAGTCCCCAATGAGATTGAGGGAGGATGGTCGATGCCGCTTGATGACGCCGAGGTCCGTTTTGTGGCCTGCGAAGATGGTCGCCCTGAGGGGCTCGGGGCGATCGACCTAGCGGTTGTTGATCGAGCGGCTATCGTCGATGCTGCCAGCGAGGAGGGTTGCCTTGTGCATGAGTGGCAGGTGATGTTGTGTGGCATGCGGATGAATTTAGTTGAGGCCTGATGAGCTAGTCGACGGGGCGGCAGAAGGATTAAACAGGACAGTGTTGGAAGGGGAGAACCATGTACACAGACATCGAATATGAGCGAATCGGGAATGCTGCGGTTATTCGGCTCAACCGACCGGACAAATTAAATGCGCTGACCTATCACACGCTAGGTGAGCTGAAGCGCGCCATAGGCGCTGCCGTGGACGATTCCGGAGTGATTGGCATCGTCATTACTGGGAAGGGTAGAGGGTTTTGCGCGGGACTTGATTCAGCGGTTTTGGCGCAGGTTACCCAGGAGGCGAATGATGGCGGGCGAGACGAAACAGAACAAGCCGCGTCAGATCAATTGCCTGGCATGTTCTCTTATTTGTTAGAGGTGCCGAAGCCTGTGATCGCCGCGATTAATGGTGTGGCAGCAGGCGGGGGTCTTATCCTAGCGCTGATGAGCGATTTGCGGTTTGCAGCTGAATCAGCAGCCGTTACTACCGTGTTCTTGAAGCGTGGGCTGATCGCCGAGCATGGGTCCAGCTGGATTTTGCCGAGACTGGTCGGCACAGGTCGAGCGCTCGATCTACTATGGGCGAGCGATAAGATCTCGGCCAACGAGGCGTTGGATTATGGTTTGGTAGAGCGAGTCGTTGCCGATGAGTCGCTCGAGCAGTCGGCGATTGATTACATCGAAAAGCTAGCGGTTACGTCCGCCCCGCTCGCGATGGCCGCAACTAAGCGGTTGGTCTATCAGCATCTGGGAGAGGGCTACCGCGATGCCTTGACTGAGGCAGAAGTCGTCCAGAATGAATTTGTCGCCAGCCCCGATGCCGCCGAGGGAGCCATGGCGCTGATTGAGAAACGCACGCCTTCCTTCAAGCGGTTGGGTGATTCGGCGTCATAACATGAGCGGGGCGGTGACACTGATCCTCGCTCTTTTCAGCGAGCGCTAAAGGCTCAGCGTTAAACCAAAAATCGGAAAAACAAACCACGAAAGCGCGACAGTAGTTAGGTGCCATAGAAGAGAGCAACCGGTCGGCTACGATCTGACGGGCGCTGGCGGCAAAGGGAAGCCATGGGGGAATGATGAACCGGGATGTTTTGAAGAAGCCGTGGTATCGATGGTACGCCCTCTTTATTTTGCTGATGGTGTATACCTCAAGCCACGTTGACCGGCAGATCATGGGAATCTTGCTCGAGCCCATCAAAATGGAGCTCAACGCATCTGACACCCAGATGGGGTTCTTGGTGGGCCTTACCTTCGCGATTTTTTATGCAACCTTGGGCATCCCGATTGCGATGCTGGCAGATCGTTCTAACCGGCGCAATATTATTGCCATCGCGACGGCCATTTGGTCAGGGATGACTGCTGTTTGTGCGCTGGTCGGCTCATATTCTCAATTAGCGCTCGCGCGTATTGGGGTCGGTATTGGGGAGGCAGGGTCGAGTCCGCCATCGCACTCGATGATCTCAGACTTGTTTCCTCAGTCCGAGCGCGGCACGGCGATGGGCGTCTTTGCCATCGGCGTGAACCTGGGGTTGCTGATCGCTTATCTGGGTGGTGGCTGGATGAGCGAGCATTGGGGTTGGCGAACCACCTTTATCGTCGTTGGCTTGCCGGGCCTTCTGATTGCGCTACTGGTCCGTTTTACGCTCGTTGAACCGCCGAGGGGCGGCACTGAGACGGTGCAGCAACCGGTGGCGAAAGCGCCTGGTTTCAAGGAAGTGGCGCGAACCATGTGGCGAACACCGGCTGCAAGGCACGTGGTCTTCGGGTCGGCGCTCGCTGGGTTTGTTGGCTATGGGATGACGCTTTGGTTACCTGCGTTTTTTGTTCGCTCCCACGGCCTATCGCAGACTGAAACCGGTATGACGCTCGCACTGATGAGCGGCATTGTGGGCGGTCTTGGAACTTTTTCAGCGGGCCGATTGGCAGACTATTTAGGTAAGCGAGACCCGAGATGGCTTGCATGGGTTGTTGCGGTCGGAAAGGGCGGGCTGGTGCCGTTCTTGGTCGCCTTCTTTTTGATCATGGATTTAAAGTCTGCGCTACTGATGTATCTCATTCCCGCATTCTTTGGCGGCTTTTACCTTGCGCCGACGTTCGCCATGATTCAGCAGCTGGTGCCTGTTCAAATGCGGGCAGTTGCAGCCGCCATCTGTCTCTTTTTGCTGAACATTATCGGCATGGGGTTTGGTCCCCAAGGCGTGGGTATCTTGAGCGATTACTTGTCGGCAGACTACGGCAAGGAGAGTCTTCGCTATTCGCTGATGGTATTTAGTTTGATCAATGTCTGGTGTGCGTTCCACTACTTCTTGGGTGCCCGAACTCTTATCGAAGATAGTGCTCGCAATGCAAAGTTGGGCTCAGCCGAGCCTGCGACTGGATAAACCATTCATGAACCTCAAGGCGCGTCAGTGACGGCGTGTTGAGCACACTTTAATGTGAGGCTCATTCACGACTCGGCGACAATCCAATCATTCACGAGCTTGTCCAAGACAAAGAGCGGTGGCTCGCCGTGATCGAGAATGAGGGAGTGAAAATCCTGAATGCTGAACCGGTCACCCAGCGCACTCCTCGCACGTTCGCGTAGTTCGAGAATAGAAAGCATACCGACCTTGTAGCTGCACGCTTGCCCTGGCCAAACGATGTATCGTTCGATTTCCGCTTGAACCTCAGTATCGGACATGCCCGTGATTCGTTTCATGTAGGCCATTGCCTCTTCTCTAGTCCAGCGTTTGTGGTGGAGCCCTGTATCAACCACCAGCCGAACAGCGCGGAAGAGCTCGCTTTGCAACACGCCGAGTTCGTCATAATCGCTCGTCAGCAGGCCCGCTTCAGTGGCTAGCCGCTCTGCATAGAGCGCCCAGCCCTCACCATACGCAGAAGTGTAGTAGCCGTGCTTGCGATACAAAGACAGTGACTCATTTTCTTGATTGAGCGCGTTTTGCAGATGGTGACCGGGAACCGCCTCGTGGAAGGCAAGGGTCTGCATGCTGTAAGTGGGCGTTTGCTTGATGTCATATAGATTGGCGTAGAAAACACCAGGGCGAGAGCCGTCGAGGCTCGGGGACATGTAATAACCGCCCGCTGCATTTTGTTCCGAGTATTCTGGCACGGCGCGAACTTCGACAGCCGCTTTCGGCATCCGATTGAAGTACGGCGTGATGGTTTCAGTGGCATCGATAACCATCTGGTTATAGTCAGCGACTACCCTATCTTTTCTGTCTGGGGTGTCTGGATAAAGAAATTGAGGGTCCTCATTCAGCTCATTCATCAGTGCGCCAACGGATTGGTTTCCGTCGTAGCCTAACCGAGTAAGAATCTCGAGCATGCGTGATTCGATGCGCGCCACTTCCTCTAGGCCCGTTTGATGGATGTCTTCGGCGGTTAGGTCGGTAGTGGTGTAAATCTTCAGTCGATGCGCGTAATACGCTGCGCCATTGGGGAGTGTCCAAGCGCCATCATGAGGATTGGCGAGAGGTCTTGTTTCCCTGAAATGCTGGAGTAATCGATCAAAGCCAGGGACGAGGTGCTCGCTCATGGCGGTTGCCAAAGCGCTCTTTAGTGCTTCCTGCTGAGCAGCGGTCAGGCCAAGTTCATTGGTCTTCTGACTAAACATCGTGGTGATCGGATGATCTTCCAAACGAATCAGCTCGGAAAGCTGGCGGATCACATGACCAAAAACAAAGTCAGGAGGATAAATCCCTTGCTTTGCCTGTTGCTGTAGCCAGTTGAGCCTGGCTTCACTGATCTCATCAAACTGTTCCACCCGGCGAATGAAGTCCCAAGCTTGCTGCTCAGTGTTGATGGGGTGAAGGTCTGTCATGAACTCGACAAGATTAAGGTGCGCGCCACCAATCTGGTTGAACGGAAAGTTGTGAGAGCGAAATTGTTCGAAGGAATCGATGGTGTTGTTGACATCAAACTCGGCGATCGCGAGCGTGATTTGTTCATCTGGTGACAACGATGCTTCTTCGAAGGTTGCCAGTACGTCCCGTCGTTTCAGCGTAGCCTCGTGCCTCGATAAAGCCTCGTCTTCGCTGCCGAGCGAGAGCTTATCGTTGTGCTGAGTCAACCAATTGAAGTCATCAAACAAGCCCACGCTGGTCATCACCTCAGGCGATTCAAATAGTTGGGTCAGAAGCTCTTTCGCCAAGAAGTGATTGAGCGACAGTGGGCGGTCTGAAAACAGATTGCCGATATAAAGGCAGGCGACCAGAATGAGACCAAAGAGGCCTCGGAGTATCCATTTCAAAATCATGCGCATTCGATTGGTCTTAAAGAAGTGGTTAGATAGTAACCTGATTCAGCGGGCTTGGATGAGTCCAGCTGCTGTGCGAGTAACGCATGGTCGTTTGTGAGTCGTACTCGATTGGCGGTGACACTGCGGGTCACTACCCCCAGTTCGTTCTTTAGCGTCACCCACTCATTTACTGGCAAAGTCCTGAAGGTTTAACACGACCCTTACTTCGCGGCGATTAGCAAAGCACGTGCAGGATGCTAGCTACAGGAAACCGGGGGTTAGGCGCTCACCAAACGTCTCAACGTTGCAATCACCCCCGTGTAATCACTTTTTTTTGGCGTCTGCTCTAGGGTAACTGGGTCACTCCTCAATCCGTCACGAGATCGTCTTTCAACGACTTACCGGCTTGGTAGTAGTGATAAGCGGCCCATATCTGAACAGTGGAAAGAATCAGCAACGCGTAGCGTAAAGACTCATCGCCGTAGGATGGCTGCAGGACGTCAGAGAGAATGCCCACCGCTTGAGGGCCAGCACCAAGGCCGATCATATTCAAAATAAAGAGCAAGACCGCGGCCGCAACGGATCGCATTCTGAGCGATACGAGACCTTGAGTTTGGGAGAAGGTTGTTGCTTGGTAGAAGTTGCCTAGCAAGATAGGCAGGATGAGGAACATCAGACTAGCGAAGGCAGTGTTGCTCAGGTAGACGCCGAAAAATAGGGGCGTTGAGGCGATGAGCGCCACCGACACAATCCACAGATACCAGCGGGTGTCTCGTGCGCCATAGCGATCGGCGAGATAACCACCCAGCGCGATACCGATGCCGCCTGGAATGCCAAGAATGAGACCCAAATACGTGCCTACATCACCGGTGTTCATGTCGTACGAGCGAATGAGGAAGGAAGGGACCCAAGTGATCACCCCGTAACCAACGAAGGCGGTCAGTCCGCCGCCCACCGCCATGTGGCGAAATGAGCGTTTTGACCAGAGGAAACGGAAGGTTTCCATAATGGTGGGCTGTTCTTCATCGGCAACGCGACCCTCCGCCATTCCTCGAGGGGGCTCTCGCAGGGTGAAGCGAACGAGGATCGCGAGTAATAAGCCCGGGACGCCGACGATGAAAAAGGCGACCCGCCAGCCAAAGAATTCGTTTAACCAACCTCCTGCGATGAAACCAAACAAGATACCGAAGGGAATGCCTAGCGAGTAAATGCCAAGGGCAGTTGCTCGGTTCTCTTTCGGGAAATAGTCCGCGAGCATCGAGTGGGCAGAAGGTGAGCAACCGGCCTCGCCAACGCCAACGCCAATACGAGCCAGCAGCAGATGCCAGAAGTTTTGCGCGAGCCCAGACACCGCCGTCATCGCGCTCCAAATCGCCAGCGCCCACGCAATGAGGTTGCGCCGATTGCTTCGGTCGGCGAAGCGCGCGATGGGGATGCCGAGCGTTGCGTAAAAGAGTGCAAAGGCGAAACCCGTCAGCATGCCAAGCGCGCTGTCAGACAAGCCCAGGTCCTGCTTAATCGGCTCTAAGAGGATCGATAGAATTTGGCGATCAATGAAATTAAAGGTGTAGACCACCACCAGAACACCTAGTGCGTAATTTCGTACCGCGGGTGAAAAGACACCATGCTGTTCTTGGTTTGCGTCCTGCATTGATGGCCTCGATCAGTGGAATCCAGCAGCCGAGCATGCAGGGATGCAGGCGCCCTTGCAAGCAAGTTCCCCATAGCCTTGCGCTAAGCGGGACGTGGCCCCCATCAACGGGCAACGGGAGGCGCTCACAACTTAACTTCACTTTCATTAGTGGTGTCTTAGGTAAAGCCCTCTGTAGATAGTTGAGTGATCTCGGTAGGATCACCTCACTCGTGCTTGAACCATTGATATAACACGCTAATGAGCAATGTTAGTAAGTACTCACAATCATTGTATTCCCTGCTATTCAAAACAGTTACTTCTAAACGCGGGACAACTTACATCGTCGGTAGCACGATACTGGACTCCACCAGCACTCCGCAGGCTGCGCGAGCTGACTGATGCGATTTTACTCCTTTATCCTCTGCAGACGTCGATGCGAGGGCATGGTTGAGTGGTTGAGAGTATTGTTTTATTGATCGAGGCGCTGGCTCATGCGAAACGAAAAGAGCAACTTCGTTGGGCTCGGTAGCTTTTCCATATGCCGCCGCTAGTCAAGCGTCAGCCTGATCCCGTTTGCCTGGCTTACGCCCGCGGGAGGATATTTGCACGCGATCCAAGGTATTGACAGAAGATAACTTTACGTTAACGTAAAGTGAAATTAATTCTTGATTAGTCGACAGTGAATCATTTTGGTGCTGGCTTTGTAGATGAGATTGGGTCTTGTTAGGGTCTTTTTGGGGGCTTGGAGGGAGAAGGAAAGGAAGCGGCGACGTCAGTTCTTGCGACAGAACAGAAATTGCGGCACTTGATCCGAACAACGTTGAAGGCCCGATTGAATGATGTCGTTTCTAATCTCCATGATGGAGCTGTTTGTGTGAGAGGAAGTGAACAATGAATAGCGGCGGAGGCAGCGGGTCTTATTCGATCACGGATCTCTCTCGGGAATTCGCCGTGACCCCGCGCACGCTTCGTTTTTATGAAGAAAAGGGGCTGCTGAACCCAAAGCGCAGCGGCAAGAACAGAATTTATAGTGTCGGCGATCGAACTCGGCTTCGTCTTATTTTAAGAGGTCGCCAGCTTGGGCTTTCACTTGAGGAGAGCGCAGAGGTGATTGGGCTCTACGCGCCTGGCACTCCCAACCATGAGCAGCTGCGCCTCTTGCTTCAAAAAATCGAGGAGAAGCGCCAGCAACTCGTCTCGCAACGCGAGGCACTGGATGCCATGCTGGGCGACCTTGATCGATGGCAAACAAACTTTGAGGCGGCGCTTAAAGCACCGATCGCGAATCACCAATGGAGGCAGAAAGTCTGATATGAACGCCACGTTTAGCATGCTTGATTTGGATCTCGGTGAGTCGTTAACCCTTCTCCGCGAGACGGTGCAGCGGTTCGCGGCAGACGAGATCAAACCACGCGCGGCAAATATTGATCGCGATAACGCGTTTCCGATGGATCTATGGCGAAAGATGGGTGATCTCGGCCTCCTTGGGATTACCGTCGGCGAAGGCTACGGCGGTAGCGACATGGGTTATTTGGCCCAAGTCATCGCCATTGAAGAGATTTCGCGTGCCTCAGCGTCAGTGGGACTGAGCTATGGGGCTCATTCTAATCTTTGCGTGAATCAAATCTTCCGCAACGGCACCGAGGCCCAGAAACAAAAGTACCTGCCAAAACTCTGTGCTGGCGACCACGTTGGTGCCCTGGCCATGTCAGAGCCCGGGTCTGGGTCAGACGTCGTCAGCATGCAGCTTAAAGCCCGAAGAGAAGGCGATGTCTACGTGCTTGATGGCAACAAAATGTGGATCACCAATGGGCCAGACGCTGACACCTACGTCATCTACGCGAAGACCGACCCAGACGCCGCATCCCGTGGAATTACAGCGTTTATTGTTGAGCGTGACACGCCAGGATTTTCTCGCGCGCCCAAACTCGACAAGCTCGGAATGCGCGGTTCAAACACGTGCGAACTAGTCTTCGAATCCTGTGAGGTGCCGGCTGAGAATGTGCTTGGGCGCGAGGGTGGCGGCGTCGGTGTGCTGATGTCTGGGCTCGACTTCGAGCGCGTGGTCTTATCCGGCGGACCGCTTGGCATCATGCAAGCCTGCATGGACATCGTGGTGCCGTATGTCCACGAGCGAAAACAGTTCGGTGAACCCATTGGTACCTTTCAATTGATGCAGGGCAAGCTCGCCGACATGTACACCATCTTATCCGCCAGCAGAGCGTATCTTTACGCGGCGGCGAAGGCGTGTGATCGAGGTCTTGTCAATCGGAAAGACGCCGCAGCCGTGATTCTTTATACCGCGGAACAAGCGACGCAAATGGCGCTACAAGCGATCCAGGCCTTAGGCGGGAATGGCTACATCAATGATTACGATACTGGACGCTTGCTGAGAGACGCGAAGCTTTACGAGATCGGCGCGGGGACAAGCGAAATCCGCAGGATGCTCATTGGCCGTGAATTGTTCGATGAATCCAACTAAGCGAGGTGAACCGTGACCAGACTATTATCTGAGTTGAACCCGCGTAGTGATGCATTCCTCGCAAACGCCGCCAGCATGGATGCGCTTGTTGATCAGTTGCAGTCAGTGACATCAGATATCACTAAAGGCGGTGGGGAAAAGAACGTTCAGCGCCATGAATCGCGCGGTAAATTATTTGTCAGGGACAGAATCAATCTCTTGATTGACCCAGGGTCTGCATTCCTTGAACTGTCTCAGCTCGCGGCCTATCAAACCTACAGTGATGTCATTCCGGCCGCGGGTATTATTACTGGGATAGGGCAGGTCGAGGGCCAGCCTGTCATGATCGTGGCCAACGATGCCACAGTGAAAGGCGGGACTTATTACCCCCTAACAGTCAAAAAGCATCTTAGAGCCCAGACCATTGCCTGGGACAATCATTTACCTTGTATTTACTTGGTCGATTCCGGTGGCGCTAACCTGCCGAATCAAGACGAGGTGTTCCCCGACCGCGATCACTTTGGCCGTATTTTTTTCAATCAAGCCAACATGTCGGCAAGGAATATCCCGCAAATTGCAGTGGTGATGGGATCGTGTACCGCAGGAGGCGCGTATGTGCCGGCTATGGCGGATGAAGCCATCATTGTTAAGGAGCAAGGCACGATTTTTCTAGGCGGGCCTCCGCTCGTTAAAGCCGCGACGGGCGAAATCGTATCAGCAGAGGAATTGGGCGGAGCGGATGTGCACGCGCGGCAGTCGGGTGTGGTGGACCACTACGCCGAAGATGACGCCCATGCCCTTTATTTGGCGCGGCAAGCCGTGAGCCGACTGAACCGGACCAACTCCACGTCGATGGATCTAAAGGAACCTGCCCCGCCGCGATTTGATGCGCATGAACTGAGGGGCATTATTCCATCCGACCCGAAACAGCCCTTCGATGTGCGCGAGGTCATCGCTCGAATCGTTGATGACTCTGACTTTGATGAATTCAAGCAGCTGTACGGCGCGACCTTGGTGTGTGGGTTTGCCCGTCTCCACGGCATGCCGATTGGCATCGTTGCGAATAACGGTGTGCTCTTTGGCGAGTCAGCGCAGAAGGGCGCTCACTTTATCCAGCTCTGCTCCCAACGGCGTATCCCTTTACTGTTCCTACAGAACATCACTGGCTTCATGGTGGGGCGTCAGGTAGAGACCCAGGGCATTGCCAAGGATGGTGCCAAAATGGTCACTGCGGTGGCGACTTGCGGGGTGCCAAAGATCACGCTTGTGATTGGTAACTCTTACGGCGCCGGAAACTACGGCATGTGCGGTCGAGCCTACGATCCTGATTTCCTGTTCATGTGGCCTAACGCAAAAGTTGCCGTTATGGGTGGGGAGCAAGCGGCGGGTGTTCTCGCTGAGGTGCGGCGAGGCCAAATAGAAGCATCAGGGAACACCTGGCCGGAAGACGAGGAAGCAGCGTTCAAGCGTCCCATCATCGATCAGTTCGATGCGCAGGCGAGTGCCTACTATGCGTCCGCCAGATTGTGGGACGACGGAATTGTCGCGCCGGAGGATACCCGGCGTGTGCTGGCGCTCGCATTCGCAGCGACCATGAATCGACCCGAGGAAACCGGTCGATTTGGCGTGTTCAGGATGTGAGGGCGAAACCATGAAAACATTGCTGATAGCGAATCGAGGTGAAATTGCCTGCCGCATCATGCGCACTGCGCGGGCGATGGGAATTCGTACGGTTGCGGTGTATTCCGAGACGGATGCGAATGCGCAACACGTTGTCCAGGCAGATGTGGCCATCGCCCTCTCGGGCGAAACGGCGGCGGAGACTTATCTCGATATTGAGCAGATCGTTTCGGCCGCGATTATTGCGGGCGCCGACGCCATTCATCCAGGGTATGGGTTTTTGTCAGAGAATGCGGCCTTTGCCGCAGCGTGCGAGGAGGCAAACGTAACCTTTGTTGGGCCACCTGCAAGCGCGATCGAGGCGATGGGGTCGAAAGCGGTAGCCAAGGATCTGATGCGGTCGGCCGATGTGCCGCTTCTGCCAGGAGAGTACGGCACCGCGGCAGACATCGACCGGCTCCGCGAGGTTGCATCATCCATGGGCTATCCCGTGCTGCTTAAAGCTGCAGCTGGCGGTGGCGGTAAAGGCATGCGTGAAGTTAGAGGCGACGGTGAGTTTGAGGAGGCGTTTGCGTCCGCGCAGCGCGAGGCTCGGGCGAGCTTCGGTGATGACTTGATGCTGGTCGAAAAACTACTTGAGCGGCCTCGTCACGTAGAGGTTCAAGTGTTCTTTGATCAGCAGGGGCAGGGCGTCGCGCTATTTGATCGAGACTGCAGCGTCCAGCGCCGTTACCAAAAAGTGGTGGAAGAGGCGCCTGCCCCTGATCTTCCCGAATCCACGCGCAGCGCCATGCGCGATGCTGCGATCGCAGCGGCGCAGGCGATCGATTATGTCGGTGCGGGTACGGTCGAGTTCTTGGTCGGCGAAGATCACGCGTTTTATTTCATGGAAATGAACACAAGATTGCAGGTTGAGCACCTGGTGACTGAGTGGGTCGCTGGCGTTGATTTGGTTGGGTGGCAGCTCGCCATCGCATCCGGTGAACCCCTACCGCTCAGCCAAGAGGCGTTGAATTGCACCGGGCATGCCATCGAAGTTCGGCTGTACGCAGAAGACCCCGATAATGACTACCTTCCCTCAACGGGACGCATCGAAAGGCTCCGGTTCCCTGCCGAGACATCGTGGGTGCGTATCGATTCAGGCGTGATCGAAGGAGACGAGGTGAGCGTCCACTTTGATCCTATGATCGCGAAGATCATTGCTCGAGGAAGTAACCGGGAAGCCGCTTGTCACACGATGTTAGATGCATTGCGCGAGGTGCAGGTCGCAGGCGTTGCGACTAACCTTGAATTGCTAGAACGGATCGTTGGTTCCTCCAATTTTCAGAGAGGCCCACTGCAAACGGGACTGCTAGCCGAGCTGCCGCGAGCTGACGTTGACTCAGTGGAGGCTTTTTCGCTTGCCATGATTTGGCTCTGGGAGTCACTGGGAAGGCGTCCAGACTTTGCTGGCTCAATTCCAAGCTCACCCTGGGATGTGCGAGACGGTTTTCGCGTCAACGCAGGGAGCGAGGTGTTGCAGGACGTGGTCTGGGGCGGCAAGCGGTGCTCGATACGGGGTGAAATGCTACCTGCTCGCCAAAGTGGTTTAGTTTGCGTTGATGTCCTTGGCTTCACCATGACAGTTGAGGCGTTGGGTAACGCGCTACTGTGTGACGGGGCAACGGGGCGCTGGCGAATCGAGGCATCTCAGCGCGACCATACGGTGTGGTTATTCGCGACACCCTTGGCATCGACCAGTCAGACGCTGAGGCTCGAATATACACGGCAGCACCCAGGTGCTGCACGAGGCCAGCAAAAGCAGGCGCGCTCCGATCAAACCGCGCCGATGACCGGTCGGGTGGTGAAGGTTAATGTTGTGCCCGGTGATTCAGTTGAAGCAGGCGATGTACTGGTGGTGCTTGAGGCGATGAAAATGGAGCACTCAGTCCGCGCTGCATGGGCGGGACAAGTCAGTGAAGTGAATTGCAAACAGGGAGAATTGGTTGAAGGGGGCACGCGGCTCGTTGAGGTCGAGCCGCATGCCGAAGACTAACGTCGCTTAGAGCATTCCGCCGCGAGGCACGGCACCCGTCATATCGAGCAAGCGCTCGCTTTCCGCCATCAGTGATTCGAACGTTGCATCCACACCTAAGTCCACGGAATCGTTGACGTAGACTTGCGCTCGGTAGAACTTGCCGCCGCCCGCATTGATGACCGCGCCATTCGGAGCGTCTTCGCTCGTCATGTAAAGCACCGCCGGGCTGACAAGACTGGGCGCTGATTCGGCGGGTGGGTTGCTTGGATCGATCTCACGGCCTGGGATCGTAGCAATCATGCGAGTAGCCGCGGCTGGGGCGAGCGTGTTTACTCGAACATTGTTTTTCGCTCCCTCCAGTGCCAATACATTCATCATCCCCAGCATGCCCATTTTGGCGGCGCCATAGTTGGTTTGGCCGAAGTTGCCGTAGATGCCTGAGCTTGAGCTGGTGAGCACAATCCGGCCGTAACCTTGCGCATTCATATGGGGCCAGGCCGCGTGGGTCACATAGGCAGAGCCTGAGAGGTGGACTTTGAGCACAATGTCCCAATCCTCTAGTGCCATTTTCTTGAACGACTTATCTCGCAGGATGCCCGCGTTGTTCACAAGAATATCGATTCGACCAAACGCATCTATGGCGGTTTGAACAATGCTCGCTGCGCCCTCAGGGTCTGATACCGAGGCTTTGTTAGCGACTGCCTCGGCGCCAAGCGCTTTCAGCTCTTCGACAACCGCATCGGCAGCATCGCCCGCGCCGCTACCATCAACGCCGCCGCCCAAGTCATTAATGACGACTTTGGCACCGCGCTTGGCATATTCAATCGCATGCGCTCGTCCTAGGCCTCCCCCGGCCCCTGTTATGACTGCGACCTTGCCCGCAAATTCACTATTTTCGATAACTGGCATGAAATACTCCCTCCTGTGGCGTCATGAATGGGCGAAGGCTACCAGAATTTGGCGACCCGTGTTCGAGCGCCCCTAGATCGTTGGCTGATTCAAAGGCGACGCTCTTGTGGCGTGGCTAGCGTATGGGGCGAGCGTCTCATTAGCTGGCGAAGCGGGGCGATACGCAGTACAAAGGAAGAAAAAGAGGACAAGCCATGACGTTCGAGATTTCTCCAACGAATCGGGTGAGGCAATTGAGCGAGAAGGCGCGGTATGACGAAGCATCCGTCCATGCGATTCTAGATGCCGGGCTGGTTGCGCAGGTCGCATTTGTGCAAGAGGGTAAGCCCGTTGTTGTGCCGATGATCTATGGTCGAGATGGCAACCGACTCTACCTTCACGGGGCTCGGAAAGCCCGTGTGATTCGCATGCTGGAGGCGGGGCCCAGCGTCTGCCTCAATGTCACCTTGCTCGATGGCATTGTCTACGCGAGGTCCCTCTTTAATTCGTCGATGAATTACCGGTCGGTGACGGTCCACGGTACCGCCACCCTGATTGAGGGTGATGAGCGGGTCCACGCCCTGTCAGTCATCAGTGAGCATGTGATGCCAGGGCGGAGCGAGGAAGTCCGTCCGTCTCACGAAAAAGAAATTTTGATGACGGGTGTAATCCAGGTGGAAATCGAAAGCGCATCGGCGAAAATTTCCATGGGCCCTCCGGACGATGAAGACGAAGATATGGACACGCACGTCTGGGCTGGGGTGATGCCACTTCGGTTAAAAACTGGGGCATTAATACGGGATCCCGAGGTGCCAGAGGACGTGCTTCCAACACCCCACATGCAGTCTCAAACAGGGCGATCGTTCTGAGATCGCGAGGTCTCCTTCAGTGTCTGTGACTAGCGCGTGCCTTTGGGTACTTCTAATGCATAGCGGTTCCCGTTCGGCTGGCCCTCAAGTAACATCAGGAGTCGATCAGAAAAAGAGATAAGAGGGTGGGGATATGGGCCTAGGAGACACCATTCGAACGCTGGCGCAAATGCCAACGCTGCTGAAGTTGAAAAAAGGGATGGTTCCGAGAGCGCCTGACGTCACTGATAGCTTTTCGGCTAGAGTTGAGGCCAATGCCCTACGTTTCGGGCAGCGGCCGGCGATTATCTTTGAGGGGCGAACGCTGACTTGGTCTGAGCTCAACGAAGAGGCCAATCGCTACGCTCAATATTTCAAAGGGCAGGGCCTCGAACGTGGCGATACGGTCAGCCTGATCATGGAAAATCGCGTCGAATTCTTGGCGCTACTCATTGGTTTCAATAAGCTCGGTGTCACTATTGGGCTGATCAACACCAACTTAAATGGTCGACCGCTTGCCCACTGTGTCAATGTCACCAACTCTAAAAAGTGCATCTTCGGTGCTGAAGTGGCAGCCCGCATGGAGGAAGTCAAAGCGGAGCTCTCACTGTCAGAAGGTGAGGACTACTACGTCGTTGCCGATGGCGAAAACGCGCCGTCACTCAACTGGGCCATCGACCTTGGTAGCGCGAGCGACGATGCGTCTCGCGATAATCCTCCCGATACGGTGGAAACCACCATCGGAGAGACGGCGTTCTACATCTTTACTTCTGGAACCACAGGCTTGCCCAAGGCAGCCGTGCTCTCAAACCGGCGTTATCTCATTAGTGCCGACATGGCTGCCATTGCTGGGTTTAAAGCAACTGAGCAAGACCGGCTGTATATTTGTTTGCCGCTCTACCACGGCACAGGCTTGATGATCGGCGTTGGTGCAGTGATTGCCTCAGGTGCGAGTATGTTCGTGCGGCGAAAGTTCTCCGCGTCGAATTTCTTGTCTGAAGTTCGGGAGCAAGGGTGCACGCTGCTCATCTACATCGGCGAGCTCTGTCGGTATTTGGTCAACACGCCAGAACAGCCGGATGATGCCAAAAACCCGATTCGGTCCATGATGGGCAATGGCATGCGCCCCGATGTATGGATGAACTTTAAACAGCGATTTGGCCTCTCTCGCATTGTTGAATTCTATGGTGCATCCGAAGGCAATGTGGCTTTCGCCAATCTAATGAACAAGGACTGCACGGTTGGAATGACGTCAGCCGAAGTCGCGCTGGTGAAATACGATGTACTGAATGATGAAATCGTTCGCGATTCGAGCGGCCGCTGTATTCCGGTCAATCAAGGTGAGCCTGGCTTACTACTAGGGAAAATCACCGAAGATGCCGTATTTGAAGGATACACCGA
>Ga0255776_10002717_pt1 | contig 19572 bp, 12 predicted proteins | sample 071ome_19_FD_179974 | JGI IMG/M metagenome (GOLD analysis project Ga0255776, IMG submission 179974) | Coastal salt marsh microbial communities from the Groves Creek Marsh, Skidaway Island, Georgia - 071413AT metaG (version 2) | ecosystem: Environmental > Aquatic > Marine > Intertidal zone >... | reverse complement strand
CTTTCTTTACACGAGTTCGATCAATCTTTGCACTAAGCATGCCGCGGTAAACGGGGAGACCAAATCATCTCCAACGGGAGCAAGTTCGACCATATCTAACCCCACACATTTTCGACCTGATAGGCAAGATTTCACCAGATCGATTGCCTGATAATAATTTAACCCACCAGGCACGGGCGTTCCAACTGCAGGCATAATCGATGGGTCAAGACCATCCAAGTCAAAGCTTACATAAACAAATTCAGGAAAATCCTCAGGTAATTGAACTGATGATGTATTGGAGCGAACCAAATCCTCTCCGTCCCAGAATATAACCCCAAATTCTTGACGCGTGGTTCGCTCCTCCTCGCAGATTGCCCTAACTCCAAGGGATGCAAGGCTGTGACCTTCATTGACCAATAGGTTCATCACACTTGCATGTGAATGAGGATTACCGCCATAATTTCGCCGCAGATCGGCATGGGCATCAATTTGAATAATTCCAATTTTTTTCCCAATTTTTTCAGAAACTGCATTGACTGCCGCCCAACTCAGTGAATGTTCACCACCTAGGATAATTGGTACTCTTTCCTTTTCTAGAACATTTTTTACTGCGGTATTCAATCTTACTAGGCTTTCTGCATGGCTCACAGAGCAATCAATCGGGGAATGGGTAAAGATACCTTGTTCGCAGATAAAAGATCTTTCAAGCTCGTGACTTGCTTTAATGATAGCCTCTGGACCCTTCGATGTACCGATTCCGTAGGATACGGTTTCCTCCATGGGACAGGGAATAACATGAAACCGAGAAAATTCTTCCTGATTTTCATCCTCAGTAAGCTCAAGCCCTAAGAATTGCATCTTCATAATTTCATGAAAGCCTGTTCACAAATTCTTCATAATCGAATTGTTTGGTAATAAATAACTCATCTGTTTTAGAATTCCACAACGCGATGGATGGAAGAGCGACGCCGTTAAAGGTATTAGTCTTTACCATTGTGTAGTGAGCCTGATCTAAAAAAGCGACCCTGTCCCCTCTTTGCAATTTTTGATTGAGACGATAACAGCCAAAACTATCCGCAGTCAGGCAACTCGAACCTCCCAGCATGTACTCGTATTTTCCGCCCTTACACTCCCCCATAAGGGAAGGACGGTAAGGAGCTTCGATTACATCAGGGGCATGACAAGTTGCACTTAAATCTAAGAGGATGTGGTTTTTAGTCACTTCCATAACATCCAAAACCTCACCAACCAATATGCCGCCATCCAGAGCGACCGCTTCGCCAGGCTCAAGGTATACCTGCACCTTATACTTATCTGTGATCTTAGAAATTAAATTTAGCAGGCCGTCCCTGTCGTAATCCTCACGTGTGCAGTGATGCCCACCACCCAAGTTGATCCATTTAAAATTTTCAAGAATATCCCCGAGCCTCTTCTCGACTTTTAGCCAAGTCTGCATGAGAGGATCAAAGTTTTGTTCGCAAAGAGTATGAAAGTGCAATCCGTCAAACTGGGATAGATCTTCCTTTTTCAAATTATCAAGAGGATAGCCTAATCGTGAGTTTTCTGCACATGGATCATACTTTGGGTCGAGTCCAAGGGAAAGTTCTGGGTTAATTCTCAATCCACATGAGACTCCGGCTTTTCTTGCATGCTCAACTCCAAAACTTTTGGGAGAATTAAAAATAAGATGATCAGAAAGGGAGCAAACCTCCTCAATTTCTTCTTTACGAAAAGCAGGAGAAAAAGTGGAAAGAACTTTTTCTTTTTTGGGGGGTACAAAATTTTTCTCCCGTGCCAGTCTGGCTTCCCACACTCCCGAGGCACAGCAGCCATCCAAATATTCTTCAATCAATCCAGCTAGGGACCACATCGAAAAGGCCTTCAATGCAAGCAAGACCCTGGCACCTGAACGATCTCCAATATCGCGAAGAATCTCGAGATTGGAGCGGATTTTTTCCTCGTCCACCACATAGCAGGGAGTGGGCACCCGGTTTAGATCAAACTGGGCGAAGGCACCCGGTCCTCCGCTTTGCGTGGGGAGCATCAGAAATTCAACGGGGCATCCAACTGACGGACTTCCCAGGGAAGACCGTGCTGGTTTAGCATATCCATAAAAGGGTCCGGATCGAGCTGTTCCATATTGAACACACCCCTGCCCTGCCAGGTTCCTTTAAGCATAAGTGCTGCCCCAATCATTGCGGGCACTCCGGTGGTGTAACTCACTGCCTGACTGCCCACTTCCCGAAAACAGGCTTCATGATCACATACATTGAACAAATATTTAGTGACCTTGGCCCCATCCTTTTCTCCGCTGATAATATTTCCAATACAGGTCTTCCCTTTGGTGCGCTCCCCAAGTCCACCGGGGTCCGGTAGAACCGCTTTAAGGAATTGCAGAGGAATAATTTCCTGGCCTTGATAAATAATCGGCTCAATGGAGGTGAGTCCGACATTTTGCAGTACTTCCAAATGGGTTAAATAAGCATCGCCAAAAGTCATCCAAAAGCGTGCCCTTTGAATCTGGGGAAAATGTTTCACCAAGGATTCCAGTTCCTCGTGGTACATCAAGTACATGTTCCTGTCCCCAACTTCCGGAAAGTCAAAGGTCTGCTTGGAAGAAAGTGCTGGTGATTCCACCCAGTTACCCTGCTCCCAATGCCTCGCCGTTGCCGTTACTTCACGGATATTGATCTCTGGATTAAAATTGGTGGCAAAGGGATGACCATGATCTCCCCCATTGCAGTCCAGGATATCAAGCGTATCCATGCGGTCAAAATGATGCTTGGCCAACCAGGCGGTAAATACGTTGGTAACGCCGGGATCAAAGCCAGAACCCAATAACGCCATCAAACCAGCCTTTTCAAACCGTTCCTGGTATTCCCATTGCCAGCGGTACTCAAACTTGGCCTCGTCCTTGGGCTCATAATTGGCAGTATCCAGGTAGGATACTCCTGCCTCCAAGCATGCATCCATCAACGGAAGGTCCTGATAAGGAAGAGCGAGATTCACTAAAAGATCCGGCTTAACCTGCTCAAGCAAACGGACAGTTTGCCCGACTTCATCCGCATCCACTTCAGCAGTTTCAATCTTTACCCCAAACCGTTGCTTTACCGAATCCGCAATTTTCTCACAGGATGAAATTCTTCGGCTGGCCAAGGTAATGGATGAAAAAACTTCCGGCAATTGAGCCATTTTATGAACTGCGACTGAGCCGACTCCACCGGCTCCGATGACCAATACTTTAGACATATTTTTCCTTTCTTAATCAGATTCGTAATAAGTGTATCCTCTGAGACTGTCCCGATAAGTGGACACTAATTCTTTTAATTCCCCAAGGGTTGCCCCATGCTCTTTTACTGCCCGTTCTGCCCGGGCCTTAAATTTTTCCAACAATCTCTTGGGTTCATATTCCACATAACTCAGAACCTCGGATACGGTGTCGCCTTCCACTTCGTCAAGCAGTTCAAACTCACCATCCTCTTTTAAACGGATGGTAACTACATTGGTATCCCCAAAAAGGTTGTGTAAATCGCCAAGCGTTTCCTGATACGCGCCCACGAAAAAAGCCCCCAAATAGTATTCCTCATCTTCCCGCAAGCTGTGTAAAGGAAGGCAGTCAGAAACACCATCCCCCACCACAAATCGGTCAATCCGTCCATCGCTGTCGCAGGTTACATCACAGAGCACAGCGTTTCGGTCCGGTTTTTCATGCAAACGGGTGAGAGGAATGATGGGATGCAATTGATCAATCGCCCAAACATCTGGTAGGCTCTGAAACAGAGAAAAATTACAGTGGTAAATATCTGCCATTCCCTGCACCCGCAGGTTTAATTCCTCACTCCATTCCGTATCCGCAAGTTCGTCCATCAGCACCCGGATCTGCCCCAGTACGCGTTGATGTGCCCGTTCCGCTCTTGCCAGAACCGGGAGCGAAAGCCTGCCCCTGCGGAATAGGGCCCTAAGTTCATCCCGGTAATAAGTGGCATCGTTGAGGGACTCCAGCAAACTGTCCAACTTCAGATCATCAGAAATTTCAATCAGGGAACGGAGAAGAGGATGGTCTCCTTCTTCTGAAGCAACCACCGTATTACTTTCATAGCTAGTACTTTCAAGCACGCTAAAGAGCAACATCGAGGACTGAGCAACGCAGGCCCGTCCGCTCTCCGTGACAATGCATGGATGCTCCACTCCCGCATCATTCATTTCAAATCCAACTGTTTCCACTAGACTGTAGCAATATTCTTCCAGGGAATAATTGATTGAATTTGGACTGGATGAATTTTCACCGGTGTAATCAACGCCCAGACCGCCACCCAAATCTAAATACTTCAAATTGGCACCAAGCTTACGAATCTCAATAAAGAGCCTACTTGCTTCCTGCGCAAATTTACGGATTTCGATCATATTCGGCACCTGGCTGCCAAGATGAGAATGTTGCAAGACCAAACAATTGAGCAAGCCTTCCTCTCTCAAAGTTTCGACCACCTCCACCACCTGAGCGATGGATAATCCAAAAGATGACCGGTCCCCACTGGTGGCAGCCCAGTTTCCACTCACTATGTTTACCAACTTTACCCGCACGCCCAGCTTTGGTGGGATACCAAGCTCGCGGGATACCTCAATGATTAATTTAAGTTCCCGAACACTCTCCATCACGATGACGGTGTTCATCCCCAGTTTAGAAGAAAGTAAGGCTAGGCGGATAAATTCAGAATCCTTATAACCGTTACAAATGATCAATGCCTCCGGGTTAACATTTTGAGCCAGAGCAATCAAAAGCTCTGCCTTAGACCCAACCTCGAGACCAAAATGAAAAGCCTCGCCGTATTCGGAAACCCGTTCCACCACATGAGCCTGCTGGTTAACTTTAATCGGAAAAACTCCCCGATAATCCCCTTTATAATTCACCTGCTGGATCGCATTCTTGAAGCTCTCATTGATAGCTTGAATGCGGTGCTCCAAAAAGTTGGAAACTCTGAGCAGAACGGGAGTTTGTATACCTCGCTGTTCCAGTTTGAGGATGACTTCAGCTAAATCGACCGGTTTGCTCGCTGCAGACAAAGGATCATTCAAAGCAACATTTCCATTCTCAAGAACACCAACCAATCCGTCACCCCATCGGGTGATACCATAAATATCATGTTCCATGAGAAGTTGCCTAACCTGGTGATCCTTGGGGAAAGGGTTGAAAAAAAGTGGTCGGGATGGTGAGATTCGAACTCACGGCCTCCTGCTCCCAAAGCAGGCGCGCTAACCAGACTACGCTACATCCCGGAACCAAAAAGTTAAATGATGAACCATTTTTTTAACTTTGGCAAAACCATTTCACACCACATATGAAACTGGTATGACTCGGTTTTTGTTTGGCAAAACACATCAACGCATCATGATATGATGATACGTTTATGAAGGATTTTACCAAAATTCGTCCGAGTGAAAAAGATGTCTGTGACATTTTAAACGAACGGATATTGATTCTGGATGGTGCCATGGGAACCATGATTCAGCAGGAAAAGCTGGAGGAAGAGGATTTTCGTGGGGATTTATTTAAAAAACATGAGGGTGAACTCAAGGGGAACAACGATTTGCTCAGCCTTACCCGTCCGGATGTGATCCGCAAAATTCACCAGTCTTACTTCGCCGCGGGCAGTGACTTGGTGGAAACCAATACATTTAGTGCCACCAGCATCGCTATGGCAGATTACCACCTCGAGGATGTGGTTCATGATTTAAATGTGGCATCGGCAAAACTCGCACGGGAAGCCGCGGATGAAGCCATGGCCAAAGATCCCTCCCGCCCTAGGTTTGTTGCTGGCGCCATCGGACCGACCAACCGGACTGCTTCTCTATCCCCCGATGTTAACGACCCCTCAAAACGCAATGTAACCTTTGATCAATTGGTCGATGCATATTATGCTCAGATTGCAGCCCTGGTTGAAGGCGGGGTGGATATCCTCATGCCCGAGACCACTTTTGATACGCTCAATTTAAAGGCCGCTATATTTGCTCTGGAAAACTTTTTCGATTCTGCAGGTCAGCGATTACCTGTCATTTTATCGATTACGATTACGGATGCATCCGGCCGCACCCTGTCCGGTCAAACCACTGAAGCATGCTGGAATTCCATCGCTCATGCAAAACCACTGGGTGTAGGATTAAACTGTGCATTGGGGGCCGATGCGATGCGACCCTACCTGCAAGCTCTTTCGCAAAATGCGAATTGTTTTGTGCATTGCTACCCGAACGCCGGTCTACCCAACCCTCTTGCTCCCACTGGTTACGACGAAAAGCCTGCTGATACCGCCGGTGCTCTTTTTACCTTCGCGGATGAAGGTTTGCTGAATATGGCTGGAGGTTGTTGTGGAACCACCCCGGATCATATTCATGCCATAGCTGAAAAATTATCGGACGCTGCCCCCAGAAAAGTCGCGGAAATTGATCCAGCGATGCGGTTGAGTGGATTAGAGCCTTTCGAAATCAAAGGGGAATCCAAATCCTTGATTATGGTTGGAGAGCGAACCAATGTGACTGGATCACCTAAATTCCGAAAACTGATTGAAGATGGGGATTATGACTCCGCCCTCAAAGTGGCCAAGCAGCAGGTGGAAAATGGCGCTAATATCATCGATGTGAATTTCGATGCCGCCCTTCTCGATGGCGAGGAATGCATGACCAAATTTTTGAATCTGGTGGTATCCGAACCTGATATTTCCCGGGTGCCCATCATGATCGACAGTTCCAAATGGTCGGTAATCGAAGCCGGCTTAAAAGTTATCCAGGGAAAATGTATTATTAACTCCATCAGCTTGAAAGAGGGTGAAGAAACCTTTAAGCACCATGCCCGACTCGCTTTGAGATATGGTGCAGCGGTGGTGGTAATGGCATTTGACGAAAAAGGACAGGCTGCAACTTTCGAAGATAAAGTCCGGATTTGTGAGCGGGCATACAGGATTCTGGTGGATGAGGTGAATTTTCCGCCCGCTGATATTATCTTTGATCCCAATGTGCTTACCCTGGCTACAGGGATGGATGAACATAATGCTTATGGCTTGGACTTCATTGATGCGGTTAGGGAAATTAAAAAGCGTTGTCCGCATGCCCGAACCAGCGGAGGAATAAGTAATGTCTCTTTCTCTTTCCGCGGAAACAATCTGGTCCGGGAAGCGATGCATGCCTGTTTTCTGTACCATGGATGCCAGGCAGGTCTGGATATGGGAATTGTCAACGCCGGTATGTTGGCAGTGTATGATGAGATTGAGCCCGAACTGCGCAAGCGGGTGGAAGCGGTAGTGCTCAACCAGTCGAAAAATGCCGGAGAAGAACTGCTGGCTCATGCCGAAAGCATTAAAGATCAGAATGAAAATCGGAAATCAGAAGGGCCGGATCTATCATGGCGTGAAAAACCAGTCGCGGAAAGACTGACCTACTCGCTGGTCAAAGGGATCGGAGATTATGCGGAAGAAGATGCTGAGGAGGCACGCCAACTTCTTGGGCGCCCATTGGAGGTGATCGAAGGCCCACTGATGGATGGAATGAAAGTGGTGGGTGATCTCTTTGGAGATGGTAAAATGTTTCTCCCCCAAGTGGTTAAGAGTGCCCGGGTGATGAAAAAAGCGGTGGCCTACCTCGAGCCATTCATGGAGGAGGAAAAAGATGAATCCGGATCCGGGAAACGCGGAACCATGGTCATTGCCACCGTCAAAGGGGATGTCCACGATATTGGCAAAAATATCGTCGGGGTGGTTCTTGCCTGCAATAACTGGGAGGTCATCGATCTGGGCGTAATGGTATCCTGTGACAAAATTCTTGATGCTGTGGCGGAACACAACGCCGATGTACTTGGCCTCAGTGGTTTGATCACCCCATCTTTGGATGAAATGATTCACAACGCTAAGGAGATGCAAAGACGCGGGCTAAAAATTCCTCTTTTAATTGGAGGGGCCACCACCAGCCGTGCCCATACTGCAATTAAAATTGCCCAGCATTATGATCCACCGGTCATTCAGGTGGCGGATGCATCTCTGGTGGTCAATGTGTGCAATGATGTCCTCCATCCGGAAAAATCTGAGCAATATATCTCCAACTTAAAAACAGATCAGGCACGCATTCGCGAGCAGCATGAGGCTCAGGGCGAACGGCCACTTCTACCCATAGAAGAAGCCAGACTGAAAGCCCCTGTGATTGATTGGAAAAAGCAGGAAATTGCAGAGCCTATCACAGACAACCTCGGTACCCACTTATTCACTCCATCCCTTGAAGAAGTCCTGCAGTTTTTTGATTGGTCTCCCTTTTTCTGGGCATGGGAGTTGAGAGGTACTTATCCTCAAATTTTCGAAAAGAAAAACACTGGAGAAGAAGCGAAAAAACTTTTTGATCAGGCACAAGAGCTCCTCAAGGACATCATCGAGCAAGAACTCTTTATCTGCCAGGCAGTAGTGGGATTATGGCCCGCACATGCGATTGGTGATGATGTGGAATTATTTTCGGATCTGTCTAAGGAGAAAAGTGTAGGAAAATTCTGTTTTGTACGCCGCCAACAGGTCATCCCCAATCAGGCACAATTCTGCTTGTCTGACTATGTCGCTCCCAAGGAATCGGGCAGAATGGACTTTCTAGGTGCCTTTGCCGTCAATGCGGGCAAAGAAGTGGACGATTTGGCAGAAAAGTACAAAGCAGATAACGATGATTTCACTTCCATTTTGGTGAAGTCATTGGGAGACCGCTTTGCCGAGGCCACTGCGGAATATGCCCACAAGAAAATTCGCGATCTCTGGGGATTTGGAGCCTCTGAAGGACTTACCAATGAAGACTACATCGCAGAAAAATACCAGGGAATACGTCCAGCAGCGGGTTACCCCTGTCAGCCTGATCATACGGAGAAGGATTTAATTTGGGAACTTCTCGATGTAAAAAATCAAATCGGGCTTGAGCTTACAGAGTCACGGGCAATGAATCCCGGATGCTCGGTTTCCGGTCTGTACTTCTCAAATCCGCAATCTCGCTACTTTAATGTGGGTAGCCTGGGCAGGGATCAGGTGGAGGATTACGCCAGACGCAAAGGATGGGATTTTGAACAGGCAGTCAAATGGTTGCGGCCCAACCTTGGGTTTGATGCCTGATACGATTTCCCCCGCTTAACTGCCCTCCCCCTTTGGCATTGCAGGAGACTGGAGGAAAAAGTATATCTTTTCTGCTATGAAGGAAATGTCTCCCCTTGAGGAAATACGCCATTCTGCCGCTCATGTTCTCGCCACCGCGGTCCTACGCCTGTACCCGGATACACAGTTGGATATCGGTCCACCCACCGACGCGGGATTCTATTATGATTTTGATTCCGATGTGCCTTTCACTCCAGAAGTACTTGAACAAATTGAGGAGGAGATGAAAAAAGTCATCAAAGAAAACCAACGGTTTGAACGATTGGAAGTCAGCCGGGAGGAAGCTGTTTCTATCATCCAAGAGATGGGACAAACCATCTATAAATTGGGCAGGCTCGATGATATTCCTGAAGGAGAAACCATCTCTTTTTATCGTAATGGAGAATTTCGTGATCTTTGTGCAGGTAGTCATGTTTCCTACACCAAGAAAATTAAAGCTTTTAAACTCCTACATGTGGCAGGTTCCTATCATCGGGGAGACTCCTCCCAAAAACAGCTTCAACGGATTTACGGGACTGCTTTTCCCTCCAAAGAAGAACTTGCCCAGCATCTCGAGCGTTTGGAGGAGGCAAAAAAAAGGGACCACCGTGTGGTGGGAAAAGATCTTGGTCTCTTTCATATCGACGAACAGGTCGGGCAGGGCCTCGTGCTCTGGAAGCCAAACGGAGCCATTATCCGGCAGGAATTGGAGGGGTTCATCACAGAACAGTTAAACAAACAGGGATATTCACAGGTCTACACCCCACACATTGGAAAACTCGATCTCTACCGTACCTCTGGGCATTTCCCCTATTATCAGGATTCCCAGTATCCACCTATCATTCATCGTGAATGCCTAGATGAATTAGCCCAAGAAGGATGCACCTGTTCGGAATTATCCAATAAATTGGAAAAGGGAGAAATTGACGGGTATTTACTCAAGCCGATGAACTGCCCGATGCATATCCGTATTTTTAAGTCCGAACAGCGTTCCTATCGCGACCTCCCGGTAAGATTAGCTGAATTCGGTACGGTTTACCGCTGGGAACAATCTGGTGAACTCAATGGGATGACCCGGGTACGGGGATTTACTCAGGATGATGCCCATTTGTTTATCCGAGAGGACCAATTACAGGATGAAGTGCAGGGTTGCCTTAGTCTGGTCAAACTTGTGTTCTCCACTTTGGGGATGAACGACTACCGGATCCGGGTAAGTTTACGAGATCCAGAATCCGATAAATATGTTGGTGCACCGGAAGCTTGGGACAAAGCGGAAGCAGCCTTGCGTGAAGCCGTCAAAACGCTTGGAGTGGAGTATGAGGAAGAGCTCGGAGAAGCTGCTTTCTACGGGCCAAAAATTGATTTTGTGGTCAAGGATGTGATTGGTCGTGAATGGCAATTGGGCACGGTGCAGGTGGATTATAATTTGCCAGAGAGATTCGACCTATCCTATGTGGGCAGTGACAATCAGGACCACCGCCCTGTAATGATTCATCGGGCACCCTTTGGATCGATGGAACGATTTTGTGGAGTGCTTATCGAACATTTTGGAGGAAACTTCCCGACCTGGCTTGCTCCCGAGCAGGTCCGGATTCTGCCCATGAATGATGACTTGCTCCCCTACGCAGAATCCTGCCTGCAGGAACTAAAAGCAAAAAAGATCCGTGCAAGCATAGACGCACAATCAGCTAAACTAGGTGCAAAAATCCGACGGGCTGAAACCGACAAGGTGCCTCACATGATTGTGATTGGCAAACGGGAAGCAGAGGAAGGAAAAATTTCTCTTCGCTCCAGAAGTAACCCAGAATTGGATGGTCCCCACACCCCTGATGATGCAATCTCTTTGATCACCAGGGAAATTTCCACTAAATCATTACCAAAATCGAGAAAATCTTCTCAATAAACAAACTAGTGATCGGACATGTGTAATTTGTCCCAAAAAGCTGCAGGCAATAGGATTGAAAAGTTGAATCAATCTATCGAAATCAATCCAATGTATCGGGTTTTTTCTTTCCCGTTTCTTGCTGCTATTTGGTTTTATCGCATCTTATCTCCAATCAAGCAACTCGTGCTAGGTCCTTACGCTAGATGCAGGTTCCACCCCACCTGCTCTGAATACGCATTGGAATGTTTTCGAACCTTACCTCTACACCATGCGATCCCGCGTTCCCTATCCAGAATTTTTAAATGCAACCCCATGCACCCTGGTGGATACGATCCAGTGAATCCGGACTGTAACACAAAAACTTACTCAGGTTGATGTCCTCAACACTACTAACTGCTCCAACAATCTGTAGGTTTGGTGATGACCTCACAACTTATTTGAGCCGCTTAATTGAAAAATCAAGAATCTCCAACAACAGTATCTTCAGTTCTATTTCCTTCAAAACCAGTTTCTCCGATCCACTGGCCATCCTCGAAAAACTGCATCGTGATAACGATCCTCATTGCTACTTCGAGAAATCTACAGATGATTTTGCCATCGCCTGCGGGGGCTATCTTGCCCACCACGAATGCAGCGGATCCCTTAGGTTTCAACTTGCTAAGGAATGGTCTGAAAAAGTCCTTCAATCCGTAGCACGGGCGGGAGATGCCCCGATTGCAGGATCAGGACCAACCATTTTTTTAACCGCCTCATTTGAATCTGAAATTGCAAACCACTCCCAACCCACACTAACTGTCTTTCTGCCCAAATGGCAGGTGGTTCAACAAGGTGGGGAACACATCATCATTCTCAACACGCAGATCTCCCCCACATCTAATGCAATTGAGGTGCAGAAGGATTTGAATGACCGGCTCATTTCTATGATTGGCCTCAGAAATGAAAAAGTATCTGATCAACAGGCTAATACCACACATCTTGGGAGATCTCGGGAAAACTTTGAATATGAAAGAGGCGTAGCAAATGCACTCGATGTGATCCAGGCAGGCGAGATCTCTAAAATCGTACTCGCGAGGCAACTCACTTTCGATCTCAGCTCCAATCTTTCCCCTTTTGGAATTGCTCATGGTCTGCGTGCCAGATTCCCTGACTGTCATGCTTTCTCGCTTTCCCTGCCTGAGCAGGGAACCTGGGTGGGAGCCAGTCCCGAAACCCTTGCCCACATTCGTGGTCTTTCCCTGCGTACCGAAGCTCTTGCAGGGTCTGCCCCGCGCGGACCCTCAGCCGGAAAGGATGCCCATTGGGGAAAAACTATTCTGGCCCGGGAAAAAGAGGTCCGGGAACACAGGTTGGTGATTGAGAGTATTATTCGGAGGCTATCCTCGGCGGGAATTTCCTCGATAAAAGAGGGACTTCCCCGCTTACTGCGCCTTGCCAACCTGCAACATGTTCGCACCCCCCTTCAAGGGAAACTTCCAGAAGGTCTCCATCCCTTTGATGTTTTATCCAATCTTCATCCCACACCAGCAATGGGAGGAACTCCCCGATCCTTAGCACTGGCTAAATTAGCTGAGATTGAAAAAGCTCCCAGAGGTCTCTACTCTGGTGTTGCTGGCTGGATGGATGCAAAGGGAAGGGCTGAATTTATTGTCCCCATTCGATGTGGAAGAATACAACAAAGCTCGCTCACTCTATTTGCCGGAGCCGGTATTGTCGAGGGATCGATCCCAGAGAATGAAAAAAATGAAACAGATTGGAAACTGCAAGCCATGCTTGAAGTCATTACTGGAAGTCCTAATCTTCCAAGTTGAATGACCTCCTCATCTAAGCAGACAGCTGAAGCAAATTTTCTTTGGGGTCATCTCATTGCCCGTGGCTTGGCCGATCTCGGTATATCGACCGTTTTTTTCTCTCCCGGCTCCCGTTCAACGCCTCTTATTATTGGATGCGAAAAGGAAAAGCGCTTGTCATGCTTTCCGGCACTCGATGAGAGAACCGCCGCGTTTCTTGCTCTTGGTCATGCGAAACGAACCAATGCACCCACTGTGGTCATTTGTACCTCTGGTTCCGCGCTGGCTCATTGGTTTCCCGCAGTTACCGAAGCGTCTTACTCGGGTATCCCTCTACTTTTACTATCCGCAGACCGTCCACCTGAATTACAGGAATGCGGAGCAGGTCAAACTATCAACCAAATCAATTTGTTTGGCTCCTTTGTGCGTGAGTTTCATCAATCCCCCCTCCCCTGCTTGGAAGACAAGGGCATCCATAACCTGCAAACTATCCTACAAACCGCTTACTCCAAGGCGGTTGGCTCGAATTCTGGACCGGTTCATATCAACTTTTCCTTTCGCGAGCCTCTTTGGCCCACCGCTGGCTCTATCCCTAAACTCCCCCCTTTTTCATCATTAGATCGTGTAACCCCTTCCGATCAAGCTGAGTATTCTGAATCTACTGATGATCTAATTGATATTACTCAGAGTTGCCGACCTGTGGTAATTGCGGGACTCAAAACCCCCTCCTCCATCCCTGAAGCATTTCAAAACATCCCAATTCTTTGCGACTCTCTCTGTGCTTTACGGGAGATTAAACATCCAGCCCGGATACTCCGTTTTGAAAATTTGCTCAGGTGCTCAAAATTCAGGGAATCTGTAAACCCCGATCTTTTCATTCTTCTTGGACCTTTACCCACCTCCAAAACTCTTCGTTCTTGGATAGAGGAATCCAAAGCATCTCGTTTGGTCATAGAGCCAAGCGGGAGAAGAGTCGATCCACTCCTTGGAACCAGCCACTCCATCCGTTTAAACTTTGATCAATTACATACATTGAATCTCCCCAAATCCGAACCGGGGTGGCTCGAAAAATGGACCATTGCAGAACAACGAGTTGAAGAAAAAATAGACCGAGAATTCGAGAAAATCTCCTGCGACTATGAACCCAAGATTGCCCGTATTCTTTCCGAGCACCTCCCTTCCAACTCCAACTTTTATTGTGCCAACAGTATGCCCATACGGGACCTCGAGTGGTTCTGGAAACCCAGCACCCAAAAGCGGAATCTCTTTGGTGCCCGTGGTGTAAATGGGATAGATGGCACTCTCGGAACTGCCATTGGTATTGCTCACCAAAGCAATCAACCCACTTTCCTGCTCACGGGAGAGCTTGCTTTTCTTCACGATTCCAATGCCCTGCTTTTTGCCTCCGAATTGATCGGTTCTCTTACCGTTATTTTAATCAACAATCAGGGAGGAGGTATTTTTGAAAATCTTCCCGTTGCGAATCTACTTGAGTTTGAAAAATGTTTTGCAACTCCCCAAACCTGTGACTTCGCCAAACTTTGTGCCGCTCATTCAGTGGAATATTTTTTACTTCAGGAAGAAAAAGAACTGTTCTCCCATATCAAAAGCCCAAAAAAGGGAATTCGGCTGATTGAAATCAGGACAGACCGCAAAGCAGACCGAAAGGTGCGCCAGAAACTGCTCTCTCTCGGAACCTGATGCCAGAACTCGCAGAAGTCGCCTATGCCTGCTCCCTCTGGAATGACGGATTGGGTAAAAAAATAAAAGCCGTTCATGTTCATCCAACTTCTAGAGTGTTCCGGAATGAAGACCGTGACCAATTCCGTGCTAACCTTACAGGTCAAAGATTGAAGCGATCGGAAACTCATGGAAAACAAATGCTCTTTATTTTTTCGGGAGATTATTGGCTCGGCCTGCATCTTGGAATGACTGGTTGGTTACATAGTGAGCAAGTGGGTTATTCACCAAAAAAACATGATGCACTTGTTCTATCCCAGGCTAAACAGACATTGATTTTTCGCGATCCCAGGCAATTTGGACGCTTACGCCTGCACAAGGATAAAGATTCCCCTCAGTGGTGGTCTGATCGCCCGGCATCCATGCTATCTTCAGCATTCAAGTTTGAAATTTTAGAAACTGCATTGAACCGGCACAGTAAACGCCCGCTCAAAGCTCTGTTACTCGATCAGAGATATTTCCCCGGTATGGGGAACTGGATGGCAGATGAAGTACTTTGGAGAGCGAACCTGCATCCGAATTGTCGCCCTCCGATGATGGGTGCAAAAGAACAGAAAAAGCTTTTTCAGCAGATTCTTTTTGTCGTACGAGGAGCGATGAAATCAGTCGGCACCAAGGGTGGCGATCCACCTGCCAAATGGTTATTTCACCAAAGATGGAAAAATGGCGGAACCTGCCCAAAATCTGGAGTGGCACTCATTCGGGAAACAATTGGTGGGCGGACCAGTTGCTGGTCCCCTGCATTACAAAAGCTGGGGAAATAAGCGAATTGCTGCAGCACAATCCTTAGTGATTTGCGTGGATAGTTCATCCACATTTTCGAATTTCATTTCTGGTCGGAGAAATGACCTTACTTCCATTTCAAGGTATGCCCCTTCCTGCCAGATGGAAACATCCGGTTGTTCCAGGCAGTGAATCTCCCAAAGTGGCAACTCCGCTTTTTGCTCCACTGTTGGACGGATTCCATAATTGGCAACCGCAGGGAACTGACCCCCCGTTGTTTTCTCTTTAACCATCCCTGAATAAACCCCGAAAGCCGGTCTTGCCTGCGGACTCCATTGAAGATTAAGGGTTGGAAAACCGAGTGTACGACCCAACGCCTTACCTGAAATCACTTGCCCAGATACCAGATAGGGTTTCCCCAGCATTTGCTCCACCTCTTTGATATTCCCTTCAGACAATGCATAGCGGATACGCGAACTGCTCACGGGTAAATCATCCAATACCAGAGAAGGAGCAACTTTGACTTTTAGCCCATTATCCAAACCCATTTCCTCAAGCATGGCGGAGTCGCCTTTTCTCTTTTTCCCAAAGCGGAAATTTTCCCCCACCGTAATTGCTTTCAGTGATGGAATATGCTTTCTGAGAAAAGGCAGAAATTGCTCCGCCTCAAGGCTCGATAAAAGTTGATCAAAGGGCTGGAGGATAACCGCATCCATCCCCGCGTTCAATAGACTCTCAGCCTTACCCAAGGCGGACATCAGTAAAGGTGGTTCCTTCCCAGGGCGAAGAAAACTAGCCGGATGCAGAGGGAAAGTCAGGGCAACCCCAGAGCCGGAAAATGAACTAGCCTGTTCAAGTGCTAAATCAAGAACAGAGCGGTGTCCACGGTGCACTCCATCAAACATACCCACCGCGAGGCATACATCCTGTTCCCACTTACCTCCAAATTGGACAATCGAGTCAAAGACCCGCTCCATCATTAAAGAACATGGGTTGGAACCGCTTCGCGAACGGGAATGAGATGATTTTGGAATTCTCCTAATGGAACTTCATTGATTTGCTCAAGGGTGAGAGATTGGGAGATATCAAACTGATCAATCCGGGTGCGCCTTAGACTTTGCAAGTGAGCACCACAACCCAAACGCTGGCCAAGATCGTGCACTACCGTGCGTACATAGGTGCCCTTGCTGCAGTCCATAAAAAACTTACCCACTGGAGACTCCCAATTCTCCAGCTTCAATTCATTGATACGGATAAATCGGGGTTCACGCTCCACCGTCTTTCCCTTACGGGCCATTTTGTAAAGGGCTACACCATCGATCTTTTTTGCGGAGAACATGGGTGGAGTCTGATACTGGTCCCCGAGGAAACCCTGCATTTCTTTAAAGACGACTTCCTCGCACAACCCATCAGGAAGCGGCTTTTCGGCAACCACCTCTCCATCCGCATCCTGGCTGTCTGTTTCCACACCCAGTAAAAAAGTACCCTCATAGGCTTTGTCCAGGCTGATTAGAAACTGTGATACCTTGGTTGCCTTCCCGATCAGCATAATCAACAGACCCGTGGCCAATGGATCGAGCGTACCGGCATGACCGATCTTTTTCATCCGCAATTTTCTCCGCAGGCGGTCTACCACATCGTGCGAAGTGATACCCTGTGGTTTGTCGACCAACAGGATACCCTCGTATTCCAAGTCCTGTCTCGAACTCACCCTATCTCTCCCAGGTCAACCGCTTGCAAGTGGCTTTCGATAGCCTGAATAAGTTGAGGATAGAGTACATCCATAGTAGCCTCGACATTGAACCCGGCAGCACAGGTATGTCCGCCCCCGTTAAATTCTTTGGCCAATTTATCCACCCGGAACTTTTCATCCTTCGCACGAAAGCTTCCCTTGATCAGCCCATTTCTCTCTTCGATAAAAACGGCAATTTTTACCCCCTCCTGGGAACGGGCATAATCGACAAAATTCTCTGCATCTTCCGGTTTGGTCCCGGTTTCGAGAAAATCGGAACCGCGAATGCAACCAATGCAAACCGTGTCCTGTAATTCCATACGGAAGCTTGCCAGAAAGCGCTGGAGTAACTGGATACGACCCGGCTTTTCCTTTTCATAAAGCTCGCGGGCAATTTCGGATGGGCAGGCACCCGCATCGCAGAGCATCCGGCAAATTTCAAAAACAGAACCATTGGTACCGGAGTAACAAAACTGGCCGGTATCGGTGCAAATACCAAGGTAGAGGGCTTCTGCAGTGTACTTGTCCACTTGATACCCACTGTCAAAAAAGAATTTTGCGAGGATCTCTCCGGTCGCGGATGCATCAGGCAAAATAAAATTTTTCTCTCCGTAGAGAGTATTGGATACATGGTGGTCGATATTCAGATCCACCTCAGGGAAACGATTACACAAGTCCTCCCCTACCCGCCCATGGTCCGCACAGTCCACCGTAATGACTTGATAGTTACCGTCCTCCACTTCTTTCGGAGATACAAAGGGCGTTCCTTCGGCAAATTTTCTAAGCGTGCGTGGAATTGGGTCTTGGTTAACTGCTCGGGCTTCTTTCCCTAAAGCAAGCAGGGCCCGGGTGAGAGCAACCTGGGAACCCACACAATCCCCATCCGGTCTCTTGTGACCAAGTACCAGAATGGGTCGGTCATCCAATCGGGAGATGGCTTGGGCAAACAGAGTGGATTCTTTGAGAAAGACAGACATGGTTTTGTAAGGATATTTTTTATATCACAACTAAGAAGGGAGGAAAAGCATGGAACTAGCTAGTCTTTGGTACAATAAAACCATCCCCGTCCATTTCCTCCACTCCGGCAAGTTCTTCCCCGGCCTCCCTGCCCAGCAAGACAAAGATACTGTCCTCCATCCTGTAAGAATACCCCGGAAGGAGGCGGCCAAGAGTCTTTTCTTTGTAACCATGCTGGTAATTCGAAGGACTTTCCTCATTGGGCAACTGCACAGATACTAACCCTGACTGTGCAGTTGCATATCCACTCACAGGATGGCAGGACTGCAAGGGTATGTTTTCCACAATCTGCACCCAGTCCCCGGATGCATTCTGCTCAAAACTAACCTGAGCAAGGAGTGGAAACCAGGGAAACCATTGTTCCTCCCAGTCTTGCGGGCCCGACTGAATGATTAGTCTGGGATGGTCGACCAGGTTGGTCTCCTGCAACCGTATCCAATTGTCCCATGGCAGGCAGTTAGGATCGTTCGTTTCTTGGAGGACATGGTTCACCGTTTCCGCCCATTTCCGGCAAGGCTCGGGCCATTCGCCCCCTTCCCCCTGTACTGCATTCAGAAAATCGGTCCGACTCACCGCCACTCCTTCCCGGTCGCGAAACAGAAGGCCACTTTGTTTTTGGAAAATTCTCTTCCGTAAGGCATGACGAGCAGCCACCCCTCTAAGCAAACGCTCATTAAAAGATACACGCCCAAGGTCAAGCACCGCACGCCTCACCGATTCTGGGTTAGCCTCCGCTCCATCGATGGGACTCCCACACCTCACGGTGATGCGGTAAGGAAATGACCGGGGGAACTTTTTAAAAAACCGACCGCCTTGGTTGCTGAATACACTTCCCCAAACCCCGTCCAAATGAACAGGGATAATCGGCACCCGGCCATACTTCGCCAGTAGGATGAACCCCCGCTGAAAAGGCAGGGTTGTACCCAGCCTGGATATCTCCCCCTCAGCAAACAGGCAAAGGGGGGTGCCGAATGCCACACGCTTAATGGATCGGCGGAGGGCGGAAAGGGAGTGATCGGGAGATAGGGTCAGGGTGCGGGTTAAGCGAAAAACCACCCGCAGAATCTTGGAACTTCCCAGTTCGTCATGAGCGAGGTAACGCACCTTTCGGGGAAAGGCGGCACCGATAAAGACCGGATCGGCATAAGACAGATGATTGCTAACAATCAAGGCACCTCCCTGTTCCTGAAAATTCTCCATCCCCACCACCCGGATACGGTAAAAAATACGCAGGGCGAGGTGAAAACAGGCCCGCAAAAAATCTTCAAACTGACAGGTCATACTTATCAAGGCAATGAGCCCAAGGGGGAATATAAGGATCAGAATTTCTTCCTTAGCCCCCAACCCAAGCACATTGGAAAACCATGCATGCACCCCAATCAAGGCCACCCCGCCCAACTGGGTTAGTAAATTGGATGCAGCAAGGATTCGGCCACGCTCATCTTCTCCGGCACGGTGCTGTAGGTATCCATTGAGCGGCACAAAAAACAAAGCCCCGAAGAAACCGAGGGATGCACAACCGCACTCAAAGGCTCCGCTGAGCGGGGGTGAAAGATAAACGGCCCATAG
>Ga0255776_10002713_pt1 | contig 19584 bp, 16 predicted proteins | sample 071ome_19_FD_179974 | JGI IMG/M metagenome (GOLD analysis project Ga0255776, IMG submission 179974) | Coastal salt marsh microbial communities from the Groves Creek Marsh, Skidaway Island, Georgia - 071413AT metaG (version 2) | ecosystem: Environmental > Aquatic > Marine > Intertidal zone >... | reverse complement strand
AGCCGAAATCCATCCTCAGTGACCCGATTTGCACCATGGCGAACACTTCGTTTGTGAAGCATGCACTGTTGTGCACCACAAGACAGCATGGCCCGGTTCAAACGGGTGATCTGCACATCACGACCAGCGTGCACCACGATTTGGCAGATCGCTAACAAAGAAAACAATGTCATCCCCATAAAAGTGCAAAACAACGCGTTTATTAGTTTTTTCGCTGAGTTTTATCGTTTTTTCCGAAATTGGCACACCGCTTGTATTAACTCTTTCGTGATCTCAACGGCGAGGTCGCACGTTTTTCAAATTCAGTAATTTAAGCAAAGGCGCTTACAACTCCCGAATCTGTCGGGACAGTTGTCGCGCCTTTTTTTTGTGCTTCAAAGGGGAAGAAACATGCGAGGAATCAAAACGCTGCGCCGCACATTTGTGAAAAGCGCACTCGTTCTGGCCGCAGGTGTGGCAACGATGTCAGCGCCGCTTACGTCAGCTGAAGAATATGCAGAAAAGGAAGAGTTAAAGTTCGGCTTCATTAAACTGACCGACATGGCTCCTCTGGCCATCGCCTATGAAAAAGGCTACTTCGAAGACGAAGGCCTGTATGTGACCTTGGAAGCGCAAGCGAACTGGAAAGTTCTGCTCGACCGCGTCATCGATGGTCAACTTGATGGTGCTCACATGCTCGCGGGCCAGCCGCTCGGCGCAACCATCGGTTTCGGTACCCAAGCTCACATCATCACTGCATTCAGCATGGACCTGAACGGTAACGGCATCACAGTATCGAACGATATCTGGAGCCAGATGAAAGAACACATTCCTCACGAAGGCGGCAAGCCAGTTCACCCGATTAAGGCAGACAGCCTGAAGCCAGTGGTTGAAAAATACAAAGCCGATGGCAAGCCATTCAACATGGGCATGGTATTCCCAGTATCTACGCACAACTATGAACTGCGTTACTGGTTGGCCTCTGGTGGCATCCACCCGGGCTACTACGCACCACACAAAGGTGATACCTCAGGTCAGATCGACGCAGATGCACTGCTGTCTGTTACCCCACCACCACAAATGCCAGCCACCATGGAAGCCGGAACGATTTACGGTTACTGCGTAGGCGAACCATGGAACCAGCAAGCCGTATTTAAAGGTATTGGTGTACCCGTCATCACTGACTACGAAATCTGGAAAAACAACCCAGAAAAAGTATTTGGTGTGAGCAAGGACTGGGCGGATAAAAACCCAATCACTCACAAGAAAGTCGTAAAAGCGATGATCCGTGCAGCGGAATGGCTGGATGCGAACAACAACGCAAACCGTCCTGAAGCCGTGAAGATTCTGTCTAAGTCTCAGTACGTAGGTGCAGACTACGACGTTATCGCGAACTCAATGACCGGTACGTTCGAATACGAAAAAGGCGACAAGCGCGAAGTGCCAGACTTCAACGTATTCTTCCGCTACAACGCGACCTACCCATACTACTCAGATGCTATCTGGTACCTGACTCAGATGCGTCGCTGGGGTCAGATTTCTGAAGAAAAATCAGACGATTGGTTCATGGAAACTGCGAAGAAAGTTTACCGTCCTGACATCTATGCAGAAGCTGCAAAAGAGCTGATCAAAGAAGGCAAACTGGACGCAAAAGACTTCCCAGACTTCTCTACCGAAACTGGCTTCAAGCCACCACAGGCTGACTTTATCGACGGTATTGTTTACGACGGTACTAAGCCAAACGATTACCTGAAGAAGTTCGACATCGGCCTGAAAGGCGCCGACAAGATCTGATTTACCCGCATTACTTAAGCACTACCCGGGTGGGCGCAAGCCCACCCAATTAACACAGGTCACACAGCAACCTCGCTGACGACCGAAGGAGTTTTTATGAATATTGCGCTGTCGAACATTGCCTGGCTCGCCCCGATTGTTGGTATTGCCAAGGGCGAAGATGTCTCAGGAAATATCCAGACAATTGTCAAAACACTGGGCCTGCCACTGGCTGGTCTGTTCGTATTCCTGATGATCTGGCATGCCGCTGCGAGCAATATCAACACCTCTCTGGGCCAGTTCCCTGGACCCTCTGATGTTGTGACACAGACCAAAGGTCTGATTTCTGAGCATATCGCTGAGCGCGATAAAGCTGATGCATTTTATGAGCGACAGGAAAAGCGTAATGCGGCTCGTGTTGCTAAAGACCCGGACTACGTTCCGAAGATTCGCCCATATACCGGCAAGCCGACCTACATCGATCAGATTGGCACCAGCCTGGTGACCGTAATGAGCGGATTTATTCTTGCCTCACTGATCGCAATTCCATTCGGTATTGTGATTGGTCTGAGCGCGAATCTGTACAGTGCCTTCAACCCAGTCATCCAGATTTTCAAGCCGGTTTCACCGCTGGCATGGCTGCCAATTGTAACCATGGTGGTCTCTGCGCTGTACGTCTCTGATGACCCTATGGTGCCAAAATCTTTCGTGACCTCAATGATCACAGTCATGCTCTGCTGCCTGTGGCCAACGGTTATTAATACCGCGGTTGGTGTGGCATCGATTCCTAAAGATCTGATTAACGTGTCTCAAGTATTGCGTCTGAGCTACATGGAACACGTTCGTAAAATTGTACTGCCATCGTCTATTCCAATGGTATTTACCGGCCTGCGTCTGTCGCTCGGTATCGCCTGGATGGTACTGATTGCCGCAGAGATGCTGGCACAGAACCCAGGTCTCGGTAAGTTCGTCTGGGACGAATTCCAGAACGGTTCGTCTGACTCACTGGGCCGCATCATGGTGGCAGTCATCACGATTGGTCTGATTGGTTTCTTCCTTGATCGCATGATGCTGACCATCCAGCGTTACGTATCCTGGGATAAAGCAAGCACCTTGCGCTAATTGATACCAACAGATAACGGAGAAAGATTATGAATCCATTACTCGAATTAACAGATGTTGGTATTGAATTCCCGACACCTAAAGGCCCTTTCTGCGCCCTGCAAGGCGTGAACCTGAAAATCCAGAAAGGTGAATTTATTTCCCTGATTGGTCACTCAGGTTGCGGTAAATCCACCGTACTGAATATTGTCGCGGGCCTGTACCAGGCCACCCAGGGTGGCGTTGTACTGAGCGGCAAGGAAGTAAATGAGCCCGGTCCAGAGCGCGCGGTGGTTTTCCAGAACCACTCATTACTGCCATGGCTGACCGCATACGAAAATGTTGAGCTGGCCGTAAAACGTGTCTTTAAAGGTAAGAAATCCAAAGCCGAAATGAAGGAATGGATTGAGCACAACCTTGAGCTGGTACATATGAGCCACGCTTTGCACAAACGTCCTGATGAAATTTCTGGTGGTATGAAGCAGCGTGTAGGTATTGCACGCGCCCTGTCTATGGAACCACAGGTACTGCTGATGGATGAGCCTTTCGGTGCCCTCGATGCCCTGACTCGTGCGCATCTTCAAGACTCTTTGATGGAAATCCAGAAGGACCTGAATAACACCGTCATCATGATTACTCACGACGTTGACGAAGCGGTACTGCTATCTGATCGCATTGTCATGATGACCAACGGTCCGTCCGCCACCATCGGTGAAATTCTGGATGTTGAACTGGAACGACCACGTAACCGAATTCAACTTGCTGATGACCCAACGTACAACAAGTACCGTCAACAAGTGCTGAGTTTCCTGTACGAAAAACAGAGAAAACCGGATGTAGAAGCGCCCGCAAAGAAGGTGGAAAAATCCGAATCTGAAACTGAAAAAGTTGCTTAACCTGATTTAATCTGGCTTCGAAATAAGGAGAATGCCATGCAAGCTAAGAAAACGTTACTGGCGATCGCACTGGGGGCTGCTACTCTGGGCGCATCTGCGTATGAAACTGAGTACGGTAATGCCTACGCTGACATCAAACTGCGTTACGAGTCGAATGACACCGAAGGCGGTACTGATGCGGCAACCGCCGTTATCACTGATGCGGCACTGGGTTTTGAAACTAAAGATTATGAAGGCTTCAAAGCACTGGTTGAGTACGAGGTAGTCCTTCCTCTGGTTGATGAATATGCACCAGAAGATCCAACCTTCGATCCTGTGGCTGATCCAGAAGTAAAAGAGTGGAACCGTGCTCAAATCAGCTACAAAAAAGATGGCATCGGTGCTGTGATTGGTCGTCAGCGCATTATTCTGGATGGCGCGCGTTTCGTTGGCAACGTCGGCTGGCGTGCAAATGAGCAGACGTTCGATGCAGCAACACTGACTTACTCTAAGGATGATCTGTCTCTGCACTACTCTTTCATTGATCAAGTTAATGGCATTTTGCCGAAGTTCGACGCTGACACGACGAATCATTTACTGAATGCTGGCTATAAAGTCGGCACTGGTAAAATCAGCGCCTACGCATACTTGCTTGAAAATGACGATACTGATGCCTTCCTGGATACCTACGGTGTGTCATACACAGGCAGCACGATGGCTGACGACATCAAAGTCATTTACTCAGCTGAGTTTGCAACACAGAGCAACGATGACGTAGATGCGACTTACTTCGCACTGGAAGGTGGTGCAGTGGTTTCTGGTGTAACTCTGGCCTTGGGTAACGAAACTCTGGGTAGCGACGACGGTACCTACGGTTTCCAAACTCCGTTGGCAACCAAGCATAAGTTTAACGGTTGGGCCGATAAGTTCCTGAAGACTCCAGATTCAGGTCTGAGCGATACGTATGTAAAAGCCGCCACAAAAGTGAAAGGCGTTAAACTGGTTGGTTTCTACCACATGTTTGATGCTGTTGAAGGTAGCGAAGATCTGGGCAGCGAACTGGACCTTCTAGCCGTTAAGAAGATCGATAAGACCTTCACTGTCGGTGCAAAAGCCGCCTTCTATACCGCCGGTGATAACGGTGCAGATACCACGAAAATGTGGCTCTGGGGTCAGGCTAAATTCTGATAGAATAATCGCCTGATTGTGCAAATGGCCGGTCTTCCGGCCATTTGTCTTTATACGAGGTAGCGCATGAAACAGTTAATCATTATTGGCAATGGTATGGCCGCTAACCGGGTACTGGAAGGACTGGATACTCAGCATGAGTATGAGTCGATTACTGTACTCAGTGACGAGCACCTGCCCCATTACAACCGCATCATGCTCTCTCCTCTGTTGGCGCAGGAAACCACCCTGCCCGCCATCACACCGCATTCCGATGAGTGGTATCACGACCGCCGCATTCAGATTCGTCTCAACGACGCTGTGGAACGTATCGACACGCAACAACAGCTGGTATACACCACAGAAGGCTACAGCCTGGGTTACGATGAGTTAATCTTTGCGACCGGTAGCCGATCATTTATTCCGCCAGTTAGTGGTGCCGATCATCCCGATGTCATTGGTTTCAGAACCATGAGTGATGTCGATGTCATGGAAGAAAAACTCAATGCGATTCAGCATGCAACCGTCATTGGCGCAGGCTTGCTGGGCGTTGAGGCCGCCGTCGGCTTAACCCTGCGTGGAATTCAGGTCACTCTGATGCACCGCAACCCCGTCCTGATGAACCGCCAACTGGATGCCACCGCCGGTGACATGCTGGCCTCCGCTCTGGCAGAGCGTGGCGTCGACGTACGTACCGGGGTCAACCCGATGTCGATTCAGCACAATGATCAGGGCATCGAAAGTCTGACCTACCAGCGCGGTGATGATACCGTCACCTTGCCCACTCAATTAGTGATTTTTGCGACGGGAATTACCCCAAACAAAGAACTGGCTGAAGATGCAGGCCTTGCTTGTGGTCGGGGAATTCAGGTCAATGAACACATGCAAACGTCCTTACCAGGCGTCTATGCGTTAGGTGAATGTTGTGAGTTTGCCGGTGCCACCTACGGTCTGGTCGCACCGATTTGGGATCAAGCCGCCGTCGTCACCGCACAGTTACTGAATGACCAACAAGCGCCCCACTATATTGAACGGTCGCATTTAACCAAATTAAAAGTTTCCGGGTTGGATATTCACAGCATTGGTGAATTCAATACGCCGGACGATGCCGAAGAATTGCGCTACGAAGACCGTGAACACGGCGTTTATAAAAAGCTGATCCTGCGCGACAACCGCCTGATAGGCGCATTGTGCATTGGCGATGTCACGGACAGTGTGTGGTATTACGATCTGATGTCGCAAGAGACTGATATTAGCGCCATCCGCGCTAATCTGATGTTTGGTCAGGCGTATTGTGAAGACCATAACGCCGCTTGAACGCTAGCGGCGCAAGGACCCGCGCCGATCGCTTATTTATCGGACCAGACCGCAAATTCATTGCCACTAGGCTCAGTAAACTGAAAGCGTCGTCCACCGGGAAATGAAAAAATCTCTTTGATAACCGTGCCCCCTGCTGCTTCGACCTCGGCTTGCGTTGCTTCCAGCGTTTCACTGTAAAACACCAGTAAGGCACCACCTTTTTCACTCTCTGAGGTGAGGTCCGCGAGGTAAAACCCGCCCATCAACCCCTGATGATCAAACGCCGTATACTCCGGGCCGTAATCGGTAAACCGCCATTGAAATGCTTTTTCGAAAAAGGCTCTTGTGGCCGCCAGATCACGTGCAGCAAACTCTACGTAATCCAGCTTTCCATGTTGCGGAGTAGGCTTCGGGGTGTATTCCGTGCTCATTAAATTAACTCCTTGTCGACAGGTAAACCAACATTAAGCCTTCCACTACGGCCAGCGCACCTAAGGTTAAGGCGGCGGCCTTCCAGAAATTAACACCCGCTCGTGCGAGCAGAGGTTTTTCTTCAAAGCGACGCATCAAGGTGGGGTTTGGCCGACAAATGTCCTGCCAAAATTCAGAGTATGCCTGATGGCGCTCGGTCATGTCCGGATGACACGCCGTTTCTAAGGCGAGGTCAAGCCATTTAGGGATATCCTGGCGGTGCTCGCGAATCGATTGATAGTGCCACTCGTTAATGCTTTTTGCGCCACGGCGTTGCACTTTTTCCATCTGAAATGGCTGATTACCGCACAGCATTTCATAAACCATCACACCGGTTGAAAAAAGATCTGCACGATAGTCTGCGACGCCATCCACCACATACTCTGGCGCAATATAGTTGACCGAACCGACCGGGATGTCTTCCTCGACGGCCGATCCCACTTCCGCAAGCCCCTTTACATACATGGTGCCAAAATCGATGATTTTGATCCCACCCTCCGGCGTTAACATAACGTTCTCGGGCTTTATATCGCGGTGGACCATGCCCTGTCGCTGCAACGCTCTCAACCCGTGGATTACCTGCTCGATAATTTCACGAACGTCTTTCAGCGACGGCGAAGGATGATCATCCATCCATTGTCGTAATGACTGTCCATCAATGTACTCACAGAGGTGGTAGAGAAACCGCCCGCCTTCTAAGGGGGGCTCAATTCGCATGATATTCGGGTGATCAATACGGCTGCCAATCCACTGCTCACGAATAAAGCCTTCAAGATAGACCAGATCTTCTTCAAAGTTCAGCGACGGCGCCTTCAAGACATAGCGCTTGCCATCTCGTTGGTTTTTCACCCGGTATAAATGACTGCGCGTTCCGGAATAAATGACTTTTTCCACCTCGCACTGATCAATTCGCTGACCAATCTCAAGTACAGGAGGAATCATTCTCGCCGTTAACTGTTTGTGTGTTTCTTCAATGCTTTTTTCAGGCACCTGAGTGATGTTAATGATCAGTGCGGTCAGGTTGTCATCACTGCCATTGGCCAGCGCCTGATTAACTAAGGCTTCTGCACAGCGCTCTAATTGCGTCTGCTGAATGGAGGCATTATCTGCACCCTCACTCCATTGCGGCAGGGTCTCCGCCAGCAAGCTTTGTAGAGCCTTATCCACAAGGTAGCCATGAACGCCATCGGTGGTGCATAAAAATACATCACCAGCGGCCAATTCATCACTGATGTAATCAACCTCGAGACGGGTATCCATCCCCAGAGCACGGCTCAGATACTCTTTATCTTTACCTACCCGTTGAGTGTGATCCCGGGTCAGACATTCGAAGGTTCCGTTCCGTAATCGATACACCCGGCTGTCACCGGCATGAAACAAATGAAACGTGTTGGATTTAAAAATCAGCCCCGAGAAGGTGGTGACCAGCGCGTTGTGCTGGGCCGATGCTTGTTGGCCCTGATGGTATAACCAGGAATTCAGAGCGCTGAGTACTTTGCCCGCCGCGGTCTTTACGTCCCAGGAATCGGGAGTGCTGTAATAATCATTAAGAAAATGCGTTACCGAGGTGGCACTGGCTTGTTGTGCATTTTCAGAGCAACTAACGCCATCAGCAATACAGCAACCAATCCCTTTGTAGCGCACCTGCCCCGCCGTGGGTTGCCAGGCCGCAAAGGCATCCTGATTTTCTGATTTCTGACCGGCGCTGGAGTAACCACCAAACGTCAGCTGCAATTGGGCAGTCATGATCTACTTCCTGAGGATTGAGTTGGTAATGTGCATAAAAAAAGTGGCCGAAGCCACTTTTTTGTTACACGGCTATGATCGCAAAACGCGGATCATTGTAGTGATCACTTAACCGCGATCATTTCTACCGAGCCATCGTCATTCACTTCAACCATGTGACCTTTTGGCTCTTCCATGAACAGCAGCGCAACAAAGCCAGCAACGGCCGTGGCAGCAATCACCAGGAAGAAGGTTGAGTAGTCGACCATCGACAGAACGGTCAGGTAAGTTACCGCACCGACGTTACCGTAAGCACCTGTCATACCTGCAATCTGACCGGTCAGACGACGCTTAATCAGAGGCACTGCCGCAAATACCGCACCCTCGCCCGACTGTACGAAGAACGAACATGCCATCGCAGCCACCACAGCCAGCCATACCGGCCAGGTGCTGTCGACCAGAGACATCACCAGGTAACCAACCGCCAGACCCGCAGTCAGGATCAGCAGCGTCGACTTACGACCAAACTTATCAGACAACCAACCGCCACCTGGACGTGACATCAGGTTCATGAAGGCATACGCCGATGCCACCATACCGGCAACAACAGCACTCAGACCGAAAGTTTCAGCAAAGAACAGCGGCAGCATGGAGACTACGGCGAGTTCGGAACCAAAGGTCGCGAAATACAGAACGTTCAATACCGCCACTTGCTTGAACTTGTACTGGTGCATTTCCGGTACAGGCTCTTTGAAAATGTTTTTGTTAACTTTCCAAACATGGCTGGTTTCATAGACGTACAGCAGAGCCAGACCTACGTAGCACAGCAGCGCAGTGCTTTCAGACAGCAGGCTGACACCTTTTGGAGACAGCTTCCAGGTCAGCAGCGCCAGTGCCGCGTACATAGGAATTTTCATCAGCAACAGGAAGAAGAAGTCACCTTTGCTGGTCACTTCCATGGCACCGATGTGCTTAGGCTTGAAGTAAGTAGAGCCTTTTGGGGTGTCCGTCACGCTGCGGTAGTACACCACAGAGAACATCAGGCTCATCACGCCCGTGACACCAACAGCGTAACGCCAGCCGTCGTCGCCACCGAACCACAGTGCAACCACTGGCAGAGTAAATGCAGCAGCAGCAGAACCGAAGTTACCCCAGCCACCATAGATACCTTCAGCCGTACCCAGTTCATTCGCAGGGAACCACTCGCTCACCATACGAATACCGATGACGAAGCCAGCACCAATGAAACCAAGCATGAAACGCGCAATAGCCGCCTGCTCGAAGGTTTCAGCCATGGCGAACATGAAACAAGGAATCGAACAAATAGCCAGCAACGATGAATAAACAATACGTGGGCCAAAACGGTCCGTCAGCATGCCGATAACAACACGCGCCGGAATGGTTAACGCGACGTTCAGAATCAGCAGCGTTTTAATTTCTGACGGCTCAAGACCGAGGCTACCGGCAATGGCTTGCAGCAATGGTGCGTGGTTAAACCACACCAGAAAAGTAATAAAGAAAGCCATCCAGCTCAGGTGCAAGACCTTCATTTTGCCGGTAAAAGATAACAGATTAAATTTTTCAGAAGACATAAGACGTCCTGAACCCTTCGTTCTAGTATTGTTTTAAATGAGAAAATTAAGCAGATGGACAGTGCCGCGATTACGCGGACACTGCAACCTCCACTTTGCCGTCACTGACACGTACGTCAAAGTGCTCGATCGACACGGTGTCGTCTTCGAGGCACTCGCCGCTGGTCAGGTCAAAGTGCTGCTTATACAGCGGAGAGGCAACCACAGGGCGGTCACCTAAAGAACCCACGATGCCTCGTGATAAGACGTTCGCCTTACCAAAAGGATCGTAATTGCTAACGGCGTACAGAGTGTCACCGCTGCCGAAGCGAAACACAGCCACTTGCTTCTCGCCTACGAGAGCGCAAATACCAGTGTCCGGTGTAATGTCGTTTAATGCACAGATGTCGACCCAAGCAGTCATAATGTTTCTCCTGTTAATTCGTGAGCGTAGTTAATTGCAGGTCACACTTTCTCTGCAGTGACGTCTTTAAGCGCAATGCGCTCTTCTTCTGTCGCCGGACGTCGCTGTCCACGCTCGCGGACATACAACAGGTTATTATCTTCCTGGTCGGCATTAATGTAGTGGGCAAAACGCTTGAGCTTCTCAGGGCTCTCCACGGTTGTTTTCCACTCACACTGATACGTGCCAATCACTTTGGTCATTTCGTTTTCAAGCTCGTCGTTAATACCAAGCTTGTTATCGATGACCACCTCACGAAGGTAGTCGAGGCCACCTTCGAGGTTTTCCATCCATACCGAAGTACGCTGCAAACGATCCGCCGTACGGATGTAGAACATCAAGATGCGGTCGATGTATTTCACCAGCGTTTCGTCATCGAGGTCGGTCGCAAACAGGTCGGCGTGACGAGGACGCATACCACCGTTACCACATACATAGAGGTTCCAACCGTTCTCGGTCGCGATCACACCAATGTCTTTCGACTGGGCTTCCGCACATTCACGGGTACACCCTGATACCGCGAACTTGAGTTTGTGTGGTGAACGCAGGCCTTTGTAACGCTCTTCGATGGCGATCGCCATGGACACGGAATCCAGTACACCGTAACGGCACCAGGTGCTACCCACACAGGATTTCACAGTACGTACTGATTTGCCGTAGGCGTGACCCGTTTCGAAGCCCGCATCGACCAGCTTTTTCCAGATATCTGGCAGTTCGTGCAGCTGCGCACCAAACAAGTCGATACGCTGACCGCCGGTAATTTTGGTGTACAGGTCGTATTCTTTGGCAATTTCACCCAACACAATCAGCTTCTCTGGGGTGATTTCACCGCCAGCCACACGAGGAACGATGGAGTAAGTTCCGTCTTTCTGCATGTTGCCCAGGAAGATGTCGTTGGTGTCCTGAAGAGACATCAGATCATCTTTCAAAACGTATTCGTTCTGGTAAGAAGAGAGGATGGAACCGATGGTCGGCTTACAAATTTCACAGCCGTGACCTTTACCGTGACCTTCCAGTACCTGTGCAAATGAGGTGTACCCTTTCACACGTACGATGTCAGCCAACTCAACTCGGGTGTAGGCAAAGTGCTCACACAGGTCGTTGTTCACTTCGACGCCCATGTTTTCCAGCTCGGCGTCCATGACTTGCTTCACCAGTGCAGCACAACCGCCACAACCCGTCGATGCTTTGGTGGCATCCTTGACGTCACCCATGGTGCAGCAACCGCCCTGAACGGCCGCGTTGATGTCGCCTTTGGTCACGTCGAAACAAGAACAGATCTGAGCCGTTTCTGGCAGCGCAGTCACGCCCAGGCCAACTGGCTCTTCGCCGTCAGAGGCTGGCAGAATCAGAGAGGCTGGATTGCCCGGAATATCCATGTCGTTCAGCATTAACTGCAGCAGTGTACCGTAGGCTTCTACGTCACCGACTAATACGGCGCCCAACAGTTTTTTGCCATCGGCAGAGACGATCAGACGCTTATAGACTTCCGCGATGTCGTCATTGAATACGTAGCTTTGCGCACCCGCGGTGTGACCGTGTGCATCACCGATCGAGGCCACATCCACACCCAGCAACTTCAGCTTGGTGCTCATGTCTGCGCCCTGGAAAGAGACGCTTGGATCTTCATGAGTCAGGAGAGACGCAACAATGTGCTCACCCGCTACTTTGGCCATTTGGTAGCCCGGTGCCACCAGACCGTAAATTTTGTTGTCCCACAGTGCACATTCGCCGACGGCATAGATATTTTCGTCGGAGGTCTGGCAGTAGTCATTAATAACGATACCGCCGCGCTCACCCAGATCCAGACCAAACTCACGAGCCAGTTCGTCTTGTGGGCGAATACCTGCAGAGAACAGAATCATGTCGGTTTCAAGGTAAGAACCGTCCGCAAAGTTCATGCGGTAACGGCAGTCTTCACCGGCAACGATTTCTTTGGTGTTCTTTTCTGTGTGCACAGACACGCCGAGATCTTCAATCTTACGACGCAGTAATTTACCGCCGCCTTCATCCAGCTGCACCGCCATCAGGCGTGGCGCAAATTCTACAACGTGTGTGTCGAGACCGGCTTCTTTCAATGCGTTGGCCGCTTCGAGACCCAACAGACCACCACCAACAACCACGCCTGTCTTGGAGACTTTGGCAGACGCTGAAATGGCTTCGAGGTCTTCAATGGTGCGGTAAACCAGACAGTGTTCCTGATCTTTACCCGGAATCGGTGGCACAAACGGGTAGGAACCGGTCGCCAACACCAGCTTATCGTAACCTTCGACACGGCCGCTATCGGTAGTAATGGTTTTGTTGTCAGCATCAATGCCAACCACTTTCTCATTCTTGAGGTAGGTAATACCTGACTCGTCGTACTCACCTTCTGTGGTCAGTGCGAGATCAGCGGCGGTAGCGCCGGAAAAGTACTTACTTAACTGAACGCGGTCGTAAGCAAGACGTGGCTCTTCAGAGAAGGTAATTAAATCGAGTTCTTCTGCGTGCTCGGAACTGGCGAGGGTAGCTAAGAAGTTGTGGCCAACCATACCGTTGCCGACAACTATGATGCGCTTTTTGCTCATGGCGATGACTCTCTCTTATTTGGACGTGAATCTGTGTCGCTTTAATAAGGGCATCGTTGCTCTACTGCCTGCCGCGCCGTTGCAGCAAAAAGTATCGAGAGTGATTTAGCAATGAGAGTGCCAACTTTGGCAAAACGTCTAGTTCAGAGTAAAAAAATTGCAAGAAACCCGTTTCTCCCACACCGGAAGTACGGTATTGGAAGTGAGCGACTGCACTGCTCCCGCGCCTGATTCAGCCCGGTAGATACGTCTGCTCTCGCACCTGAGAAACGGTGCCCCTGGCTGCTGCTTGCGTACTCCCTGGGAGATGAACGGAGCGATTTAACAGACAGATAGGTAAATACAATCATCACTGTGGCCGTTTTTGATCCATATTCGCCCTCTTTTAGTTCACATTGACCCAGCCTTGCACCAGAATGCACCCCATTGTTTGTCATCGCACGCAGATAGTGCGTCTCGATTTGACCGATCAAATGCGCCATCAGCCCGCGTACTAATGGGCCTTTGTCGATGCCATTTACAATTTGGCATCATTCTTGAAGGGCATTACCCAAGACGTTGTGTAAGGCCCTTGGCCTATCTCACGCTCCTAGGTGCCAATGCTGGCACCGTCGTTTTGTGTTGTGTAAATGAGCATTGGCGCTCGCGGGAAACCGTGAGCGCTTTTTTTTTATATATAGGCCATCGTATGAGTAGTCCAACCTCCGTAACTCACACCACCTGCCCTTATTGCGGCGTTGGTTGTGGCGTGGAAGTTACCCAACATACTGAACAGCCAGAACCTGTTGCTGGTTTACAGACACACCCCTCAAATTACGGCCGTCTGTGCGTAAAAGGATCGTCGTTACATGACACCCTGGATCACACGGACCGCCTGCTGCACCCCATGTTGAATGGTCAACAAACGACATGGGACAAAGCATTAAATCTGGTCGCCGACAAAATCCAACAAGTGATTTCGACTCATGGTCCAGATGCCGTCGCGTTTTACGGATCAGGTCAGTTACTGACCGAAGATTATTACGTTGCCAACAAGCTGATGAAAGGATTTATCGGCAGTGCCAACATGGATACCAATTCGCGTTTGTGTATGGCTTCGGCAGTGGCCGCCTATAAGCGCTCTCTCGGCTCCGATACCGTTCCGGGCAGTTACCACGATCTCGAACAGGCCGACCTATTGGTAATCACCGGCAGCAATGCCGCGTGGGCGCATCCGATTTTATTTCAACGCATGGCGGCGGCTAAACAAGCCAACCCCGACATGAAGGTTGTGGTCATTGATCCGCGAAAAACAGCCACCTGTGATTTGGCTGACCTGCATATTCAGTTAAAGCCAGGAACCGATACCACGCTGTTTAATGCCCTGCTGACCTACCTGCATGAGCAGGATGCTTTCGACAAAGAGTTTGTCGAGAATTACTGCGAGCAACTGGACGACGCCCTTGAGGCCGCCGCCGGTAGCGCCCGCGATTTTGCTGATTTATCGGCTCAGGTGGATGTGCCAGAAGCGGATCTGGAAACCTTCTTCCACTGGTTCCGTGACACGGAGAAAACGGTCAGTTTTTATTCGCAGGGTGTCAATCAAAGCACCGATGGCACGGACAAAGCCAATAGCATTATTAACCTGCACCTCGCTACCGGACGCATCGGTAAACCGGGTGCTTGCCCCTTCTCAATCACCGGTCAACCCAATGCCATGGGTGGCCGTGAAGTCGGTGGTCTGGCGAATCAGCTGGCCGCACACATGGATTTCAGTGCCGATGACCGTGACCGGGTAAAACGCTTCTGGAATTCCCCCGGCGTTGCCGAACGCCCGGGTTACAAAGCCGTTGATCTGTTTGATGCGGTAAAAGACGGTAAAGTAAAATTCTTATGGATCATGTCGACCAATCCACTGGTTAGCATGCCGGACGCCGATGACGTCAAAGAGGCCATGAAGCAATGCGAGCTGGTTGTGGTCTCGGACTGCATGGCCAACACTGACACCACCGCAGCCGCCCATGTGCTGTTACCCGCCGCAAGTTGGGGCGAGAAAAACGGTACCGTGACCAATTCAGAGCGTCGCATTTCCCGTCAGCGCGGCTTCTTACCCTCACCGGGTGAGGCAAAACCTGACTGGTGGATTATTTCTCAAGTGGCTCAGCGCATGGGCTATCCGGCGGAGTTTAATTACGATCATCCGTATCAGATTTTCGATGAACACACCCGCCTGTCAGGCTTCGAGAACGACGGCACACGCGATTTTGATTTGAGCGCCCTGAGCGGCATGGATCAAACCGCCTACGATGCCATGGCACCGGTTCAGTGGCCGGTCAATGCGCGTTACCCCAACGGCCGCGAGCGTTTTTATGACGACGGTCGTTTTTACACGCCGAACCGCAAAGCACGGTTTGTCCCGGTTCAGTCGCGCATTGCACCACTTAGCAAAACCGGTTTGAACATGAACACCGGACGCGTTCGCGATCATTGGCATACCATGACCCGCACGGCAAAAGCACCGGTACTGGCACGCCATATCATGGAGCCGTACGCAGACTTTCATCCGGACGACGCCAATGAACTGGGTATTCAGGATCAACAGTTGGTGCGCCTGTTTTCCGAACGCGGTGACATTATCGTGCGTGCCCAGGTGCGCCATGACGGGGCTCAACGCCGTCATGAGGTCTTTGTTCCGATGCATTGGACCGGCCGTTATGCCAGCCGAGCTCGCATGGGTACCCTGATCAACAAAGATCATGATCCGATCTCCGGACAACCAGCGTTAAAGATTTCTGACGTTCAGGCCGAACCTTTTCAAACCGACTGGGAAGGCTTCTTACTGACGGCCGACGACTTAGGGCCACTTAACAGCGAATACTGGGTGTACAACGTGACCGACACTGGTCACATGTACGACATCAGCGGTCAGGGTTCTCCGGACGACTTAATTGAAGAAGTGCGCCAACATTTTAATGCTCAGCACTGGCTGCATTTCAGTGACCCTGCAAACACACACTATCGCTTCTGCCTGATTGAGCAAGGTCGATTGCGTGCCGTGTTATTCATTCACAAAGAATACGATTTCGGCAGCCGCCAGTGGCTGATCGAACGATTTGGTGATGTTGAAATCACCGATCAAGACCGACGTGCCCTGCTGGCAGGTAAGCCATTGGGCGCACAGGAAGACAAAGGTGCCATCGTGTGCTCATGCTTCCAGGTCGGCGAAAACAGCATTAAAGATGCGATTGCGCAGGGATGCGAGACCCCGGCCGAACTTGGTGAAGCGCTTAAATGCGGCACCAATTGCGGCTCTTGTATTCCGGAGCTGAAATCTCTGATTTCAGCCACACTGGCCACTGAGGCCGTGGAGTAATCTCATGAAAAAAACATTATCTCTGAGCAAACCAACGACCTTAGGCACTGTATGGTTGGTTGGCGGCGGTCCCGGCGATCCCGAGCTACTGACACTGAAAGCCATGCGTGTGCTCAGCCAGGCCGACATCGTGTTATACGACAGCCTGATTTCTGATGAGATTCTCGACATGCTGCCCCAGAAATGCACACGCATTCATGTGGGTAAGCGTTGTGGTGCACACAAGATGTCTCAGGTCGACATTCAGACTCTGCTGCTCACCAGCGCCAAGAAATATCAACGCGTCGTTCGTTTAAAAGGCGGAGATCCATTTATCTTCGGACGCGGTGGAGAAGAACTTGAATTCCTGCAAGCCCACGGCGTAACAGTAGAAGTCGTGCCGGGCATCACCGCCGCCGGTGGTTGTGCGGCTGCAGCGGGCATTCCCCTGACCCATCGCCAGTACGGCAACGCGCTGATGCTGGACAGCGGTCATAGCCAATTCGGCGAATACCAGAAAAGCCAAAGCCCGACCCGAGTGTTTTACATGGGCGTAAAACAAGCCGGCATGATTACCGCCAGTCTGTTAAGCGACGGCCTGGCCGACAGCACACCAGTTGCCCTGATTGCTAACGGTACGCTGCCTAATCAAGAAGTACATACCGGTGTACTGATGGATTTACCTTTTCTCGCCGAGCGATACTCAGGTGCAGGCCCTGCTCTGATTATCGTTGGCGAAGTGGCTGCCTTTGCGGCCCTACAACAGGTTCAGGCCCATGGCGAAGCCGTGGCGTGAGCACACCGGCATTTGCCGGATTCCCAAGTAAGCTGTTGGTCCATTTCTGCGTAAGCGATTGTTGGACTCGCCCCGAGCTGAAAAGCCCGGGGCTTTTTTTTGCCTGATGACGCAGCGTCACTCAGCACCCGTCGTTACTTGTTATTCGCCGCCCTGGGATACCTGCTCGTCTGCGATAACCACAACTCGGCGTAAGCCACAGCCCTGCCATGTACGAGAATCTGCAAAGCTCAGTAGTCGCGCCCGCAGATTACACCGAGCCGCTGATGTCCTGAACAAAAGTAATTTCATTACCCTCCGGATCAGGCAGCACCATTAGTTTCACGACGCCCGGATACTCTTCAATCTCACTTACAGAAAACCCTTCCGCAACCAGGGTATCGCGCTGAGTATCAACATTCTCAACGGCGATCACCAAACTGGTCGCCCCAGCACGCTGCTCATCCTGACTCAACTGAACAAACACTGAATCCGCTAATTGCCATTCAGCAACGCCTTCCATAGGGATCATATCCGGCGCCCGCCCAAGCAGCTTGGTATACCACGCCAATGCCGTTTCGAAATTTTTTACAGGCATGACCGGAATGACTGTGTTTATTGCATCTATCGTCATAGCGTATCTCTTATAGAAAGTAAGTAATTCGATTAGCTCAATGTTTATTGCACCTGAACCAACACACCATCTTTAAAAATGAATGTGACGTTTTGGGCCTTCACTGTATTTGCCTCTTCCACAATAAAGGCGTCAGGCTTCATCTGCCTCAGGATATGAGTAATGTCCTGCATCGAATAGTGCTTACCGCCCTCGACGACAAGCCGCCCCAGAAGATCGTTTGCCGTAAGCACATCTTCATGGGCAGTATTTCGATACGTCGCCGTGACCGCATTGTCGATGACGACAACTGCCCAAAAAACATTTGAGAGCACGAGCAACAAGAGGGTTACCCAGAAGCTGACCTTCCATCCATTCATAAGGGAGTACCTTTTCTCGTTATCTGGCTGAGGCACCGTCTAGATGTACGATGTCGGCCTCGCGGTAGGAGAACCCCTCGTCAATGCATGCCACATTAAACGCGTATTCATTCGGTGCAGAACGTCGCTGATGATGGGTATAGATACCACAAACCTTGCAAAAGTAATGTTTCGCGGTACGAGTATGCCACTGATACAGACTCAACAATGCCTCGCCCTGAGTGATGTTCAAATCTTCTATGGGAACACTCGCCATTAGAGCGCCCTTCTTTTTACACAATGAGCAGTTGCAACGACGTACCTCATTCTTATCCGACTGCAGTCTGACTTCGAATTTCACACCGCCGCAATGACAACTTCCGTGAATCAACTTCATTACTTACTCCCTTATTCGTATCGGCGAAAGAAGACTGAGTACTAAACCCAGAGGTCATTCTTTGCGGTTAAGTCACCGCCGCTATCACCAGTGTTTACAACACCCTTCGGCTCAATCAGCATGACCTGAACCAAGCCCTTAGCAAAAGGCTTATGCTCAACGCCTTTGGCGATTACGAACATCTCTCCGGGGTTCAATGTGACAGCACCATCACGAAATTCAATCAGCAGCTCTCCTTCAATGACGATAAAGACCTCATCCGTGTCGTCATGCTGATGCCAGACAAAGTCACCCTCGCCTTTTGCCAGTTTAAATTGATAGTCGTTCATTTCAGCAATGACTCGTGGAGACCATTGCTCATCGAACATTGCCAATTTTTGCTTAATATTTATGGCCTGATACTTCATCCCTGGCCCATATTTTTCATCCTAAAAATCAATACTAATCTAATCAGCTCTGTGAGCAGACGAGTAAAACAACACTTTAACGCAGTAATGCCAGATGCTGAATCACAGCGTTTACATGACTCAAGCTCGCATTGCCTGAAAAATGAAGGCCTGTATTAAGAGCTCTTATTTTATTAGAAAGACGATCCCGGTGACTTAAGAAACTCCGTTTCTTCCGCCGTAGAGGGTCGGCCCAATATGACATTGCGATGCGGGTAGCGTCCAAAGCGATCAATAATAGCTTTGTGCTTTAACTCAAACTGGTAGTTGTCATCTGGCGCATGATCTTTAAACAGTGTTTCTGCCATTTGATGTACTGCTTTCGATTCACTGTGCATGTAGGGCATCAGCAAGAACGTTCGGTAATCGGCATTGGTAAGTTGTGTGAGTGTGCCGGCGGCGACGGCCTCTTGCGCGAGTGCCAACGCCAATGGATCCTGGGAGAATGCCCGAGGCGTATCGCGGTAAATATTCCGCGAAAACTGATCCAGTACGATAATCTCAGCCAGACGGCCTTCCGCCGTTTGTCGCCACTCATGACACTCGCACGCGGCTGCACGTGTGAGGAGGTCACCAAACCGCTCCTTCAGCATCTGGTCAAAATCAGAATCTTTAATCCACCATTGTTTCGGGGCGAGTTCAGTAAACCAGAATTGAATAATGTCGTTAGCG
>Ga0255776_10002705_pt1 | contig 19610 bp, 22 predicted proteins | sample 071ome_19_FD_179974 | JGI IMG/M metagenome (GOLD analysis project Ga0255776, IMG submission 179974) | Coastal salt marsh microbial communities from the Groves Creek Marsh, Skidaway Island, Georgia - 071413AT metaG (version 2) | ecosystem: Environmental > Aquatic > Marine > Intertidal zone >... | reverse complement strand
TGGTCATCATGTCCCTCTTCATCGTGGTCATCATGTCCCTCTTCATCGTGGTCATCATGTCCCTCTTCATCGTGGTCATCATGTCCCTCTTCATCGTGGTCATCATGTCCCTCTTCATCGTGGTCATCATGATGGTCGTGATTATGTCCGACATCAATATAATCATGTGCTAGTGCAGAAACAGTTCCACCAAACACCAACCCAAACAATAAGAATCCCGTTTGCAATCCATATCTGGCTTTTTCAGAAGAATGTATTATTGGAACAATATCACTTAAAGCTATGTAAATAAAAAATCCTGCTATTCCACCGTATAAATATCCCATCGGCAAATTAAGATCTCCTCCAACTTGGTAAGTTAAAATTGCTCCTAAAACAGTTGTTAAGCCAGAAACAATATTTCTGACTATTGTTTGTTTTTTAGTAAAACCTACCCTTAGTTGATTACCAAACTCACCAACCTCTAATGGTATGTCGTGAGAAATTAAAGCAACTGTTGCAATTAAACCGGTATCCCTTCCGAGTAAAAATGCACCACCTAGTGAAATACCATCAATAAGATTATGAAAAACATCTCCTACAACAAATAACCAACCTTGAGTTTTGTTATCTTTTGGCCTATCTTCTTCATGGTGGTGATGAAATGAGTTAAAACCTTTTTCAATTAAGAAAAATATAACAATTGCACCTAAAGTAGCATTTAGTACCTGGACTCCCTCCTCAGCAATTCCTTCCGGGAGTAAATCTCTAAAACCAATCATGAGTAAAACACCAGCTGCAAAAGGAGTACCGTACTTTACTAATTTTGATGATAGTTTTTCACTGCTCAATAAAATTAGGGCAACCGATAATGATAAGAGACCCGCTGCAATACTGGCAAACACTACAACTACAAAATCTGACATATAATTTCCTTTTCTAATATATTGAGAATAATTCTCATTATTTATGAGAATACTTCTCATTTTTTATTTTGCAAGCTGTTATAATAATTTTATGGAAAAAAGTTCAAGAGAAATTTTGTCTGATAAGAACATTTCAATAACCAATCCAAGAATTATTGTATTGGAGCAATTACTACGGTTTAAAAAACCAATTTCAATAGAAGATTTGCAAGAAAATCTGAAAGGACAGGTTGCTACTTCTACCCTTTATAGAGTTCTCAATGATTTAAAAAAGATTGATGTAGTTTCAGAATTTATTACTCCCGAAAGCACTACCATGATTGAGTTATCACTCCATGAAGATGAACACCATCATCATCTTTTTTGTAAATCCTGTGGTGATGTAATTGACATTGAATTAAGTTTGGGGTTTGAACAAAAACTTTCAAATGAAATTAAATCTATTGAGAAAAATTTATTTTTTACTATAGAAGATCATGGACTTGAGCTATTTGGTCAATGTTCAGAGTGTAGGGATTCTTTTTAAAATAGTATTGCTATCAGATTTGCGTTTAAAAGTAAAGACTGGATTTGTTCAATAGTATGAAAACTTTGAACAGCAGTAGTTAACGGAATAGTCATTGACTCTCCATTAATGGTGCTTTTAACAGCTAAAGCGCTCTCAATGTAATCTTTTTGACTTAAATTACTACAAACTACACACATATTATTTCCCTGTTTTAATTGATAATTAATTATATATACATCTACGATATTGTAAAAGCGAATAAATATAGTCTTAAACATATGTACTTTAATCAATTTCTCAATCACGGAATAGGGAGTGTAGGAGATCTACCTATTCCCTTTGATACTGTATTAAACATATCTGGATTAGTAATTATCTTAACCTTTGTATTTTTAAAAATTTCATGGAAAGAATCAATTTTTATTAAAAAAGAAATTTTCATAGAGGTCAAGCAACCAATAGTTGGAAAGATTTTTGGGTGGTTGCTTTTATCGTTGCTAATTCTTCCAGGGTTAATTAGTGATGAAAATGCAAATACCTCCATTGCACCATTGATCTTATGGGTATTTTTTTGGATTGGGGTTCCTGTATTGGGACTTTTTTTTGGAGATGTGTATGCAAAATTTAATCCTTTAGATATTTATAAAACTTCTAATTCAAATCCGAAATCAGTATACGTAGCTACAACTTTATTTCTTGGGCTTACATGGTTTGAGCTTGTGTGGAATAAACCAGGAAACCCAACACATATTGGAGTTGTTTTTCTTATCTTGTTGATAGCTACAATTACTTGTAAATTTGTTTTACAAAAGACCTCTATAGAGGTTGATCCATTACATTTACTCCATCATTTGTACTCAAAACTACGATTAACTGTTTCAAAACCTGTATTAAAAAATATGCTTGTAAATATATCTAATCTATCAAACTTAAAAGGCATGGAGTACTTTATCTTGCTAATGATTGGAACTGTTACTTACGATGGGTTAAGAGGAACAACATACTGGAGAAACCTATTTGGAGCTTCTGTGCTGGACACAGGTTTCTCAACATTAGCTTTTTTATCAATAAATTTAATTATCATTCTAAGTTACAGATTTGCTTGCTGGTTCGCAATAAAAGTAAGCGGTGAGAGAAAAAACTTAAACGAAATATCTCTGCTGTTTGGACACACAATGCTTCCAATAGCGTTTGCTTATCACGTAACCCATTATTTGAGTTTGTTACTTTATGAATCTCAAAGTTTAATTTTTAGAATTAATGATCCTTATGGATTGGGATGGAATTTATTTAATATTAAAGAAGTAAGTATCAACTACTTTTTAAGTCCAGTTACTTTATGGACTATACAAGTTTTCGTAACATTAGCTGGCCATATGCTAAGTGTTGTTTTAGCTCATGATTTAGCAGTAAAGTTGTTTGGTCATCAACAAAGTGATAAAACTCAATACGTATTTTTATTGATAACTGTTGGGTTAACACTCCAGGCACTATTTGTGCTTAGTGTTCCTTAACAAAGTTAGTTTAACTTATTTTCTATGCTGGCAACTCTTTCAGCAATTGGAGGGTGTGAGTAATAGTAAGAACTATATAAAGGGTCAGGAGTTAAATTGGAGGCATTGTCTTTACTCAACTTCAACAAACCAGAAATCATATATTCTCCATCAGTAAATTTAAATGAAAAATCATCAGCTTCAAATTCTCGTTTTCTAGACAGCGCTGAAGTAAACGGTTTTGTAAAAAATGTATATGAACCAGCAACTAAATAAAATAGTAAAAACTTAGAATATACAGTTAAAGATTCCAGTCCGTGATCCAGAAAGAAGTTGTCACTTTTAAGTACTTCGCTTAATATGTAGAAACCAATAAAACCAAACACTAAGGAACTAATTAGTGTCTTCCTTATGTGTCCTAATTTATAGTGTCCTAATTCATGACCAAGAATTGCTTCCATTTCATCTGGAGTAATTGTTTTTAAGAGAGTATCAAAGAATACGATTCTTTTATTTTTACCAAATCCAGTGAAAAAAGCATTACCGTGGGTGCTTCTAAGGCTTGCATTCATGACAAATAAGCCTTTTGATTTAAAATCAACTTTTTTTAATAATTTTTCTATTGGCTTTTTAAATTCTTCGTTATCAAGTGGTTCAAATTTATTGAACAGCGGCATTATTAATACTGGATAGAGAAAGAATATAATCGCCTGGAGAATAAAGACAGCTCCAAATGCGTATATCCACCAATTGTCACCTAAATTTACGACTATATAAATTACAGTTGCGTAAATTATTGATGAGATAGTTGCAGAAATTATCAAACTTTTAAACATGTCTGTCACAAATGTTTTTGATGTTGTTTTGTTAAAGCCGTGTCTTTCCTCTATTACGAATGTTGAGTATATAGATATTGGAATTGAAATTACTTGCTCAACTATCAATAGTAAGAGTCCTAACAAAACTGCTCCGAGAACATCTGAAGAAGTTGTGGAGACAACTATTTCAGCTAGAAAATTAAATAATCCTCCCAAAGTAAAAATTATCAATACTACAGCGCCAAATAGAGCTGTAAAGATTTGAAATCTGATTCGATCAATATTGTAGACTATTGATTTCTTGTACTCTTCCTCGGTAACTACACCAACAAACCTTTCAGGAATAGCGTTTTTGTTTAATTCAATAGATTTAAGGTTTCTAATTTTCAAATATGTTTCTAACAAAAATTTGATACCTATAAGGGATATAAAAATAACTGTGAAGTTTGTAGAAGCTAAAAATTCTTGCATAGTTGAATCAGTTTAACATAAATATTTTTATTGACCGAAGCGGCGTTCTCTTTGAGAGTATTCTCTCAAGCAACGGAGAAAGTCGATTTTTCTAAATTCCGGCCAGTAAACATCTTGAAAAATTACTTCAGAGTAAGCACTTTGCCATAATAAAAACCCTGACAATCTTGACTCTCCACTTGTTCTAATAATTAAATCAATATCTGGAGTTTCCGGAGAATATAAATGTTGTCGTAATTGCTCATCAGTTACATTTTCAAGTAATTCGTCAAAATCATTTTCATCATTTCTATTTTGATCAATTAATCCTTTAATGGCATCTAAAATTTCTTGACGGCCTCCATAACCTAAAGCAATTGTTAGGGTTTTTTGTCCTCCGCCTCTAACTTCTTTGAGCTGTTTAATAGTTTCTTGTAAGAAATCAGGTAAAAGGTCTGTGGATCCAATGAATTCAATTTTAAAGTTATCAACTACATCATCAATTAATAGTTCTTCAAAGAGTTCATTCAGCACTTGGAAGTATGGTTCTAGTTCTTCCTGTGGTCTTGATAAATTTTCTCTTGATAAAAGCCAACTTGTGATGAAATCAATCCCCACCTCATCACACCATCCAATGCACTCCTTAAGTCTTGTCATGCCGATTTTATATGAAACTTCAAAACTAAGTAATCCTTCTTTCCTTGCGTATCTTCTGTGACCATCGTGAATTAATCCGATATGTTTAGGCAAGCTTTCGTTAGCTAATTTATTACGTAAACGATTTTCATAAATTGAGTAAATTAATCTTGGTGAGGACATTTTTTAGGCTGTAACTGCTTCTATTTCTTCAATTGTTTTTGGAGCATTCTCTGTGAGGTTCACTGGTCCGTTGTTTGTACAAACAATATCATCTTCAATTCTTACACCAATACCCAAGAGGTCTTTAGGGATCTCGTGTTTTACTGTTTTGGCATTCATCATTTCTTCTTTTTCTAATTTTGTAGCTTTCTCCATACCCATAATTTTTCTACGTTCTCTGATTTCATTTGGGTCTCTTTCTAGTAAAGGGAATTCTATTACAGGTTTTGTTGGTCTTACATAGATTCCTGGCTCTATAGTTGTTACCATTCCGTGCTCAAATGCTCTTGGTTGTCCATTAACTTCATTGCTTCCAGCATCATGAACATCAAGACCTAGCCAGTGCCCAGTGCCATGCATAAAGAATTCGAAAAAATGCATCATTGAAACTGTTTCATCTACGCCAAGTGGAACTAGTTTTAAATTAACCAGTGATTCAGATAAAGTTTTGATAGTTTGTTGATGTACTTCTTTCATGGAGTTATCCACAACTACCCCTTCTATACCTTCATTTTGTACCTTCAACACTTCTTCATATACATCTTTTTGAGGTGACGTAAATTTTCCAGATACAGGAAAAGTTCGGGTTACATCTGAAGAGTACATGCCATACTCTGCTGCTGCATCAATTAGAAGTAGGCTTCCAGCATCAAGCTGATCTCTATTTGTTGAGTAATGAAGTATGCAAGCATTGTCACCTCCAGCAACTATTGAGGGGTAGCCTAATCTTTCTGCACCTCTGTCATAAAATATCCTTTCCATCTCAGCACCAACTTGATACTCATACATTCCAGCATTTGCAGTTTTCATTGCATGAATATGACCTTCAACAGTGATGTCACAGGCTTTTGCTAATAAGTCAATCTCTCCATCACTTTTAATTAATCTAAGTTCTGAAACTAATGGTTGCAGCGAGTACAGAGTTGCATTGCTGAAGTCAGCACCTCGTTGATCATACGGAACTGCGTGGGTAAGTACTTTCTTATCATATTTTTCAAAATTATTTGAGGAGTAGTCACAATAGATGTCATTAAAACCTCTGAGTAGGTTCGGAAGTATTTTTTCGTAGTCTTGAAACGAATAAGCTTTTGAAGCTTCATATTCATCAACGGCACCTGATTGGCCTAAACGCTTTCCCTCCCATGTCTCCATTTCCTCGTTTCTGTCTAAAACAAATAAATGCAACTCGGGTTTTGAGTCTTTAATGAGGATTACAGCATGGGCATCAGGTTCAGGCCATTCTGTTAAATAATAAAAATTTGAATCTTGTCGAAATGGATACCACGTGTCATTGTTTCTATAAACAATGCTTCCACTATGTAGAATGACAGCGCCATTTTTTATTTGTTTTGCCAAGTTTTCTCTGGCAATTTTTGAATTACCCATCACTGAATAAGAATAATCTACCAAGCAATAAAAAAGCTAGTGGTTTTTATATTGACACTAGAAACTCACGAAGAATTGGGTTCCAGTGTGTTTCATTATGCTGGCCTTTTTCTTTGAAAACAAAATTAGTTTTAATGTTGTTTAACTTAAGTTTCTCTTCAATTTTTTTAACACCGGAAACATAGAAATCGTTATTATTTGAAAAGTCTAAATCCCATTCTTTAGGAAATATGTTTTTTACTTGGTCACCAAAAATATCTCCCTCTTTTGTTCCAACTGATAAATTGCAAATAGATTTTTTACTTAAGTTATTTAGATCGTTAACTATCCCTGGAAACCCAAACCAAAATGCTGGAGAAAGAGAGATTATGTTTTCAAAAGATGGATTTAGAATACCCGTCTTTATTGACATTAACCCTCCCATCGATGCTCCCATGACAATTTTTTTTAAATTACCTATATCTATGTCGTAATCACCATAAATCTGAGGTAGGTGATTTTCTAATATGGACTCTATGTGATTAGTCGCAAAGTTTTCTTGTTCACCTCTTGGGTAGGGGTTGTATTGTTTTTGTCTGCTAGAGTTTGAGGTCACAGCAACAACAAAATAACCTTTGTTTTCTCTTTCCTCCAAATCATTCAATAGTGATTCTAAATTAAAAAAATAACCGTATGAACTCTTTGATTTTAAGAATAAATTTTCCGCATCAAACGCAAGAATCATGTGAGTAATCCTCTTGAACTTTGGAAACCTGACCAAATAATTATTTGTGTCTCCAAGATTTATATCTACAACAGGTTGGCTTATATAGATGTTTTCTAAACTTTTATCGTATTCTGAAAATAGCAACATTAAGTTATTTTATATTATCCTCAATTGTCTTTGCTACTTCTTTTGCTTTTGTTTCATTAGTAGAAATTATTAATACAACATTGTCTCCTGCAATTGAAGCAACAATATTGTCAATGTACAAATTATCAATAGACTCTGCAATAACTTGTGCTGCAGCTGTTGTGGTTTTAACAACAACTTGGTTTGAAACTGGTTCTACATCGAGTACAAAATCTTCTAATGCTTTTTGTGCAATTTTAAGCTGGGCATTGTTGTCTTGATTATTAGGAAGCACATAAATTAGTCTTCCATTTTTTAATCTTTTCTTGATTGCTCCGAGTTCATTTAGATCTCTAGATAGTGTTGCTTGGGTTATTTGAATATTATTTTTTTTAAGAAGCCCCTTGAGCTGATTCTGAGAGGAAACACTTTCTGAATCTATAAAATCTGCAATTAATCGTTGTCTTTGAATAGTAGATTTCTTCATTGTATAAATATACATATATATGAATATTTATACAATTATAAATTATTGTAAGTTTCCCTAGCTAGTTTTATTGCTTCCTCTTTAGATACTTCACCATCATTTATTCTTTGCTCATATAAGGCCTTCATGATTAAACCGACCTTTGGGCCTGGTTCTAAATCAAAAAGACTCATGATTTCATCCCCGCTAATTGGTGGTCTAAGTTTTGACATTTCTTCTTTTTCTAAAACTTCTTTTATTCTTGTTTCCATCTCGTCAAGTTTTTCAAAAATTTCTTGGGCTTTTTGTTTATTTTTAGTTGTTACATCAGCTCTAACTAAGTTATTGAGATCTTCTAAAACTTCACCGGCATCAACAATATATCTTCTAACTGCAGAATCTGTCCAGCCCATTTTAAACGTGTGTGGTCTAAGGTGCAGCTCCACTAAACTCGAAACACTCTTAATGGTTTTTTTATCATACTTTAAGTTTTGTAATATCTTTTTTGTCATTTTTGCACCAACGATTTCGTGGTGTCGAAAATGCACTTTACCGTTTTCAATACCTTTCGTATTTGGTTTAGCAATATCATGAAACAAAGCTCCCAATCTTCGAATTAGCGTAGGTGATACATTATCAACTACCTTGAGAGTATGTTCATAAACATCTTTATGGTGATGTTCAGGGTCAACTTCAATTTTAAGTTCGTTTAATTCAGGAAGTATATAAGAGCTTAAACCACTTTCTACAAGAGTTCTTAAACCAAGTGAGGGGTTTTTACCAATAAGTAGTTTAGATATTTCATCTCTTATTCTTTCGACAGATACTATTTTGATTCTTTCAATATTATCTCTCATTGCTACATAAGTATTATTATCAGGTGAAAATCCATGAGTACTTATAAACCGACAAACCCTCAACATTCTCAAAGGGTCATCTGAAAAAGAAATAATTGGATCATCAGGAGTTTTAATTATGCCAGAAGCTAAGTCTTTTAGTCCTAAAAATGGGTCGACAAGTTCATTTTGATTAATCGAATAAGCTATAGAATTAATTGTAAAATCTCTTCTTGAAAGATCTGTATTTAAGTCTGCTGCAGATTCAATAGACGGGTTACGTGAAGAATTTTCATATGTGTCTCTCCTGTATGTTGTTATGTGAATTGAATTATCATCAATCTGAAGTTCAATAGTGCCAAACTCTCTACCAATTTCTGTTGTTTTGTAACCATTGCTGTTTAACAGACTTATTGACTCTTCAGGGGTTGCATTAGTTGTAAAATCAAAATCTTTAGTATCAATATCTAATATTCCATCTCGGACAGCTCCCCCAACAAGGTAAAACTCAAAACCATTTGATATGTAAAGTTCAGAAACGATTTTTAAATATTCGTTTTTGTCAATTAAATTTAACAGCGTTCTTGGTACCATATGGATAGCTTAGAAGAAGAATGGAAACAATAGAAGCGTGAATTCAGGAGTAGATTTTGCAGCAGGTGGGATAGTTCTTTTGGAGCAGAAAATTTTAATTGTAAAAAACAAAAGAGATGATTCGCTAGGAGATGGGGTATCTTGGTGGGGATATCCAAAAGGGCATTTGGAAGAAGGGGAAAAGCCTGTAGATGCCGCTATAAGGGAAGTGTTCGAAGAAACCGGGTTTGAAGTAAAAGCAAAAAACAACAAACCAATCGCTGAGTCTAGATACGAAATAGATCGTAATGGAGAAAAAGTCCAAAAAACTGTTTGGTTTTATGAAATGGAGGTTGTTGAGCCTTTTAAAAGTGAACCCGATGATGAAATAGATGAAATTGCACTAGTTGAATTTGATAGTGCTCTTGATTTATTAACCCACGAAGAAGATAAGAAAATTTTAAAATATGTTTTTAACAAATGAAAAAAAGAAACATAACACCTGGCAAGGAACTTTTTATACTCGGAAATGGAATGATCAAACACCAGTTGTTTATTTTGAAAAACTGTATGGTGGAAGACCTTTATTAAAGAAAATTAACCAACTTGCACTAGAAGAGAACTTCATCTTTAACTCTTCTATGGTTTATGAGACTAATTCTGCGGTTTGGCAATCAGCTGGATGGAAAGTTTTAGAAAAATTAAACGTACTTTCTTTAAGTCTAAAAAACATTAAGCAATCTGAAAGAAATGTAGAGAATGTTGAAGTGTTTACAGATACAAAAATTCCTGAAGTTATAAAACTAGATCACAATATTTTTGAGCCCTATTGGCAAAATTCGAGCGCAGCATTTAAAGAAACAATTGAAAGTTGTGTTCATAATTATTTATTTGTCCAAAAAGCTAATAATGATATTGTTGGCTATGGCATATTGGGTATAACTAGAAATTATGGGTTTTTGCAGAGATTTGGAATTGTAAAGGAGTATCAAAATAGCGGTTTAGGTGGTGAGTTGCTTGAAGACATTGTTACATTCTCAAAACAAAAAAAACTAGTTAATGTGCGTTTAAACACACAAACGCAAAATAAACATGCTCAAAGCTTGTATTTAAATAATGGATTTGTTTACACAAAGACAAATTTTTTAATTTTGGCAACTAGCAACCATAAATAGAACTTCATTAATAATCCTCGTTAGCTTAATATATGTTCTATGGAACAAGAAGATAGCTTTTTAGAGTCCTTTGAGAGTTTGTTAGACACTATTAAAAGATTGGTTGTTAAACCAATAAAAAGAGTGACTGGATTTGCTTCCTTGGGTTTCCTTTTAATTGTTTTGTTGTTCTTGTCGTTAATATTTATATTTATAGGAATAATAAAAATTATGCAGGGTTTAGGGTTGCTCCTCGGTGTTAACCCAACTGGTTTCGCATTTGCATCTCTAGGTATTCTGTTTTTATTTTTATCACTAAAAAGTTATTGGAGAAAAAAAGTATGAAAAATGTAGCAATAATAGGATCTGGACCAGCTGGTTATACAGCTGGAATTTATGCAGGTAGAGCAAATCTTGAACCAGTGCTTTTTGAAGGACTTGAATCCGGAGGTCAACTAATGCTTACTACCGATGTTGAGAATTATCCTGGTTTTGTTGATGGAATAATGGGTCCTGAACTAATGCAAGTTTTTAAAGGACAAGCTGAAAGATTTGGTACAGAAATTAAGACCGAGATTATTGACTCAATTGAAAATATTGATGGTGGTTTCAAACTAACAAGTAGTAAGGGTGAGTACGAATTTAAATCTGTAATTATTGCATCAGGTGCCTCAGCAAGATGGCTTGGAGTAGAGGGTGAGAAAGAACTTCAAGGATATGGTGTTTCTGCTTGTGCAACTTGTGATGGGTTCTTTTTTAAAGAAAAAGAAGTAGCAGTAGTAGGTGGTGGGGATTCAGCAATGGAGGAAGCTTTATTTTTAACCAAGTTTGCCACAAAAGTGTATGTGATACACAGAAGAGATGAGTTTAGAGCTAGTCAAATTATGCAAGACAGGGTTTTAAACCATGAGAAAATAGAAGTTGTTTGGAACAGTACTGTTGAAAAAATTGTTGGTGATGGTGCAGTCTCTTCTATCATTCTAAAAAATATTGTTGATGATTCGGAGTCTGAACTCAACTTAGATGGTGTGTTTGTAGCAATTGGTCATGATCCAAATGTAGAATTTCTTAACAATTTTGTTGAACTAGATGAAAAGGGTTATATTAAAACTGGATTTACAACAGACACCAGTACTTCTGTTCCTGGAGTGTTCGCTGCGGGAGATGTAGCTGATTCGATATATAGACAAGCAATTACAGCAGCAGGAACTGGGTGTCAAGCGGCTATTGATTCCGAAAGATGGTTAGATCATTAATCAAGAAAACTTGGGCTATATTGATGAATTATCATCTGATGAGCTTTTAGATTTAAGTAACAAAATTCAGGCTGCAGGATATCAGTTTCCTACCGATGCAGTTGACTGTAAAGCATTAGTAGAGCTTTTTTTGAATGATTACAATTTAAACAAAAATATTTCTAAAGAAAATCTCTGGTTAGAGCTTTTGAATCATGGTTACAATTTAGGTGATCGAATTCTCAATTTTTCAAACCCTGTGTTAAAAGGGTCTGATGTAGAAGAACTTCAAGAAATGTTATCCAGACTTGGATTTTACTCAGAACCAATCAACTCCGTGTACACAAAAGAGTTAATGAAAGCTGTGGAAGCATTTCAAGAAAATCGAGGACTTGGTGTAGATGGTGTTGTTGGTTTGAATACTGCGATTGAAATTAAAAAGCTAATCAGACCAACTTTAGATAAGTCACTAAATGAAGCTATTAAGGGCTTTAAGCCTCCTGGTTCAACTTTTAATATTTGCATAAATGTTGAAAATAATGGTGAGTACAGAGAACAAGTAGTGTTTTATGAGTTAATCAAAGGAGCTGGAACAGAAAATGGAATGAATGTTACTTTTGTTTCTGAAGCTGGGGAAGAGATGAGCAAAGAAAATACTATTTCTTTTGTAAACAAAATTAACCCTACGCTGTTCTTAACTTTTGAAAATAGCGAAACACAGTCTGTAAATTATTTCGTAGGAAAACATTCTATTAGTAATATTGGTAAAAAATTAGCAGATGAAATTAGTGGTAAATTAAACTTTGATTCAATTGGTAAAAATAACTTGCTTCTTAAAAATACCAGAGCCGTGTCTTTAATAATAAATGGTAATTTTTACCAAATTAATGTAAAATCAGTTTTTGATATAGTTTCTGAAATTTATTCTGAAATTTTTTAGAAATTAATTTAATTTATTAATAAATTTTTTAAGAGCTTCTATATTTTGAAAGTTTAGATTTACTTTAAAAGACTTTCCTGATTTCTTGACTTGAACTTTTGAACCTAATGTGTTTTCAAGATCACTCTTAAGGTGGAGAACTTCTTCGCTCATAGAAGAATTACCATTTAACTGGCTCACCTTTTCTTCAACCTGGCGACTATTCAGAGACAAACTAATAATCTCTGAAAGTAATTTGTCTTGTAAGTTTTCATCTAAAACTATTAAAGGTCTTGCTTGTCCAAATGAAATCTTCTCCTCTTTTAAAGCTTCTTGAACTTTTTGACTTAAGTTAGAAATACGTAATAAGTTAGAAATAAATGGTCTGCTTTTACCCACCAAAAGACCTATCTCTTTTGCATTTAATCCATATGTTTCTTTAAGGTTTTTGTAACCTAGTGCTTCTTCAATCGTATTAAGTTGTGATCTTTGTACATTTTCAACAAGCCCTAGTACTGCAGCATCTTTGTCCGTTACATCTTTAACTAAACAAGGAATTGTTTTGAAGCCAGCTGCTTTACTTGCTCGGAGTCTTCTTTCACCAGCAATTAGTTGGTATCTGTCGTCACCCAACAGTTGAACAATTATGGGTTGGAGTACACCACTTTTTTTAATAGATTCTGAAAGTTCGCTTAGTTTTTTTTCATCAAAATATGTTCTTGCCTGTGTTTTGCTTTCAGAAATTTTTTCAACTTCAATATCAACTATTTTAAATTCTCTGACATCAGTATTTTCGATAAGAGAACTTAGGGATCTTTTCATAGGCCAACCTTTTCTAATAATTCATTGCTTAGTTCTTCAAACTCAATTCTAGCTTTACTATATTCACTAAAATCTAATACAGTTTTAGCATAGAACGGACTGTCTGCAATTTCAGTTAATTGTGATATATGTGTTTTAAACAATTTATTGGTAAGTATTTGTTCTAGCTCCATAACAAAGTCATGGTAACTTGCTCGTCTTGTATCAACTTGATTAAGAACAACTCCGAGAAAATGTGGATCTGTGTGGGGTACTTCGGAAATTGTTTGTTTAGCAAATGTCATTGCCTGGCCCACTCCTTCGACAGCTAGGAACTCTGGTTTAGTTGGTATGAAGTAATAATCAGATGTTGAAAGTGCTTCTTGAACTAAGGAGCTCATGGTTGGTGGTGTGTCTATAAATACTATATCAAAAGTCTTTATAGTCTCATTTTGTCGAATTTTTCTTAGTTTTGATCCACCTACTATTTTTTCTGAATTGTGTTTTTTAATGTCCACATCAGAAGGTATTAGGTATAAATTCTCAAATACTTTTATGGGTAATATGTTATTTTCACCCTCTAAAATTTGGGTTGTTGAGGTGGTTAATTCTGAAGTTTTGTTTTGATTAAGATATGTAGATACATTTCCTTGAGGATCTGTGTCAACAATCAATGTTTTTAATCCTTTTCTTGAAAGGACACTGGCAAGATTGATTACTGTTGTTGTCTTACCAACTCCACCCTTTTGACAAACTACAGCAATTGTTTTCACTTAACATTTATAACATCAATGTGTCTTATGTCGTCTTTATTGATTTTAAAATTTTCGTGTTTCACGTGAAACACATTTGAGTCGTAAACTAGGTCTTCTCCGTTAGATGAGACTAAATATGTGGTGTTTTTATTAGTTTCTAGGGAATTTATTACTTTCTCACTTGATATAAAGCATCTAGATACTAAAAAACCACCTTTATTTATGTAATTATAAGCATCATCCTGTATGGCAAAGATATTATTATTGTTGAGTATTTTGATTAATCGTGAAAGTTCAAAAATTCTTTTTTCTTTTACATCAATTAAATTAACTGTAAGGTTTGTGGTGATCCCTATAGGAATTCCAGGTATTCCTCCTCCAGTTCCAAGATCTGAAATTACGTCGACTTCACCTTGGAGTTCAGATATTATTTTTCCAAAATAAAGAGAGTGGACAACAAACTCATCCCATACAAATTGTTTGCTTTTTGGACTAATAAGACCTGTTTTTATTCCGGTATTACAAAGCCAGTCATGATAAATGATTAGCTGATCTAAATTTTGAGCTACAAGTTTTTTACCCCAGTCAGGAACTTGGGGTTCAAAAGTCATTCTTCTTCTTCAGGAGCAAACACAACTGATCTGTAAGGTTCTCTTCCTTCTGAATATGACTTTATTCCATCAAAATTTGATGCAGCGTCATGTAGGGTTTTACGATCTACAGAGTTCATTGGTTCTAACATGACTTCCTGTTTATCTTCCTTTATTTGCTTACTTAGCCTTTCAGCGTAAATAGTAAGTGCCTCTTTACGTTTTAATGCATAGTCAGCGACATCAAGTCTAAGTCTTGTACCAGCACTTGTTTTTCTTTGCACAACTGTTCTTGTTAATTCATGTAAAGATCTAATAATAAAGCCTTTATCGCCAACAAGAGCTTCTGTTTGCTCTCCAGTAACTTTGACTACTAAACTATCATCTTCTAAGCTTCCCTCAACATCTCCTTTGAGCCCAAAAGATTTAACCAATCCTTTCAAAAAATCAATTGATACTTTGAGTTGTTCATCCTTATCGGCTTCAACTCTTGGTTTTTTTGAATCATATTGCTTTTTGTATCCATTTTTATTGGATGTTTTTGAATTGTTATTTCGATTATTATTGTGTCTTTTATTCGTATAGTTTCTAGATCCACCGTTTCTTACAGAGACTCTTACAAGTGCTTTTGTGCCACCGACACCGAAAACACCACCTTCTGGTTCTCGAAGTATATTTATATTTGCTTGAGTTGCATCTTCTAAATTTAATTCGTTTAGTCCTGCTTTTATTGCATCGTCAATCGATCTGGCTTCAACCTCAACCCATTTGTTATTTGCCACTATTTTCTCCTTCTTTTTTTGCGGTTTTTACGAGGATTTTCTTGAATTGGATTTGACTGTGAGTCTTCATTATTTTCCTCTTTTTTTTCTTCTTTTTTAACCTCTTCACGGTCATCTAGCTTCACAATTAAAGCTTGTTGACCAATTCGAAATATATTTCCAGTTAAAAAGTAAACAACAAGTCCTGTAGGTAATGTCCAAGAAATAAATCCAAAAAATATTGGCATTACTTTACCCACCATTTGCATTTGTTGGGCCTGAGGATTGTCACTTTTACCTGTTTTTTTTGTAATTTGCTGCTGTTGATATAAAGCTGTCAAAATAACAAACAATATCAGTATTAAATATGGAACTCTATCAACCCAACCCGCTACTTCTGAGGGTGGAATTTGAAGGTCCATATTAAAAAATGTAAGACTTGTACTTAGTTCAAGATCTTTAAAAAGAACAGAAGTTGAAGGAATAAAGCTTAAAGGCTCTCTTAGAACCCTAAATAAAGCAAACCATATGGGCATCTGAATGATTAGAGGAAGTATGCAACCAAGAGGGTTGATTCCTTTTTCTTTATACATTGAAGCCATAGCTTTGTTTAACTCTTCTTTATTATCCTTGTACTGTTTCTGAAGTTTTTTAATATCTGATTGAGCGTCTTGCATTCTTTTAGTAGATCTGGTTTGACGAAGTGTAAGAGGGAAAATTATGACATTAATAATTACAGTTAAAATAGCTATTGCAAACCCATATGAGAGCGTAAAATCATAAACATAAGAGAGCAAAAAGCCGATTGCAAGAGCGAATGGTTCTAATATTGCCAATTTTTACCAAATTTCATATATATAGGATTACATATTGCAACTCTCTTTAAAATAACAGGAGCAGTTTTAAACAAACCTTTTTTCTCAAGACTTTCAGTTATTACCTGAGAACAAGTTGGGTAGTATAAACAATTACCACCGCCTAACCCGAGGTAGGAAAGTAAAGATCTACAAACCTGGTATAAAGCCGTTACAATTTTCATTTTTTGTCTTAAAGCAGTGGATGTTTAGTTAATATATTTTGAATTTCAATTAATTTAAGCTGTGGTGCTTTTGAACTTCCCTCAACCAAAATATCAAAATTTAACTCTGTTTCTAAACCCCTGACTACTTCTTTAATCCTTCTTTTAAATCTATTTCTGTTTACAGCGTTGGCATGTTTACTTGAAATGCTGACACCGAGTCTGTTTGTACCAACAGTATTCTCTTTTACAAAAACTTTTATGCCTTTATCTGCAAAGCAGAATTCTTCTTTTCTTAGGTTTTTAAAATGACTTTTTTTATTTAGTGCTGTAAATTTCACTAAGAACCTAGGCAGATATAATTTTACGACCTTTTTTTCTTCTTCTTTTCAGAATTTCGCGACCAGCTCTGGTTCTCATCCTTGATCTAAAACCGTGTTTTCTGCTTCTTTTTCTATTACTAGGTTGATAAGTTCTTTTCATTTTTTACCTTTAATTAACAATAAATCATAAGAGTATTTAAACAAACAAAAATTAATTTTTAATTTTACATGTTCGCGAAAACAATTTTTAACTCGCGAAAAACAGATTAACTAGGATTCTATAACCATAAGGTAGTGTTGCTTATTTGAGAGTTATGAACGTCTAATCCCTAGTAATCATTGGGTTTCTTTAATTGTTTGTCAGCCTTGTTAAAAATTAATATGTTTTTCACACTCTATGAAATATTAAAGCTGTCGTTTACATTTAATAAAGTTGTAAGCGGAGTTATGAATAGTAAGATTGATGAATTTCTTTCTTGTTTAAACAATGAGATAGAAAACAAAACAGATAAATATTGGTTAGAACAGGTTGTCTTCGAAATCGGGGATGATCAAAACCTAAACATCATTGTTAATTCAGATTTTGTTAAAAACTCTATTGAAAAAAAAGTGTTGGATACTGTAAAAAAAGTTTATAAAAAGATAAATAAACTTGGTGATTGTGTTTTTGTTCTTGATAAGACCATGTCTACTCCCTCTAAAGAATTTGAGGTTGTAAAAGAAGCTGAGGTTGTAGAGGATAAATATGTTGAAGAGAAACCGAACTATGAGTTAAGTGTTTTTGACGAATTGTTTATTGGGAGTTGTAATAATCTTGCAATAACTGCTGCTAAAAATGTGGTAACAAGTCCTGGAAAAAGGTTTAATCCTTTGTTTATTTATGGAAAGCCGGGGGTTGGTAAAACCCACCTATTAAAAACAATCGAAAAGTCTTCAAATTCTTCTTTTTATATTGATTCTGAATCTTTTCTTGAGTCTTACATAAGCGGAATTAAAAATAAAGATATAGATTTATTTAAAAACAAAATAAGGTCGGTAGATATTTTATTAATTGATGACATTCAGTTTTTTCTTGGAAAAAAGGGGGTTTCAGAAGAATTGTTTCATACAATTAATTATTTTCTAAACAATTCAAAAGCAGTGGTTTTAGCATCAGATCAAAAACCTCAAGAGCTTATTGGTTTCCCAGAAAGGTTGGTTTCAAGAATTCTAAACGGATTAGTTACAGATATAGAAAAACCAGATCAAAAAATGTTTTCTGAAGTTTTAAACAAAAACAACCTTGAATATGGTGGAAATCTTATAACTGAGAAAGAGTTAGGCTTACTAACCTCTTTAGATTTTCAAAGCTTTAGGGAAATTAACGGTGTTGTGAATAACCTTATAATCAACAAGCAAACAGGCGTTGGAAACTCTAACTATGTTGCAGAACTTGTTTCTATGTACTCAAACAATAAAGTCTTGGAGCTTACTCCAGAGTTTATTCTTGATTATTGTTCTGATATATATCAAGTAGATAAAAGATTGGTGTTGTCGAAAAACAGAAGCGAACAGGTTAGTAATGCTAGACATCTTTTTATTTACTTAATGAGGAAACATACAGAATATTCATTAAACCAAATTGGTTTATATGTAGGTAACAGGTCTCACTCTACGGTTTTATCTTCGATTAAAAAAGTTGAGGGTTCTCCTGGTTTGAAGAAAGAAATAAACATTTTCAACAATAAAGTTTCTTTTAAAGAAAATCTATTATCAAAGGTCTAAAATGTTTAAAACTTACAACATATTTTTGTCGTTGTTTAATCCTTTAATGGGTTTATTAAACAATTTAAACGGTTTTATTGTTGTTATATATATAAAGGAATAATTTGAAATTTAAAACAAAAACAAAAGATCTCAAAGAAGTAGTTTTATCTGTTTCAAGAGCTGTTGATGTTAAACCCTCTACACCCTCTCTTCAGGGTTTATATATAAGAGTTGCAGGTGGTTCGTGTGAGGTTATAGGTTCTGATTTAGATTTGGTCATCAAAGCCAAGTTGGATGTTGATTCAATGGTTGATGGAGAATGTCTGGTTAATGCCAGGATTTTATCGGAAGTGGTGAGGAAAATGTCCCCAGGAGAAATCGTTTTTTCTGATCTTGGTAGCGAAGTAATGATCGAAGCTGATAAATCAGAATACAAACTAAGAAAACTAGACCACCTAACATATCCCAAAGCTTTATTAGAGAACTCTTTTGAGAAAGAGAATAGCCAAAAACTAGCTCCTTATGAATTATTTACAGCGCTTAGAAAAGTAGGTATAGCAGCATCTCCAGAAGGGGGAAAACCAATACTTACCGGTGTTTTCTTTGATAATGAAGGTGAAAAAACAACACTTGTCTCAACAGATAGTTACAGATTGGCAACCAACACCATATCCAACTTACCCATAGACGATGCAGGAATTGTTTCTTATAGGTCCTTAAACGAAACTATAAAACTTTTTGAGGATACTGAACAAGACATTTTTATAAACTCAACAGAAAGAGAACTTCATTTTTATAACGAAAAATATTACACCTCTGTGAGAAAACTTGAAGGAAATTATCCCGAATACCAAGCTCTTTTTCCAAAGGAGAACGTTTTCTCAATAGAGGTTGATAAAAAAAAGATACTCGAGTCTCTTGATAGATCGACCGTTGTTGCAGAAGGGTTTATTCCTGTCACATTAAAAATAGTTGATGAAACCAATCTCAACATATCTTCTACAAACAAAGATATTGGAGGTGGAGTAGAAGAAGTAGATATTAACATTCTTGGTCTTGAGGTTGGAGAAGTGACAGATTTTAAAATTTCTTTTAACCCAAATTATTTAATTCAAGGTATAGAGGTGTTAGAGGGAAGTAAAGCTTTTTTACGATTTTCTGGAAATGATAAACCAGCTGTAAT
>Ga0255776_10002702_pt1 | contig 19617 bp, 17 predicted proteins | sample 071ome_19_FD_179974 | JGI IMG/M metagenome (GOLD analysis project Ga0255776, IMG submission 179974) | Coastal salt marsh microbial communities from the Groves Creek Marsh, Skidaway Island, Georgia - 071413AT metaG (version 2) | ecosystem: Environmental > Aquatic > Marine > Intertidal zone >... | reverse complement strand
GTCTAAATGTTGACTTTGGACGCGACCCTATGCACGAAGAAGCTACTATTGGTAGCGTTCTTGGCAACGTGCTTAGTGGTGTTGTTCAAGGATTTAGCACTATCGAGATTGGGGACCGCCCCGTTACGACCGCTGATCAGATAGCTAACAACCTTGGCTATCTTCTTGGTTTTGTTGGGTTTGTGCCTGGCGTTGGTACCGCAAGCCGCTTTCTTACGAGTACTGCTATTCGTGGCGTTCTTTCAGCGAAGCAAGCTGGGGTTATTACTAGCGAAATAGGAAGGAAAGCCGCTGCTCAAACAATTTCTACTCTTCGCAAGACCACGGTCAACCGCGTAACAAGCGTTCCATTCTGGGTTGCCAATAAAATTACGGATGGTGTTGCCTCTAGTGCCGCTGCCAAAAGCGCTACTGACTTCTTTATCAAGAAAGGACTTCAGAAACAAACCGTATCCAAGATTGGCGATATAGCCAAGGAGGGCTTTAGACTTGGTACCGCAAGCGCTGTATCTAGTTGGCAGTATGGCGTTGACCAAATGGCTGCAAGCTTTGTGCAAGGCGGTGTTACGGGTGCTGGTTTTAGGGGTTTTGCAAACTTTGTAAACCTTGGCAGTGAGGCTGCTAACAAGTTTGCTCGCATTGCCGCTGATACCATTTACTCTGGCGGTATGTCTACACTTGCTGGCGACCCTATGCCAGTTCAGGTATACAACTATGCTTTGGGTGCGTTGTTTGGAAGCATGGAGCGCCCGCTAAAAGACTATCAAGCTGCTGAGTTCTTGAACAAAAATGTCAACAAGTACACGAATCGCAATGATCGCAGGCGTGCTATTGACAACCTTCAAGACTTAGACGAATACAAGAATCTGCCTAAAGAAGTTAAGGAAGTTGTAGATCGCGACATAGATATTACATACGGAAGCGAAGCCAAGATTCTTGAGAACATTTTCGGGGAAGACTTCGAGGGTACGGTTCGCATACCAGAAGCGCTCATCAACAGAGCTGTTCAAGAAGCGGCTGCTGAGATGGGCGTTCGCCCAGAAGATCTTCTTCGATATACGGTCCCTTCACAGGCATACGTAAAAACTTTCCAAGAGCGTCTTGAAGAAGGCAAAACTGAGGAACAAGCAAAAACTGACGCTCGTGCTGCATACAAGGAGGCAAGCAAAGAAGCAGAAAGCATTATCACGCCACTTCTGTACCAAGGCGACCCTGTTGTTGCAAACAGTTTTATACCGCGTCTTAAGGCAGAAGAAGAGGCTTACAAGCCATCCATAGGAGCGTTTGAGCAGGCGTTGGCCATGCTGTCTAGACGCTCTGATACACCTTCTGAGTTCTTTCAGCGCGCTTCTATTGAAGCATCTAAGTTTATTAACAGCCCTACCGATGACATTGACCTAACAACTGGTGAGGTTATAGGTACAAGGCAGGTAATTGGGGACAGACCAGAGGATGTTGAGCTATTTAGATCTAGGCTGAATGACCTTGATCCCACGGCCAACTTTACTGAAGCAGATGATCTTCTTATTAGGAAGACTCTAAATACGTACCGCCAAGCCAAAGAAAGACTTTCTGGCTACATTGCTTCTGATGGTTCTATTCAAGTTGGCAAGCTTACTGATATTGGACAAGACATCAGAGAGGTTGGTGATCAGACTTTTCTTGATACCGTTGGGATTCCAGTTATCCTAGCCAAGAAAACTCGTGGCAACAGAGACGTTGTTTCTGAAGCAAGGCGCGAAGAAGAGGGAAGTCTCGATGGACTTGTTGACCTTGTTAAGGGGTTAGGCAAATCTCCAAATCCTCTTAGAAGATTTGTTTTTTCTCCAGTAAAAAGCAAAGGGCAGACAACTATTGTCCCGTCCCTGATTGAAAATCTTAACACGCAAGAGGGAATAAGGGCATCTTTGAAAGAGCTTGACGACACGCTCTCTAGGCTTGACGAGCTATCCTCTGGAGTTAGACAAGAGTATAATATTGCAAGAAGCAGATTTGTTGTTGAGTACAACCAAGCTTCTTTAGGCTCAAGTAGAATAGGCGGGCTTACCCCAAAGGAATACTATGATCTCAATGCTCTAAACAACATTAGGGTCATAGAAGAAATGAATAGCTCTATTGACCCAGATACGGGCAACAAGATCTATGTGCCATTCGAGGAGATGGTGCGTAACCCAGACAAGTTTATCTCATCTTCTGATGAGCTTGTCAAGAGAATGCAGGGTTTTGGAGACTCTAACTTTTCCTTGAATATCCCTTACTTTGAGAATGTTAGGGCAAACGAATACTTCCCTACTGTTGTTGAAAATGGTGGCTTTAACTACGCCATTATAAATGACATACGCTCTGACGGCGAATCGTCATTTGGATTCTACTCTTCTCTTGGCGAAGAGGCTCGCAAGATAACTAGACTTGATAACACAGACGGCGCTTTGCTTATGCGAGCCGATGTGTTTGACGCTATTGCTCGTTCTTCTGGTCTTGAGGATGGCATTGGATCTATCAAGCTAACCATTACCTATGGTAATGAGATGCGTGATGGCAGAGCCTTGGGTGCCACCTTCCACAAAGTATCAGCCATTCGCCTTAGCGAAAAAGAATCTGTTGGTCTTGTAGAAAACGACATCTCTTTCCTCACATTTGCCAGCGGTGTTAAACAAACTGGCTTCAGGGAGACGGTTGACTACCGCGTCAATGCTGATGGTACGGCTGATTTTGTTGGGCTGTATCCCCAAACAAAAACTCGTCAGCCCTTTACGTGGAGGCGTTACAGTAAAGATGGATACGAAGTATCTAGCAAGGGGGACAAGCGCTTCTCTGCTCTTAATGCTAGGCTCAAAAGTGGCGAGACTATTGAAGAGGCCTATCAGATTAACGTAAAGGGGTACGATTCTGTACGCGAGGGTAAAGGAAAGCCACCAAGGGATACGTCAATAGATACATACGCAGCCTACAAGGGGCTGTGGCAACGTTGGGCAGGCGAAAATCCAGAGCTTATCAGAGAGCTTGCACGGGAGGCTAAGGGAAAAATTCTTACAGATCGGTTTGCTACTACCGACACTAACCAAGCCCGCGCACTCTCTGAAATATTGAACGCCCTGCCACAAGAACGTGAAGCAGGTCGTGTCTACAAAGCTCCTATTGAATCAATAAGGGTTAACGTTGGTGCAAGTGAACACCGCAGCCAAGTAAACTCTAAAGACGTTAGGCTTGTGTCTCAGTTCTCTGACGACATTGCAGACCCTGTTGCAAGAGCTGCCGTTAGGGATCTGTACGAGCGTGGCTTTAATGGAGATGAAGCACAAACACAACGATTTGAAGATGATCTGTTTGACGATGTTGATATTGACAATGTAAACGCCATATCTCTTGCAGAGGCTTATTACAACAACTCTTCTACTGTTTCTCCAGAGAAGAGGGCCTTCTTCCTTAAAGAGGTTCTTAGAAAGAATCTTCCAGATCCAGAGAACGACTATTCTATTAAGGCAAATAGACCCAACGCAAGGGCTCAGAAGGTTCTCAACGATCTGATTGATACAGACTATTTAGGACGGGGATTTGAAGACCTTGATGCTAGTGTTAAGGACTTTATAGATGACCGCGTTCGCAACTACTTTGAGACTAGAGTTTCAAAGCCAAAGGTTGAGGTTGGGGGTCAGTCTATCTTTACCTCTATTGATGGGTTTACGCAACGACATCTTGCTGGCATGGGCAAGAGCAAGGCATATAGAAATATGCCAAAAGAACTCAAGGATGCCCTAAAAAAAGGATACCTCCCAGAAGGATGGGTTGTGTTTAATGAGGGTATGCGACGCCAGAGAATCAAATGGCTTGACGGCAAAAAGAAATCCCTCGGCAAAGCATTTGATGAGTATCTAGCTGAGACAGACAAGGCGAAGCGTAAGCAAATGGAGGATCTGCTTACGTTTTTGTTTATCCGTGTGCCTAACGACTCCGCTGCTGGCGTACTTCCGCTTCGTATTGCTGGCTTTGGTCAGCGCAAGGGTAGCGGTATGATAGTTCACGGCGAAGAGCTAAAGCGCATGGGCGGTGCTGATATTGATATTGATAAGGCTTTCTGGTACCAAGACGTTGATGGCAACGGGACTGGCACTGGACCTATCATGGACTACTTTAAGTCTACCAAAGAGGTTGTTGCCGCTGAGCCTTATCAAAAACCAGCTGGCAAAAGCGCGCAAAGAAAAATTGCATCTTTGTTTTCTCCATCTTGGTTGCAATCAGATGGCGCAAGCTCTAGTGGTAGCAACAACAGGATTGGTATTTACGCAAACATATCTAAACGCGTAAGGAACTACCTATACGATCTTGTTGACAACGACCGTGGTAGAGCCTCTGATTTTAACAGATGGATTACAACTGGTATTAACTCATCTGCTGATGGCATCAATACAGAAGGACCAGCAAGCATATCATCCCAGCTTAATAGGCTAATAAACTCTATTGTGCCGCCAGAAAGGCAGCAGCAAGCCAGAGAATACAGACTAAACTCAAAACGCATAGAGTCTGTATTTGGAAAGGGCGATAGAGAAACGCCATCTAGTGTCAAGGACCGCGCCGATAGAATTTCTTTTGCAGATACAGATACTTACAATCACCCGCGTCACGTTGGTATCATTAGGCTTGCAGAAGTAATTCGCAAGGGACCAAGCGCAGATACTATTACTGACCCAGCATCTGTTATACCTACTGTCTCAAGCAGTAGTGTAAATAGGATCATTGAGCGTTATGAAAACATATTCCGCTCAGATGACGATCAGTCTAGGCTTACGCGATTCCTTGTAGAGGGTTTTGGAGTACCTAGCTCTGGCTCTGGCGATACTTACCGCAACACCATTACTGGCCTTGGAAGCATGGTTGCCCTTGATAGGCGAGGCCGTGCTGCAATTAGCCAGATGGAAGAAAAAGGCTACACTAGAGACCGTGCTCTTGTAGCAATAGAAGAAATACAGTCCTTCTTTAAAGGTAATAACGGCTATATAGCAAGGCTTTCTGGGGCAAGAAAGGGATCTGGAGAAAGGATTGAAGACATCTTCAAGGATATGACTGAGCGCGCCTTCTACATTGAAGATGCTTATGGATCGTCTGCTCGTCTTTACTTTGAGATGATTGCTCGTGGTGGCAGAAGAATGTCAGAAACGACAACGGAAGGGGCTATCAACCTTCTGCGTTCTATACCTATATCAACAGTAAGCAAAAGAATCGAAAGGCTTGCTGACGCTAAAGTATTAGAAGGGAAAAGCCTTGAAGCCGCACGAGAAGAGGCGGCATCAGATCTTGTTGAAGAGGCAAGAAAGCGAACCAAGTCTTTTGCGAAACAAACCACAACCATTATTGATTGGGAAGGCATAAGCAAACAGACTAACATAGACTTTGCTGAAGCCGTCACCTACGTTGCTAGGGGTGAAGATGCCTTTCAAGAACGTGTAGCTGAGCCTAGGTTTAGCGAGACTGGCCGCGTTGAAATAACCAAAAACCCAGAGACTGACCTTCCAGAAGATCCAGTATCTCCACGCGAAGTGGAAGAGGTTGAGTCATTCACTAGCCGCATTACTGGCAAGGATCAAGGTGTTGAGTTCACGCCAGAAGAGCGAGCCAAGATTAATCGTATTAAGGAGATCTTCCACGAGCATCCCAATCTTATTCGTGAGATGATTGGAGGCGGAGGCGGCATTATACGCGACGCCCAAGGCGTTCCTATTACACCAGAGCTTTGGACACCTAGAGAAATAGACCAGTTTATAGACTACTTTGATAAGTCTAGGGGCGGGTTTTTATGGAATCTGTTTAGCAAGGGCAAAGGAGATTTGCCAGCTTTGGCGTACATGGAGTTTCCAGATAGGGTAACCGAACACATTAAACCGTTTGACGGCAATTTAGCAGTTGCTGTTAACAAAAAAGTTATTACCCCAGAGGGCATCAAGGTTCTTCCTGTGCGAGAGTTCTTTACCTCCTTTGACAAGATGAGGATTGTCTTTGAATACGCACGCGATCGTAATGCAAGGCTTGTTGCAGAGCAACAAGGAGAGTTTTCCAAGTACCTAAACTTCTTGGAACAAGAGTCCTTCAAGGAAGACAGCGAAAAAATATTTATTATTTCGACTGCCCTTCGTGAGATTGGTCTTATTAGAAAGATTAATGAGGATGGCTCTCTTGGCGCTTTCAAAAGAGGTTACAACAAAACTGTTGCTTGGAAGCGATACAAAAACATAGAAAAGCTGTACAAGGAGCTGTCTGAAAAAACATATACGGCAGCTGTTCCTAAAATTGGCAGTGATGGTAGGTTTGTCAGAGACAATTCTGGCAAGCTTGAGACTACGGTTAGAAAGGTCAAGGGCAAAGAACTATTTGGAACAATTGACAACCCAAACGCTGGCATAGTCAACAAGGGTATCACAGATGTTCTTAGGGGCATCTATGACAAACTCATTGTTAACAAAGAGGGTTCTGAAAAACACCTTCGCTATAAAGACAAAGAAAAGGGAATCATTGACATTGATGCAACGATAGATCATCTGTTTGATATGTCCCGCCGCAATAACAATTTCATTGTTGGCATTGATGGCCTGAACAGAATCCTTCATGCTCAGCAAATTGAGAAGCTTGCTATTGAAGTTGCTGGTAGAAACGGAAGATCCTTTAAGATTGGCGATGCTCGCTTCCAAAAAATTGTAGAGAATCTATACGAGCGCAATCCATTTGAATACGAGGCATCTGATGTTCTTGACGCTGGTATGACCGCTCTTCAACAAGGCGCAAAAAACCTTGACAAGGGCATAAGCGTTGGTCAAGTGGGCGAGATTAACATGTTTGCCTACTTCCCGCACAATGGCGTACCTAGTTCTATTGCCAAAGAGTATGTCCAGAAGCTTGAGGATCAGCTTAACAACGCTACTAGCGACAGTGAGCGCAATAGGCTCAAGATTAGGATTAGCCAGATGTACGCAACCATGGCTGCTCCAGAAAACGCATTTAGCCAAAGCCTCAAAGACATTGCATTTACAACGCCAAGGGCTTCTGATGGTACTATGGTTATTGTAAAGCCAAAGCCCACGCAGTCACGCGGCAGAGAGCCGATGCCTGGATATGATCCTTCTGATGCGGCTATAAATAACTACATCACTACCATAACGAAGGGTTATTACGATTCTCTGTCTACTGTTGTAGCAAACCACGAGATGAATAGGTTTGAGGCCCGCAAGAGCGCTGGTGAATATACTAGCAAATGGGCAGAGTGGGGCCGCACCTATTTGCGTACGGTACTTGGTCATGATACCATGTACAGCGATGAGTATCTGAAGCGCAACCCAACGCTTGCCAAGAGCGCTGCATACTATACGTCTGATCGCTATGCGTTTGACAAGTATTACGAGACTATCGTAAAGCGATTTAATATAGAGCAGTACAATAGGGTTCAAAAAATTAAAGCTGATGCTGCAAAAAATGGAGAGGATTGGACACGCCATCCAGAAATCCAACGTGCTGCATCCAAGATCCGCAGGTTCTCCAGCATGGAGGGCAAGTGGAACATGATGAGTCTCCTTGCCAACACTAGGTCTGTTACCAACAACATTGTTGGTGGCAATACCATGACTATTGTATCTACTGGACTTAGGCCTTGGTTAAACACATTTAAGCCATCCTATTGGAAGAGCATCAACCCAGAATGGCGATCTAAAGAAGACCTATATAAGTTTGCAGCAGAAAGAGGTGCCGTTGAAGCGTTTATTATACAAGAAGTAAATCTCAACCCAACCAAGTTTGAGGCTCGCAATGTCAAAAACTTTATTGCAGAAAGCATTTCGTCTATTACTTCTGCATACAAAGGCGGCAAAAACCTTGACGATTCTGATCTTATTGCAATAGCCAAACGCAATGGTCTTGCAGAAGACTTTATTCAGTCTGCTGCGTACTTCATGCGCGGTCCAGAACGCGATCTTCGCATGAGATCGTTCATGGCTCACTACTTTAAAGCAAGAGAGGTTCTTGGTTCAAACAAAAACCTTGACAGGTTTGATGATCCAGAGATCATTGAGATGGCATTGCGCGGGGTTAAGGGTACGCAGTTTCTATACAACTCAGCAGAGCGTCCTATCTTTAGCTCAAGCAGCATAGGCAAGATCTTCTCTCGTTTTCAGCTTTGGTCTTGGAACTCTATTCGTTTTAGACGCGATGTTTACAAGGCAGCTCGTGAGTCTGGCTATCAAGAGGGAACGGTAGAGTTTGACAAGTACAAGCGTGTTGTACAGGCTGATCTATTCATGCTTGGCCTTGCGTCTGCGTTGCCGTACACGATGTTTGAATCCATTGTGCCAGCACCGTTTAACTACATACAAGATCTTTCTGACTACTTCTTTGGAAGTGAAACTGAGAAAGAAAAAGCATTCTTTGGAACATTGCCATACCCATTAAATGTTACAGGCATAGTTCTTCCTCCGTCTACTCGTATATTTACGGCGTTAACTGCACTTGCTGGTGGAGACATTGATAGATTTGTTGACTATCATATTTATACTCTTGCTCCTTTTGGGCTCATGGGTAGAAATATTGCCCGCACAGCAGCTAATCCGTCTATGACCGTAGACTTTATGACTGGCGTACCGCTTCACAGAATGTCTCGCTACATGAGGGAGCTAAGAGAAGAAGCGCCTAGAACAAATCCTCCTTCAATGGGAGAGATCCAAATAGAAGAATAAGCATGAGCGATAGTTACGAAGAGCGTATAGTCACTGTCGCTACCAAAGAGCGCGACAACATTAAGTCTGGCGCTATCAACCAAAACGATCTTATTCAGAAGTATAATCTTTCTCGCCACATGGCTGGGATTATATTCTATTCTGTTAAAATTGGAAGCTTTGACGGCGAGCAGCCAACTGAACGCGAGCTAGGTGTTGTAAATAAAAACGTCGCCAACGACCGCATTACAGACAGCGGTGTGGGCAACGTGTTGGTAATTGGGGATACGCATATTCCATTTGTCCACCCAGACTATTTGGACTTTTGTCTTTGGGTAAAGGATCAGTACGACTGCGAGTACGTGGTACACATTGGAGACGAGGTTGACAACCACGCTATTTCATACCACGAGTCTGATCCAGACGGCTTGTCCGCTGGCATGGAAGCAGAGGCTTGCCTCAACGAGCTAAAGGCTTGGTACAAGGCGTTTCCTGAGGTAACAGTGTTGGTTGGCAATCACGGAGCGCTGCCCTTTAGAAAGGCCTTCAGTGCTGGTCTACCGCGCCGCTTCCTCAAAACGTACAGAGATATATGGGAAGCTCCTGACGGCTGGGTATGGACGCATGAGGCCCTTATAGACGATGTTCTGTATCAGCATGGCATTGGAACAAGCGGCAAGAACGCAGCCCTTAACAAAGCAATGTCCAATAGGCAGTCAACTGTGATTGGTCATGTGCACAGCTGGGGTGGCGTTCAGTATACCAGCGGTCCAAAGGATACCATATTTGGAATGAACGTTGGGTGCGGGATAGACGAAACGTCTTATGCAATGGCATACAGCAAGCCATTTAGATACAGACCTACGCTTGGTTGCGGAGTTGTTCTTGGCGATGGATCTCACGCCATGTTTATTCCAATGTAAAAAAAAGGGGGTAGCCGTAGCTACCCCCTAATTTGTTCTATCCCTTTGAGTACTTTTCTCTTACTGACTCCAGTAGATTCATGTACTCTGGGTCTTTGATTTCTATCATACACTTTACCTTTCTTATGTTGTGTATGATTGTGCTGTGGTCATTCCCAAAGAATCTTCCTATCTCAACAATCTTGATGTTGTGAATAGCGTGGGATAGATACTGAGCTACCTGACGCGGGATAATTACCCTGTACACTCTGCTTTTACCAAGCAACTCCTGTTGAGTGATCTCAGCCTCTGCGCAGGTATGCCCTATTACTTCAAGCATCTTCAGTGCATTGTTTGCCATCTGTCCACCATTGATGTTTGTTAACGGGTTCTAACGGGTTGATGCCAAGCGCTTCGCACCAGTCAAAGTATATGCTTACGTCACTTGGCCTGTGCATACCACACTCCCAAAGCTTGAGGGTATCTCTGCTTACGTTGATTGATGAGCAAAGGTATTCCCTTGAGATTCCTTTGCGAAGCCTTTCTGACCTCAGCATTTCGTAGTCAAACTTCCTCATTGTTCCTCTTAAGTTTTAGATAGTGAGACAGGGGTATGCAGACAAGCGACTCTGTGTTTCCGTCTTCTCTGAAGATTACCCCATTGACGGCTTCGTGTGGGCGAAGCCATTTAGCAACACGCTTGTAACGTTTTGCTTGGAAGTATTCATCTTCTATGATGATGTCTACTTCGTTGTGTAGGCCACGAGACTGTCCGTTACTGCCATAGCAACGCTCAGCATTGAAGCCCATTTCTTTGGCTTGGTTTACGACTTCTCTCTCGTAACCAAACCCCTTTACACGCGATGATCTTCCTCCCATGTTATACCTCTTTGGTTGTGCGGACACAATCGGACGTAATCGGACACAATCGGACAACGTTTGTCCGTTACAATTCCACCCATGCTCCGTATGTGGCGCGCTCTTCGAAGTCATGTCTCTGTTTGGATAGAAACATTTCTTTGAGGGTGGCGCTGATTTCTTTCTGTCGCTGCTTGATTGTATCTGATTTGATACGAAACATTCCTACTTCGTGGTATCCCTTTGACTCAACAGCCATGATGCCAGCAGACACAAGGCCTCCAGCAAGAGCTGAGTAGTGCGCGAGCTGATACTCGTACCCATACTTGTCAATAGTCTCTTGCATCTGGTACAAAGGAAACGAAGTTGTCTTGAGATCAACAATCATAATGGCTGACGTTGAGCTGCCTCCAGCAACAACGGCCATGTCAATCATGCCCTTAACCTTAAGTCCAGTAGGAGCGTGTGTAGCGGTGTACACCAGCTGCTTTTCTGACTCTTCCAAACACGCTCTTGCAACGCTGTGCTTTTGGACGTTGTTTGCCATGTCCATGATGCGATAGAAAGACTCTCTGCTAATAACAGTCTTCCCACCAACGCGTCTCAGAAAGTCAGCATATGGCATGAGGTCCTTTGCTGTCTTCATATCAACACGTTTGTATCCAGCCTCTTCAAAAGCAAGTGCAATGTTGGATGCGTTCTTTGCAAGCGCTGTTGCCAGCTTCATTTGCAAATCTGTTGACGGCATCTTGAGGTTATCTGGCGCAATCTCTACGCGCTCATCAAAGAGATCTGGTTCAAGCAAGTACGTGTCAAACGCTGAGCCAAATGCAAATGCTGGGCTGTCAATGTTTTCCTTGTACTTGTACTTACGCGGATGCTGTTTGAACAACTTCATATCGCTATTAGATATTCCTTCCATCTGGAAGTATTCCTCTTGCGATACGTTGTGTCGTTCAATGTCTGTGTATTCAAGCATGTTACTCTCCTAATTGGGAATTGGGAATTGGGAATTGGGAGCGATTCCCAATTAGGGCGGGCGGGGTTTGGCCGTGTGGATTGGCCACCCCGCCGCCCTTTTTAGAATGTGGCAGATCTAGAGCGAGTAGATTCAGGTACAACCTGCATGTGCGGGAAGTCAAACTTAACCTGCAAATGGAAGGGCTCCCCATCTCTGTTCTTGATGGTCCTAACAAGTCTTGTGTAACTCGTTCGCTCTCCTTCTATGGCAATAACGTGGTCCATCTTTGTGACGTTGCTCCTGTTGCCAGTCGCATCGTTTAGTGATATAGACCTTGCCGTTTCTGAAAAGTCCTCTCCGCTAATAGCTCTTGATCCGCTTTTGTTGATATGGTGAATGGCAAAGATTGTTGTGTTGCTTGCCTGTGCAATCTTGCGCAGTCCCTCAATGATAACTCTGAGATGCCACATCTCATTGTTGCCCGCTTCAGGTACGCTGATACCGTCCGTGGTATCAACAACAACAAACTCTGGTTTGTACTGCATACATGCACGCTCAACTGCATCAAGCGTTGGAGCATCTGATACCATCTTAAGCCAGTCAAGTTTTGATACGAGATCATTTACCTGACCGTCTCTGATAGCATCCTCTACCTCTTGCTTGGTCATGCCGTTGGCACACTGTATAAAACGCCTTGTAACAAGAGCCTCTGGCATTTCCAGATTTAAGTAAAGCGTTTTCTTCTTCATCTTGACAAGCATGTCTTGCACGAAAAGACTCTTGCCAATACCAGTGTCAGCCATAATAAGCGTAAGGCTTGATGGCAGTATCCTGTACTCCTTGTTGGACTGTTGTCCGTATAGGCTGTACAGGTTAAAGCCCTTGCCCTGATCTATTAGGCTGATATAGTTAGCGAGATTCTTTGCAAGCTCATCGTGTGATTGTACGTACATAGAATAGTCCTTCTTCTTGTTAAAGATGCAAGACGCGCTGCAATACTCATGCATTACTTGGTCTTTGCACCCATACGTGTACCCTTTGTCGTATGTATTCTTGACTATGCGTTTAAGTTCTTCTTCTGGAAGCCACCCATCCAAAGCCTTAACTGCATACTCATGCGGCAAGCCGCTGCGCCACAACCAGCTAGACAACCTGAGTATATCTTGGTGTCTGCGCCCCTTCTTTGGACCTTGCGCTATAAGCGTCTGCATACACGTTACAAGGCGCGTTGGATCATGAGATGATACCGTAGTACTCTCTGAGTTTCTGCGCGTTATACGTGGCGTTGCAACGATCCTGCGAAGTACTGGCTCTGGCTCTTCTTCTGGCCACTCAATAGAAGACAACCTCTTCAGCATGGTGGGCATAACTCCTAGCACTGGCACCTTTTGAGAGAACAAATCTTTGAGCGGTATCAAAGTTTTGAATGTTCCACTTTTGTGCTTGCTGTATGGAGATCTGATTAGACCAGCAGTGTTGACTGGCGATAGGTCAATCAGCGGGTGGTTCATGTTTTCGTAGATGGTTGCCTTCATTATTTCTGGCAACGTGATGCATGGCGGGATGCCAAACAACCTTCCGTCTAGTTCAACATGAAACCCTTTGTAGCCACTAAACCACACCTTGATGTAGTCTTCTGGTACGTCCAAGTAGGACATAATGTATCTAACATAGTTTCGCACCTCCACGAGTGTTTGTGATATATCAACAGCAGCGCCGTCAAAGTCCAAGACAATAGTTTTCATGTAAACGTTACCGTTGAAACGCTTTGACATGTAACTATTCTGATCCAAGAACTCCTTTAGCTCATCGTAATCAAACGCAAACATACTGTTGTGCGCTTGATCCTTCTCGCATTGTTTGAGCCACGCTTCTGATAATAAATCTGATTCAGATAACAGCAACCCCCTGTTGCTGTACGATGTATGAGATCCTTCAAAGCCTAGCATCATTTCTTAAACAAGGTTTTCATTTGAGCTGCCCTCCGTTTGCGACCAGCGTAGGTGTCTCCACGCAGGTCTTCTCTTTCCTCCTGAACCTTTCTGCGCGCCCTTGAGATTGATTCAAAGCGCGGCATTGTGCGATTATGCATCGCTGTTAGGAGATCCTGTGCTGATAACTCAGCGGGGTCACCATAGTAACGAGCAATATAATGCCATACAACCCTTTCGTCGCTGTCTCTGGCATTTATATGGTCCTCAAGTATTGATGCTATGCGGTGCATCAACTGATTCTTGAAGTTTTTTTTCATTGTGTGCCTCCATTTATTTTGATTAAGAGTTAATCCACTCTGCGCATATTGGGCAGAACCCGTATCTATCTGTTTGCATATCTCCTTCCATTTCATCGCCACACTCAATGCACACATATTCCTCAACGCATATATCGCACAGACCATTTTCTAGCTGGTCGTAACTATATACAGGACATTCGCAGATGCGGCATGGTATCATTGGATCTGGCGGTGATAATGGCAAGTCCTTTACGTATTCCATTGTTGATCCTCCTATAAATAGCAAAGGCCAGCCCACTGCTGACCTTTACTAGACTGTTAGCCCACATTTACCCAAGCGGAAAGGGCTTACTTTATGCCTCTCTCGCTTTGTTAAATGGCTTCCACCTGCACTTCAGGCTTCAGCAGGAGACAGTAGCGGAATCGAACCGCTGCCCTACGGGAAGGGGGTGCACCAGCACACTGTCTCTGCTCGTTTTCGCGGCTTAGGTAGAGCGTCACCGTCATCAAGGGCTGGAGGTATACCCCGCCGCTATTTCAGAGCTAGAAGGGTACTTGCTCTGATTCGTCAGAAGACACGCTAACTGAGGGGGCTTCAGTTGAGGCACTGTCACCACCTGCGTTCAGCAAGTCGGGATTGTAGCGCCTTACCCATCCTCCATTAACTTGTTTCATGAAGCTCTTGTAAAGAGCATCACCTGCCTTCTGGGCGTCTTCGTCGCTGTCTCCTGCTGAGTAGAATATGTCATATACGTCATATCCTGTTTTGCCGTTGTTCTTCTGATAAGCAGCGTACTCAAGGTAGACAACCTCCTGTCCTACCATCTCCTTAACGGCAGCGTCAAAGAGGTTGCGCCACGCTGACTCATTGAAGTTCTTCTCATCAAGATCAGATGCTTCAATGTCAGCAGACTGCAACACCTTTGCATTGTCCGTACCAGTTGCCTTGATAAGCTGCTTGACTTTAAACAAGCTACCAAGGCCAGATGCTACCTCACCGTGTGCAGTAGCAATCTTTTTAAACCAGCCAAGGATGTCCGTAGACTTTGCAAAGCCAGCGCCAGTATCAATGTCAAGGCTTACGATAACGTCAACCACTGTGCCTTTGGAGCCAATGCTTGCGTTTTCTGAGTAAGTAGCCTTCTCAATGCGGCCACGCTTGACGTATACAGCGCCACCTTCGTGTGATCCAAGACGGTTGCTGTTGTTTGTTTTGTTGCCCTTTGCAGGGCTGTCAAAGAATCCCATTGTCTTCTTAGTTTACTTTTGATAGTGTTTTTAGTGCAGTTGTTTTACCCGTTCCAGAGTCACCAATGATTAGGATCTTTGGATTTGGTATATCATTCTCACGGTAGTGAGCGATAAGCGGTTCAAAGTCTTGGTCAATGATGCCAGTCTCTGACGGGTAAGGCAATCTGCTTTTTGCCTGTGTTCTCCTGTTGTCTGACACAATCTGCCACGAATACGATGCTTCGCCTTTGCGATTGCGGCTGACGACAGAGTACGCTACTATATCAAAGTAGCGAGCGGCAGACGTTTTGGCTGAGCCCTTAAGGTCAGGCACTTCCAGTGGTCCACCGTTTTCGTCTGACCCACGATCAACGTGAGCCGTAACGATTACTGGGGCTTCAAGTTTGCACAGCTTCTGTACAAAGCGAATCATTTTCTCGCCATACTTACCCCATAGTTGTAGGTCCATATTGACCGCGCGATGTTCACGCATAATCTGCTCGCGAGTTTGGTTGCCCGCCACAGATAGGGAGTCAATAACGATACCAGCAAGGCCAATGTTTGAAGCAGCTTCAGAAATTTGGTAACGGATTTCAGCGCCGCCTGTATCTGCAAATAGTTCATGCTTGATCTCCACTTTGTTTTCTGTTGTGATTTTGTCAAGCAACGCACCTATCTGGTCTACACCATGCGTTACTGAGACTGGCTCAAATCCAAGATCCTCTTTGATTTTTGCGCTGCCTCCTATTGACGCGGTACTTCTGTCCGCATCAAAGATTAAACAGTTCATAGTTTTCCTCTCTGTCTTCTATTCGTCTTTGAATTGTAACCCTTTCGTATGCTTCTCGCTCAATGGCATGGGATACTATTTGCCATAGGCTGAAAGAAGCCCCCCTTGCATTACACAAAGGGAGCTTCTTGTTAATCAGCCAGAGCTTATACAAAGCCCGTATCATGAGAGTTCCATGAAAGCATTAACATAAGCCTCATTCATGTCGAAGCTACGTGAGGTAAAGGACTTTGCATCGTTGTGCCACAACACGTTAGTGCCAGCAGAAAGCAATCCGTGAAGACTGTTTTCCTCATGGTCAAGCCAGCGTTGCATGATAGTTCCAGTTACAGCGTTGCCAATCTTTAGGCCAATAGCGGGGTACTTGGTCTGCGATTGATCGCCAAACAAAGCCTCAAGATGCCAGCGCTCAACCTTTGTATCTGAAAGCTTGCTGATGTGACTAGCAAACTCTGGCAACTGGTTTTGTGCTGCTTGCTGAACCATTGGCCCAATCTTGGCAAGATCTTGCGACCAGTGCCAATTAGATTGCCCTTTCTTGGTGTGGCGAAACTTGACTGTGCCAAAGCGTTTGCCAAGTACCATACCGTTCATGCAGAAAGCATCCAAAATCATAAGGCTAACCTCTGCTTTCCACGCACCGTTGTATGAGTTCTTAACAAGAAGCGAAAGCTTTAGATCTCTCTGGTTTCCAGAGGCGTCAAAGCTTGGGCTTTGTGTATTAAACTCATAGACAGCAGCGAATCTGGAGCCGTCCCAAAAGATTCTGACTGGATCGTTGTTTATTCCAACCCAATACTCCACCTCATCAAGAAGCTCTTTGTTGTGTAGAAGCAGATAGTTTTGCCCTACACGACCAAGCACTTCTGTTTTGCCATCATCACCAACAGCCTCTGTTGCATAGCCAGCAACGTTGCCGTTGTAGGTATGAGCTGGAACAAAGTTAACTTCAGAGTTCCACTGAATACCGTTCTTAGCGGTGTCAATCAGCTGGGTTTTCGTCTCCAGCACTTGCGTCTGGTTGCTCTGGTGTACTTCCATTTTGATTTCCTCTATTGTTTATGATGTTGTAGATCTCATCCATGAGTTCGCTTGGCACTTGCTTTGATGCTTTGATTTCATCAGCAAGTGCAAGCTGATCTTCTGCCCACTGTTCGCACAGATAGAAGATTGCTGGTAGCAAGCCAGCTCTGGATGGTTCTTCTTCCCAGTTTGCGTTCTCGTCAAACGATAACAGAATTAGAAATGTAGCTTGCATCATAAAAAACACAGCCTCTACTGGAGTGTCTGTGTTGTCAGATAAAAGCTTAAGTATTTCTATTGGTTTCTCTGGCTGTTCATCCAAGACCTTGTTGATGATAGATCCTAGTTCTTCCAGCCATTCTGTTATGTCTAACATTATAGGTTGCTTGGGTTTTTGCGAGAGACTTTCCTGCGGTCAGCTGCTATTGAAATCATACCGCGAGAGCGCTTGTATGTTTCTTCAATCCTGTCCGTAAGCCAAGACTCTACGTAAGGGGTCAGCCTAGATGGAAGCAAGTGCTTTGCAAACTTATAAAGTTGCACAGACTCCTCCATGTTTAGCTTGCCCTCATTGTCTGATAGCACTTTGGATACTCCAGACTCCAAGGCCATTGTTTCTGCGTTTTGCTCTACTTCCTTTGTGCTATAGTTCATTGAAACACACGTCTTTGATGTAGTTGTAAGCTTGGATAAAGCCATCTCCTTCTCCAGCATCGTGGCCAATGTAGTAGCCTACCGTTAAGAAGATTCCAGCAAATGCAATTAGAACTGCAATTTCTATTGCAAGCACAGCTGATTTTTCTAGCGCGTTTTTGACTTTCCAGTTCATGATGTACCTCCTTTGGTTTTGTTCTTTATTCTGGAATGTGGTATACAATCGTGTTTGTAGTGTAGGTGGTTGCTTTTGTGTAGTGCTAATTCATCGCGTTCGCGTCTAATTGAAAAGTTTACTCCGTCTATTTGAAGATATAAGCATCATTTTCTGTGCTTTCTCGTCATTTTTGACGGCTTCGCGGCAGTTTTCTGTGTCTTCCAAATGGGCAAAAAGTGATCACACTCGCCTGTTTCATCAGGACGGAAGTACGAGTACGATTGCCACTCACTTGGCTTTGCCTCATGGCGATAGCACTCCTTTGCTAAGTGGCACTCGTGATTGAGGCACATAGATATATCTGGCATGTGCTTCTCCTCGCTAGTCATCCTCTTTTTGCTCTGGCCAAACCTCTCCTAGAATATCAAGTGCTTGAACAGCAATGTCTTGTAAAGCCATGCTTCTTTTTACAAGTAACTTGATTATGTCTTCATTAGAGGCATTCTCGTCATCTGACATATACTTTCCATGAGAACTAATGATGCGCTCTAAAAATGTTTGCAGTCTAATTTCTTGTGGCTTAGTCATTTTCTTGCCTCCATTAACTGTGTTGATGTTTTGACTGTGTGGTATCCGTTGCCATCGCAAAACTCACACACATTCCAGATTTCTATTTCTTTAGCATAGTCCCAGCCCTCCCAAGAGCCAAGCCCGTCACAGGCTTGACACTTAGGGGGCTCTACACCAAAGCGGCTGATGTATTCAGCACGCTCTTCTTCAAAGGTTTTGTTCATTGCACTCCTTGTTTATGCGAGCAGATCGGCAATGAGTTGTACCAAAGAATCTTTGCTGACTCTTGTTACCTCTTCATCTTCTGATGTATGATTGAAAAACTTGCCAGTTGCCCACTCATTTGCTCTGCTTGGGCTAAGATCAAGTATTGCTACTTCAAACTTGCTGCAAGACCTAGCGTCTTTTTCGGTATAGATTGGGTATCCTCCGTAGAAAGTTCCGCAACCAATAGACATTAGGTATTCTTTGTCTTGATGGACAAAGCCAAACGAAGTGTGATATGATTCTGTAACAATATCCTTCCACCTAAGATCTTCGAAAAGCTCTAGTGCTTTAAGAAACTTCTTGCTGTTGAAAGAAGCATTGTTTGCAACAGTCTCTTGATAAGACATGGTGCTATCCTCCAGTTGTTACCAACTTGCTTGATATATGATTTCGCTTTGAGTAAAGTCTGTTTCGGCTAAGACTTCACGAAGGATAATGATTGTATTTCTTAGGTCTTCTTTGTACCACTCGCCAACTTCGTTGGAGCCAAAGAAGAAACCTTCTGTTGGAGGCATCTTATCTAAGGCAGACTCAATCATGCTCTCAAGACTTTCTTCTCCTAGAATAGAGCAGCAAGTTTGATATAGTTCATCAAGCTTTTGCTTGGGCACATATATCTGTTGGCATTCATCAACGCCGCCAGCACAGTGCTCTACAATCCAGCCGTGTATTGCGTTGGCTTTGCGCCAGTAGCCTACTGACTCTATGATGTAGGAGATTTTATCTGGATCAATCCCCCTTGTGTTGCCGCTTAGATCAATGCTGATGCGGTCTTCGGGTTTCGTATGCTCCCAGTTTTGAACATACGTTTTCCGTGACAAGTACATGTCTAGTCCCATGACGTACCTCTTGTTTTGATGGGTGGAAATGGCGATGACCCGCCAATCACACTAACAAAAATGGTAGCAGAAAGATCCTACCAGAATAAAGCTTTTACTATTCCTAAACCGAAATATGTAAAGGCAATAATTATTACGATGAAAGCCATAGCTTCAAACGTAAGTTTATTTTTCTCCTGTTTCATAGTTGATCCTGTTTTACTTGTACCAAAAAGCTTGCTCTCGATTGCCCTCGCTTGCGATAGCAAGCAAAGTAAGCAAGCGCGAGCGAAGCGAGCACGGAAAAAGCAAGGCCCCCCTTTCGGGGGGCTTTGCACTCAGATGGCGAAGCCTTCTGACTTGCGAGCCTTAGGTGGGCTCAAGCGAACGATGAAACTCCGCTCCATACCGTCGTCGGTCTTGCGGAAATCGTTCTTCACCTTGCCGCGGTAGAAGTCAGCGTC